>JAABUL010000100.1_pt1 | contig 164663 bp, 157 predicted proteins | sample 5559151 | NCBI WGS metagenome assembly JAABUL01 (sample SAMN10711876, study PRJNA513368) | rock metagenome | isolation source: Antarctica rocks | place: Antarctica: Victoria Land, Pudding Butte sud | reverse complement strand
CTAAAAGTTAATTAGGACGGATCGCTTAGTACGAACCCGTAAGAATTTAACGTAGTTATACGAGTACTACGAGATAATAACGAAGAGTTCCCGATATAGTATAGGAAACTTAAGGTTCCTTAAGATAAGGAATAAGAGTACATATAGGACTACTACGACGAACTAGCTCTAGGACATCCTAGGATTATACGAACCGTAGAACATATTAGGAGAAACTTTATTTTCCTAGATATAAGGAAGAAGGTTTCTACCTACTTTAAGAAATGCGAAAGCTACAACAAGAACAAGGCATTACGACACGTATAGTACGGGAATCTCTAGTTTAGAGAACCGCTACACTAACTATAGGACGAAGTAACGATAGACTTTATCGTTAAGCTCCTAAAGTTAGAGGATCTAGTAATAGGAAATAAGTACGATTCTATACTTGTAATAGTCGACCGACTAACGAAGTACTTATACTTCGTACTATGTAACGAAACTATTAACGCTAAGCAATTAGGTTGCCTAGTACTTAATAGGCTCGTTCGGTACTACGGCGTCCCTACGATATTTATTACGGATAGAGACAAGCTCTTTACGTCGAAGTACTAGAAAACTCTAGTATTAGCTATAGGTATAAAGTACAAGCTATTAATAGCTTTCTACCCGTAGACGGATAGCTAAACCGAACAATCGAACTAAATACTAGAGGGATATCTACGATACTACGTTAACTACGTACAAAATAACTAGGTAGCTCTCCTACTACTAGCCTAGGTTACACTTAATAATAATGTATCGGAAACGACTAAGATATCTCTATTCTTTAGAAACTTCGGGAAAGACCTAAACCTATTTATAACGCTACAACTAGGGCTAGAGGCAGATCGCGCTATTATAGACGTAGTACAATTTAAGAAAATCTACGAAGAAGCAAGGACCGGAATATTACATTAACAAGAACGCCTTACTAGGATAAGGCGTAAGGATTCAAAAACGGCACCTTAGCTTAAGGAGGGGGATAAGGTCTTCCTCCTTACAAAAAATTTAAAGACTAGGAGAAAAACGAAGAAATTAGATTATATAAAGGTCGGACTATTTTTAATTAGCGATATTAAAGGACTAAACAACTACTAACTCGATTTACCTAAGGATGTAAGAGTGCATCTAGTATTCTATATATCTATACTAGAACTAGCGGACCTAGAGATTCCGCTATAGACAACGTTCTACTTTAAGCTATAAGAGGACGACACCTTCGAGGTCGAGAGAATCCTCGACAAACTTAACGGAAAATACCTCGTTAAGTAGAAGGGATACCTAGACTCCGACAATACTTAAGAACCTAAGAAAAACCTAACGGACTATTAGTAAGCACTCGAGGAATATACTAGGGGGTAGGACGGCATATACTAGCTTGTTAATTACGTATAGGGGTGCTTAGCTAGGACTAGTTGTAATCTTAGGCAGGGATTTAGTAGTCTCTAAAATTAAGGGAAAATCCTAGAAGGAATCTAGATATCCTTCTAGCGCGCTCTATACATAAGGATCTAGGTTTAGGGCAAGGCCTTCCGAAGGACCCTCAAATAACAGGGAATTAGTAGCTGCCTCCTTAGACTCCTATTCCCGGATACTACGGTCTTCGACGGTAATCGCCTCCGCGGCGCGATAGTTTAATAGATCGCGCTATTATCGTAAACGTTCCTCGCGGGCTCGAGTAGTACGTAGCGCTGTCTATAACTTCTCTAGTTCTAAAAACAAGGAATCTTACGTCGATCGAGCGTCCTTTATTCCCTAATCGAGCTTCTCTTTCTCGGAGCGAAGACGCGAAAACTCTAACTAAGTAATCCGGACGTCGCACCTTTAGTTACGACTTAGACACTTACTACATTTGCTAAAGCGTAAATAAACCCGATACACCTAGTAATAACGCACACAGGTACTGCATTTTCAGACTATTACTTCTCCCTTAGAGGTAATAAATTCGGCTAGGTGTTTTCGATAGACGGTGCTAGAAGGTTTCGACTCTTTTAGTATCGTATAAAGACATACGAATAACGAATAACGAGACAAGGGAAACATAGCTATGTAGCTCGGGACGAGCTAGGCTAGAAGGGGATAGTATTACGAGTATAACATAGAATACGCGGGTTTAGGGTAGAATAAGGACTACTCCGTCTTACGGCTTTAGCTAGGACGATAGAGCAACTAACTTACTCTATACTCTATACTCACTCTATAGGACAGAGTAGGAGAGCACTATAGAGTAACTCGTAATTATTAGGTATATAGGAACTAAGGATGTCTTCGATATACTTATGTTCAACTTATGTTACAATCTTACTAAAAGGTCTATAACTATTTATAGTACATTCGAGTTATCTTACCTAAACACCTACTACTACCTACTCTTTAAAGAAGCACTTACGTAATACTACTTGTAGGATCGTAACAATCTCCTTCTAAGGTCGGTCTAGTAGTAGTATCGACTATAGCTCGTTATAGAGGCGATAGCGGCGCGACTTTATCTTTAAGAGATAGCGTAGGCCTTAATATACTTAGCTATATCGTTTACTATCTTATCCTAGTAGTATTTACGTTAGATTAGCTCTAGAGTCTTAGACTTTCTAAAGTACCTAGCCTATATATAGTCGTAGTATATATAGATTACCTACGCTATAAGCGCGCTATCCCTTAGGATATAGATTACGTCGCCCTTAAATAGGAGTTCTTTACGCGCTTTCTAGCTACGTAGAGGTTCCTTTATACGTTCTTACGAACCCTAATCGTAGTACTATAGGGCTATAATAAGGTCGAGGATTAGCTCTAATAGCGGGTTAAAGGGTTCTTCCTATCTTATCGTAGCGACGGCGACTCGCGTAAGTAGACCTAGCGGGTTACTAAAGCCTAGGGTACTTAGTAATATTTATTTTAATAGCCTATCGTATATAGTATTAATCCTTTATATAGTTAGCTCTATTTTATACGACGGGGCCTTCTCTCTAATCTATACTTATAGTTTCTTCTATAAAGTAGGGAGGAGGTAGTTAACTATAGTAGCTTCGCTAGCGTAGTCTAGTCGTTGCGACGGCGCGTTAGTAGGATTCTTCTTCCTAGCTTAATATTTAATTATAAAATCGAAACTTACGAGGTAGGTAGCTTAGTAGGCCTACCTACTATTTAACTACTTTATACTTATAAAGCTACGAAGGTTCGTATAGTTAGTTAGTAGCTAGACCGTATACGCCGTACCTTTAAAGTAGTAGCGCTACTACTTAAAGGCTATAACGATAGTAAGGAGCTCCTTATTATATATCTCGTAGTTATACTTAGTAGGGATTATCTTTCGAGACTAGAAGGTAATAGGGTACTATTCTATTCTAAAGAGTTATAATACTACTCCTATAATTACGAAGTCTAACGCGTTAGTCTCGAGTCGTAGGCGTACTAAAGGACCGTAGTACTATAGTACTAGTATAGAAGTAAAGATATCTTTAATTCTATAAAGCGCCTACTCCTTACTAGCGCCTTATACGAGCTTACCCTACTTCTTTCTATTCTTTACTCTCTTTAATATACTAGTAAGAGGACCTATAATACGGCTATAGTCCTTTATAAACTACTAGTAGAAGTTTAAGAAGCCTAGGGACTACTAGACCTCGTAGAAAGAGCTAGGCCTAAGCTACTCCTTAATAGTAAGGACTCTACTCGAATCTATCGTTACGCCTTCTATATTTATAATAAACCTAAGGAATTCTACGCTTTACTAGAAGAACTCGTACTTCTAAATACTAGTATATAAGGCGAACTTCTAAAGTCTCGTAAGTACCTCGCGTACGTAGAGTATATACTACTTACGCGTCTTACTATAGATTAAGATATCGTTAAGGTAGACTACGTAGATATTATCGACTAGCCTAGTAAGGGCTCGGTTAATATACGCCTAAAAGGTAGCTAGAGCGTTAGTTAGACCGAATAGTATAACGTTATATTCGTAGTAGCTATAGCGCGTATAGAATACTATCTTCTAGTAGTTACCTCGCTTAATTAGGATACGGTAATATACGTCCTTAAGGTCTAGCTTACTATACTATTTCGCGTAGCTAAGGCGGTCTAGAGTCTTACTAATAAGAGGGAGTAGATAGCGGTTTTTAATAGTAATAGTATTAAGACCTTAATAGTTAACGTAGAGCTTAAGCTCCCTATTCTTCTTAGGAATAAAGAGGATAGGCGTACCCGCCTTACTTTTACTATACTTAATCTAACCGTTTACTAACGCTATCTCTAGATACTCCTATAGAGTATCGAGCTTAGTATTAGATATATTATATAGAGGCTAAAAGAGTAGCCTTCTACCTTTCTCTAAGTTAATTATATACTTAGCGCCTTTAGGCTACTTAAGGTTCGCGATATTTTAGTAATCGAAAACGTTAATAAACTATCGGAACTTAGCTAGTAGCTATATTATAACGTTATCGCGCTTCTACTTAAGTCTAGGGAGGCGGATAGTAAAGACTCTCTTAAAGGAAACTATATCCTTAATAAACTCGCGTATAGAGTATATACGTACCGTATTTATAGCGATTCCGTAGCGCTACTCGTTAGTACTACTATCTACTTAAATAGACTACTATCGACGCTATAGCTACCCTAGAATTATCTTAGGTCCTTCTATATCTATAGTATAGAAGATAGCTCCTAACTTCTTTATAACCCCTATAAAGTTAGTAAGGCGTACGCTTATATAGTACGCGCTATAGTAGAACCCCTAGTATCCCTAGAACGAGGTCGGCCTTAAAAGGGCTACTTTACTTACTAGTAGTAGATTATACTATAGCGTAAAGGATCGTAAGACGAGGTTAATATCTACTACGTCGTTAAGAAGGAATTCTACCTCTACTTCTCTAGTTAGTATAGTAATACTACTACGTAGGCTCTTTACTAGCTAGGAGTCGACTTAGGGCTAGGGACCTAGTTATAATCCTTTACTAGGTCCCTACCTTTTCCCTTCTTACTATCGTCTTAGTAAGACTATTAATCTTCTTCGTTATTCGTAGCTAGCGCTTCTCTAGCGTCTATCTTCTAGATACGTAGGTTATTTTAGTCGCTTTACTAGTTCCTACTACGGTACTCTATCTTAATATAGCCGATCTTACTATAGCTATAGTAGGGTAATTTAGACTTATTACCTATTAGGCGGATAGGGGTCCCGCTATTGTTCCGTTTATTAATACGGTTTACCCTTAGTCTCTTTACGCCCTATAGGTTCTACGTCTATAATATAGACGCGCTTCGTTTCCTAATTCCTACGTCTACCCTTATAGAAACTCCGCCTTTATCTATTATTTTAATATAGGAGGTAAGGGCGACTAGGTCGATACGCCTTAAAGGCTAGGTATAATATTTAATAATCGTATTATATAGCGTAGGACGTAGCTTCGTAAGGAGGTAGTATATACGCTACGCCTCCTTATAGGGAGGTACTATCTAGTCTTCTAGGGTAGATAGCTCTAAGGCGAAGGTAGTAACTAACTAGTCCTCCTTCTATTTCGTATCCTTATACTAGAGAGTAACGCTAAGGTCTCGATTAACTAGGTCTTCTATAATATCGTAAAGGAAGTCCTTAAAACTTAGCTAGGTCTAGTCCTTAATTTCGTCGATACTATAGAGGTTATACTACTACTCCTTTACCTCGCTAGTAAGGAATAGGACCCTATACGTAACCCTTAATATATCCGTATAGTAAGCGTCGCTAGAGGCTAGGAATAGTAGCTCTAAGTCGCGGATATAGTTCTAGGCCTCCTTAATACTATTACCCTTAAATCGCTCTAGTTCTTAGGTTTTAAGGCGATAGCTAAGGATACCGCGGTAACCTAGTATAACGCTAGCGCTTTAGTAGCTCCTATCGAGGTTATCGCTAATACTAGGCTCTATAGGTATAATAGAGCTTACTCCTTAAGCGCGACTAAGGCGTTAATTCGGATTAGGTATGTTACTAAGCGTAGTACCTACGTTGTAAACTCGTCGTAATATCTCTACCTCTTCCTCTATCTACTAAAGGGCGAGGTCCTACTAAATATCGTCTCGTTTCCTCGCGAGGCGAGCTAGGTAAGCGTTATAGCCTTAAGGAGACGTAGGCGCTTTACTTCTAGCGTTATTATTAGATATAGTATTATATAGGTTATAACTTTAGGAAGAGATTAGAATTATTAGCTAATAAGCTATAGAAAATATATAGTAACGTATAGATACTATAGTTCTAAAAAGTTAGAACGTAGTAAGACTAATCTCTATCCTTTTATAAAGAGGGAGCGCGGCGTAGAATATATACTAGTAGTATACTAAGAGGCTACGTTAGTAGTATTCTATATAGCCGTATCCCGTACTCTTATAATAAACTTCTTTACCTATTTACTACTCCGAATAGACTATTTATACTACTTACTACCCTTATACTATATTATAAACTAAGTCTTATAGAATTTCTAGTATAGGTATAGGCTTACTACCTTAACGACGTTATCTATCTCTAAGGCGAGATAGCTACTAAAAGTAGTATCCTAAGAGTCGAGGTTAAAGGGTAGTATCGTACCTCGTCCTAACCTTAATATACTACTTTAGAGATAGTTATTACTAGAACGACCTATTCTTAGGGTTAGTTACGGAGGCGGTAAAGAGAGTAGGTTAGGTATTCCTTAAGGAGAACTACTCCTATATATAAGAGGGCTCTTAGTAAGTAGATTTAGTAGGGACTTAGTAGTATTCTAATAAAGGCGAGAGGATAAGTAGGTTAGAGTACTACGTAGCTATTATTTACTTCTAAGTTATAGAAAAGGACTCCTAATAGGTTATATAAGTTTAGTCGTAGCTACTTATTTATAGGATATTAATTATATTATCTCTATACTTACTACCTTATAATAACTCGTTTTCGTAGTTACGTCTTATTCGATATCTAAGATACTCTTAAATCTAATCCTCGTACTCTTAGACTACTATCCCCTCTTAGTCGGAATTTTACCCTATTAGTCGCCGTCTTTATTATTAGTATCTTCTTTATCGTTAGCTTATTCGTCCTTATCTTATTTGTCCTTATCTTATTCGCCGTTAAATAGACCGTATATAGATCTATTACTATAATTACCCTAGTAATCGTCTCTTAGTTTCTTTAGATATATTAGTATATAAGTACTACTAGTAGTATATAGTATAATAAGTATCTTTATAGTTATTAATATTTAAGAGGGGTAGATAGTCGTAATATTATCGCCTATAAGCGAAAATTTTACGTAAAGATCCTATTAATATTTAGTATAATTAGGTATCTCTATAGATTTCTCTAATAGTAATTAGAGGTTCTAATAGAGCTCTAAGCTATAATTAGAGCGTCTTAAACTAATCTCTATCCCTACTCTAATTAGCTTAGATAATCTAAGCTAAGGCTCTACTCTATTATAATAAGTTCTAAGGTAATATCTAATAATTAATACTATTCTATATTATTCTAGAATATAGTTTAATATAATATCTATATTCTATAAAGCTATTAATAATAGTAGTCTAGTCCCTTAGATAGTCTTAGCCGATAGCTATATTACTAAGATATTATAAGAGAGGCTATCTAGATTAGAGTAGGAGCTTTTTGTAGAGACGTACGTAATACGGCGTCTAAAACTACGTTATAGGTACTAAGGCGCTGAATAAGCCCGTATAAGGAGCTCAGACAGCACGGACTATTAGGGGGTGCGATACCGCGCCTTCTTAGACCCCGTAAGCGCCGGCCGCTGCTAGGCAGGTTTAGCCGAGCTCACCTAAATTATGCAAGTTATGCAATGTAGTGGTGCGGCTCGAAATGGACGCAGAAGTTGCCAGTTCGGGCAGCAGAAACGCAGTCAGGCTGACTTTCCCCGTTGACAGGCGAGCGCCTGGACCTTGACCCACAGAAGCGGGTTGCGGTATGCGTGGCACAGATGCTGTCTATCGAGAACAGACTGTCCCGTCACAAACTGTGGTTTCAATGCAGCCCAACATCAAGTGTGAAGTGTTGAGAAGCTGATGGTGAGAGAAAGGAGCTTGACATGTGAATGTGAAGCACGGTCCGCGTTCGCACGCGACTTCACATCCTCAAGCTTTTGTAACACATCCACAACACATATCGAGTCGACAAATGAGCGCAATGCTGTCACAACTTCAGGCCAGCTACCAGCGCGTAGAGCAAAGCCTGCAACGACTCACAGACTCGATCGCCTCCTACAACCCTTCAGTCCACGATGCAGACGAACTGGTCGCAGCAGATGAGGCTGTGAACCGGGATCTCGACAGACGTATGCGCCCACTACAGCCAGTACCTTCGCATCATACTGATGTGTCGTAGTGGTAGTACATCAAGCAAATCACATTCGAATTCAGCAGCTACGGCAAGACAATGAGGCGCGAGACGAGCGGATACGGGCGAACATCAAATTGCTTGCAGATACACGCAAGGAAATAGCAGCTATACCATCAAGCGCCTCTGAGGGAGAGTCGAGACAGGAGGTCAGAGTGGACGAATTGCTGGCATACGCGAGATTCATCAGCCGAACTACAGTCCCTCCCACGTTCAGGAAGAAGGACATCCCCGCGCTACCTAAGAAGGAAGCTGCGGCAGCAGAGATAGCGAACGGAATCGCCACCCCTCCAGCCAACGCGCAAGAGGAAGACAACGAGCCATACGTGCGGATCGAGAATGTGGGGACGAAGGCGATGAGCGAGAAACAGAAGCAGATGTTGCAGCCAGATCTGCCGTGGGTGCCTTGGCCGGAGCCGAGTTTGATTGTGAGCGGCGCGCTCGCGGAGATACAGAAGTTGGTTGAGAGTGGGCAGGATCCTGCGAGCGTCCTTACGGCTGAGGAGAAGGCGGAGAAGGACAAGATGAAGGGTGAAGAGGAGGCGAGAGAGAAGCTGGCGCAGGAGGAGGCTGAGAAGCGGCGGATGAGTATGTTTGATACGGGAGCTATGCGGAGGCAGACGTACTCGGATGTCTTTGATCCGGATAATGAGTGAGAGTACCGCTCTATAGCCTCACAGCTATTGTGAGCAACACTTGTGATGCGGCACATACATGAAGGTGTACATCTCCAGGTTGGGCTCCAACTTCAACAAACGACTTGACTTTTGCCGCTCACGCTCCTAAACTTCCAAGGGACGTTTCTAAGTGAAGGCCGCCTGGGCTGACACCTGAATGACATATCGGTCCTATCAACGTCTTCAATTGCCGTCTCCATCCGGCAATGCTTTCGCAACATTCCCAAGCAACGGGTGGCAGCTTGTGGGCTGATATAACTCCGGAGAGCGTGCAGTGTCATGCAGGAAGATGATGGTGGAACCAGCAGGTGCAAAGTACATATGCACGATCGTCCGGATTTTGCTCACCCGAAGCTACTGTCCTCGTCCAGATCCTTGACCCAAGGCACGAACACCCGCGTCCTCATCTTTTTGTCGCTATCTGGAATGGTCGCTCGCTCTCCAAGGTCATCTGCGTGAACGCGAAGGAAGTATTGGCCTTCTTCAGAGTTCTCCTTAATTGTAGCAAGCGGCGAGAGCAGAAGGTAGACATAAGGAATGCCTTTATACCACCCCGGGATTATCTCACCCGAACTTTCGTAAAACTGCCTCCCAGGCGAGCGGCGTTTGCTACTCAATCTGAACGCGTAGAATTGAGTTGCTGTAGGGTTGACTCTTCCGGTGTGCGGAGGTCTTCTCTTGACTATCGCTTGCGTTAGGTCAATCTTCATCTCTAAGCCCTCTGAGGTAACTAAGAGAGGCTCCGATGGGCTCAGCTCTTCGCGAGCATGGAATTCGACATCGCCGCAATCCTCAAACCAAGACGGTGATGGTGCGAGCATGCTGCGGCCAGACTCTTCAACAATACCTGGGACGTTGAAATCATCATCGGCGGCGAGAGGGTTCCGCTTTATGGACCAGGCGAAACGAGATGGTGCTCGCCACGCGAGGACTGACTGATCCCGAGACCTCTTCAGAATTTCTTCTTGCAGACGCACGAAAGCTTTGCTTCCTTCGCCGTAAAGAAGTGGCATATTGACGTCAAACATACCGAGAAGTGAGTAGGCCTGGTCCTCGACCCTTGTAGTCTGCCGTTTCGAAGCCCAGCTCATCCTTTGAGCAACGGACGCTGTCACATCGGACCGGCGACATGTGAGATATATCTCCGGAATGTTCGTGGTCGCGGACACCTCTTTCACCAAACTTGGGCCATACAGCGCATCTGCTATGGAGGTACTTGTGCATCTGCACGGCGCAATTTCATGTCGACTTTTCTGCCAGAGTCCGCACCTGTGCCCGACAATCCGCCATTCAACGTCACAGAAGACAACAATGGCCGGCGCAAGGAGCTCCTGTAGTGTCCATCCCCTGGTAAATCACGCGCTGCTCTGGAAATGATGCAGCCGAGACTCCCAGAGACCGACCCATAGACCATCCCAAGCCGGCACATCACTAAGGTAGGCAAAGCACACCTCGGCATTCATGTACCACGAGTACATCGAGTTGATGGCTTCTGATAATTCGGCTGAGCTGCGCTTATCTATACATATCGTGTCGATCCAGAGCCACACGATGTCCTCTTGTGCTCGTTGCCTCCAAACTCGAACGAACCGGCAGGCGTCAAGGATCTTCATGTGACCAGGCGAACCAGTGCGGCGCTTCTTTACGTAGTCCTTATACGAAGTCTCTCCGTCACCCCATCTGTGGGAAAGGATCACATATTTCGGGATGTTCTTCTCGAAGAACTCGTGAAGCTCGAGAGTGTCGATGTTGATGAGACGCATATTGGCCTACGACTTCAGCGGCATACGTTGAGAACAAGCTGAGAGTTCTGGAAAGAGAGGGCACACGAGAAGCGAAGACTTCGCCCACGCGCAAGGCTGGGAGTCATGCATGTATGCTCGCCTGTGACGTACAAGGCCAGGTCGACATGCTGTCGTGTCGTATCCTGTCTCTGAGTTCGACGGGTAGCGAAGAAGTATTCGCGAGCACAAAAAGTGCAAGCGTAAGGATTCCATGCGATGAGATGATGAATAGAACGAGTTCGTTATAGGCTGATGAAGTCCAGAGCAGCCTGACGTTCCAGTCCGAGTGAAGTGAAGTGGATCCGGATCAGCACGTGCCGAGAGTCCCGGAACTCTGTCTGCCGGCTCGCTTGCTCAAAATACATTCATCTCTCACCACATTTTCGGAGCGATCATTTCCTTCTCGACCTCTTCTGGCGCTGGACCTCGCCACATTATAGCAAACCATGTGCACCGCGCCGCAGATCTCCTCAAGCGAGCGATGCCAAAGTGCAGATATGCATACGCTTGTGGCGAAACCACGGCGCCAGTCTGAAACCGAACAAGCTGCGCCTTCACCAATCCTTGCCCTACACTTCACCTTCACTCCGACATTCGCAACCCCTGTCAATAGCAGACCGCACATCAATGGATGCCCTCCCAAAGCAATAACGCCTCGAAGGTCTGTGAGTTCATGGTAAGACTTCTTATATACCAGATCCAATCTCCGTTTCTGTTTTGGGCTCGGTGCACGCGCCTAGCAATGTACACACGTTGGTGTCTTCAAGAACTTCGCTACTCCTGCATCATGCGCTGATTCGCGTTTCTGTTACATCCACTCGTCGCTCGCTTCATCTGTGTTTTGAAATCTGGACTGCTACGGCGCGGTACGCGACAGGCAATATTCGGGCGTGTGCGATGTTTACCTCGAGAACTGCGATTTGGATGCGATCATGACATTATCCTCAGAGCCTCATCGACGGGATGAGGTGGTTCAGCGCGACAACCCGCTGGGGCAGATCTGGTCTAAGATTACCTCAGATATTGGTGGTATCTTTACAGTAGATGCTGCTTCGACGACTCGACCTGCACCGACACCATTGCCACCACCTGGGAATGCATCTCCTGCGGAAGATAGTACGATTATGACCACAGAACTCCTCACAACAGTCTGGCGAACGTCACTTGTGACAGTAAAGCTCACGACCGATGTCGTGGAGTCCGCAACGGAGCAGATCTCTCAACCCGCAGCAACAGGAAATGGCCCTCAATCAACAGCTACTGGCCATGCGCCTCCTGCAACATCAATTGCAGTGTCATCGTCGACACGCACAACGCTTGCTACAAGCACACGACACTCGCTTTCACGACCTACCACAGATGTACCAACAGCGCGAAACCCAACCATGACCATGAGCCTTTTTACACACGACCCAATAACGACGCCAACCATCACGCCAACTCCAGCGCCCTCCAAACACGATCCGCACCAGAAGCAAGCAATCATAGGCGGACTAGCTGGAGCCATCGGTGGTCTCATCCTGATCGGGCTACTGATATGCTTGTGTCTCCGGCGCCGACGGAAGGAAGACGATGACGGCGAATCTCCGAGCGAAAAAGTTATCCATTCGCCAATGGCCCCAGTATGGAGCGAATTTACGCAGCGAGATTCGCATCCGAATCCTGTATTACCGGTATCGCAAGGAACGGATACGCCGGACTACGATGGAGGACTACTCCGCGTGAGCCTTGACCGCTGGCCACGACCTTACGCGAATGGACAGAGCTACCGAGAATCGCTAGGACCCCGGAGGCTACAAGTGATGAACCCATCTCCATCTCGACCGAGCACACCGGTAACGCGTGGATCTACCGACTCAATACCCAGGTTCTTGGTACGGCAGAAAACTGCGCTTGCGGCTGTCTTCTCCAACGCGCCAGGATCACGCGCCGGCTCGACCGGAGAGTCACCACACCGCGCTCTCCCAGTTCCAACCATAGCAGTGGACCCGGCACTGTCCACCGAGTGCATACCCCGGACCGCGCCCCCCACCCCATCCTTCCGCTCCTACTCCTCCGTCACCTCTCTCCCAATAGTCTCTCAACGACCTCCCGAAGACCCGTTTCTCACGCCACCGGACGAACGCCTGGAAGATGGACAGCTACCATCCGCAGGATCGTCACGACGTCCAGGCATCACGCCCCTCCAGAGTGCGGCTGGTGCAGCGGGAAGGACGTTAAGCCACCTTGGAAGCGCGTTGAATCCGTTCAAGACGAAATCGCACTTGGGACCCAGCAATCTGGCGGCGAGTGTTAGTTCGGGGTCAAGGCGGTCGGTGTCCACGTTTTCGTCGGGAGGAGATCCGTTTCAGTACGATCGGCCGAGTATTAGGGAGAGTAACGCCGGGGGTCGAGGGGAGGTGGAGAGGCCGAATTGGGAGGTTTATGAAGGAACATGAGTTCCGAGTCGGAAAAACTTTGTAAGAATACTGACGATTTATGATGGGATGGTGCTTGTAAGATCAGACGAGATACCCAAGAGTTAGTAGATGTCAATAATACAGCACTTACAACCACGTTAGTACGAGACCATTGTAAGTGCTGAGGTCCCACAGGTCGTTGCCCGACTGGTCGTACTCCAGGCCACCGTCTGGAAGGCGGGCATGTTGTCGAAGTGTGGGCTCTCTTATTGGAGGATGGGAGCTTCTGCTGCCTTGCGAGCAGTGGATGGTGCATGGAAGCTTACTCAAGGAGAAATGCTATCCGTAGTAGGTATATGAGCGATGAGCCTGCCGGTTTGATGCAGATACATGTAAGTCAAATAGTCGTCGTGCTCTTGGATGTTCTCGTAGCTGTTTTGCTCCTGCCGTTTCCATTTCCAGTATGACCCGGAACAACGTTTTGCCTAGCGCAGAAACGCGAGAACGCCTAGGACGCGTTCCAATTCCTGAAGATGTGGGGGCAAACCAGAACCAAACGACAGACGAAAGAACATCTCAACATACCCCCGGCACTCTGACACCAGATACCCTCGACAGCGACTCATTCAAGATGGCCGACGCGATGAGCATGCTCACCAAGGGCTCCTTGCTCAAAGCCACGCTCGGCACGCTGCCACCTGATGATCAACCGGTGGTGCAGTGCGTGCAGGTGAAGCCGATGAACAACCAGAGCGGCGTGGAGCGATGGCGAGTGGTCATGAGCGACAGCGTCAATTTCATGCAGGGCATGCTCGGGCAGCGTAAGAAGAGAAAGTGATATCACATGATTGACAGCAGCTGATTTGACATGCGCAGAGCTGAACTACCTCATCCACGAGAACAAGCTGCAGAAAGGCAACATCGTTCGTCTCTCGCAGTTCCAGACCAACTACGTCAAAGACAAGCACATCCTCGTCCTCCTCGAGCTTGAGATCATGGACGAATTTGGGTTGCAGGAGAAGCTTGGTCAGCCTGTGGCCATTGAGTCGCAGCCGCCGAACGGGATGGATGGGGTCAAGCAGGAAGACCAGCAGCCTGGAAACATTGCGGGCAACGGGTTCTACGGGAACAAGCCACAGCAAGCACAACCGCAACAACAGCAGCAACAGCAGCAGAATCGGTCACTCACGGTCCGATCAGGTGGCGGTGGCTCACACACCAGCATCTACCCTATCGAAGCTCTCTCACCCTACACACACCGCTGGACGATCAAGGCACGATGCACACACAAGAGCGACATCAAGACATGGCACAAGGCAAGCAGCGAGGGCAAGCTGTTCAGCTGTAACTTTCTAGACGACACCGGCGAGATCAGAGCTACCGGATTTAACGAAGCAGTTGATGCGTGGTACGAGGTGCTGCAGGAGGGTAGTGTGTACTATGTCTCGAATCCGTGCCGTGTGCAGATGGCTAAGAAGCAATTCTCGAACGTCGCTCACGACTACGAGCTCACATTCGAGAAGGACACCGTCATCGAGAAGGCAGAGGATGCGGAGGGCGTGCCTGTGGTCACATTCAACTTCACAAGCATCGCCGACCTGCAGAACATCGAGAAGGACAACACAATCGACGTCCTCGGCGTCCTCCAAGACGTCGGCGAGACTCAAGAAATCGTCTCCAAAACCACCAGCAAACCTTACCAGAAGCGCGAGCTTACACTAGTCGACAACACCGGCTACAACGTCCGCCTCACCATCTGGGGCAAAACCGCGCAATCCTTCGAAGGCCAACCTGAATCCGTCGTTGCTTTCAAAGGCGTCAAAGTCGGCGACTTCGGCGGCCGCTCTCTCTCCCTCCTCTCATCCGGTAGCATGCAACTCAACCCGGACATCGAACAAGCGCACATCCTCAAAGGCTGGTACGACGGCAGCGGCCGCAACGAGTCGTTCCAATCCCACGCCAACACCATGTCCACCGTCAACGCCACCGGCGGCGCCGACAAGAACGCCGTGCTCACCATCCAAAGCGTCAAAGACTCCGGGATCGGGATGGGCGAGGAGACGGACTGGTTCAGCACGAAGGCGACGATTATCTACATCAAGCAGGATTCCTTCGCGTACCCGGCGTGTCAGAGCGAGGGGTGCAGTAAGAAAGTCATCGAAGTCACGGACAACCAGTGGCGATGCGAGAAGTGCGATAAGACCTGGGAGCGACCCAACTACCGCTACATCATGAGTGTGAATGTTAGCGACCACACGGGCCAGATCTGGTTGAGTTGTTTCGACGAGGTGGGCGTGCAGATGATGGGGATGAGCGCGAATGAGTTGATGGAGATTAAGGAGGGGGGCGATGATCGGAGGGTGGCGGATGCGTTTCAGGATGCTATGTGCAAGACGTTTAATTTTAGGTGTAAGGCGAAGATGGATAGTTTTCAGGATACGCAGAGGTGAGTTAACTGGTCGAGAATGGAACAAGTCGGGATGGGCTTGCTGACGATGTGCGTAGGGTGCGATATCAGGTGCAGTACGCCAACCCGCTCGACTTCTCGAGAGAGGCGACGAAGCTGGCGGCTATGATCAAGCAGTATAGCATCGGCGAGTCGAACAGCTTGTTTGTGACGTAGAGAGGCGAAGACAGACAGGGAGGGGATGTTCGCAACGAGAGCGATGGCTGGGGATCGGCGTTCAATGCACGAAGCTATAGCAATGTCGGATGCATGCGACGGGGAAGCATGATGCCACAAGCTGTGTGAATAGTCATGCTACATTCGACTGAAATGCCATGATACCAGTACTCTTCAAAGCGCCTGACGCCCTGACGCCCGACGTATGTTTCTGAAACACCGCATACCATCTCCTCGGTGCTCGTCATCCTCATTATTGCACACCCGCACCCTTGCCCTCCATCCGCAGGGCTTCCTTTGCTCCGCATGGCGCGGCTCCTCTGCCACCACGTCTAGATTGCGTCGTCTGCCTGCTTTTGACTCACCCAGCGAATCGCCGTTCCAGCCCCTTCCCGGACTTCCACAGTCTCAACATCCGCACGTATAGCATTCTGCACTGCCACTCAAAACCAAAGTCAAGTCTTCGAACCTTGCGCATTTATCATCCCTCATCGATGCGGCCTTACCCGCTCAATCATTAAATGCCGCCTCTCCTCCGCCTCCCTAACCATCTCCGCACACAACCGAATACTCGGCGCCAAATGCGCCAACCGGTCCAGCTCCGCCACAACCTCCAAAATCATCATATCCACCTCTCGCGCACTTGGCATCAACGCCGAAAGTGTCTGACTAACCGTCGCGCTCATCACCAACAGCGTCTGGGACATAACACTCAACGCCCCCTGCCACAAATACGGCAAATGCCCATCATGATGCTCGGGCAAGTACTCCAGCTGCCTGATACAAGCTTCAAGACATTTCCGGCAGGCGTCTTGCACCCCGTTCTCGTGGGCGACATTTTCGTCTGCGAGAACGGCCTGGATGTAGGGACGAAAGATGATGGTGCGGCAGGCGAAGTAGCGGAGGCGCAGGACCGTTTGGATTTGGGTGGAGCAGGGGGTGCGGTCGCGGGGGAATTTGACGGGGGTGGGGAGGGATTCGTACCATTGGGTTAGTTGGTAGTCGAGTTCTGCGACCACGGGTTCGAGGGCCGCGATGGAGAGGGAGTTGCTGCGGCGGTGGGTGTAGCTGTATACGAAGTGAGAGACGCGGTTTAGTAGACGTCGTAAAGCGATTTCGGCGAGGAAGTACCAGAGGTCGTCGTTTCCTGGTGGTGCGTCGCCGGATGCTGTGGCGGCGTCGTAGGGGAAGGAGCGGGGGAGGCGCATGGACTCTTCGAATTGGACGACGCCGGAGTGGGGGAGGTCGAGTTCGGCGAGGAGGTCGGATTCGATCATTAGGGCGTTCCAGTAGACGCGCTCCGAGAGCTCTTTGTGCGGGATAGGGATGTTTTCGGTGGAGGAGAGGAGGAGTTGGAGCTTCATGGAGGAGTTGTAGAGGAGGTTCCAGGCTTCGAGCGGGCGGACGAGGTACATCATGTAGGCGGCCGCGAGGATGTGGCATTGCGCGGAGAGGATGTCGTTGCGGGTGATGAGGTTGGGGAGGAGGGTCCAGGCGGCGGCGAAGTAGGACATCCCTGGGGCGAGCTGGTCGGGAGGGACGCGGGAGATGCTTTGGCCGTAGTGGGCGGCTTGGCCGAGGGCGAGGACGAGGAGGCAGATGCAGCTTTCCGGGCCGGTGCGGAAGCCTTGGGACATGGCGGTGCGGTAGTGGGTGTGCCAGACGTTGGGGTCGACCACGGCGTACCAGCCGTTGACTCGGTCGAAGAAAGCGTGGACGTAGGGTGTCACGTTTGAGAGATCGAGGGAGTAATGGGTGCCGAAGTCTAGTGGTGGTCGTGCCATCTCTAGTTGCATGAGAACTTGTGGATCGCATGGTCGTGAGATGAGGTCTTTGATAACCGGCCATTGTAGAAGATGCAGTGCCGGCGTTGTGTGGCTCTTAGGCATAGTAGAGATGTTCGCAGACCATGTGCCGAAGCCATTTAAAGGAAGTGGCGGCGCGCTCTGTGGTCCAGCGCTGGTTGTGCTAAGACGTTTGAGACCACCCATCTCGTCAGGCCCGGTGGATGCAGTATTGCTTGTAGCTGGAGAAATTGGTCCTCCCAGCTGTCCTCCCGCACTGGTCGGAGTAGTAAGTTTTGACTGTAGCAGTCCCTCGATTCGTGACAGTTGCTCCAAGATCAGCTTGTCTCCAGCATCGAGCTTGATCCCAGGCTCACGATATACGCAGTCCGCATTGAGCTCCGAGCAGAGTCGACATTTCGGCCTCGCGCCATCACAGCGAGACTTCCTGCTCCTACAGATCTCACACGCAATAGTCGCACGCCGTCGAGGGTAGTCCAGTGGATCACTCAACGCTCTCAAATTCGCCTCCTCGCTCCCACTGTCCACATTCTTGACCTGCCCATTCTTCTCGTAGGACGAGCGGGCACGCTTCAGTGGCGGCCGCATCTCGGACTGCTCAGAGTCGCTGGGCTGATTATCGCTGGTAAGACCTGGATCCATATCGATGGGGAAAGAGTAGAAGAACTTCTTCATACTAGTAGTTAATCGCCACGGTAATTTCTACGAAGTCCAACAACCTGGAGAAGCGGATCATGGAGCCCCAGGGTGATCTACGCGTGGGAAATGAACGAAGCGAACCGAGGGGAAGACTGCTCTCTTGACCGGGCTCGCGCCGAGAGGTGGTGGTCTAGGGTGTGGGTGGCGTCCGTACGTCGCTGACATTTGACAGGGCCGCACAGCACCATCCCGCATTTCGACCACATTGGAGGCCTGGAGATGCATGAGCAGTCGAGCTGCAGGTCGCGAGGTGTTCGAGAAGCCCAAGCGAAGGCGGCAGACACACCACCAGAGGCCACATGGCGCAACGAGGTGGATCCTTAGTGGGACAGCTGTTGGTCTAGCTCCGTCTTTCCGATTTAGCCGAATGAGAGTTTGTCCGGGGTTCTGCAGAATTTCGCGTGAAAAGTCTCTGCTGGTGTTGGAGGCGCGCGGAACATTCAACTGTGCTTGTGAGATACGTACACAGCACATAGGATCACAATGGCGAAACGTGTCAACGAAAGCGAGGAGGCTGTTCCAGAACGGGCGATCAAGAAGGCCAAGAAGGAAAAGAAGCACAGACTCGACAAGCCTGCTGCTGCTCCTCCCAATGCTGCTGCTGAAATTGCGGACGTAGCTGTGGCAAAGGAGGAGGTGGTTAATGGGGACGAAAGTGCGAAGAAGGGGCTGTCCAAGGAAGAGCGCAAGGCTCTGAAACGGGCGAAGAAAGAGCAGGCCAAGTTGCAGGATTCGAATGGTGATGTGGTGAAAGATTCGGGCTACTCGAGCGCGGCCTCGAAAGAAGAGAAGAAGGCGTTGAAGCGGGCGGCGAAAGCAGCACAGGAGGCCAAAGATCTAGAGTCAGTATGGGACGCCAGCCCGGATGATTCAAAACCGAAGCAAGGATACACAGAACATAGCGAGCTTTCCGCACTACCTCAAGCCGAAATCGACAAATTTGTTGCGGACCTTGCGCTGAGCATCGACGACCCTCTCAAGCAATCATACCGGCCCATCACATCGTTCAAGTACCTGCCAGTTAAAGATGAAGCCGACCGCGCTCCGTTCGCCGCGTTCAAATCTCCAACGCCTATCCAGTCCGCATGCTGGCCATACCTTCTGGCGGGCAGAGATGTCGTGGGTGTCGCGGAGACTGGATCCGGCAAGACACTGGCATTTGGTCTACCATGCATACGACACATTGAGAGTATGAGCAGGAAGCAACGACAATCCATCAGCGCGTGTATGGTCAGCCCAACACGCGAGCTGGCGATGCAGATCCACGAGCAGCTGAGCGAGCTTGCGAAGCCAGCGCACCTGAAGGTCACCTGTGTATATGGAGGCGTTCACAAGGATATTCAGAGAGAGATGCTCCGAGGCACCAATATCCTGGTGGCTACACCTGGTAGACTGAACGACTTCATCCAGGAAGGCGCTATCGATCTCTCCGAATCTACGTATCTTGTCCTTGATGAAGCAGATCGCATGCTGGACACGGGATTTGAAGACGACGTCCGCAAAATCATCTCCCAGACTTCGCCAACAGGTCGTCAGACACTCATGTTCACCGCAACATGGCCACAATCCGTGCGCGATCTCGCAAGCACATTCATGACCACGCCCGTCAAAGTAACCATCGGCGACAATGCTTCTGGCGAACTTCGCGCCAACGTTCGCATCTCGCAGGAAGTCGAAGTTATCGAAGAGATGCAGAAGCAAGGCCGCCTCATCGAGCTGCTCAAGCAGTATCAGTCCGGCAAGAACAAGAATGATCGTATCCTCGTCTTCTGCCTGTACAAGAAAGAGGCAACCCGCATCGAAGAGTTCATCCGCCGAAGGGGCTTCCCCGTAGCAGGTATTCACGGCGACCTGAACCAGCAGAAGCGGACCGAAAGTCTGGACTTATTCAAGACAGGCAAAGTGCCGTGCCTCGTCGCTACGGACGTCGCTGCTCGTGGCTTAGACATCCCAGCCGTGAAGGTGGTGATCAATGTCACTTTCCCGCTGACGGTGGAGGATTATGTGCATCGTATTGGACGGTAGGTCTCCCTCTATATCCTAGTCATACTGCGGTCTAGTACTAACATGGACCAGAACCGGACGAGCAGGCCAAACAGGCAAAGCCATCACACTCTTCACGCAGAACGAAAAGGGCCTGTCGGGCGCTCTCATCAATGTGCTCAAAGCCGCAGGCCAACCTGTACCCGAGGAGTTGCTGAAGTTCGGCACGACGGTGAAGAAGAAGACGCATGATGCGTATGGTGCTTTCTATAAGGATGATGGTGGGGAGATGAAGAAGGCTACGAAGATCACCTTCGACTAATTAGAAATGGGTGCTGGGGTGTGTAGATGTAAATAGGTGAAAGTCACCTCCATGTATATTGGTCCTGACAGCACTTCCAAATTTTTGAAGCGCATTGATTGGCTCGGTAGTATCCGCCGCTAGCCGATGTGCAAAAACTGCAAATCTTGTTGGTCGCTGTCTGCCTTTCGGAGAAGGGGCACTGCTTCAAATTTCCGTCCGCGTCGAAATTTGAGATGTCCAGACCCTCTGGATAGCTCTGTTGGTCTGGTGTGGACGTTCTCCGTTCTGCTGACAGCGTTGGTGCCACTACAGTTCCTGATATGGTGTCGAAAAGGTGAAGATTCTCTGAGAACAGTCAGCCGTTTTCAGCGCGCTTATTGGGCAGCTTGTGAACGACGCTAGCTCGTGTGCAAAAATCACATTTCTGCATCCCTGTCTCTTCGCAACTCGGAGAAGGGGCGCCGATGGATATTTCGGCCAGGTCGAGAGCTTGAGATCCAAAATCCTCTGAGCTGTTGCACTGGTCTGGTTGCGAGGGTCGGAGGTGTCCCCCCTTCTTGAGGCAGAGTTGCTGCAACTACACACCTCGATCATCCACTCAAGATTTGGAGACACTCGGAGAATGATTTCAGATTTCAGGATTCCAGGCGCGCTCATTGGTCAACAGCATTCGACACTAGCTGCGATGCAAAAAGGGCAGATGAGGTCGTGCTTCTCTTCGCGTCTTCGAGAACAGGCAGATACGAATTTTATCGACCACCTCAAGCATTCCAGCTGCTGCGGCCTCTGCGGTGCTCGACCGGTCGGTGGTGGAAGTTCTCCAGCTTTGGAATTTGTCTGCTGCCACTACAGCTCCTGATCTTCTGCTGAAAGGACGACGATAACTCGATAACTTGGAGAACAATCTAAGCGCTTTCATTCGTTGGGTATAGCCGGCGCTAGCTCGTGTGCAAATCACCTACCCCTAAGTAGTTGCTCTTCACATCTTGGAGAGGCGGCACTTGATGTTTCTATCGACCACCTCCACTACTTCAGCTGCGGAAGGCTCTGTTGAGCTCCGCCGGTCTGGACTGGGTGTTCTCCGAGGATTTGAGGGAGGTGGTGCTTCTACAGGCGTTGCTCAGCTGCTTAATGGTGGTTCTCATATTCGAGAACCGGCGCTTGGTGTCATTGGTCAGCTCTGGACAGCGCTAGCTCACGTACGAATCTGTCGAAATAATTTCGTGATTGTTCGTGTCTTCGGGGGCCGACCGGCTGCATTCAAGAGCATAAGGTATTCTGTGCCAGAATTGCTGTGAGGTGGCTGCTCGGCCAAGTCTCCGTCGTGCGAGCAGAGGTGGTCGGCATAACATCTGAACGCGGCACAGCGACGTTCAGCTCAACGTTGATAGGTCTCCATTTCTCTACAGATAATGTACCCATATCTGTTCGAAAAGGCATACATTTGTCCAAAATTTCGCCAGTGCTTTCCAACACTTACGCCGCTACCTCGATCTCGCTGTTCACTTCATAGTTCGCCAAACTCTCCCTCCTCTCCTGTGGATTATTGACATTCTTCACACCCTCAGCCTTGCCCTTCGCCGTCTTGTCACCCATCCTTTTCAAACTCTCCTCCGTCTCCCGAATCATCGCCGCATCCTCCCCATCAACCGTCCTTCCACCACCATAGAATGCCGGATCCGCCTCCTCCCCGTCCTCGACAAATCTAAACGTCCTCAGCTCCGTCTCCTCCCACCATGGCGTTTTCTGATTTCCCTCCTTATCCACGTCGCCAGTCAGAAAATGGTTGAAGAACCCGCGCGCGACCAGCACCACCTCTTTCTCTGGTCGCTGCTTGATCCATCGTCGGAGTTTGGCGGCGCGGGCTATGAGGGCGGCGGGGTCGAAAGCATATTCGCCTTCATGGACCCACCAGCCGTGCTTGACGTTGTCGAAGTCGATGTGTTCCGGGAACTCGGCTTGCAGGAGGTCGAGCTCGGAGCCGGTGTCGCAGGGAGCATCGCTGGCTTCTTCAGCGTAGGGTAGGGCGATAACTTTCAGGCCGCGCGAGACTGCGGGTTGGAAGGTAAGGGCGCAGGTTTGGAGGGCGCGGCGGAGGGGGAGGCGAGGCGGAGTTCGATCTGTAGGAATCAGTCAGAGAGAAGTATGATGAAGGTGGTAGGTCGAAGACAGACATTGTCATGCCAGGTAAAGGCTTCACGGCGTTGGCGGCATTGCTCTTCACCCTGTGGTGTCAGGGAAGGGTCGCGTATGCTGTGACCATCCTCTGCTATTGAGTGGTAGCCTTGCCCATGTCGCATAATATGGAGTAGGGACGGAGGCACTTCGAGCTGTCAGCCATTGCTGCGGGGTGTGGTGACTGTAGACTTACTGGTGACGGTTCAAGAGGCTCAACAGGCGTGAGCAGGAACTCGGGATGCGTTCCATCCTTCGCCAGTGGCTTCGTCGCCATATCTATATAGCCGTTCTTTGGGCTTGACAGCTTCCTTGATATTGGCTTTCGCCGATCGAGGCACCGTCGTCATCGTGCAGCTGCCAGGTCGATGGTGGCTTTTGGTCCCTGGCGATGCGAGATCTGCTCAGCGTGTCCCGATTCGCGGCATTGCAGACTGCTCGAGTGAGGTGGCCGCGGGATACTACGTATACCAGCTTCCGCGGGACGAAGGTGTTGTCTTCGGAGCTCCTCCCTCACTTCACAGACAGACGGGTCCTTGAACGTGGTAAAGATAGCGGCTCTGACACGATGTTGCACACGTTAATACAGCCATACCTGTAGAATCCCGCGGCGCCGTGGTCCTGTTACGCCGCGAGGAAGCTCTCAAAGCAGAGAATTCTCTGCCGTGCCGAGCAAGGAGAATGCGGTGAACTCAGTGAAGGTGATGGAATGGAGAGGCTCTTCTCCAGGCGCAAGCTATGAAGCTCGTGGTCTGATGAAAAGGTGGTTCGCGTCGCAAGGAGGTAGTGCTATACCAAGGACACGGTGCCATCGCACATGAGCAAGCCCAGCGGTGCGACGACGAGGTTCAAAAATAAGATTAATCTTAGAGAGTCCGTAGACTCGTTCCAGAGATTAAACTACGGTCCATTAGCACACCATCGTACAAGTAGATGTGATGGTAGGAGAGGACATACCTGAAAAGAACAGATACTACACTTGATCCGTGGGGGCATCAGCAGGTGTCGTCGTCGTGTGGGGGTGTGTAGGACATACCTAAGCCAAAAGGCACTGGAGATGTTGTCAGTTGAAGGTGATATGAATGTGCGGATGGATTTGGTACGCACAAGGGAGCTGGGGGAAGGAGGTTAAGTTCGTCAGATTTCGACGGCGAATCTGAGCAGAATTTTTCTCGGAAGCGCTAGTGCGTCGGCCCGCGCAAAACTGTCAGGCGAGGCAGGTGCGACGGTCGAGAGGCAGGTGCGATGTTCGAACGAGGCAGGTACGACGAGAGACATAAGGCAAGAGCTACTGAGAGAGGCAGCCAAATGTTCTAGACAAGAGTCCATATTCAAATACCACGACGTACTACACGACCATCAATGCCGTTGGCCGTTATACAGGAGACCGAAAGTAGGTATGTCTTCGATTCATGTGTTCATCTAAGAAGAATGATGCAGGACACGTTCGATAGTTCTCTAACTGAAGCATTGCCGCATCTATTGCGTCTCTCACCAATCTAGAACATATGATTAATATGCATCCACACATCATCATGGTCCCTCCGCTTGAGTTGCTCGGCCGCGATACACGCTCTCTGGACATGATGCCTATGGCCCAACTCTGTCAGCTTCGCCAATGCACGATCACGAACCACCGCAGGAGCGAGAGCGGCAGACCCAGCCTTGAACAGCGGCCAAATCGAGAAGTTGATGGCAGCGACGTGGTCAAAGGCATCGTGTCCTGTGTCCAGTACAGCAGCTCGTGGGGCGCTTTCACAGATCTCGAGGCAGATTCTGGATACCGTTGCCCTAGCTTTACATACACGAAGTGCAGCAGCGGACCCATCTACCTGCACTTCGGACTCAGACAGCTGCGATACCACGACATCGTTGAACACTATCCGAAGCATTCGGACCGAGTTCCATATGAGCGTGGCGCTGGTGCTTGGGTATAGATGCCGGGTTTCGCCGCATGTGTCGATGCCATCTGCCTGGAGAACAGTATATCTGTATTCTGGATGCATATGCATGCTCGATTCGAGTAGTTGAGCCTCCTTGTCTAATCGCATCGCCACGTCAATGACCTCAGATGCTTGGGTGCTCTCGCCCTCAGCGACGGAAGCTCGAAGGTTGATGAGTCCACCCACTATACGCTGCAAGCCTTGCCGAGGACCCGAGAGGTGTGAGTCAGCCATTAGCTTCATCACAGCTTGCAGCGGCTCAGGAAGTCTCGTCCGCGATTGTATGCAGTCCACCTGAACGCTCCCGACGACCTGCATAAACATCTTCCGGCCAAAGGCAGTATCGAGCAAGGTTGCTCCCCTGGCTCTCGACAACGCGCAGGTGCCACGAACATGCAGAGTCCAGTTCTTGGTACAAAAGGCTACATCGGTGGAAACTGTCTCGAACGACGAGAGCAGCAGGACTGCCGCCAAAGCGTCGTCTGCATCAGCGCTCTTCGGGTCCTGTATGGCCTTCTGAGTCTGACAGATCGCGCGGTTGTAGTGCTGCAAGGCCAGCCCGGACAGGTGTTGCCAACCTAGCTCGTTCGCGAAGCTCGCCAATGCCACCGATGTCACAGCTGACCGTTATGGCTCCCTTGAGTAGTTGGCCTTCCACAAAGATGTGATGAATTCGAGGTGGCTGCCCAGGACATATTTGGTGACCCATCGATGGATCGCCACATCCGGAAGAGAGTCGCTCAGTCGCCTTGTCGCGAGAGAGGTGTGCCGGGCTTCATTCTCCTGGACGTCAGGCCGGCTTATGTGTAAAGTCACCCGCGTCTACGGCGGACTGAGTCGACCCAAAAGGACATGGAATTAAAATAGCTTGACTAGCACGGTGGCGTCGACGACGCTAGTTAGAGCTCTTTTTTTTTTGTAACTACGTAATGCGAATAGTCTGCATAACGCTCCCTTAGTCGTTATTAACTAGTCTGGATATAGTAATGTAGGCGAAGTAAGGAGAGGTGAATACGTACGTACAAATTCCATCTCATCTTCTAGAACGGGTAAGCTAGGCCTAACTTAAATTAAGGTTACGGCTAATTACGGATGGCGGACGCTAGATAAGTAAACCCTAGTCGCGTTAGCTAATTACGTATAAAGCTGCGAGTCGCGACTTTAGCTGTCTATCTGTCTATCTATTTTGGTTCTATCTTAACTTTTCGACGCGTACTATAGATAGAAAACAGATAGATAGATAGATAGACAGCTAAAGCCGCGACTTGTAGCTTTGCACGTAATTAGCTAACGCGACTAGGGTTTGCTTGTCTAGCGTCCGCTATCCGTGATTAGCCGTAACCTTAATTTAAGTTAGGCCTAGCTTACCCGTTCTACATTGCAGGGATTACAGTCCTTTTTGCTACCACCCTGTAGGTACTCTACTACTCCTTTTGATCTAGTATTACGCCGGTGACTTATAGCATTTGATCCTTGCGTTGTGGAGCCAATTACATTCACTTTTAATTCCATGTCCTTTTGGGTCGACTCAGTCCGCCGTACGCGTCGAGCATCCACGGGCCGTTTCGGTACCGCTCCGCATGCATTGCTTCTTGCGGACTTTAACGATGGTTTTCGATGTTTCGTCGCGGAACATGAGCTCGTTCACACTACGGTAGCGGCAGATATGGCCGAGTCTTGCACACAAGCCACATTCTGGGCGTTGTGTATCGCACTTCGAACGACATTAGTCGTGATCTAGCTAATGTTTCTTGTCGGGTTATTTACCTTGATCCGCCGCCCGCGGCAACGCTCACATCCAAGGGATGGCTTTCCTTCGAATACCATCTCGATGTCGTACGCCTGAGTGATGAGCGGTTTTTGTCACTTTGCTGAACGTCGTTGGACTGGGAGTGGTTACAACGAAGAGATAGTCTCATTTCACTGAGCGACCTCCACCCATGGCTCGAGCATTCGCACATGCCTTCTTGCCGCAACCTGTTATTTCTGAGCCGATCTCTGCACTACGGTATCGCCTCGAGCGTGAAGTGTCGCTACGCCGGCTGACCCGTCATATCCATTGAATTCAGCTGGCTCCACGGAAAGCAGGTACAGCGCACAGCTAGTCGTCTTCGTAGGAGACGCAACCCGTCTTGCATCGTTGTCAGCATAGCCCTGGGCTGAAATAGAATCTCGCTAGGGCTCTCCCAAGGGCGAGGAGCCGGATGCCGAAGATCCCGTTTTCGCGAACAGAGCTAGTCTCAAGGTGGAAGTTGCTCCTAGTGAATGACTTGCGCATGTGAAGTTCGTTCGTGTAGGAGATTGCTAGGAAGGCTCAAAATGCTCTGTCAGCAGCGATCGATATCGTGCACGCGTGAATCACGGTGGCCGCGTAAGGCGACGTCGCGAGCCATTGAGCCGTCACGACCAGTGTCGTGATTACTCCCCAGATCGCAACTCAAACAATCCTTCGACAATTTGTTCACCGACAGATGGTGTCGCACGAGAAGCAAACTAGATATTTTGGTAATCGCTAAATGTCTCTTGTTGACGGAGCTTGGAGTTGCGATGAAAGATGTGTGTTCGCTTAATCGTCTATGCGCCTTAGATAACCAACGATAATGATACAAGCCAACGGTTCAAATGATACAGAACACATTCCTATGCGTAAGAGCCAAACCCAACAACGAGCACCAACGCAACCATAGCACCGACAACCATCCTTCCCAAAGTGACTCAGAAACCACAGCTACATCCCATCATCCACACCATCCGACAACCCGTCCTCACTTCTCCATCAAACCACTAAGAACTCCTGTGCGCTCTCACCCTTACCTCTGTTCCTTCCACCGACCAAACTGCCACCCTGCGACGAGGCAAACTGTACCGCCTGGGAGACAAGGCCGTTGCGGCCTCTGCGGCAGGATGACGATCCCTGCTGTGGGTCATCGACAGGATACGGTTCCACGAAGCCTCGCTGCTGTTGCACGCCATAGTGCTCCGGGGGTCCCTGCCCAGGTCCGGCATAACGAGGCGGTCCAGCTCTCTGATATGGTGGCGCGCGCTGGTATGACGGTCCAGGGAACTGGTCGTTCTGCTCCTCGTACATGTACTGCTGTTGAGGAGGCTGTTGACGGTATCCACCGTTTTGGAAGTTGGCGTCTTCGTTATATGCTGGCTGCTCCGAAATCATGCGCCTGTAGTAAGGTGGTGGCGATGTCTGATCGTAGTCGTTGACTTCGCGCTCCTGGTATTGGTATTGGTAGTCCTGGCTGGCTAGCTGACGTGGGGCTGGCCCTTGGGGTTGGTAGTCTCGGTATTGTTGTTGTGGTTGGGAATAAGACTGCTGGCTGCTGTGACGGCGCTCGACACCTTTGGAGATCTCGTGGACGCCGTACATAGCTGCGCCAGACATCATTGCGGTTTTGATGATGCCCATTAGGTCGTTGTTGGAGAGGTGTGTGTGGTGGGAAGGGTTAAAGGATAGAAGCACTCCTGGAGTGTGAGTCTGTAAGCAAATCGATGTGAATTCGACGGGAAGTTATCTGGTGCTAGACTGAGTTGTTGGGAGTTCGATCTCATAAGGCACGTTACGGTGACGCGTGAACGTGGGTCGTTCCTCAGCCTGCATCTGCTCTATACGCGCCCAATGTGGCCGTCGTCGCGATAGACACGTCGATGTCTATGAGCTTGGCGTGCTTGGTTTCATGCTTGGTTGTGCTTATTGTTGCGTCCTGCAGTAGGGCTTAGCTTGCATCCGTCCGAAAGAGGCATCCGTTCCGCGTTGGCAGCTGTTCCGGCATAGACTGCGCCTATACTGCTCCAACCGACGTGATATCGAACGCGCACCACTCTCCCGACAACTGATCGTCCAGGGAAGACTTGCAGCGAGATACACTCGTACACCTCTGGAGCTGACGACGCGCTCGTCCAACGACAGTATTGCTCGCTCACGGCTACTGCGTTGTCATAGGTGAATACTTTGCTATACGCCATAGCGGTTGTAGAAACGCCGTATCGCAGTTGGTCGCAAATGGCGTCGAACCAAGAACTCGGCGTGAGCAGCAAAACTCATAAGTGCAGCAATATGTCTTGCAACATACACCACCTCTGCTTCACATATTAGCTTCCTTAATAGCAACAACAATGGGCTCCGTCACATATCCCGACGGCATCGCTATCTGGAAGGTCGTCTACTACACTCCCGCCCTCTTCGCGTCCGTCTACATCTGCTGTCGCCATGGCTTCCAAAAGTCGTCCGGATGGTTCTTCCTCGTTACATTCTGCTTGACCCGTCTCATTGGCAGCTGCGCCCAGTAGGCCACTATCGCGCACGAGAATGATACTGCGGAGACGATCGCGCTGGTGTGTACGCTGATGGGCACTGCACCGTTGTTGCTGTCGTCGCTGGGGCTGCTGTCAAGGATGTAAGCAGTGCCACCCAGTCTAAAGACAAGAGAGCAGCAAACTGACCCTGCGAAGCTGCTACTCCCTTCTCTCCCAGTTCTGGAGCATCGTCTTCCAGCTATTCATCCTCAGGATCGTGCAAGTACCCGCCGTCATCGCTTTCATCCTCTGCATCGTCGGCGCCACTTCAGCTCCCAACCCGACCCTGATCGACCAAGAGTCAACCGTCCGCGCCGGCATCATCCTCTACCTTGTCGTGTTCATAATGCTGTGCATCCTGGCACTCATCGCTGTCGTCAGCCGCCACAAGGTTCCAGACCAAGAGCGCATCTTCATCAAAGCAGTGGTGCTCGCTTTGCCCTTCATCCTGATCCACATCGTCTACTCACTCTGCGCGGCATTCTCAAACACCTCAACATTCAACCCAGTCACGGGGTCGACGACAGCGTCGTTATGCATGAGCGTGCTGGAAGAAATGGCTGTTGTGGTCACATACGTCTACGCCGGGCTGCAGACACGGAGCACACCACTGCCGGAAGACGCTTCAGCGCCACGTCAGCTCGGGTATCGCCTCGACCGGGGCGACTTTGGGACTGGCAGGTTGGGCTTGCTGTCGTTGGCTTTGGGAGTCTTCAATGCCTTTCGAGGAGGAGAGACGGAGAAGGAGGAGGTGCAGGAACAGCGTTCTCGTAAGCATCGATGCAGCCAACATCACCGTAGAAGCCGGCACGGAAGCTCACAGCGTCAGCATCGCCACCATCGCAGAGGTTCACGCCGCCACGAGAGGTCGCCTCGGGCAGGAGAGAGGCGTGAGGATCCGGGATATTTCCCGGTTGTGGTGTGAAGCGTACCACAAATTGGCGTCAATATAAGGTGGCTGGAGGTGTAACATGGCCTTGATAGACTGCTGCGAGCACGAGCGATCGTCGACACTGCGGTGTTCGGCTGTGGGTTGTTGAAGGCGCACTGGCGCTGTGTAAGGTAGGCAGCTGCGCGTGTAGACTCTATCTTGCAGGTGGCCTACAGTAGACGTTCTCGGCGAGCATCGCTGCTTACGGGTTTGGACACTGGCTTCGGGACGAGATACGAGCTACGCCGCCATTGTACTCGACCGTGGCTATCACAGATCTCCGCAATATTCATCTTGACATGGCAGACCGAGCCACCCGCGGATCAGAAGCCGATGCGGTGGCAAACAGGAGAGGTGTAGAGAAGTCGTGGAGTAGGTAGGAGAATATATATAGAGTAGCGTGAAAAAGGGTAGCAACCGCGCACGGGCCATTTGTTTTGGAGGGACAACAGACGAACTTCAACTTCAAGATATCAATCTCAATGTCTTGTCCTTCATCTGTTCTCTGTACCTGGCAAGATGGCGGCCCCCGACGACCTGATCGACTTCAACATCATCGAATCGCACAAGGAGAACATTCAGGCACTTCCAAGCGGCCGCTCCGCAAAGGCACTCGCGCAGATCTACTCACCACCGCTACTGGGGGCAAATCCTTCGCCTGCGATCATACAAGATGCGAACTCCAGCAAACGCGCAGAGTACGAGAAAGAGCTGCAGAACATCGACGAAGCGGATGACCCTCTGGACGTGTACGATCGCTACGTGAAGTGGACACTCGACGCATATCCATCCGCGCAAGCAACACCGCAATCGCAGCTTCTACCCTTGCTTGAACGCGCGACGAAAGCTTTCCAGTCCTCAACACATTACCGAAACGACCCGAGATATCTGAAAATATGGCTGCACTATATTCGAATGTTCTCCGATGCGCCGCGAGAAGCGTTCGTCTTCCTGTCGCGCCACGATATTGGAGAGGGACTGGCGCTGTACTACGAAGAATTCGCGGCATGGCTGGAGAACGCTGGACGCTGGAATCAGGCAGAGGAAGTTTACAAGATGGGCTTGGAGAAGGAGGCTAGGCCAGTCGAAAGGTTACTGCGCAAGTTCGGCGAGTTCGAACGAAGAAACGCGGCGCGACCACACGATGCTGCTGAGCCTACAAGTCCAGCTTTACCAACAGCCAGACCTGCTTTGGCCGCGAAGATTGATCCGTTTGCCGGCGCTTCACCTTCTACCGCGCCGCCTCAGCAGAGCAGATCTACAGCAACCAAGAAATCGAAGAGCTCTAAATTGGCCATCTTCTCCGACAGCGACGATTCTGCTTCACGACCGAACTCTGGCAGCGGCGCGAAAGGCTGGGACAACATCGGTTCTCTCGCCGAGCGCAAGAAAGAAAATACGGTGGAGGCGAAACCGTGGGTAGGCGAGAAGCTGGCAGGTGGCAAGACGAACGGTGGCATGCTGAAGATGGCTGTGTTTAAGGACCAGGTAAGCTCTTCCCTTTCTCTCTACCAACAAACCATATATTTACGAATGCAGGACTAAGATCAACCCTTATTTGTGTATCCAGTCATCATCGAATAGAAATGCAACGACCGCACCTTTACCACGGCACTTGATATCGTCCCTTTCTTTGAGCAGGGTGGGTAATGGTGCTCACGAACAGCAGGCTGTTAGAAACCCGAAGACAGGGAGACTGGAGTGCGTGTATGTCAATCTTGAGGAGATCTATCCGGATCCGCAGAACATGAGCGTTGAGTACTGTTTCGAGGAGTTGATGGCGAGACGTCGTGGTTATTCGCTTTCAGGGCGGAAACGAAACCAGAAACCTGAACCACAGCCAGTGCAGTCCTTGGACGACGATATACCTATGGAGCTGGACACGGAGCCGCAGATCGTCGACGAAGTCATGCAGGAAGATGAGTCTACGACCGCGCTCCCGCAGCTTGACGTGAAATCGACCAAGAAAGGTCGAGGCTTTAAGATCTTCGAAGATGCGATGGAAATGCCACCCCCACCACCCCCTGTCGACATCGAGGAGAGGGTGCTTGTCGAGAAGTTCTCGCAGACATTGGCGCTCAACGACGAGCAAGATGAGAACATGCCGCCTTCTCGACAAGAAGCAGCCCTCGCAAAGAAGCTCCGGCGAGAAGAGCGCGCCAACCGGACCCGCAAGATCCAAGTCATGGACGTCAAGCACATAAAGAACGAGACCAAGACCATACAACTGAATCTTGACTCGCCAACTGGACCGAAGCTGAAGCGCAAGAAGTCTAGTGATCGACCAGAGCCTACCATGACCATCAATACAAAGGAGGCTATGGACGAGATATATGGCATCTTCAACCAACCCTTGCCCTCTCAAACCGAGCAAACTGATGGCGAGGAAGAGGACAGCGAGGACGACTATACCACTGGCGACGAAAGCACGGGCACTGGGAAGCTATCGGGGCCACCCAGCGAGTACGGAGACGACACCAGGAATGAGATCTTCGGCGCAGAGAAGGATACAGCCGACGAAGAAGGCCGGACAGAAGTCAGCAAATGGTCCGATTTCACTACCAGCAAGCATGTACCCAAGGACGACGACGCGGATAATGTCGCCGAAACAACGCAAACCACAAGCTGGGAAGTCTACGAGGATCAGTCGCAACCCGAAGGCGCACCACAAGAGGAAGACGAGCTCATAACACCCATCGAGAACTCATACTCGCAAACGCGCTACGTGCCACTACCGCCGGAAGATTACCAGCCTCCGACGGGCCAATACCGTGACATGGCAGCGATGGCCAACAACCGCCTGCCCTTCATGACTCCCATCGTCGAGCGCACCGAGTCTTCGCTTGGTCTCACGACCGGCAAGAGGGATAAGGACTACTTCAACGCGAAGACGCCGAGTCGGAAAGCAGCAGGCGTGCAACCGCCTTTGCCGGAAGACGAGGCGTTGAACAGCAGTCCATTCCAGGAAGTGCTTGCTGATGTCGCTGCTGTAGAAGAGAAGAGGAAGGTGCTACAGCCGATCCGAACGAAGTCGACCAAGGGCACGATCTCGTTGGGTCAAGGGACAGCGAAGAGCCAGCTCGCGGCCAAGAAAACTGGCAAGAAAGACACACTAGATGTGGTGCAGAAAGGCCCAATCATCAAGGACGAGCAATGCAACCCCATGGACCCGCAACTACGAGAAACAATCCTTTCGCAGATGAAGCCCAGTCTATCAACCTTCGACGGTTACCACGAACACCTCGACATCAAATCCGGCCGCAGAGCAGAGATCTCAAAATACATCAGCGTCTTGAAAAAAGCAAGCCGCAGCTCTGTCAACCTCGACAAAACCGCATCAACCCTCTCCCTCCCACCCATCCTCTCCTTCTCTTGCGCCGAAGGCCCTTACACCGTCAAGCGCGAGCTTGGCGCCGGTACCTTTGCGCCCGTCTACCTTATCGAAAACTCCACCGCCGCTGCCGAGGGCGAAGAGAACGATGAGAACCGCCCTCCCTCACGGGCTGGGAAGTCAGCCCACCGCAAAGAGCTCGAAGCCCTCAAAATGGAGGACCCGCCTAGCGTATGGGAATTCTACATCCTGCGCGCCGCCCACCGACGGATCGGCGTTAGTCGCGCCGCCGAATCGATTGTACGTGCGCACGAGATGCATCTTTTCGCCGACGAGTGCTTCCTGATCGAAGATTTCCGCTCCCAAGGCACGCTCCTTGACCTCGTCAACCTGGCGCGCGTGGAGAGCGTCGGTTCCACCGGTGGTCTAGACGAGATGGTCGCGATGTGGCTTACCGTTGAACTCCTGCGGACAGTAGAGGCGCTACATGCTAAACAGATCATCCACGGCGATCTCAAAGGCGACAACGTGCTAGTGCGATTCGACGACCCGGGTCAAGAGACTGACTGGAGCCCCACGTACTTCCCCAGCGGTGCGCACGGGTGGAGTAGCAAGGGGGTGTGTTTGATCGATATGGGGCGCGGGATCGATATGCGGCAGTTCGTGCCTAACGTCGCTTTCATCGCCGACTGGAAAACTACCGATGTTGATTGCGCGGAGATGCGCGAGTTGCGACCCTGGACGTATCAGGTCGACTACCACGGTCTCGCTGGGATAATACACAGCTTGCTGTTCGGCAGCTACATGAACACTATCGCTGACAAAGCGGGCACGGGTTTGGGACAGGGGGCGACGAAGACGTATCGGATCCGGGAGGGGTTGAAGCGGTATTGGCAGGTTGAGATCTGGAATGAGGTTTTTGCGTTGTTGTTGAATCCGCTTGCGCATTCAGAGGTTGAGGAGGGGATGAAGATGCCGGTGCTGAAGGGGATGAGAGGGTGCAGGGAGAGGATGGAGGGGTGGTTGGAGGAGAATTGCGAGAGGGGGGTGGGGTTGAAGGGGATGATTTGGCGGATGGAGGGGTTGATCAGGGAGAGGAGGCGGAAAAGCGTGAAGGGTTGAGAATTGGATTTGGCATTGGACGGAGGGTTGGAAGGCTACCTAAGCATTGGCGTTTGGGTTGTGGATACTCGGTCTTTCGTATTTCGTAGTATCGTTCGTAATGCCTCAGTGCATCTACAGACATACCATATCCATATTGAAGCCTGCCAGCGAACCATTTAGCGGCTCGTCATATTATCTGCTCATGGTACGCACGACTGCCCTTTGTGGTGCACGTGGCTTCGCAACAAAGCCTTGAATTGACGGGTCGGCGTGCTGGCCAGACTTGCTGGGTTGCTAGGTCTTGCACTCTGCTCGGCAGGTCTTGTTGACGGAAATATGGTCTGGTAGGGCGTGGCGGGCCCAGGCGCGGAGTGTCGTTTGCGTACCAGGTAGGGTGGCTCGCTATAGTTGACAGCAGCAGTCAAGCAGGTAGCTCTTCGCATTCATCGCAGATCTCTCCTTCGTCTATGCGTTCATGCTGTAGCTCTTCAGTCCCCATCCATCATCTCATCGTTGGGCTCCCTCGGCTCCTGCGCCTCGTGAAATTGAATCGCATCGTCGATATAGCTGAGCACCGCGCCCACGCTATCCTCGTCCTGCACATCCAGCTTCAAGAACGACACCAGACTGAAGTCGTCGATCAGCTGCCCGACAGCCCGGTTGAGCCTCGCAAACGACTGGCCGGACATCACAGCCTTCGAATCCGCTGGGTCGTCCTCTCCGTTGTCCACACCCTCCTTGTACTCATACACCAGCCCGCTCTCAGGTCCATCCTGCAACAGACTGATATCGGGGTCCACGAACCTCTTCAATTCCTTCCTCGCAACTTGCCCCTTCACCAAGTCCATTTTACTCAGAATATTGATATGCGGGATCTCCAGCATCAACATCGCACTCATTGCACTCAGCGTCCCAGCAAAGAACTTCGCCCGATCGCCAATAAAAGTGCTCTCAAGCAAATACGCCGCGCACAAACTCATCCCCATCCCACTCCTCCCCAAATGCCTGACTAACGCCGGCACCACAGGCACATGCGTATACAGCTCAATCTGCCCTGGCATATCGATGATAACCATATACTCGTCCGTCACCGTCTCCAACGGATCGGTCAAGAAATCCAGGTTCTCGAGTAAGAACTCGAAACAGTATATCAGTCCTCCGTTCGGGCCGAGGTGGAGCTCTTCCATGACGTCGGAGAGGGAGATGAGGTCCTTGATATCGACGTCGGGCTCGTAGACGAACTCTTCGGCGGCCGGGTCGAGGTTGATGTAGAAGCAGGAGCGGCGGTTGGCGCGAAGGTGGGCGATGAGGGCGGAGCAGAAGGTCGTTTTGCCGGCGCCGGCGGGGCCCATGATTATGGTGCCGTATTTGGAGGCCATGATCGAGGTATGGGAGGCGGGGGAGCCTCGCGGAGTGTCAAGTTATCTCATGGTTTTGTCTTGAAGAAAGAGGTAGTAAAGTGAATAGATCGGCCATATCGAGCGGACCTCCGGCTTGGCAGAGCGGAGTCAAGTGCGCTTCTCCCACGCCATCTCAACTCTTCTTCCTTCTTCAACAACTAAATCCAAGACGATGAGCCGGTCTACACGACAGACAACGTTCACCCGTGCGCAAGTGCGAGGCTGGACGTTGCTGAGATGCTCTGGACCCCGTCACCACCTTTCAAAGAGCAATTTGAGACTTTCTGATTGGATACGTTGTTTGCCCGCACAGGATGCGGTGCGCTGGCTCTGCTGGCTCTTGACGAGCGAGGCATCATGCACGGCCTCGTGCAGTGGTACAACCCCATCGCCCACTGACCGGGAGCGTTGCTGGGGCGTACACCCGGCGACCGGTGACCGGTGACATGGTTCGTGAGCGTAATGGACGTTGATGCCAGCAATGAAGACGTCCCGGTAAAGGGCACTAAATCTGCCGTTCCTTTCCAATCGTGTAAGTCGTCACTGAGGGAGACCACGGCCTTTCCTCTCTTATGACGCGCTCGCCCGCTGTTGACAAATTATCGCTGGCACCTCTCTCCTTCTGAGTTGCCTTCGCCGACACGAATCTTAACCTTGGACCCAACCTGGATGAAAATTGGCTTCGCCATTGTCAACATGGTATCGCAACGTCGGCAGCGTGGAGAGGCAACCAATGGACCAGGCCAGGACACGACAGCATTGCAGTCCGCACGCCCCGCCAGGCGAGTACGCCGTACAAATTCAGGCCAATTCGTCTCATTGGCAGAAGCCATAAGCGATTCTGACGAGGGCACCAGTCCTGAATTGGCACTGCACAGCCGGAAGCGTAAGCGTACAGCAGCAACCACATCATACTCGGTCCCATTACTTCTCGGACCTGTAAACAGCCCAAGTGGAGAAATTACCTGCGCAACACCGACTGTTGCCCGATGGATGGGCACTGGACGAGAACGCTTGCTCCTCACCACCGTCGATATTCCTCCCTACCACCAGGGACCCCTACAGCTACAACTTAAACTTTACCCCTCCAGCAGCTGGTCGCCGCCTCTCGATACTCTTCTATTGCCTCTAGCACCGCCAAAATCCAATTGCTGCTTCTTCAAGCTCCCTCGCGAATTGCGAGACGAAATCTACTCCCTTATCTACGCCCGCCCTCCATTCCTACGCTTCGACAACCCTGGATACCCTCTGAACCTCTGCTTTGGTACTGCTCTCCTTCGAACCTGTAGCCAGATCCACACCGAAGCTACTGAAGTCCTCTACGGGACCAATTACTTCGTTTTCGGCTATCAACATCGCGAGCACGGCTCATATTGGGCACCAGATTGGGAGTACGTCGGCTGGAAAGCCGTACGTACCTTTGTAACATCAATCGGCACGAGGAACCTCGATCTGATCAAGCGAATGACTTTCATACTCGTAGACGGGTCGACCTCTTGGCTACAGGCGAGGAGGACGAAGAAGAAGGACAAGAAGCGCTTCGTCGACGATAAGGTTCTACAATTTATACTGAGGTTTCTTGGTAAAAGGGCACGGCTGGAGTGGTTGGGTATTCATTGTTCTGGTGAGGCCGCAGCAAGAAACTGTGTTCTAGTTGTCGCGCTGATCTCTCTGCTCTGAACTTAGGTCGACGACAACTTCAACGGTCGGATAAGGACTTCTTGGATGCACTGCTTACTATGAGAGCCGACGAAGTCGCCTTCGTGGCAGATTTTCGGCACCATCATCGTGGGGCCTTGCCTAGGTCGAAGCATGAACCTGCTGTGGAAAAGATGTGCCTTGAAGCAATGACGAGAAAAGTCCTTACAACAAAACTCCCACAGGACGAGGAAGACGAGCTAGCCACGCTAAGGGAGTAGATGTGAAGTGGAGGTGTGAGATACTGTGCGCAGGCGCTGCTGCCTTTCGACAGTCGAGTCGGACCGTAAGATATCGTGCGGTCCGTCACGCAGTACTACGGCATGTTCAAGGAGGGAAAACGCCGCGAGGGGCTGGGTGAATAATATAGGTACATTCACCTACTAGGTAGGTAGCGCCGTTAAACTCTACGCTTTGTCTCATCGTATTTCCAAGCATCGCAGCTTTTTCTTTTTACCTTACCTTTGCTAACTCCTGAATGGCATGCCGGAGGAAGACAGGCAGCGAACCTCGACATTTGCCACCCTGTCCACTTGCCGCATGAATTCGACTTCATGTTCGGCTCATCAACCAACATCGCTTCTTACATGTACTCTTCAACATGCGGTCGCAACGCCGTCGACCTGGAGCAGCAACTAATGTTCCCATCCCGGATACGACAGATACAACTAGTCCTCTACCAGAACGTCCAGCGAGGAAAGTCCGGCGTACGAATCAAGGCTCCAAATCTGCCCCTTCTGACGAAGCCATCGATGACTTCGGTTTGGTGGCCTTCTCAGACAGCGAGAATGAGACTATACCACAAAGTCGGAAGCGGAAACGTAAAGTGCTTGAATCGCTGCGTCTCCCAGCAAAGAAGGACGATGATGCTACTACAGCAAGCGATGTTCAACTCCAGCCCCCAGCATCCGGCTCAGGGAGGCCTCCCAAGCGCGTAAAGGCATCACAACCTCAGAATACTGACTGCGGATTCTTCAAACTGCCTCGCGAACTGAGGGACCAAATTTACAGCTATTTCTACACGGCCGACAAGCACCTTAGCTTCTCCGCGCCGCAGAACTTCTCTATGGGTACTGGCCTCCTACGCACCTGCACGCAAATCAGTCACGAAGCTCGAGAGACCTTGTACAGCACCAACCACTTCGTCTTCGGGCGGCAATGTCGGCGCGCTGGCTCCTACTGGGACTACGAATGGAAAGAGATTGGCTTCCTCCCTGTTCGCACCTTCGTCGATATGATCGGCGGCAACTTGAGTCTCATCAAAAGGATCACGCTCATTCTCGAAGACGCCACGCCTTGCCTAAACCCGCATCTCAAGACTAACGAGGAGCGTCGTTTCATTCATGATGCCGATCTACTGCTCATGCTGCGAACGCTAGCGGAGAGAGCGCTGAATCTGAAGAGGCTCGGCCTCCACTTTCATGGGAGACGACGGGTCGAGGTGTCGGACAGGCAGTTCATCCAGGCGCTTCTTGGGATTAGGGCGGACGAAGTCGAATTTGTCAGGAACATTACGCAGCATTGGGTTGAGATTCCGCAGGATGATTCGAAGCACGATGCGGGTGTGGAGAGGACGTGTCTTCAGACCATGATCAGGAGGAAAGTTGTACAGAATGCTGACGGTGAGCGTGTCGGCACCGCGGAGATGGGTTAGCTTGACGAGGGGACGGCTTCGTTGCAGGCACGGTGTGCCACTGTACTCTGGGTCTTACTGGCTGTCCATCGAATGTGTAGCCGAACGACCGACTGTACAGGAGCGCGAGAGTGATTCGGCTCACGGAGGTCTGCCCTGAAGACCAGATGGCTCATTTCCAGCAGAGTAAACCTCTCCGTTGTAGCAGTTGTGCAGTCCGATACTACCAAGTAGTGTACTAGCTCGAGAGTATGCAAGAGCATAGAGAATATCCACACTGCCAACTGCTTCTGACTTCGCTAAGCTACATGCTGAAAGCATATCCCACATCATCCGCTGTGAAGCGTAGCCCACCCAGCCTCCCACCAATCCAGGCAATATCCAACCAAATTCGCGCCCCTAGATCGATAGAGTACATCATAACAAATCAAAGGCATTCTCCAAATTCACCGCCACCAGATCCTCAGCATTGACATTCTGCCCCGTATACTTCCCTCCCCCTCCGCTCGCACTCCCATCCTCCATCACCGTATCAAGCGTCATGCTCGAGCTCTCCGGATACGGCGTCGCAATCTGGCTTCCCAGCGTACTACTCCGCTTAAATCGCAACACCGGCGCGCGAACTGCTGGTGATAAAGAGATGACTTCATCCATCACCTCCTCGCTATCGTTCGAGCCCGAAGTCTGCGGCCTCGGCATCCGGGGCTGCGCGGCCGGGACCGTCATCTGCGTGTTCAATGTGAGTCCGGACATTGTGTGTCGGGCAGCAAGTTTGTGCGCTGCGAGTGCTTGTGCTTGTGCTGAGGTTCTGGTTCCAGGGGTGCCGGCGTTTCCGTTCGAGAGAGGCGAGTTGCGGTATGTGCCGACTGGAGAACTGCTGCGGGCTGCGATTGGTGAGACAGCGCCAGAGCGCCAGCCAACGGGGCTGACGCTTCGGACAGTCAGAGGGCTAACGGTGCCGTTGGTGCGGCCGGTGGTTGGGAAGCCCATGGTTGTTTGGCGGCGGGTAGATTCGGGGCTGATGGAGCGGCGAGGGCGGGCGGAGAGGTTGGAGGGGCGAGGTGAAGCGAATGTGTTGCCGTTGGCGAAGGAGCTGCGGGATGGAGATGGTGCTTTGCCATTTGTGATTATGCCGTTGCCGTTCGGGGTGCTGTTGCCGTTGACGTAGCCAATGCCGTTGGGTAGGGAGTCTGTAGGAAAGCCTGATTGCCTGTAGTCTGGTACGATCGAGCTTCGCCGGTACTTGACTTTCGTTTCCTTCTCGAAATCGATCTCTGATACACCTGGCGGAGAAGGCGTAAGCCCATTTCTCGTTGGCGGTGCAGCAGAAAGCTCCGAAGGCTGAACCGAAGATAATTCCGTAGATGGCGTCGAAAGACTCCTCTCCCCACTCGACGGCTGGCTGGAAGTGCTGTCCCCATTGAGGATTGCAAGTGCAGGCCCATTGGTCATCATATTGCCCCCCGGCGGCTGTGATTGTCAGGCGTTTGTACTCGGTATGGGAGGTGGTTTCGCGTCAGTGGTGAAGGGTTGGGTGTTTCGAGAGCGGGACCGAGACGTAGTGCGGTCGTCGAGCTGGCCGCGGCTGCATTGTGTTGTTAGAGCATCCTTCGGGAATGAACAGGATAGGACTGACCTACCTCTTTCGTCGACCGAGCCGCATAGAAGGGAAGAATTTCTTCATGCCCTTCGGCTGCTCGGGTGGTGTTGCTGGCTTGCCCTGCTGCTTGTCAGTACGCCACCTTCTTAGAACCCGACACGACGCCTTTGCTCACCTCAGACCCGGCCTGCTGACTACTAGCAGCATCGCTCAACCTTGACGCATTCCCCTCACTGCTCCTTTCATCCTCAATGAACCCAGGCGGTACCGCCCGCTCCTCATCTCCACAAACCACAATATACCACCCCACCTTCTCCTCCGGCGCCAATTTGTCCCTCAACTCCATAATTGCAGTCCACTGCTCATTGTTCAGTCCTCTCCCTCGGATCTCATCAATATCCACACCAAGCTTCACTTCTTCCACCATATCCGCCACATACGCGAATGGCTGGCTCGCACTCGCCGACAAATCGTTGGGGTCGTACTGCTCCACGAACCGCAACCGCATGAGATGTTCCATGCATTCTGGATATAGCTGGTTGAAGTTCTTGAGTAACGCGAGGGTGGTCTTGGGCGCTACAAGCCATTCTGCTGCTGCGTCGTCGAGGTTCTGAAGGATGATGTGGATGCGGACGAGCTGCCGAGGCCAGCGGAAGCCGTGGAGGAGGTAGGTCGGCATCTTCTGTGCCTCGAAAGCGTAGTATGCTGTACAAGTACCGGATCAATGGCTCCCACCTCTTTCGTCTGGTGGAGAGGTCTCCTGGCGAGGAGCGTCAAGCGCCGCGTCCGGCCGCTGAGCCTGGATCAAAGGAATCGAAGGAGGAGCGAGGGATTGTTATACCGCTTGCTCGAGCCGTCGATGCTGTCGTGTAACGAAGCACAACGTCGTACAATGAATGCTAGGGAGTCCCAGAACGCGGAGTACAGCAAACTGCGGAGGTGCAACGGTCGTCGTCCTACGTTTCCTCTGTATCGTCTCACTCAGCCGAGTGCCGAGTCGTGCAATTGGGTGTACCACAGCTGTTCCGGCGGTTCCGTTCCAGATATGTATGCGCTTCTGGTCTCAGCTGGGTCCGTCGGCGCTTGTATTGGAGTGTATATGGTGAAAAGGATGCAAGAGAGTATACAGAAGGTAAACACAAAGTATAAAGCAAGACAATGGTACGACGAATCGCCTGAAATGACCACTGCTCCCACACTCGTAATGCCTCTACTGACCGTTGCGCCGTAGAGTAGAGTTTAAATGGATTGCGGAGATAGCGTTTCGAGTCGATCTGTATTGTTCGGCAGGCGCCGGTAAGATTGCGGTTTGAGAGTCTCGGTGTGAGGAAGGGCTCGTGAAACATGTGCAAATGAACGACCGTTGTGAGATGGGGTTGGAGAAATTACTTGGGCTGTCTGCCTGTGCTGGCGCAACGGCTGAGTATAGGCCACCAGTTCAATATTATTACCTGATATGTTCAGCGATAGCACACCGTAAATGAATGCTCGCATCAGCTGTTCAAGCGACAGGCGTGCCAGGGTGACCACTGCGTATATTCCTCTCACGATCATTGAGTCTATTTGTGGTAGCTACTAGCAGGCAGGGCATGCAGCAAAACCATTGATTCATGCGTAAGGCTGCAGCGATAGCGGGAGAGGCTAACGGTTTTCCGTGTCGCTCTTTGCTGAGTTTGGCGGACTCGACAACCCATTGGTGAGGCAATTCTCCGAGCTTGCAGTAGTGCTGCCGCCGCCCGCAGAAGTGGTGACGCCCGCTCGTCATATCACATGCTGATGACAGGCTGCTGTTGAAGCTTAGCTCAGCTCGGTTGGAGGTCGCGTGAAGTGTTAGGTGTCCATTGCGCGGAGCCGTGGGAGTGAACCGACTGGAGTTGGCCCCGCGGACGGTGCAAGGCCATCACAATGCCGCTCCACCTCCTAGGCAAGAAAAGCTGGAACGTCTACAACACCGCCAACGTCGAGAAAGTGCGACACGATGAGGTCGAAGCCCAGGCTCGCGAGGATGCGGAGGAGCAGCGCATGCAGGCGGACGATGCGGCGCGTCGACTTGCCTTGTTGAGAGGCGAAGAGCCACCACCCTTGCCAATAGCTGAAGACCATGAAGCCAATGCATCCGGAGAACGAAAGCGAAGGTCGGAAGACGCTGGTCCGCGGAGGAGGAAGAAGCGCAGGGGTGAGGATGACACTGATCAGGCTATTCGCTATGCACGAGAAGATGCCGAAGCAGGGGAGAAGGCGAGGGAGAGGTTGGTGTTCAAGGGGAGGAAGGAGGAGAATGATGCACCACTTATTGATCGGGCGGGACATGTGCAATTGATCCCTGCGCCAGATGAAGCTACGGTGAGGAAAGCAGCAAAGAACGCTGAGGCCGAAGCAGAAAAGGCGAAGAAGAAGAAGAGGGATGAGGATCAGTACACGATGCGGTTTAGCAATGCTGCCGGCTTCAACAAGAGCGCTGAGCAGAAACCCTGGTATGCTGCGGGCGCTTCGAGGGTTGGGGAGAGTAACGCGGTAGTGCTATCTGACGTCCAAGATAAGGATGTCTGGGGCAATGCAGACCCCCGCCGCAAGAACCGCGAGCAGAACCGCATCTCATCTACCGACCCCTTTGCGTTCATGCAGCAGGCTCAACGACAGCTGAAGCGGAGCGAGACTGATCGGGTGAAGTGGCAGCGAGAACGCGATGCAGAGATCGAAGAACTCAAGCGTGCCGAAATACGGGAGCGAAGAGAGAAGAAGAGACACCATAGACGGCGAGAAGACAGTGGTGATGTCGACAGCTTGGAGGGGTTCAGCTTGGACGCTCCGGCGGAAAAACGTCGAGAACGTGAGCGCAGTGACCAGGATGGAACTCGTCGTCGGCATCACCATCGACGTCACAGAAGTCGCAGCCGTTCACGTGAGCGACACAGGGATGGTGGTAGGAGGTCGATGAATCAACAGTAATTGTAGGTGATTCAAAATATGTCTTCTTAGACAGCAGGTAGGACAATACTACTCCATCCTATGTACCGCTATATACTAGTCTACCTTGTCCGTTCTCGACTCGAGTCGACAGCTGCTCGCCATAGTCGATCCAGAACCCCCCATCGCTATGACTACACCTTCCAAACAACAGACAACCGGCAGATACAGTCGAGCGGCGCGCATACAACATGCCACATGGTTCTCGCCCAACCAGTCCTGCCGTACGTGTCAGCTCTCCCAATCCTTGCGCCGCCGCTTCAGGTACCGATGACACTCACCGTGCTCACGCTTTGGACGCTCCCTTCAAGCCCCTGTCAAAGCCCAGCTCAAGTATCAGCGCTTCATGTACTCGTCACAATATCGCTCCTCGTGGCATCCGCAGCTGCCAGGCTAGCATAATAAGCACTAATGATGGAGCCGAATTCCTTCTCGATATCTGTTAATGCCATGGGCAGTCAAGGGTAAGTTGTCCTGTGTGCGAGGAGCATTGCTCGGCTGCATAACAGTTGACGTTATTGTGGACGTGCTCGTTGGCTCCGGCATCGGGGCCGCGAGGGCGGTGGCGATGATGAGGGTGAGAGCAAGGAGCTTCATCGCGGGCGATGTATATGCAGTGGGTAGCCGATGGTGTGGGCGCGGAGATAAGGATGAGGGAGTGGTATAGTGTTTAGAGAGGATCAACATTTTCAAGCGCTATGAGTAGAAAAACACGAAGCAAACTGTCCACCGCTTCGTCGCCGTGTTTGCCAGGCGAGCCAGATAGACTCGAGGTTGGAGTCAGACTCCTGAACATGCAAAATCTGGAATCATCGGGTCATCCGACCAGCGTGATAGTACCGTCGAACTCGGTACAATGATTAGCACCCATGCTTGTTGTGGTTTCGCTCGCAGCGGCTGGTCCAGATGCAACTACGCTGGGAAAGCTGCTGGATGTAAGCGATAGAGCCGCTGTGGATGTCGACAGTATCGGCTCAGTGTATAGTCGTGTGTCAGTGCAACTTGAGCTGTATGAAACACCTGCCGCAGGACTAGATACTAGGGTACTTTTGGTACTACTTTCGGTTGGCACACTGCTTTGATCTGGTGTCGTCGTGTTGATTACCGGACTCGGAGTGACACTCGTGGTCTCCGCTCCTTCGCTCCTCGTGGCTTCCAGTGAACTGCTGTATGTCGTGGAGCTGCCGGTAGTAGAGCTCGTGGATGCTGTAGAGCTGCTGGTTGCCGTAGAGCTACTGGATGCCGTAGAGCTGCTGGATGTCATAGAGCTGCTGGTTGGCGAGGAGCTGTTGGTTGTATCAGGGGCGATAGAGGCAGTAGAGCTAGTGGACGTAGTAGAGGTGCTAGACGTAGTGGAGGTGCTGGTTGTGGTCGTGGTCGAACTGCTGGTTGCGGAAGTGTCCTTGCTGGCTAGTGAAGTTTCTGAAGCTGCTGCCCTGGTCGGAGTCAACTCGGACGTGGACGTCGACAAAGTGCTTAACTTGGGAGTGAAGGTCGCGCAGGTGTCCTTTGGAAACAGAGGCGGGTTACCCGAACCCAGAGCGAAAGTCGTGAACACTTTGCGTCGCACTGTGCTCGAAGCAGCAGAGGAAGTCGCAAGATACAGTGCAAAAGCAAGCAGCTGCATCATGTAGGTGTGTAGTCGACGTTAAAGAAACGGGGATTCACATTGAGCAGACACTTATCGTCGATAGAGGACATATGAGAGAACTAGAAGTAAGGAAATAAAAGCAAAATCCCCATCGCTTCATCGCAGTCAAGTGCCAGCCTGACCTGAGGTTGTTTGTCACCGCCAATCCCTCGCGACTTACGTCGACAACTGTTTGTCAAGCATGTGCACCCATCGCCTGAAATCGAGAATGAAACCCACACCGTCGGAGAGACATTTGGAGACTTGTCACCGTCTGCTCAAAACACCTGTCAGGAAGGCACGACTGGTGAATGCATGGCTAACCGAAATACGAGACAGTCGTTGTCGTGCTTGTAGGATAGCATGAGATATGTCCATTCGGTGTACCGTCCTGGACCCATGATGACGTGGTTCAGTTGGATGATGAACTTGAAGACGACGTTGACGAAGTCGTTGACGAAGTGGTTGACGAAGTAGTTGATGAAGTAGTTGATGAAGTAGTCGATGAAATAGTTGATGAAGTAGTTGACGAAGTCGTTGACGTCGGAGTAGCTGCGTCCGCTGGAGTAGCTGTGTCCGCCGGAGTAGCTGCGTCAGTCGGAGTCGCTGTGGTGGACGAAGTGTCTGAGGCTTGAGGTACCGTTGCGACTATCGTATATGTCACTAGCCACGTCTCTGGCACGTAGTATGTAAGTCTGCCGTTCGGTTCAGGCAGTCCGGAATAACCACCAGGGGCAGCAAAGCCAACAGGCCAGTTGGCAGCGAGATGCTCCAGCTGGTCGTTCTGACACACGAATCGGTTCGTCAAAGTGAAATTCGATAGTGGCTGCGCACAGACCTTCGGCCAGCACTGGAAGCTCGAGAATATGAATGGATTTGGTTTGCCGTGGCATGGCCCTTGCATGTCGATCCAGGTCTCGTCGTTCATAATGTTAGGGAGAGGATAAAGACAGTCTGGTTGGCTAGTCTCCGTTAGCTTGTCGTGAGATCTGTCGTTCGGTGAGTGTTACCTACTAAAAGAATTGACAGGAGAGACCTTGGGAAACTCGTACTTTGGGGTTGATGGGTGCCGTGCCATCAATCAAGCCGTCAAGATTGACTATGTTTCGAAATTAGCAAGGTTGCAGGGCGGTCTCAATACGCGAATATTGACATACCGCAATTTCCACTAGAGTTGTACGATTTTGGATCCCCGACATCCGGATATAGTACGATACTGCCGTCGAGGACCGGGATATCCGAATCGTCATACGGTGTTTCCGGCCAAGTATACGGAGCTGGCGTGGTAGTCGGAGCAGTGACCGGACAAGAGGTCTCTGAGCTCGAGGTCACTGAAGCTTCCATAACCATAGTCGTCGTATATGTTGATGTTCCGGAAGTGATCGTAGAAATGACTGTTGTGCTTGATGCAGTCGTGATCTCCGCAGAGGCAGACGGCGTGACCTCCGCAGAGGCAGACGGTGTGACTTCCGCAGAGGCAGACGTCGAGTCCGAGGTCACGGGAGCACCTAGTTCGCGAGTCGTGGGCACGCCCTCACCCTCAACCACGGCGTTCACGACACCGTCCAGGAGACGACTGGTGGTGGTGGCGGGACTTGCGCTTTCCGTGGTAAAGCTCCTGCGAGCATGGTGATGATAGGGTACGTGCAGCCGGCCGGCGGCTGGAGAGCACAGGAGGATGCCAGTGATGGCGGACAAAAGAAGGGTGGCCTTCATGGTGCTTGACAAGGTTGGGAACAGAATTTGTGATGAGGACAAGTATGAGGATGTGGTAAGGAGATGTTGGGTTACCTCGAGTGTGTAGGTTGTTTTAACACAAACCAAAGGTGGTTGACTGTTTGTATGACTAGGCAAAGGATTTTTGAGTCGTTGTGCTGTCAGTATGCGCGTGCTATGAGGAATGTTTGCTCGAGGGTCATGGTAGTGTTCTCGCGCCGAACATGACAGGTCGGTGACAGCGTGGGGGAGTAAATCGACTCTGCTGGGTAACATGACAGCAATGGCGGAGGATCCTTCAACTTCTCATGAAGAGTGCAGAAGGAAGCAGTACTTCACGAGGCTCAGGAGGAGAAGTCAAAGTCGATGTGCCTCAGGCATGAAACACGCCAAAAGTCGTGACTTCACAAGCGAGGCCCACTCGAACGAATTTCACGACAGCAGAATCTCGAAATTCGATAGCAGACTTCTTCCACCAGCGACCACACAACACCGACGCGATGGCCCCCAAGAAGAACACCAAGGCTGCCGACAGCATCAATGCAAAGCTCGCTTTGACGATCAAGGTATGCTCGCCAGAACCACAACCTCGAGCGCCAGTCTAACAACCACCAGTCTGGCAAAGTCACTCTCGGCTACAAGTCCACCCTCAAGACTCTGCGCTCCGGCAAGGCCAAGCTCGTCATCATCGCCGGCAACACGCCTCCTCTGCGTAAGTCGGAACTCGAGTGTAAGTTCCAGTAACAACCAGACAAACCTCTAAACTCGCACGATCTAACACATCTCACAGACTACAGCATGCTCGCCAAAACCTCCGTCCACCACTTTTCCGGCAACAACGTAAGCACCATCCCTCCTGAAAGATGTGAGCATACCTGGCGAAAGAGCTCAAGGCTCTGGAGGGTATACTCCTGAGCCCGGAGAAGCAGCCTGCTCGCATTGCGACAGCTGTGGAGGGACAACATTTGCTAACTCAAGGGTTTGCTACAGATCGAACTCGGTACTGCGTGCGGAAAGATGTTCAGGTGCTCCACGATGGCCATCCTCGATGCTGGTGACTCGGATATTCTTAGTTCGAATACCGCATAATCGGCTCGTGAGATGGGATGATTGGGAGAAGGATATGATGTGATGACGCATAGCAAGGCGTTGGTGGTGGAACAAGCGATGCACAGGTTTCCCAACATCACGAATCCAGCCTTCGAAGCGGCCTGCTAGCAGCTACGCTCGAACATAGCATAGCCAAACTTCAGATCTCAGTGTGGCTACGTGCCCATACAGTCGGCCTTGCATTGCGCCGTTCACTATGACTCTTCAACTATCTCACGTCTTCCATCCTCTATATCGATCGTACCGTAGTTCCAATATTCGACTCATCGATCACGTGATTACCAATTGTTTGGTGCGTGCTGGAAGGCAAAGTCTTGGCAGATTGGAAATCACGATCGAGTGCCACCTCTAAAGAACGTCACTTCGCTCTTTGTCTCCCTTACACCCACCATAACCCCCATCCACACCGTCGAAATGGCCCGTCGTCCAGCGAGGTGTTACCGCTACTGCAAGAACAAGGTATGTGGGCATGAACGGTGACTAGATCGTGAATATACGCTTCACAAGCGACGGCAAACATGAACGAACACAAACTGACCACATACTCCTCCACAGCCGTACCCCAAGTCGCGCTTCAACCGTGGTGTGCCCGACCCCAAGATCCGAATCTTCGATCTCGGCCGCAAGCGCGCCAACGTCGACGACTTCCCGTGCTGCATCCACCTGGTTTCCAACGAGTATGAGCAGCTGAGCTCTGAGGCTCTCGAAGCCGCCCGCATTTGCGCCAACAAGTACGTCAAGAGCACATGAAAGGAAACCCGAGGTGAAAGACAAGGAGCTGACAGACACTGGTACAGGTACCTCGTCAAGACCGCCGGCAAGGAAGCCTTCCACCTCCGCGTCCGCGCCCACCCGTACCACGTCGTCCGCATCAACAAGATGTTGTCGTGCGCTGGAGCCGATAGACTGCAGACCGGCATGCGTGGCGCTTTCGGCAAGCCCAACGGCCTCGTCGCTCGTGTCAACATCGGCCAGATTCTTCTCTCCGTCCGCACTCGTGATTCCCGTACGTACCCTCTACCTCATATTCCACTCGCACCAAGACTAACAGGACGACTACAGACCGTCCCAACGCCATCGAGGCACTCCGCCGCAGCCAGTACAAGTTCCCTGGTCGCCAAAAGATCATTGTCTCGAAGAAGTGGGGCTTCACCCCACTCAACCGTGATGAGTACGTCGAGAAGCGCAAGGAGGGCAAGATCCGGGTCGATGGTGCCTACGTCCAGTTCTTGAGGAACAAGGGCCCGCTCGGGTACAATATGAGGCGCTTCCCAGACGCCTTCGAGGCCGAGGCATAGAGGTTTCAAGGAACGGGAGGAGCAACGGTTGAGGATGCATCACAGGCGCGTGGATAGGCTTAAATGCTCTCAGTACGTCCTAGATGCGAATATGAAGCCTGCGAAAGCATGATCTTGCACCTGACCAGTTTGTGTTCTCTCATTACTTCATCGTTCGATTTTCAGCAGGCACAATAACCCTCTCAACACAATCATTCCTCGTCGGCGCCATCTTCTCGATCTACTAACGCCTTTTGTCTGGTGTCTCTCTTCTCTCTCTTCCCGTCCTCACCTGCACGTCCCTTCGCTATCCACTTCACAATATCTGCCTCGAGATCAGCCACGAACTGTCAGTTCCAATCAATTTGCAGTACTTACCATCAACCCATCCCTTCTTCTTCAATTTCTTACTATCATACCCAATCACGACCAACGTGAACCCAATCCCTGCCAATGGCTCGAACGACTTCAGAGCCGCGAGGATGAGACACAGCACGCCGATGAGCTGGACGATGTAGGCGGCGAACTTGTGCTTTTTGGAGCGGTGTTTCTTGTGTTTCCTGGAATGGTGCTTCTTCTTGGTCTTCCTGGTTCGTTGGTCCTGCGCTGGGACTGGGTCAAGCTGCCACGAAGGGTGTTTCGAGTCGTGTATGAGGTCTGGGTATGCTGGGGCGAAGGTAGTACTTTGATCGAAGACGCTTGGTCCTGTTGAGAGGCTGGAAGTATAGTGGGAAGGCATTGTCACGTGACTGCACTGGGTGTGAGATGGGATGAGTACAACTAGGAGGACGCAACTGAGATTCCAAGTTACCAGTCAAGAAGTCGACGGAGGTATCAAAGTTGTTTCGTCAGGCAGGCCGGTCTCTCCTTTTGTGCCCAGTCAAAAGGCCACGTTCACACACCTAGTTGACTCATATATCGTGACGATCGTCGAGAGCTTCGAACAAGTGTCTATAGCGGCTGTATGGCACACAGAACCTCTATGGTCCCAGATCTATCTCTATATAACCAAATACAGCGCAGTCAAAAAGCTGGGCCCAACAAACAGCCCAACCCAGAATATCACATTCCCCAGCACCCGTCTATCCTTCATCAACTTCGACCGACTGAACATGACTAACGGCATTTGCCCCAGCTGCATACAAAACAAGTAGCCTCTGACCTTCTTAAACATCACGGCCATGCACATCTCATGCACCAGCGCCGACAGCAAGAAGGTCACGAACGTCGCCGCGTTCCTGCTCAAATGAAACGTCGAAATCGAGCTATGATACACATGCCTCAGCAAGAAATTGTGTACTGGACGGTTCCAGTCCCTGGCGTATTGATCCCAGGTTACACTGTTCCACCAGTCGCCATAGAACCCGCGGTCGGCGAAGCGCGTCAGCTCCGCGAGGACGTTGAGGATACATTCCCAGATCAGGTACCAGGTGAGCAGCTGCTCAATTAGGAGAGGAAACAACATATCGCTCACAATGAACGGAAATTCGCGCCAGCGCTCCTCGATGGGCATGCCCGCTTGTTTCATCGCGACGGTCTTGGCGACTGGTGGGTAGATGAAGGCTTGGGAGATGACCATCATTACGCATAGCACGCCAAAGGTCGCGCAGACTTTCTCGGCGACGTACCACCAGTTGATGCGTTCTTGGCGGGGGTATTCGAGCTCGTAGACGAGGGTGGGGATGCAGATCTGGTTGGATAGGAAGTTATAGTCAGCTTATATCTCGGAGAGGAGCACGCAATGTCTCAGCGACGGTTGACTGCGGCTGGACTTACGTAGTCGAAGAAGTTTGTGAGAGTCAGGTTGTGAGGATACTTGTTCTCCGAGTTGGTGCTCTTGCCTGTGAGCTCGCGAGTGAGGTCGTTGATCTCTGCTTTGATCACGTCGGAGAAGATGCCCATCTCGTCGACGTCGATTGCGCTGCCAGCTTCAATGGCCTTGGCGACGCTCGCGACGTCTGAGGTCTCCTTTTGGAAGTTCGTGTTAGTGTGGGTACCTAAGGAGGGTCTTGTTTTGGTAGTAGAGCCATTTGTCCAGCTTCTACGCCGATCAGCGCCGCTGGTGTCTGCAGTACTTTGTCTCTGTAATGTCGGGCTCGAAGGTGGTGACACGATTGGCTCTATCCGCTCGAGCTGCTTGAGCTTACGTTCGAGAGCTGCTCGACGGCGGTAGACACCGGACAAGTAGCCGTTGTAGAATGCGTAGCTGTGTTGTTTCATGACGAAGACCAGGCCATGCAGCACTACGAAGATGGTGTGAGTCCATGGCCATTCTCTGAAGTACGTCCACCTAAAGCGATGGGTAGACAAGTTAGCAATTGTCTCGGATTGTGTTCTCAGGATTTGTATCGAGCCAAAGACACGCCCGGAGGCCTCTTAGCACTTGATCGTATCTTGGAGAACCCTTCCATTCATCAGTTTGACTCACCCAATGATAGCACCGAGATAGGCTGACTGCCACACGTTTTGCACAACCCATCCACCTTTCTCCCAGTGAAGCCAGCCCTTCTGAACGAGGATTTGAAGGAGCATGGTGATCACACACGTGCCGCACATGACTCCGTCCGTCAACCCCAATATCAATAGATCGTGGCTGAACATCATCTTGGCTATTTGATTTGTCCCCAAGATGCTTCCGTAGTCTCGATAGTTGTGCATGGCGAACTGCACGAACAGTAGCACCATGGATATCCAGAAAAGGGTGAAGAAGCCAAAAAACGCGCTCTGCGACGCAGACTGATTTTGCCGGTCGAAAGTGGTAAATTGGCGCGTGAAGACCAAATCTCGAAATCGCCGTCGTGACTTCTTCTCTCCAGCCTCAATCTCCTGACGTTCGATGCCTTTTCGCAAGATCTCCTTGATCTCAGGGTCATCAGCGAGAAGGACATACCTGCCTTTGCGATCTGTCTTCTCGAGCCGGATCTTGATGCTGTCGCGTTTCCGGAGCACAAAGTCGCCTACAGGCTCGGATTCTCGTCGCTGCTTCGAGGTAGTTTGGCTACTGGTTGGGCGTCCAGAAGGTCGGTAAGCTTCATCTAGGCTTTTCCTGCTGTTTACCACCAAGGTCTGAGGGTCCGGTTTGAGATTGTCGTAGTCCTCCACGCTGTCTGAGGTGTCGCCATCGTCCGTGGCGCTTTCAACGCCAGATATGCTGACGAAATCGGTTGCCTCATTAGCGGTGATGTTGGACTGCAAGACAGGCCCATTCGCCTGAATTGAGCCATTCGAGTTCGAGTGTTCAAAAGGATTTGGAACTTCCAGCGCGTCGTCCTTCGCACCAGGTCCGGCACTTGCCATGCTGGCTGTCATTGTCGCGTCTCGGATCTTGCCGGTCGATATGGAGCTACGTGACGGTGTGGTTGCAGTTGCCTCGCACCTTCTTCAAGTGACGTACTAGGAGATGCATCGAAAAAGCTAGGGTGTGATCTTGCATACAGGTGAAGACTGCGTGTCGTCGGGAAGATGACGCCACGAGCCGTTGCCAACTGTCCTTGAGGGTTGAAGCTCAACCTGCTGATCCGGCCGAGGGACAGACTCCCGATGAATCCCCGATACTTGATCACAGTTCTATGAAGTCGTAAACTCCACGCCATATCGTCAGTCTCGGTAATTCTTCACCTCCTCGGAGGGTGAAGTGCGCTAAGAAGGTCAACCTGCCTGCAGCGGTTAGGCGTGACGACGGTAGTGGCGTTTCTGAAACATCCTCGCACGCACAACCCCACCATACTTCGATTCGAGACCGATGGTAGTACTACAGCAAGCACACCGCGCCGCCCTCCGCTCTTCTGCTGCGTAGGCAGAGAAAATGGCTACTAGCAGTATCGATGCAACCCTGGCCGCTGCCATAGACGCCGACACCAGCACCGAGGAGATCCTGCTGGCGGCCACCAACCACGACCTCGACGCACTCCGCAAGCTCTTTGAAAAATACGATGCAAAAGTGCAAGATGCGGACAGCGGCTACTCACCGCTTCATGCTGCAATTGCAGCTTGTGAGCCCGACGACGACTTTGCAAATGATATGGAAGTGAACGGGGCAGGCGATGCGATCAACGGACATGCTCTCAGTGAAGAATCTGCTCTTGAGACAGTCAAGCTGCTTTTCGAGAACGGAGCGATATGGAACGAGCTAGATAAGAACGATGAGACTCCCGGCTGTATGGCCTTGAGACTGGGGCTACACCAAATCTACGACGCGTTCGTGGATGCCGGCGTGAGAGCAGAGCTGCTGTTCACCATGCTAGACGACTACGAGCCATTACCGGATGAGCCACCTCCGGACGAGCCTCCAACCGGAGACGAAACTCTGGACGAAGACATTGTTGGCTTTGAACCTGCACCGAAGCGGAACGAACCTTTGCCACGCAATCTGAATGGCACACAGGATATCGATGGCTTTGAACCCAACCCAAATCCCTCATATAAAGTCGAAGAAGACGAGTCACCCGGTGCGCAGCCACGGCAAGGCACGAATGCTATGGAAGTCGTCGATGATGCGGCTGCAACTCCAGGCCACCAGACTGAGCCTGTACTCACGAATCCGAATGTGAACAGCGAAGACTACCTAAAATCGACTCTCACATACTCTGGCGACAGACTACTTGATTCCGACAAGAATGCCGTCATGATGGATTGGGAGACCGAGATCATGAAGATGTCTGCCGACAAATTGTGCCCGAAGCAAGGTTTGCGCACCATGAACGTGGGTTTCGGCATGGGTATAGTGGATTCGATGTTCCTGGCCAACTCTCCATCCATGCATCACATCGTTGAGGCGCACCCACAAGTCATTGAGAGAATGCGAAGCCAGGGCTGGTTCGAGAAGCCTAACGTCAGGATTCATCGAGGCAAGTGGCAAGACGTTCTGCCGAAGCTGGTTGAGGAGGGTGTCTCTCTGGATGCCATGTACTACGACACGTACGCGGAAGACTACAAGGACCTCAAGGAGTTCTTCGACGAGTATGTGATCGCACTGCTAGAGAGCGATGGCATGTTCGGTTTTTACAACGGCTTGGGTGCGGATCGGCAGGTGTGCTATGATGTTTACACGAAGGTAAGCTTGACCATACAAACAATCACCCGAGCCTGCTAATTCATTACAGGTTGTCGAAATCCATCTTGACGAAGCAGGATTGGACGTCGAGTGGACAGATATCGCAGTACCGGACCTAGCAGCACGAGGCGAGTGGGAGGGTGTGCGCCGCCCATACTGGGCCAACATCAAGACCTACCGGTTGCCAACTTGCAAGTTCGTAGGATGATCATGCGAGACGATACTTTGCTACTTCTCCTCCGACCGAGCACCATTAGCCGTCTGCTTCGGCCGATTCGGCAGAGCACCAGGATCACCTTTTGGCCGATCTTTCCAACTGGATATCAGCTCGTTGTTAGGATGACTCTCCTCATTCAGCACCTTCGCTGCCGTCTCCGCACCATAGACCGGCAACTGCTTCAGACCTCTCCTCTTCATATGGTCTGGCACAAGCTTCGGATCCAGCAGACCGACCTGCACCAGCACAGATGCTTGGTCCCAATACACGTGCTCGTGGTAGACTCTGCCTCCTCGAATGCAGACCACGCTTACCATCGCCACATGCACCATCTTGTCCGTCGCCGGCACTCCCGGTAAAAGCCACGGCACCTCCTCTGTGTGCTTGAGGGAGAGCACGAGTTCGTCGACTACGCGGTCCTCGCCAATGGTCCGACTCACTAGCTTCATTCTTAATGAAGGAGGATTCTTGAAGTAGTCTCGATAGAAAACAAACAGATCTCGCTGCCCTATCCCTCCAGTCATCGTGGGCACGTTCGTTACATGCGGCCTTTCCGCCACCATGTTCGCCACGGTCGCAGACGCTTTATTGCCTGCGAATGAGAGTCGGATGTGGTCCTCCCGCACGTGTTCGAGGTTGGTCTCGATCTTGAACGCTTTGCGTAGGACTCCTAGCGTTCGTGTCCATGCTAGTGAGGCTGCGATCTTGTTGAAGCTGGCCTGGCTGTGCTCGGCGAATCCTGGTTTAGCATTTTGGTAGGTGTACGATGAGAATGCTGGCGCGAAGCCTTGCGACCCGGCTATGTGGCATAGGACATCGAGTTGGGATGGAAACTTCGATTTGGGGTCCTGGATGGTGGAGGGGTAGTAGGCTATTAGTGCTGCGAGGTGCGGTTGCGGCTTCACGTGGGCAGAGAGGCAGTCGGTTGCTGCGGCGCCAAATGCTACGATCGCGTAGCTCTCTCCGAGCTCGAGGTCATCGTTTAGCCTGGCGAGCTCGTCGCGGTAGGGTTTGCCGCCGCCGCCTCGGGGCAGGTAGGTGGCATCGAAGCCTTCTTCGATGAAATGCTGGAGTAGGATTGGGTCGGGATTGGGGGTGTCGCCTGTGATGTGGAGACGAGGTGGCATGCTATAGGGCAAGGATGTTAGATCGATAGTTGCGATGTGTAGGAGATGTACGAGATACCTGGTGAACGAGAGAAAGCCTGGGTGTACGCCTGTGCTCATGTTGGCGGTGTGTTGAAGTTTGATGGACTAGACCATCTGAATGATTCTGAATGATTGTATACTTTACTTATATGCTACACATTTTCTTGATTCTTCCATCTGACCATGTTTGTCGTCAGAATCTTGGTGATGGTCGAGCTGTGGCGTGAAGAATCCTTGCCGTTGCTGCTGATTGGCTCCTGACCTGCCGTTCACTTCGTTCCACCATCACATCCAACCTCGTCTCTTCTTTTCTGACCCATCTGAACAACTCACAGTCGGGCCGCCTCCATGGAGGATACTGAAGACCTTCGTAACGGAGCGCCGCTCGGCAGGACTTCTGCGAAGACTCACCTCCCGACCATGGCCACGATGCCAACTTCGCGATTTAAGGGACGTGGACTCCAGCATCGGTGCCAACGTTCATACCCTCTCAACATGTGCCTCCGGGGCAAAGGGAAGCAAAACTTCTAGCCTGGCTTGATCTGCTGGACTGCGAGGACGCAAGGCCACTTCCAGCCCAGTCAGCTTGATCGGCACAGCGTTTACACATCATCGACCTTAGCCGCACACTTGTTGCGGTATGAAAGATGCGTCAAGATGCGATTCGCCAGGCCCCCGACGAGCAATCTGCATCGCTCCGAACCATGCTGCCTATTTCCTGTCGTTTAGACGATTCCCGATGCTCAGGTACAGCTATACACGCCCACATCACTATCTAGTAGCTGGAGAGTAGGTTGAGAGGCTGGAACTCAGTGGCTTTCTACCTCCATACGACCGCTGGATGCGTTCCACAATAACGTCTACATGCGTTATGAACCTCAAGATCAGGATCACGAACGGGTCATATGACAGGCTGCTACATTACTCCAGATTTTTCAGAGGGCGGCCACTGCCATCTTTCACCAACTCTGCATCCGATTGTCTCATCTGGATCTTGCTTAGCCACGCCTCAGGAACCCCATCATCAAAGTGCAATGACACATGAGTCCTGCCACCAAGATTCGCATCGCTCGATAGGATTTCGACACGCTGCAGCTCATCTGCAGAGATCGTCGCCTTTATCTCTTTAGAACCTGAGAGGCCACTCTCGATCTTGGCTACCGGACCGCCATATTCGAGCAACAGGCGTACAATCTCCTCTGCCTGGATCTCTATCGCTCTGGCTAGCGCTGTCGGACCGTTGCAGTACTGGCCTCGCGCCAAGTGAATATCTGCCCCATGGTCCAACCAGAACTTTGCGTACTCTACGTCCCTGCAGTCAACACCTCCATGTATCAAGCAGAGCGAATACGGCGCCAGGTTCTCGTTCGGATCGAAGACGTTTGGCGAAACAGCCCAGTTCTCCAGAAGCTCTTGTGCGCATTCTCTCGAGCGAGGCAAATAGCACCAATGAAGCGAGCCTGTCAGCATCTTTTTGAACCCTTCTGAGTCGATCGTCAGTGTCGTTGCATCAAGAACGAGCTGCAGCATGCTCTTCATGTCTTCTGACTTGGCTCTCGCGCAGCAGTTCGCGACCGCAGTGGATAGCTGTTCGATCACGAAAGGTTCTTCACTTCTAACGAAATTCTGGTTTTCGTCTTTTGCGAAAGCAGCGTCGATCGCCAGACCAAGACACGTCGGATCGGTCTTGTCATTCCTGATAGCCATCGCAATGGCAACCACAGCGTCTTCATGCTGGGATCTGGTGTTCTCGGCACCTTTTCCATACCCACCTTTTCCCATCACGAGCTTCATCATCTCTGCTGACCCGCTTCGAGCAGCGTGGGCGATGGCACGGCCACTCGTCCACGTGCTAGTAGCCATTTCCGGCTCTTTCTTCTCAGCGAACGAGAACAGAACCTCCATGACTTCAATATTACCACTAACGGCTGCGGCCCCAAATATGTATCCAGGGTTTGAGTCCAAAGGCGCGTAAAGTGCTCCACGCTGCAGAAGCCACTGCGCCGTCGGTACCTGACCAGCCGCAACTGCTTGGTATAAGGCCGTGGCACCTGATTCTTCTGCTTCGATAGACGCACCGGCTTGGTCGATGAGGACTTCCAGCACATCGTTATATCCTTCACGGGCAGCTATATGCAGCTCCAGGCAGAGTTGATCAAGCGTACGGTCAGCTCGAAGACCTCTCTCCTTTATAAGATACGACATGACAGCTGCCGATCCCTTCATTGCAGCTTCAAGAGCAACAGACTGTACTCTTTTGCTATCTTCCTCATTCCGCCGTTCTTGCTTAGCTTCTTCTTTTGTCTTGTGTTCTCCTCCATCTCCACCATCCGAGCTCTCTACGTCGTCGTTTAGATCTACCTGGAACTCGCAATCGTCAAGGAGCTCTTTCACCATCGCCACTTGCTCCTCACCAGAACGCGGTACAGTGAAGACCTTTTTCTGCTCGACCAATGACCGACCAAGCGAATCGTACCAGAACGGGTCACCCAGGTACTTGCTGTCCCATGGGAACTGGTTCAGCACAGTTCCTTCTGGTGGCGTCGGCAGGCCTTGACTCTCTAGAGCATACGGTGGCAGATCTGGCAGTTCCATGGTCGGTCGTTGTGGTGGTTGGCGCAACTTCGCGGCACCAACGTACTGCAAGGGTTTATATAGTGTAGAAGACCATGCGGAACGAGAACGATGGCTCACATGATGCTCGTTGAGGAAGGCACAGGCGGTGGACTAGGGCTCAGCTGCAGGCAGTAGGTCTGGCCGCCTGAACGTTAGTTCTCCGAACTAATTGCCTTGCGAACGGACTCTTGCTAGACGGCAAGTACAACAAGCGAAAATGACATTCTCGGGCACCATAAAGTGGACACGTAAGGTAGGTCGTATCACCAAGACTCGTACGAATACTGGAGAGACGTATGTCGATTCGCTCAATAATTAGCCTAGAACTACCAGTAGGGACTGTGATTTTGACTCTCCAAGACACCAAATGTAATACCGGCAAGAATTCGGTTTCATGTGATTGTTGTTGATGCTGAAGGTAGCAAAGGCCTTTTGTACTACATGTACTACAGGTAAATGGTGGATTACCTATATGTGAATGGTCAGTGGAGAGCATGACGTCTAAATTCGAAAGGGCGACTTCATAAATAGCCCCATCAGCTTTCCTCATCCTCACCTTACAGGTAGGCAACACCGTGACTCAAAAGCAGCGTAGACGCATCCTCCCAGACTTCCAAACTCTGACGTCGTCCAATATCGATCACCGTGATACCTAGCTGTCAAGATAAACCCAACCATCTCGCCGTCACCATAGGTGGAAAATACAACCCACACCGCAGCCAGCGGGGTGGCAACCCCAACACCAACGCGCGCAAGATGGGGCAGCATGAATCGTCGCCCGGAACGCTTGCAGAGCGAACAGTGGAGTCCTTGGCCAAGTACATCACGAATGGAAAGCCCAAAAAGATTGTAGTCATGACCGGCGCTGGCATTAGTACGAGTGCCGGCATTCCTGACTTTCGGTCACCGGACACTGGTCTTTACGCAAACCTGGCGCGACTCAATCTACCTTATGCTGAGGCAGTATTCGACATTTCGTACTTCCGCCAGAACCCAGAGCCCTTCTACACCCTCGCACACGAGCTTTATCCAGGGAAGTTCAGGCCAACCATCACGCACTCATTCATTCGATTACTGCATGAGAAGGGCCTCTTGTTGATGCACTTCACGCAGAATATCGATTGCTTGGACCGCGAAGCAGGTGTACCTGGTGACAAGATCGTGGAGGCTCATGGTTCTTTTGCCAGGCAGAGTTGTATCGATTGCAGCAGGCCCTATCCGCAGGATGAACTCAAAAGGCACGTTGATGCGAAGTCCATTCCTCGCTGCGACCACTGCAAAGGACTTGTCAAGCCTGAAATCGTCTTCTTTGGAGAGCAGCTACCGGCAGAGTTCTTCAAAAACAAGTGGCTACCGAGCCAGGCGGATCTATGCATCGTGATGGGAACGAGTCTCACAGTACATCCGTTCGCGAGTCTTCCAAGCATGGTCAGAGAGCACAGGCCTCGTCTGCTCATCAATAAGGAGAGGGTAGGTGGGATTGGCTCGGGCCCAGACGATGTCCTACTCCTAGGCGATTGCGACGCGGGTGTACGGAAGTTAGCAGCAGCATGCGGTTGGCTTGATGAGTTGGAAAAATTATGGGCGAAGACGGCACCAAGCGCAGCCGCTGAGTTTAAACGACGGCAGGAGGAATTATGGGACAAGGACGAAGCCTTGGAGGATGAAATCGACAAGCTCACCAAAGAAGTCGACGAAACCCTCAACTTGTCGAAGTGGCACGAAGAACGAGTCAGGAATGAGAAGCTGCCTCGCGAGTGCAGTGGTGTCGCAAGAGCGACCGCGAAAGCGTTGGAGCCCAATCTCTCAAGGTTGTATGAAGACAAGATCAGAAACGGAAGCTCACCTCGGGAGTCCAGTGATGGTGCAAATCCAGGAGAAGCGCCACGGGGCCGGCACGAAGATGCAGGCGGTAATCTGGACCACGTTTTCGTGTCAAAGAACCGAGATGTGGCATCGTCTGACACTCCGGTGGTCCAGCAGCACACTGAAGGCAAAAGAAAGGACGAATCATAGCAGTCTACCGCTCAAGGCGATGAAAACTTGAAAGGGGCAGAAGATGAACGGAGGCAGTAACTTCTCAGCAAGATTGCTTGTAGATAAAGTGTACAGGTACCAACGCACATCCAATTCCGCAGCTATCCAAATCGCCACTTCGCTATTGCACACACTGCGTGCCATTCTGCGTGCAGTATGGCATCTGCACCGGCTCAGCCCGTATGCCTCTCGCAACAAGCCTCTCCCTCATCTCATTCAACCTCGGGCTCGCCAGAATTTGACTTCGGTTCTTCCCCTGCTCATCCTTCGCTCCGCTCCACAGCACCTCACTAGCAGCACACGTCCTTGGCCAGAGCATGGGTTGCAAGTTGTACGCGTCCGTCTGTTCGGACCAGATATGCGTTTCGCCACCAATGACGAGATATGCCAGGTGGTCTGGGATGCCTTCTAGCGGATCGTATGCGTACATCTGCCTCCAGTTGTGTACTGGGCCACACCAATCGAGGTACGGGTAGGCGTCTCTCGCATCTGCTCCCTGTAGATGGTCGACCCAGTCGCCGTGGCCGCAGTCAAGATACCAAGTTGATGATGCACCAACGAGGGCTCGATAGCCTTGCTTCACCACCTCGAGAACGGACTGCTCGCTGATCCATGTCTGCACGATGGTATTCATTGGCAGGGTCAACTTCCAATCGAGAAGCATTTCTTCCCATACCAAGGGGATAAAGTCCGCGGAAGCGAGCTGGTCCTGGTTGCGATCCATGAACTTCTGTAGTAGAGGCCGAAGGACCGATGTCTTGTTCGATCGTACTGTCTCGTCTTGCGTTGAAGCATTGGCGTTTACCTCGTCACCACCCAAATGGAAGTATGCGGTCAACGGCTTCAAGCGCGGCAGCAGATCATCGAAAAGTCTCTCGAGAAACTCCGGGACTTCGGTGGAGTTGAGCTTGAATGTGCCTGCTGGTGTCTCTGCCGCGTACCAATACCAGGGCTGGAGATTGAATGCTGAAATGAGTTCCGGATATGCGTAGCCAATGGCTGAAGTATGGCCTGGCTGGTCGATCTCCATAACTACTTCAACACCGACCAAGGCACCGTACTCTTGCAAAGCCTGGACTTCTTCAGGCGAGTACTGCTGGAAAGAAGCATATGCTCCCTTCTCGGCAAGCTCCGGCATTGCAGGAATCACAAGCGGCCAAGATTGCGAGTCCGTAATGTGCCAGTGGAAGCGGTTCATCTTGTTGTACGCCATCGCATCGATGATCGCATACAGCTCCGACATAGGCTTGAAGGTCCGCGCAGTATCGATGTTCATGCCACGCCAGCCGAACATTGGCTTGTCCGAGATCTCCACTGGCGCCACGGTCGTGTAAGCGCACGCTGCGTTCCCGTGCTTGAAGAAGAGCTGCGTAAAAGTGGTCAAGCCGTAGGAGAGCCCGATCGAGGACATGGCTGTGATGGTGACTTCGCCAGTCGTAGCCATGCTGAGAGTGTAGGACTCGTCCACGTCTCCGACGTCAGGTTTCATGATGTTGGATGGGTCAGAGGCATTCTGCTGCAAGACGATGGATGTGATGTACGTCGAAGTACTTGTCAGCTTCGGCTCGAAGTCTGAATTCCTTTCTTGGAACATCCACGGGACAAAGTTCTTGTTCAACAGCGTATCGTATGTCCGTTCGATCGCATTGTTGACGATCTTGCTGGTCCATGTGTTGTTGGACGACTAAAGAGGCGGATGAGCAGAATTCCAGTAATTTGCCTCACGCGATAACTTACCGAATTGCCTCCATTGTAAGAGATCTTTACATTCTGGTCGATCCATAGCGTCTCGCTGCCGTTCGTATAGCTCACTGGCAATGGCCAGATCGCAAGTGCTGTCGTGGCGAAGAGCGAAAGTGCTAGAGATGTCCGCATTGTTGCTACTGCACCGAAGGCAACATAATTCAGGAAGCCTCCAGGACCGAGAAAGGCGGCGGGACTCTCTATTAGCTGTATTCGAAACCTAATTCTACGTATCCCATCCCTGGTAGTATTGTAAAGGCGTTTGTCGGCGGGGTTGGTGCCTGCGACTACTACATCAAGATGCTCCTGTGACGATAAGCGCAAGGAGGCCGAAAAGATTGTTGCCAGGATTGCGGGTTGAACGAATTCGTCCCATCTCGACGATGGCGACTCTCATCAGCACTTTCAAGCACAGATTTCATTACTGTTTCACCTTGAGTTCATTGTTCTTCGGAAACCAAGACTCGGCCCAAGACATTGTCATACGGAAGACCTGATTTCATCGTTGATCCATCGTCTGTAACGTTGCACCGCAGAAATCGTTGCGGACTCCACACGGGCAGCTGCAACCTTCCGCGCCAAGGATCCGTAACTGACTCGGATTCTTGCAGCCATGACACTTGACAGAAGTATTTGAGGTTGTGTATGAGCTTGGATGTCTTCTTATAGAGGAAGTTTTTTGTGCTTGAACTGTCGTCCACCCGAACCGTACATCGCCGCGCCCTGTCCGTTACCCGATAGCCTGTACTCGTGAATCATCAACCCTTCAAGGCCGACTGGTCCCCTTGCGTGTACCTTGTTGGTGCTAATGCCGACTTCCGTACCGAAACCGAATCTCATGCCATCACAAAAGCGGGTGCTACAATTCCAGAATTTGCACGCGGAGTCTACCGCATTGTAGAAACGGTCGGCGACTTCTTGCGACGAAGTCAGGATGCCGTCGGTGTGGTGAGAGCCGTGTGTGTTGATGTGATCGATGGCTGCATCGACAGCATCGGCTTTGTTCTGAGGTGTAGAGTTGATGGTGCGTATTGCAAGTGTCAGGTCCAGGAATTCGGTATCGTAGTCCGCGTCGGCGGCATCTTGGATGTGCGAAGTCTGGTCCTGTGAAAGGTGCTTCGAAAGCACACTGCGCGACTGGTTGTCGCATCGAAGCGTAACACCTTGGGCAATCAGAGCAGATGCGACTTCCGGCAATATAGATTCGAGCACATCTTCGTGTACTAGTAATGTCTCAAGGGAATTGCAGGCCGCCGGGTAGTCGCATTTGGAATCAACAATGACATTGGAAGTCATCGACTTGTCGGCATCTGAGTGAATGTATATGCTGCAGAGGCCATCTGCGTGTCCCATAACGGGCATATGCGCCTTCCGTTGGCAGTACCGTACGAGCTCGTTCGATCCACGAGGAATTACCAGATCAACGTATTGGCTGAGTTCGAGCAGCGGATCTACCGCATCTCTGGTGGTTACCAGCTGGATAGAGGCGTTCGGCACATCGGTCTTCTCGAGAGCTTTCGAAATCACTGTTGAGATCGCCTTGAAAGACTCGATTGATTCTTTCCCGCCCTTGAGTATTGCCGCATTCGCTGACTTGATGGCAAGTGATGCGATATTGACAATTACCTCCGGACGAGCCTCAAAGATGATCAGTAGCACGCCGATCGGACACGACTGCCGCTGTAGTACCAGGCCATCGTCAAGCTCGGTTCGTAAGTCCACCCTGCCGACTGTGGGAGTCAGCAGGGTGTTATTCATACTAAACAATGCCAGAGTGCTGAACAAGGAGAAGTTCAGTTGCACCTACCTGGATCTTCCAGACCTTGCACATCTCGAATGCCTTTGAGCATGTCGTCGTACTTTCCTTTTCTTCCCAAATCTAATCGTTTGAGGATGCTCGAGCTGAGATCTCCGTTGGCCGCGGACTGTTTCGCCAGCTCCAGGTCTTTGGCATTGGCAGCTAAGATGGTCTCTCGTGCCTCTGATAATGCATCATGAACGGCCTCCAAGGCTGCATTTCTGGCGGCATTTGGCAATGTCGCGAGTCTTCGTGACGATATCTTCGCCGCTCGCGCGGCTTCCTCTGGTGAAGCATTCGTCAACGACATGCTGAACAGCCTCTGTTGGTTGTGAAGGTCAAGAACGAAAGAAGAGTCACAGGGAATTGTTATTTTCGATTCATGTGAAGGAGAGGATCGGGCTTAGCGCCGGCTTCGAGCCGCTAGCGCCATTTTCCAGCCTCTTCCACCTGCCTTCGCGATTATCGACGAACCACATCACGTCGAACACGCAGGCATTGCGCGGCGTGAACGGACATTGTATGAGCAAGACTTGTTACAGGCCATACCATGATATCACTCGTCGGCCGGAAGATGGCTGGATAGCGCAAGGCTACCTTAAGTATACTCTTTCCTGTCTCTACCCGATTCCTTCCCTCGCACAAGCAGATCAGATACCCTCCTACCCGCCTCGAAACATATCACCATCCGCCGGGTCTCACAGCAAACGTATCGCTGTATTGACACAAGGCAGACCCAATCTCCATGCTATTACTCAAGGACCTCTTGGCCATGAGCGCGCCGCTCCGCCTGATCACCATCACAACCATCACGGCACTCCTCTTCACACGAGCATCTCTTGCACAGACATTTACATCGTGCAACCCTACACAAGGGCAATGTCCTTCGAATACAGCTCTTGGCCGATCCATCAGCGTCGACTTCACGGCTGGCGCATCCGACGAGTTCACACCCGTGGGCAACCCTACCTACGGTCCGGATGGAGTTTCGTTCACGGTTGCGGCGGGCGGCGATGCACCTCAACTACACTCGAATTGGTACATCATGTTTGGCAAATACGAGATCACCATGAAAACAGCTCCTGGCGCAGGCATCGTCAGTTCGTCTGTGTTGCAGTCCGACGATCTGGATGAAATAGACTGGGAATGGCTGGGTGCACAGAACGACCAAGTACAAACAAACTACTTCGGCAAGGGGCAAACAACTACATACGATCGGGCGACAGTTGTTAGCGTCAACAATACGCAAGGAGAGTGGCACACATACGGCATCGAATGGACGGATCAGCAGATCGTATGGCAGGTGGACGGAACGACGGTCAGAGTACTAAAAGCCAGCGATGCGAACGGTCAATACCCGCAAACACCAAGTCAGCTTCGATTCGGTCCTTGGAGTGGCGGCGACCCTTCCAATCCTCAAGGCACCGTGAGCTGGTCTGAAGGTCCTACGGATTATGCAAATGGGCCTTTTGTCATGGTGGTTCAATCAGTCTCCGTCGTGGACTACTCGACCGGCTCGTCATACGCCTATGGCGACCGTGGCGGCAGCTGGTCGAGCATCATGTCGGACGGAGGCAGGGTAAATGGCAATGTGGGAGGCAGCGTCGTCGCTGCGCCCGCTGGATCTGTCACATCAGCACCAGGCAATTCCGTCGTCCCTGCCTGGAGCACTCCCTCGATGACTTTGTCATACACAAACTACCCTGGACTTCCGACTGGGTGGTCTGTCAACCCTACGACAGGCAAGGTGGTTCCACCTAGCGCAGCTTCTTCGGTCGACGTTCCCATCCGCTTTCTCTGCATTGCCGCCTGCAGTCTTCTCGGCGGTTCGCTGCTCGGCGTCTGGTTATGAGAAGGCCGCCTTGTACATTTGGAGTCGTGGACCATGGTTATTGTATTAGCGGGACTGTTGGCGTAGCGAAGGGTGACTTGAGCGTTCAAGCGGTTGTTAAGCGACGAATACACGTGTATAGGACAGCTAGAGTGAAAGATATGCCTCACGGCAGCTTCGGAACTGGATTCCTCATAGCGCGATCTCGTGCTCTCCTCTGCCACTCACATGACACGCTAGGTTTGTACCCCGGCGGGGCTGTGTCGATCAGGTACGGTACCTTAAACGTAGCTTGCATAAGGCCGTCTGGAGCCGTGTACAAATAACGACGAATTTGGATGCAATTACGTGACGAGACCCCAACTGCATGACGAAAATTCTGACTGGCAACTCGTGTGCGAGAGCCTGCATCGTTTCCTCATCATAAACCTGTAATACCTCAGTAGATAAAGGCTTATCACGTCGCTTCAACCAATGCATGGAGAGCTGACACTCAGCCACCGGGTTTCCCTTGCCTCTCACAACGACACGATACATAACAAACAACCCGCGGTGAGGAGGAGTACTATTTTCCGTTTCATCTACATCACAGAAACCCTACAGCATCATAACCTGAAGCTGATCGGAGGCGCGGATATCACTGAATATGGCTTCACCACAACCCAATGGCGCGACCGAAGCCGTGATCCCAAACGGCACAGCAGCACCCCAGAACAAGTTGCTCGAGAGAGTAGTTCGGACACCCGGACGCGAACCGTCACCTCAGCCTACGCATCTGAGTGTGCCCGGGACAGTCCAGAGTCACGTACTGCACGAGACCGACTCCGGCTATGTCGCAGCCAAGTTCGAGGGCAAAGAGAAGCAGATGGAGGATGTCATGGATGAGGTAGAAACGAAGGGCTTCATCCCGGCCGATCTGGTCGAGAGCGAGGTGAAGTGGTTCTACAACGAGCTGGGGATCGACGATATGTACTTCAGCACCGAGACGGCCACGGACATTGTGAGCCACGTGCACTCGCTTTATGCGGCCAAGGTGGCTGCGTATGCAAGAGATGATAAGAAGATGGACATTAGGCTGGATAAAGAGGCGGCGGACCATGCGGTCTATATTGACACCAGTCTGCCGGGTGTGACGGCGATTGGTGGCTCGAAGTTCGAGCAGAGGTTGGAGGAGAAGTATCTTGATGGTAGCAGGGGATTGAAGAGCTTCCGCGTGGAGTCGTTCAGGTCGCCGAGCCAGATGCCGGATGGAGGCGATGCATCGTTGAGATGTTACTTCGTCTATCAGTCGGTGTTCAAGAACCAGAACCCAGCTGCGGATGAGACGAGCATCGACGTCCTTGGCGACCAGAGGTTCTTGCAAAAGGCGACGAAGAATACCAAGGAGATCTACCAGCGGCTGATGGAGCGTGCTGTGGCTCGCCATGGACCAGTCTTGGACATGTACGAGATCGCAGGCACCCGCGAGAAGCGCTTGATCGTTGGTTTCAAGCAAGGTTCTGCTCTGGGCTTGTTCGCGGCGCTCAGTACTCTCTACCACTACTACGGCCTGACATCTTCGCGAAAATACGTGGAGCAGTTCAGCAATGGCATCACGATCATGTCCCTCTATCTTCGACCGACGCCTGGAAGCGGCACGAAACACCCACCCATCGAGGCCAGCATCCATCAGATCTTGAAGGAGATCTCACTCCTATACTGCATTCCGCAGAACAGACTCCAATCACACTTCATTAGTGGCCGACTGTCTTTGCAAGAGTCTATCTACGCGCATTGCGTTTGGGTGTTCGTCCAACACTTCCTGAACCGCCTCGGAAACGAATACAACACCCTCATGTCCGTTCTCGATTCGAGCAACAACGTGCACGCCGAGCTGCTTTCGAAGCTGAAGAAGAGATTACGTACCGAGACGTTCACGGCGGACTACATCCTCGAGATCATCAACCAGTACCCCGATCTCATCCGCTCTCTTTACCTCGCGTTCGCAAGTGCGCATTACGTACAGACGAGAGGCGAGCAAGACGACTTCCTGCCGACGTTGTCCTACCTCCGCATGTCAGTCGACAAAGTCTTCACGGATGCTGAGCTCAAGGATATGATCTCGAAGACAGCGGTCAACGAGCACCACGAAATGGTCATGACAGCATTCCGTGTCTTCAACAACGCCACTTTGAAGACGAACTTCTACACACCCACCAAAGTCGCACTCTCCTTCCGCCTCAATCCAGACTTCCTGCCAGTTGAGGAATATGCGCAGCCACTGTACGGCATGTTCCTGATCATTGGCTCCGAGTTCCGTGGCTTCCATCTTCGATTCAGAGATATCGCCCGTGGTGGCATTCGCATCGTCAAGTCTAGGAGCCGCGAAGCATATGCAATCAACACTCGATCACTCTTTGACGAGAACTACAACCTCGCCAACACTCAGCAGAGGAAGAACAAGGACATTCCAGAAGGTGGCAGCAAGGGCGTGATCTTGCTTGACATCCAGCATCAAGAGAAGACGACGGTCGCTTTCGAGAAGTACATCGATAGCATTATGGATTTGCTGTTGCCGCCGACCAGCCCTGGTATCAAGGACCCTATTGTGGACTTGCACGGCAAGCAGGAGATCATATTCATGGGACCGGACGAGAACACGGCTGATCTGGTGAACTGGGCGACGATGCACGCGAAGGAGAGAGGTGCTCCGTGGTGGAAGTCGTTCTTCACTGGTAAGGCGCAGAGGTTGGGTGGTATCCCACACGATCGCTACGGCATGACCACGCTCAGTGTGCGCGAGTATGTCCTCGGCATCTACAGGAAGCTCAATCTCGACGAAACCCAGGTGCGCAAGCTGCAGACCGGCGGGCCAGACGGTGATCTGGGATCGAACGAGATTCTGCTCGGTCGTGAGAAATACTGCGCCATCGTGGACGGCTCAGGTGTGCTCGTTGATCCAAATGGCCTAGAGTACAATGAGCTTATCCGCTTGGCGAAGGAGCGCAAGATGATCGTCAACTTCGACATTTCTAAGCTCTCGAAAGCCGGCTACCGCGTGCTTGTCGAAGAGATGAACGTGACTCTGCCATCTGGCGAAATCATCAACAACGGCACCACGTTCCGCAACACCTTCCACCTGCGCAACCAGGAGAAGTACGACGTCTTCGTACCGTGCGGTGGTCGTCCAGAATCCATCGACTTCTCCAGCGCCAGCAAGCTCATCTCCGAAGGCAAGAGCACGATCCCGTACATCGTCGAAGGTGCGAACCTCTTCATCACCCAAGAAGCCAAGCTGCGTCTGGAGAAGGCTGGTTGCATCGTCTTCAAGGATGCTTCAGCGAACAAGGGCGGTGTCACCAGCTCTTCTCTGGAAGTCCTTGCAGCGCTGTCGTTCTCGGACAAGGAGTTCGGCACCCACATGTGTCTCGCAGAAGACGGCACCATCCCGCAGTTCTACCAAGACTACGTCAAGCAAGTCCAGAGCATCATCCAGAACAATGCTCGCCTCGAATTCGAAGCTATCTGGCGCGAGCACAAGGCTTCTGGCGTAGCGCACAGCATTCTCAGCGACCGTCTCAGCACTGCGATCACGGCGATGGACGAGGAGTTGCAGAGCACGACCCTCTGGGACAACGTGGCGCTTCGCAACAACGTTCTGTCCGATGCGCTGCCGAATTTGCTGCTCCAGGAGATCGGACTCGAGAATATCACGAAGAGGGTGCCGGAGAACTATCAGAGAGCCATCTTTGGTTCGTTCTTGGCGTCGCGCTTTGTGTACAGCATGGGCATCTCGGCGTCGCCGGTGAGCTTCTTTGCGTTCATGAATGATCGGATTCAGAAGATGTCCAAGGGGCAATAGATTGATGCTGGGCGTTGATGGATTGGGCTTTCGGGGCGCTGGCGCTCGGGTAGAGAGTGGCGTTGAGGAGAAAAGAAGTTCAAGGAGCGTGTGTAGCATTAGAAACTGTGTCTACCCAGCTACATTGCTGAGTATCGGTCAACATTGTCATCTGAGCGTGATCTCGGGTTCCGCTTTCTTCCATCAGGATGCATGCTACTGGACAAGTATGAGTTGCTTCCTTCGATACATAGGGTAGGCTATCGGCTGCGTGTCCTCCATCTTCTCTGATCCGACGCTGATCTACAGTGTTCTACACAGGTCTTAGGCCTTGCAAGTCTCTTGCAGAATATCCTGTACAGGCTTGGGACGAAAGATTGTGCGAGATCCAGAGACGAGACAGGAGAAGCTATCACGGAGGGCGACAGGGCGAGAAGAACGACAAGAAGAAGAAGAGAAGTGAAGAAGAGAGTTGAAGTAGGGTGGCGGCTACCTATGCTCAAGAGGAGTAAACATACCGCTAAGGTGGACGTATTGGAGACTGAAAACTAGGACTTTAGCTCGATGTCACATCCAAGGACATGAGCATGCTATCGTTCGCGGAAAGCTTTGCTACAGTCCCACAGATTTGATATGTCGGTATTTGCCGAGCAAGGTTCACGATAATGGACATGGACGGTTCACAGAAGTGGTTCTTGGATGTTTTGAACCAGCAGCCGCTGTGTCTCGTGTGTGTGCACGAGTGGCATGCAAGGGATGTGCACGAGATCTCGGAGAAGAAGGGGAAATTGGCATTCTTCGCATACGTAAACAATACCTGTGTTGGCGCAGATATGTTTGTTTAATGATGTCTGGACTTGTTTAGATTGCTGAGTTATCTTCAAGAACAGAAAGTAAAGCCAACCTTCTTCTTACCTTTCACGCGCTTCGTCGATACCGCGTCTTCCGCCCTCAAGTCGCTTCATTGTCCTCGCCAGCTCAGGTAAGTTCACCAGCACGTCGCTCGTGGTCACGCGACTTGTCGTCGCCGGCGCCGCCAGATGACATTTCTAAAACACGCGTCAAGTAGTCGTACTGACGCTGAAACAGAATCGGAAAGCTCCGTCCCAACATGGCACCTAAGAAGCCCGCCACAGGAACGCGTAGGTCCTCCCGCATCCGGGAAGCCGAGGCCACGAAGAAGACAACCGCAGCCGCCGCTCCGGCAGCCAAAGCCGACACCGCGAAGAAGCGCGCGCCCGCCAAAGCCAAGGGCAGTGTTGCTAAGTCGGCCAAGCCCACCGGCGTGACGAAGAAACCCGCGAAGAAGGGCAAGAAGGCTCCGGCCAAGAAAGCTGCTTCGAAGGCAGTAACCAAGAACGCCGCTTCCACTGCGGCAGCCAAGCACGCTGCTCCCGCTAAGCCCGCCGCAAAGAAGGCCGCTAAGAAGGCGGTCACCAAGCGCGCTGCTTCTCCGTCCAAGTCTGCCTTTGGCTCTGGCTCGAGCGCGAGCAGGGCGAAGACGCTCGCCAAATCATCTTCGTCTACTGCATCCCGGGTCGTCAAGAAGGAACCTAGATCTTCTTCGTCCGCTGGCGGCAGCCGGGCTAAGAAGTCAGGCTCAGCCGCGGGATCGGCGAAGAAGTCGAGCTCGGCGGCTGGGTCGGTGAAGAAGTCCAGCTCAGCTGCGGGATCGGTGAAGAAGTCAGGCTCAGGTGCTGGCTCCGGGAAGAAGTCGAGCTCGTCCGCTGGATCGGTGAAGAAGTCCAGGTCATCTGCTGGGTCCCGGAGGGGTGTCGCTGTAGGCCTCCCAACCACGGTGCAGGATGGTTTCGATGGTGCAAGACAAGTAGCTGTGGACTTCTTGGAGTCCGCCGCGAAGGCCGTGTCGGTGAGTGGATCAGTATCGTGGCCGGTGTAATGGAGTGGACTGACGCTGATGGTGTTCTCTATAGCCGAGCCGGGAGCGATCTAGGGTAAGTCATCTTGCGGTATTCGACGATGGTGCACCTTGCTAACGCCACATAGTCGAAGTCGCCGAAGAAGAGCATGAGCCCAGGAAAGAAGTAGTCGCTTCCACTTCTCATTGTTAGTGGCGGAAGAAGCTGCTTGGTCATCTGGCAGGCGTTTGGCGTGTCGAGCATGGTCGATGGGACCTACTGTCTGGATATTGATACGGGGGAGAATTGATCGTCGTTGGCAGTGCGCTCCACTGAGATGTATTCTATCATGTCAGGGTTTCTTAATGGAATGGAGTTTTCTCAATGGTAGCTCTTGGTGAAAGTACATGTAGTCCATACGTGATGCTGCGTTGGGCCATGTCATTCGCGATCGCTGTGTGCTGGAAGGAATCTGAGACGGTGCGATATTCGTGTTCTCACCGCAGGGTTGCTGCTTGCCACTGACAGCCACTCCGTCCTAGAGGTGTTTGTCCGGTGATTTGGCAAGATGTTGTGAACCCGCCAATAGCTGTCGGCCTTGGCCGACTCGGCGTGCTACTGGACGAGACGTGTTGCAAGTCACGGACAAGGCTAGCTGCTCCGAGACTGCGGCGAATGCTGCGCGTCTGTAGCGCGGTATAGCAGTCTTCTCCTGTGTCGACATCGGATCAAATGTGTTATCAGCAAAGACTTCGAGGTTGTCAGAAGGAGTAACGAGGTGAAGGAGTGGTAACTTTGCCAGGAACCGGCTCTTTCCGCATCGCGTTACCTATAGCCGAATCCTTGAAGAGCAGATCCAATACACTTCCACCAAATTGAAGACTCACATCGGACTACGACCATCTCGACTCACACTCCACTCTTCAACAAGCGACTGCGCACCGCCGTATATAATTCACCTATGCGATAATTCTGGAGCCGAACTCGATCAACTCCCAACCTGCTGAATAAGGCTCTTCTAAAAATTCGACTCCCGATTCAAGACACGCAACACATGATCGCGCATATATCACACGGTCAGCTTCTGATCCGGTCACTTGCTACACTACTCCGGCTCTCGCGATAGCACAACAACAGCCTCGTGGCTCCGATGCGGCCGCAAGGCGAGTTATTCAACCTGCGATGACAGATACCGCAGCACAACCCATATCCTCATCCCCAACCCCCATCATGGACAAACCGCCCAAACCTATACCGTTCGCCGGTGTGAAACGAACAGTGTCGCAGCCGGTAATAGCATCTTTTATGGCGGGCGGTATCGCAGGAGCAGTTTCGCGAACAGTGGTCAGTCCGCTGGAGAGATTGAAGATCTTGCTGCAGGTGCAGACGACGGGCGTGTCAGAGTATAAGCTGGGTATATGGAAAGCGCTGCAGAAGATATGGCGGGAAGAGGGGATGAAGGGCATGATGGCGGGCAACGGCACAAATTGCATAAGAATAGTGCCGTATTCTGCTGTGCAGTTCGGGAGCTACAACATCTATAAACCTTTAGTATGTGCAGCACGCGCTCAGATATATGGTGGAGGTACCTTAGCTAACATCTACAGATATTCGAATCAACCCCCGGCGCGAACCTCTCACCCGGCCGCCGCCTCCTCTGCGGCGCCCTCGCCGGCATAACCTCCGTCACAATCACCTACCCCCTCGACATCGTCCGCACGCGCCTCTCCATCCAATCCGCCTCCTTCGAGCGCCTCGGCGTAAAGAACATCGAGTCCAAACTCCCCGGCATGTGGCAGACAATGAAAACCATGTACGCAACCGAAGGCGGCATCCTGGCCCTCTACCGCGGCATCATCCCCACAGTCGCCGGCGTCGCGCCCTACGTCGGGCTGAACTTCATGATCTACGAGTCGGTGCGGGCGTACTTCACACCGGACGGCGCGCAGAATCCTTCATCGATCGGGAAGCTTTGTGCAGGTGCGATCTCGGGTGGTGTGGCGCAGACTTGCACGTACCCGCTGGATGTGTTGAGGAGGAGGTTTCAGATCAATACGATGAGTGGGATGGGGTATCAGTATAAGAGTATTGCGGATGCGCTGAGGACGATCTTCGCGCAGGAGGGGGTGAGGGGGCTGTATAAGGGGATCGCGCCGAATCTGCTGAAGGTCGCGCCGAGTATGGCGAGTTCGTGGCTGAGCTTTGAGATGACCCGGGACTTTTTGGTTGGGCTGAAGGAGCCTGAGGACGACGATGCATGAAAACGTGAAGAGAGCCAGGGGTGATGGGGTGGACGGGCGAGAACGAAGGAAGACGCGAGTTCTTTTCTGCTTCTGAGCGCAGCATCTACCTACCAATGTTCTTATACTGGAGAAAAACTGGCGTTGGGGCGATCGGCTGGTTATAGGGGTGGCGCATCACTGCCATCTGGAGGCATGGGCATAGCGTTGACCTTTGGTTTTGTATCGATGGAGATCATCGTGGGGCCGCATCGGAGATTCTGGATAGATAGATGTACAATCATCGGGCCTGACAGTGTCTGCCATCATCATAGCTACCTCTGGGACTGTACCGTGGTGATAACTTTGGATATGCTCACCAGATCGCGAACACTTTCGTACCATCGACCACATCGAAATATCGCTCGAACCGAGGCAGGCGGTCACAAGCTGTCTTCCTTCTGCATAACCTATTCCATTCTAGCCGCAGTCTTGGATGAGCACACAGTGCTCTTATTGGTCACGCTCACCTACTTCGCTTCGAAACGACGTCCACTTCGCAAGGATATCGCGAGATCGAAGTGTCGTGGAACATTGTTGCTGCCGATGCCGAGAACTACTGGCTGAGGTCGCTTCGAGACCACGACTGCACCAGTAGAAGTACGCCATCATCTCCACCATCTTTTCCTCCATCTACTTCGCATCTAGCAAGACTTCACAGCCATGTTCCGCTTCCTGGTAAAGCGAGTCTGGGCCAGCGTGATCCTATACCTCGCCGTCATCGCCATCACCATCCTATATGCCAGCAGTTTCCTCCCGCAAACCATCGTCTACGGCCTCTCTGTGGTTCCTGCGCTTTTGCTCGCCTCGAGCGTCCTGACAGCCGCCAAAGAGGAGAGCAAACTCGACAGGCTAGGAAAGCGCGCACCCGCTATAGCGAGTTATGCGCCCTGGCAATTGGATGTTCTGTTTCGCGCGCTTTATGCGTTCAGCCAGTGGAGGAATCATGAGGTAGGTTGAAAGAATATGACCCATTGCTGGGCTCGTTCGGAAACATAACTGATTTTATCTTTCCTTCGGCAGTTCTGGTATTATTGTTATGGTTTCAACCGGAATCAGCATAACAAATGGACGGTAGAGGCTATTGCGGTGGGCGAGCGACTGATCTTCACATCTGATGAGGAGAACATCAAGGTAAGCAATAATGTGCACAATCGCTCCATCACTGAGACGCTACTAAACCTCACCTTTGTGGTCGGTAGGCTATATTGGCGACCCAATTCCAGGACTTCGGGAAGGGACCTCAGTTCAGGAAAGAGTGGAAGGATTTCCTTGGGCTGTCCATCTTCACGACCGATGGCGAGCTCTGGCATAATTCGCGCATGCTGCTGCGACCACAGTTTATCAAAGACCGCGTCTCCGACTTGCACACCTTCGAGACGCATGTGCAAGTTCTGCTTCCTCTTCTCGCAGGGGGCAGCGATGGCGCTACTGTCCGCATGGATGACCTGCTCTATCGCTTCACTTTGGATGCGGCGACGGATTTCTTGTTCGGAAGAAGCGTGAACAGCCTGCAGAACAGCCAAACGGACTTTGCGGATGCCTTCACCGAAGTCCAGCGAGTGCAGGCCACGGTCGCGCGAGCTGGTCCGCTGCAGGCGTTTGTGCCGAAGAAATCGTTCCACGAGGGATTGAAAGTGCTCAACACGTTCATTGGCAAATTCATTGACCAAGCGCTGCAGTTGTCGCCGGAGGAGCTCGAGAAAACGACCAAGTCTGATGAAGGCTTTACCTTTCTGCATGCGCTGGCCAGCTATACCCGAGATCGAGACGTGCTGCGCGATCAGTTGGTCGCGACTCTGCTGGCTGGCAGGGACACGACAGCTGTGTCACTATCATGGCTCTTCTACGAGCTTTCGAAACACCCAGAGATCGTGGAAAAGCTGCAAAAAGAGATCATGAATATCGTTGGTGTGCATCGGGAACCCACTTACGATGATTTGAAGTCAATGCGATACCTGCAACACACCTTGAACGAGACGTTACGCCTCTACCCTGTAGTCCCCTACAACGTGCGAGTCGCCCTGTATGACACCACCCTCCCCCGTGGCGGCGGCAAAGACGGCACCGAACCCATCGCCGTCACGAAAGATACGCCTATTGGCTACTCGACCCTCATCTTGCATCGTCGTGAGGACGTCTACCCACCACCTTCGGCAACCTTCGCGCACCATCTGGAGTTCTCGCCGGAGAGATGGGACAATTGGACGCCGAAGGCTTGGACTTACATCCCATTCAACGGCGGTCCACGCATCTGTATCGGCCAGCAATTCGCGCTGACCGAGATGGCGTATACAGTCGTCCGAATCCTGCAGCGCTTCGAGCGCATAGAAAGCAGGCAGGACGAGTTTCCGATGTTCAGGTCCGACATCGTGCTCGCGCCGGCGCGAGGCGTAAAGGTTGCTTTTGTGGGTCGATCCTGAGGTTGAGCGGCATGGGTGATGGCGATCTGGTGGTCAGATGGAGCATGATCTGGGCATGAGAGCGGAGAACTGCCCGATTGGCCATGTCAATAGCTGGTCAGAATCGCTCTTCAAGTCGTCGACACATTGAAGCTCGATGGTGCGTTCTCTATTCCAAGGTCGGCCATGAGGCCACCAAGATCAGTGTGATATGACCACGTACAATCAAGCCGATCTTGGGGAACTTCTCAACACGTCCAAATTTGTCGGAGAATGTCCTCATCCTCGAAATGTTGGTGAAACAACGTTCTCCGTAGCGATAACGTGCTTCATCAGCCTCCGAGAGGCGTCAAAGTTGCCTTGACGAAAGGCTTGAAGTTGAGCGCCCCGTTCTGGCATGGGATGTGTCAGCCCTAGCAAGACGAACCGTAGTCTATAACAGGATTCTCCACTTTGTGTTGAGCCCGGAGTTGAATGGAGATGGAGGGGCTGTGGAGTCGTATTTGCTTCTCATCTCTTGTCATCAACGGAGAGGAGTTTGTGTGCTCCGTACTTCGTAAGGACTGGTCAAAACCGCGTACTCCATGCGGTGTGCTTGTGATTCGTGCAAACCAGTAGCCCGAAGTTGTCATCAATTCGTGTGTTTGCAGTGAATGTGATCGACAGGTACTGCCGGAACCGCGAACGATAATGCCGATCGGCTCCTCGAAGCAGCAGACGCGATCTACTGTTCGAATCCGGGCTTCTGGTATACGCTATCTCACCCTAGAGCCTGGATTCGAGCCAATGGGTGTCGATCGCACACATTTCACCATACGCATCTGGGTCTTATCTCGTTGGCCTGAGCGACGAAGCAGATCCGGACCCAACTCCTGCCGTCAAGAAGAAACAGAGCACGTTCGCAGCTGGGTACCGACAGCCGGTGGCGTTTGTCCCTACGCGGTCGAAGCTGTCACGTCGAATAATTCGTGTGATTCTCACCGCAGCGTGCAGGAGGAATTGATGAACCACTTCCTTTCGAGCCTCTCTCGCAAGTTGCAATCAATCGAGATCGAAATCCTCCTCGTTCAATTTCCCGGTCAAGCACCGGGTGTGCTTGCCATTCAGGGACGTTGAGCTCTACGGGTCTTGCTCCTATTTCCCATATTAAGTGGCGCCGCTGGAGTTCTCCGGCGGGGCTCCAGGCTGGTGGGGTTGTGTTTGCGTTCGTGAGAACAGAGATCGACACGCAAACCTGGAGAACGGCGGGCATAGTCTCCGATTTGCTGAGTTTGTCTTTGATGCTTTCCTTAGACTGATGAGACCACGAAGTACTCCATAGGAATTTGGGATTGAGCGAAGACAGCTCGCGACGTTTCATCTGGCAGCTGGCTTTTGGCTGCAGGAACACATGCGCGGGGCGTTCATGCCGCCGGTGGCCGCATTGCTAGTGCCGAGTCTGCTTGCAGGGCTGGTAAAGTGCATGTGCACTCGAAGTGCCCCTCATCCTCTGTGCCGTGTGGCGCTGGCAGATTGTTGTTGGTACTGTGCCTCGACGGCAGAAGTGCGATGAGGAATCCATATCCATCAGGTAGATTTCGAGGTGGTCGAGAGGCAGCGATGCATGATCGTGATGTCTTCGGAGGTATTCCTCTTGTGAGACAGGGAGAACGGCAGCTTGTAGAACTTACCATATTTTCAATAGCCTACTAGATTGGGAGAACGGCCACCAAACGGCCACTCGCTGACGTTGCTGACTCGAAGGGAGATCTCGAAGGAGATGCGGCCAGGAAACGAGAACCCAGCACAAGAGCTCAACGGCTTCGGGGAGAACAGGGTGGTGGCCCGCAGGAGCGGCTAGCACTAATCGAGACGGCCGCCGAAAACAAAATTATTTTGATTGGCTTGAGGTGGAGCTCACTGCAGGAGCACTTTTGAATCCTGCATGCCCAATGCTGTTGACCTCATCTGCTCCTGTGCTCCTTCGCTTGTTCGAATTGGAGTCTTGATATCTTGTTCCGTTTGCACGAACGCGTCGTGTATAGTTACAGCAACGGGACGGAGTCTGAATCATTGGGAACACTAGGCCCCACTATACCCGGCGAGCACGTCCACTAACTCCACGGTCCAGGGACGAACCTGGGAGAACCTTGACAACCAAAAACACACGCGAGCGCGACCACTGGGCTCTTTTAGCTCCACCCTCGTTCATCCTTTCTATCACAACATCCTCACTCTCTGTAGATACTCGACATCGACTGGCAGTATCTACCATCTGGTGCTGTGCGCTTCTACCTTCGCGACTCTTCGGCACTTCGGCTTGGCATGCTCTGTAGATCAACGTTCTACGACGATCTCCAACCTCATCCCTTCGCTTCATCTCATTGCAGGCCGGACAGTCTCCCTCGGTAACCATGGCCTCTTCACGACATATGCGTACAGAATCATCCGAGTCTGGATCGTCCAATGGCTCGTCGTATCAGCAGATTTGCGAATACGTACTCACCTACCCTGCAAGTTATGAGATCCCACTGCGGACCATGTACCAGCTCAACTGTGCGCCTCGCGGAGGTACATCACAGTTCCGAAGCGGAACACCAACATCGAGTGCGGGTAGCTCGCCAATCACACCACAGACTCCGTTCCAGGATAACAGCTCCACTCAATCTTTCACCGAGAACTTGATGGCCCAGATCCAGCAACTGCCGAACCAACCAAAGATTCTGCCGCCAATTTTCATCACAAATTTCTTGCAACGATGTTTCCCTATGATGCTCGTGGAAGTCGACTTTCCGCAAGCACTTACCGGCCTCGACTACTTGAAGGATCTGGAGGCCAGACGGCGGCGTGAAGTGGCAGCTGCAATGGCTCGTCTTGACGTTGACCGTGACTGTTTGCACGCCGAAAACGATTCGTTCGCCGAAAAGCGACCAGGAGTGGCGGCGTGGGTCAAGTCGATCGAGGAGAAGGAGCGCAAAGTCGATTCTTTGTATACTCAGCTCTATATCGGCATCCGCCGCTGGGTCTTGATCAACGAGCTTTCGCTTCTGCCGTTCAACAAGCACAACTGCGTGGCAATGCTGAACACACTCTACCCACCCACCATCTCATCACAGCCGACTTCGAAGCTCACACGGGAGGTGCTGAAGAACCAGCGAGATGGCTTCTTCAAGTACATTCAAAGCGTTGAGAAGAATGGATCTCATGTGCTGCGAACTCTTATGCAGCAGGGTAAGGCTCCGGCGGATGTCAATGGCTGGCTTGCAGTGACGCGATGTCTCGGCCTCTACCTACAGCTTGCAAACAGCATGGTGAAGGAGTGCTCTGAGCTGTTAGATGTGCAGCAGATCTCTACACCACAAATCTCTACTGCAAAGCCTCCACGTCAGTCGAGGAAGGCCGATTCTGGCGTTTCGTTCAACAGCGTCGACATGGCATCAACAAGATCGAACTCAATCGCAGAGCCTGTATCACCCACAGACGCTACCAGGCCCAAGACACCTTCTGGTGGCAAGCAAAGCACCACTCTCGAGAAGCTCGCACGAGGCCTCAAAACCATCGGCAGGAACCGCACAGACGCTACTGAGATGATCTCCGACAACCGGGAGCTCTTCCCTCCAATCACATCTCCATTGCCCGAGAAGCCCAAGGGTTTGCGCAAGATGCGCAGCATGGGCGCTCTCGACGGCCGCAAGACGATTTTTGCGGTCTCCGCCGCACAGAACGCTTCCTTCGACGCCAACGAGATGCGACGGCAGCGGTTGAGGTACGAGGCAGGGGTTGCGGCAGAGCATAAGTTTGGTCGGAACCAGAGTCACGAGATTTGAGATCGCGAACCTCTATTTTCTTTTGTTTTGCGCTTTTTACTGGACTGGAAGCATTACGACGGCGCTTTGTTACGATACCACGAGCACTGGAACGGCGTACACGCAGGCTTGGGTGAACCCTCCTGTGGTTTATTTGCATCACCTGCGGCGACAGGTAGTTGTACTTCTACAGCGGACTCTGGAACTCGCGTTCTCGGTCTCAATTTCGGTTAGATATCGACATAGCCCTCACGGGCGACGGAAAAGTTTTGCACTGCCTACCGGGATGGCGGTGTGGACGGACATTTGTTTGCAATGGTTCGGAGTTGGTGATGGCCCCACGGATAGACCACAGACGTCTTAAAGGCTGGCTGGGATGGTGACTGGCAGGATCGCCCGGAAGGAAAAGTGAAGCCCATGGCAGGCTGTACTGATGATCGGCTGGCGGGACTAGAGATGTGGATATGTGATGGAAGTGTAGCACGAACGAAGGATAGAAGCTGACACGATGAAACCAAGTCAAATCAACCATGTTCTCTGTGCTTTCTACCGCTCTCTGGCCTCGCGGTCTTCACTACGTGCTGCACATGTACACGGTACGTCGTTCCCACCCCAATGTCCCCGCGAACACGAACACAACGCGCTCCCCTGCGGTCTCGTTCTCATCACACACCCAACCCAGCCGGTACGTACCTACCCTGACGTTGACAAAAAGCCACCACCAACAAACAACCCGAGCACGCGCATCCCAGCACTTCATCGCCCAGATGCCCTCCCGTACTTTTCACATGCTTCTCCACGTCCTCCGCAACCTCTCCTAATCAGCACGGCAAGCAACCCAGCAGACAAACTCTGTCCCAATCCACCTCCGAGCCTCGCTCTCAACCTTCTCTTCCCTTACAAATCCCTTGACCTTTTCGTGGCGCACAATAGCGTACCAGATCCCCTCCCCTCTACCGATTCCCACGTGTCCGCCCCCAAAACGCAAAAGCGCCACCAGAAAGCCGTCCAATTTCCATCCCGTCGTAGACTTTTCGATGGTTGCCCGCGGCAGAGCGGAAACTCTGTTCACGACAGAGTTCGACTACGCGGCTGTGCTAGCGGATGGTGTTCCAGAGCTTGAAACATGCACGAGAGCTGGGAAGGGTAATCATAGGCGGTACAGGTGATTGGGCCAGTGGTATGGTTGGGTAGTAGGCACAGAGCATGCAGTAAACACTGAGCGTATGATGTAGACATGTACGCCTGTAGCTATGCACAAATGCTTCTACGCCCTGTAATCATAAACTCATCACCTCCTCCCCCTCCCCATTCTCAACAGGCATAAATACCCCAAACCCTCCCGTCCCCATCCTGCCCAACCCACCCACCACAATCCTCGCACTCGGCCCCTTCAGCTCCTCCTCCTCCCCCTCCAACACAGCATCCCGCAAAAACCCCACCGTAGTCTCAAAACTCATCTTCATGAACGGGCTCGTAGACCCTCTATACCCCATCCGCGAGAAAGCCTGATACGCTCCATCCCTCGTCATATAGTCCGCTATAAGCATCAAATGCCTAACGTCGACCTGAATCCCGTGGCCGCCGAACACGCCTTGTAGTTCCCGCACGATAGCGGCGCGCGCGGCTTCGACACCGTAGTGCGTGAGGAATTCGTGGATGGAGTTGGTGTAGAGGTGGTCGGGGTGGATGAGATGTTGGTAGTCCCACATCGCCTTGATATTGACACCGGAGGTGAGGAGATGCGGGACGCCGTCTGCGGCTTTCGTGGCTGCGTCGTCGAAAATGCAGGTCGATATCCCCGCTACGGATTGGATGAGCGAGGCGTGGAGGGCGGATTCGACAAGCGCAAGCATGAGGATCTTGGCGGTGGAGGAGTCGTACTCCATGGTGAAGGTGCAGGAGTCGCCTTTTCGGTCGTCGAATGCGAATGTGACGATATCGTTGGTCTTTTTGTCGCCTTTGATCCTGTTCTCGCGGTCGCGGGCAGCGGATTTGAGCGCGCTAGCTTCGTCCTCTGGGTCAGGGGAGGAGCGCGGACTACCGCCGTAAGCTTCGTCTTCTGGCTCGGAGATTCCTTCCACGACTTCGTCCTCGCGGATGTTCTTCCTGGCCTGCTCCCGCTCGTCATCGTCCTCCATGGCCTCATACCCACCCTGCTGCCGATTATTCTTGGCTTTATCCTTGGTAGCATCATCATCACCCTCAGCATCCGAATCATCATCACCACCCTCCCTCTCCCCCTCCGGCCGACTGATCTCCTCCTCCACCCTCCCCGCACTCTTCCCCACCTGCGCCTTCAACGTCTTCTCATCCCCCCTCCTCTTGATCTCCTTCCTCGCCAGCACCTGCAGTCTCGGCAAGAACCGATGCTCAATAGTGCCCACCACATCCTCCACCTTAATCGCATACTCCTTCACATACTCCTCCCTCGGAAACAGCGTCAGCTGCACAGTATACCTTTTCGCCTCACCGTACGCCGTCCCCTTCCCGGTACGCTCCTCAATTCTGACCCCATCCACCAGCTCCGCCAGACTGAGCCTCGAGATCCCCTTCGCGAACTTCTTCGCCCCTTCCAACCCCACCTCCTCGCTGACCCGCAAACTCATCGTTGGCGTTGATATGTTCGCTGCAGCCGTCATCACGATCTCGCGTAAACGTGGGATACCAAGTGTGACGTTCTTCGCGGAGTGCCCAGCCAAATGAAACGTATTCAGCGTCATCTGCGTGCTCGGCTCGCCCACACTCTGGCCGGCGACTACGCCGACCGCTTCGCCTGCTTCTGCGACGGCTTTGAGGTAGCGGAGGTCGAGGATGTGTGTCAAGTTTTTCTTTGAGACGGTGCCGTGCGGGTTCTTCTTCTTGTCTTTCATCACGCGATCAGGATCTGTGTCGATGTACTCGCGACGCTCTCGCAGCATTCTCTCGCTGAGTGATCCTGCATGTGTGCCAGGTGGGTAGATTGAGAGAGCCGGATCGCTAGCGCCGAGATCGTTGATCTTGCGAAATCTCTTCTCAGCTAGCTTGGTGTACTCTGCAGCCTCAGGACTAAGCATCCGACCGTAGTCATCCGGGTGGCCCAGGTTGTTGAACAAGGTCAAATAGTTCTCCGCCGCGAACTTGAAGTCGGCGAGGTACTTCGCCTTCGCCACGTCCAGCGCATCTTCACCATACAAGAACTGGATCAGACTCCCGTCCGCGATATCGCGCACAGAAGAATCGTGCTCCACTCGTAGTCCCTCCATACCCTTGATGAGACACCGCTGCAAGTACCCGGACCGTGACGTCTTGACCGCAGTATCTATCAGCCCCTCACGACCCGACATGGCGTGGAAGAAATACTCCTGTGGCCGGACACCAGTCAAGAACCGATCGACAATGTATCCACCAGCGCGTACACTGCTCTCAAAGGGCCTGAAACACGGTAACGTCTTCCCGCTCACCATCACTGGCACACGCCGCCCTTCGAGATTCTGTTGGCCGAGGTTACACGAGATCTGGTTGGCGTTCACCTTCGTTCCCTTCGCTCCGGAAGACGTCATGGCCTGCATCTGGTTCTTCGGGAACGGCTTGAGCAGCGCATTAGGCAGGCACTCGAGCGTGACCGCGGAGGATAAAACTCCGGTGGCTCCTTGCGTCATCTGGTCGAGACCCGCTTGCTTGGTATCGTCGCGAAGAACATCCTCGAGTCGCCTTCTAAGCTCCCGATCGTCCGCACTCGACACTCGGTCCGCGAGGCCAACGTAGCGCGCAGCAACTTGCAAGCCGACCGTGTCGGCGCCAGCCAAGGCCTTCCGTCTGTCCTCCTCGCCTGGCGCAGTGAACACAAGATCCTCAACACCGCAGCTGAAAGCTCTGGTCGTAAGCATCCGCGTCAGCAGTCTGCCCAACACACTCAACAAGCGCCCAGCTGTCATATGTCCATAAGCCTCATACACGCCATTGACCAACCCGCCGCTCGAAGGACCAATCTGCTTCTTGTCAAGAATACCTTGACACAGATATCCATCCTTCATCATCACATCACCTTCCTCCGTACCCGCCTGACCCCACATACCCTTGTCCGTAGTACTCTTGCCCGACATCGTGATACCAGTATGACCCTCCGGTTTCACGTTCAGCAGCACGGACGTAATGACTTGTTTTCCCGTCCACAGAGGCCTGGGCTTCATGATCGCCGGCGGCACCGTCTCGATACGACCACTCGTCGCGTGGCCACTTTCAGGTCGGATCGCGGCGTAGAGTAATTGCATGTACTCTCCTCGCTCGAAAAAGGTGTCTCGGTTTGTCAACCACACGGACATGGAGATGTGATCCTGAATCAAACCTCGAAGCGGGTTGCCTGCCGTGCCGGAGAGGTATTGGTGGTCTGTATCGGCGATACTCAGCGCCTCAGCGCGGGCAAGTTCGTTCTGCGGGAAGTGCAAGTTCATCTCATCGCCATCGAAATCAGCATTGTATGTGTTGCAATTCGCGTAGTGCATGCGTAACGTCTTCTCGCCTGGAAGCACTTTCGCCCGGTGACACATCATGGATGGTTTGTGTAGGGTAGGCTGGCGATTCATGATGACGATGTCGCCGTTGTTGAGATGGCGGTGCACCTTCTTGGGGCGGCTGCCACGAGCGCCGAACCCAGTGGTGGCGGTAGAGGGAGCGAGAAGCTGATTCGCAAGAGCAGTGCGGTCTTCTGCGTTTTTGCGCTCCAAGCTAACCACCTGGCCGTTCTCGCTTTCGATGGCTACGGCCCCAGGCCAAACGAAAGGACCGTTGCGGACTGCTTCTTGCATCTCCTCGACGTTCCATTGTGTCACTGGCTCCGGGTATGTAAGCTTGATAGCGAAGACAGGTGGCACACCAATCTCATTGGTCTCGATGTTTGGATCCGGAGAGATGACAGTGCGGGCGGCAAAGTTGACACGCTTGCCCATCATGTACTTCCTGAACATGCCCTCCTTCTTCTCGAGTTTCTGCTTGATGCCGTCTGCGTTTCTTCGCCCAGCTGCGCCTTGCACGGGGTTGCGATCGCGATCGATGAGCGAGTTAGCGCCGTCTTGCAATTGGACCCAGGTGTTCTCGAGGTCTATGTAGCTTCGAGGTCGGTAGCGCTCGTTGGAGGATTTCTTGTCGTTGATCTCGCGTTGTATCGTGGCCATCGTTTCACAGGTGCTGAGGATGTTCTTGTAGAGAGTATTTTCTTGAGCTTCGGCAACTTCATTGTCGCCTGTGTGGTTCTCAGGTCTGTAGCGATTCGGTGGTACAAGCAGGTCACGTATGAAGAACATGTCTGCAGAAAGCTTCTCGTCCGTGTCTTGCGATCGGCTCGTCGCCTTCCTACCGTAGACATAGCCCAAGATCTCTTGCTCGCGCTCGAACATCTGCTCAAGCTGCGCATACACCCTCGCAGGATTCATATATTCCTCCTTCGCATCATCCTTTCCCTTCTTCTTAGTCACGCCATCGCCAGTGGCCTCGTCAACCAGGGTGCCGCCCGCGATTTCTGGCTCACCCTCGCTGCTTTCAACGCCCTCTCCCATCTCCTCCTCCTCTGACGAGGTATCTCCCATATCGGCAATACCCTCATCCCTATCCTCTCTTGTCCTCTTCGCACCAGTCTGAGCTCTCTCCCGCTTCTTCAGCTCCACCACAGCCTCTTTCGCCTTATGCCCAGCCTGGATCATCTTCATCCGCTCCTTCTCAGTCAAGGCCTTCCGAAAGATCTTGACATAGCGATCCTTTCGGTACTTCGGATTGATGCCCTTGCAATTTCTGCAGACACTACTTTTCGTAATACCGCCCATGAATTCTTGAATAAGCTTCCTTCGCACGTTCGAAGTAGCTTCCGTCTTCTGCGTCGACACCCTCCCCTCCCTCCTCGCCTCACCAATCGCCCTGTTCGTGAACCGCTCCCTCTCCGCGGTAAGATCCTTCGCATCGGCGTCGTTGTCGTCCTCATCGCTCTCCTCATCCTCGTCACCACCAGCAGTTATAGCGACCCCATCGCTCCCAGGCCGTACGTCGTCAATATCCTTTGCCTCTTTCAACAGTCCCAGCCCCACTAGCCGAAGCTTGCACACCAGCAGCTTGACCTCCACCCTCGCCATCTTCAGCCTCGAACAGTATATACACGTCCCTCTGAGCAGCCGCAATATCTGATCGAAGAAGGTGACATGGTACACCGGAAGTGGTAGTTCGATATGTCCACAGTGACCTGGACATTGTGGCGTCCGTAGTCCACAGGTACTGCATGGATTGTCCGCAAATTGGCCAAGCTCGGAGGTGTATAGACCGCCGGGGACTGGGTTGAGCAGAGTATCGAAGGTCGTTGGGGCGGTGATACGTTTAACGGAGAGCGCTCGGATATCGGAGGAGGTGAGGTGCAGGAAGGAGACCGACGACAGGTGGGAGGAGATGGGCTGGGAGGGGTTCATCTTGCCTGTCGTCTCCTCCGCGACCAGGGAAGTGTGCTGTTTCCAGTTTCCAGGCTTCTATCGTTGTCGTGAACTTTTCGATTAAAGCTCGAACTTTTTGTCCGAGGATCCGCCGGGCCGCGGAAGTCAATCTCGAATTTGGCATGTGACGATGTAGAAGGAACACTAACACCACAACTCCACCACCTACGCAGCCAGGATGAGCGGCAAACGACCCCTGGACGTCGGCGATGGAGCTACAGGCGATGCGAAGCGGATACGATCCAACAACGGCTCACCAGCTCCCGCGCCGCAACCAGCAGCCAGCCAGAATGGGGAGACAGACCTACAGCGGAAGAAGCGTGAGGCGGCGGAGAAGATGGCGGCGATAAAGGCGAGACTGGCTATGGGTAAAGCAGGAGCAGGGCCAGCATCATCAGGACCACCGGCGACAGCTACACCTCCTCCTCCACCACCCGCTACGAATGGAGCCACCAACGACCTGGGTGCTAAGAAGGCTGAAGCGCAGAGGAAGATTCAGGAGATGAAGGCCCGGATGGCGGCGAAGCGAGGCGAGACGCAGCCGGGCGCAAAGAGCTCGCCGGTCAACGGTGGTGTTGGGGCTGGACCATCGCAGCCCAGTGAGAAGGAGGCTCGAATAGCGGAAGCTCGTGCTCGGGCAGCAGAGCTGGCAAAGCAGAAGTCTACAGCTGCTGCGTCTGCGCTGGCTCCTCCGCCACCTCGGCAAGATGGACGAACGGCAAAGGGCGGTATGGGAGTTGGCCTACATCCGCTTCTGATGGAGAACACTGGACCAACCGCACCCAGCAGAGGTAAAGCAGCACAAGGACCGAAGTTCAGTACGACGAAAGGCAACCAACAACTGGACAGACCAAAGGCGAATCCATATCTACCTGCAGGAGAGGATGGAGAACAGCAAGCACCACAATTCGATGCCGCGATCTACGACCCAACTATCGCTGTCCGAAAGGGCGGCGAGAGGAAGAGCAAACAGCTCGTCTTCAATCAAAAAGGCAAATTCATGGCCCAAGCCAATGCCCTCCGCCAACAAGCTCGTCTCGAAGACATGAAACGCCGCATCGCCGCCGAAACCCGCAAAGTCGAAATCGAAGAAGCAAGCGATAAATCCTTCCTCGTCCCTGCACCCCCGGAAGTCGAATGGTGGGACGAAGGTCTCCTCCCTGAGTCCCAAAACTCGTACACCGACTGTCTCGACCCCGACCGCAATAAGATCTCGGTAGAAGACTCCATCATCACAGCCTTAATCCAACACCCAGTCCAGCTTGCCCCGCCCCAAGACCGCTTCATCCCCGCCCCGAAACCCCTAATGCTCACCCAACAAGAGCAGAAGAAACTCCGCCGCCAACGCCGCATGGCGGACATGAAAGAAGAACAGGCCAAAATCCGTCTCGGCCTCATCGAGCCTCCTGCGCCGAAGGTGAAGAAGAACAATATGATGCGTGTTCTCGGCGAGCAAGCCGTCAAGGACCCCACGGCGGTTGAAGCGCGTGTAAACAAGGAGATTGCGCAGCGCGCTTCTGAGCATGTTCGTGCCAATGAAGCTCGCGCACTCACCAAAGAGCAACGAGAAGAAAAGCTCAAAGCTCAACAAGCAGCCGATGAAGCCAAGGGCGTCAAAGTCGCCGTGTTCCGCGTTGATGATCTGAGTAGTGGCAAGCACCGCTACCAAGTCGACCAGAACGCTAAACAGCACGCTCTTACGGGGATGGTCGTCCTCCACCCAGCAATGAACCTCGTCATCGTCGAAGGCGGCAGCCACAGCATCTCCGCGTACAAGAAACTCATGCTCAACCGCGTCAAATGGGCCGAAAACACTATGCCGCTCGACAACACCAACCCGACGACTTTCACCGGGAGCGGCGCCCCTCCTGCTGCTGCTGCTGCGAGCACGTCGGCTAATGCGACGGCGCTGGCGTCTGGTGGGCCGGCTGGGTCTAAGCACGCTTCATGGTGTACTCCTTTCACGGATGAGGGTGCTTTGAAGGATCTGTCGGAGAACAGGTGCGTGCTGGTTTGGGAGGGCGAGCAAGGGGCAAGGAGTTTTAAGCGGTGGGGAAGTCGGGCGGTGGAGACGGATGGGGAGGCGAGGGATGTGTTGGGCAGGCAGAAGATGGAGAATATGTGGACGCTTGCGAGGAGTAAGTGAGGGTGGTGTGTATATTGTTCGAGCTGGCAGTAGCTAGTAGTTGGTCGCACTGTACCTTTGAACAAATCGGGTGGAAGCCACCGCGTATGGTGTAAGCAGGTACATGTACGCTTTGTGGGTATCGTAAGCTATATGACTATATCATTGCATCGTAGAGTCGTCGTCAAGCAAGATAGCGCGTGTGAGCACAGTCCGGTAACGTGGTCTTGACGTACGCAGTCCATCGTGGATAGCTGTGCAAGGACCCTCGCTTTTAGTTCTCAATCGCCTTCATCCTCATCACTCGTCGCCTCATAGTTCTTCTTCCCCTTCCCACCGAACTTGAACTTGTCCAGCCGTCCCTTCCTCTCCGTTTCCCCCGCTTCGGCTTCAGCGCCAGCGCCGTCCTCTCCGTCCGCATCCTCACCCTGCTCCGCTTCTCCATCCTCCTCTTCCTCCTCCTCGTCCTGCGCCTCCTTGCCGCCTGTGCTCCCACCGTACTGTGGCCGTGGCACCTCAACCCCCTTCCCCTTCAAGACCCCCTCAATCGCCGGCAACAGCTCCACAAACGCCGTATACTGCTCAATACTCAACGCAATGCCCTTCTTGCCGGGAAGAGTTTTACCGTCTTTCTCGTAGAACTCGCGGATGTTGACGAAGATGTTGCCTTTGAAGTCGTTGATTTGGAGGCGGCGTTTGCCTGAGATCTGGTACGCCCAAGCATATCAGTAGGTGAATTGGTCGATCGGGAGGGGTGGGATGAGCGTACCTCCCAGTACTCGTTGCCGTCGTCATCCCTCTGGACCTCGGTGGAAGGAGTCTTCTTCTGTTTCTTGCCCTTGGGGCCGGGGTCTTCAACGGAGTCGTCGGGTGAGGAGTCGGCGGGGCGCTTGCGGGATTTGGGGTTAGCCATTGTGTTTGAGATGGTTGTGCGAGTGGTTGAGGTTGAGGTGGGTAGGATGAGGTTGAGATGGTAGATGGATTGAAAGGTGAGGTCGCTCTTGAGTTGAGGCACAAGCTCGGGTGACGTGACGCGATCGATGACGTCGGTCCCTTCCTCTTTGGGACGCGCTCCTACCTTCTGTCTACCTCGCGACCTCACCTCACTCCAGCATCGTAAGAAGAGTTATTGCTCTATACCGTCATCCGCGACCGGAGATCGTCTCGAAACGCACCTGATCAGGCATAAGTACGGTGTACACTTTGCCTTCACAATTCGCTTACTCCGACAGCGGGGAACATTCTCCTCTCCCCTCCACCCACAGGTAACCTTTCCTACTGTCTATTTACTTACTCACTTGTGTCTCTTCTCCTGTCTCCGGTATTGTCACCGACATGGCTCTTCAACGCGTTGCACTTATCACCGCTGGGACGGCCGGACTTGGAGCCCAGGTAGCACGAGTACTTGCTCCCGACTTCCGAGTCGTACGCCGCCCTTTCTCAACCATCTAGATCTCAATTGACTTACTTTCAAGGTCATCAACTATGCGAACAACGAAGGACGCGCCAAGGACCTAGTCCAGGAGTTGCAGAAGATACCGAACACATCCAACGCCGATGCACAACCTCGCTTTGCGGCAGTCCAGGCCGACGTGGGTGATCGCAGCGCGATACAGCGTCTTGTTTCGGAGACTGTAAAGCAGTTCGGCAGACTTGACGTCGTTGTATCAAACGCAGGCTGGACACGAATCACAAACTTCTCCGACCTCGAGGACGCTATGGTCGATGAGGACTGGGACAAGTGCTTCCTGTACAACGTCAAAGCCCACCTCTGGCTCTGTCACGCAGCGAAGGCCGAGCTAGAGAAGTCGGAAGGCGCCTTCATCACTACTGCCTCGCTGGCTGGCATAAAGCCGAGTGGCAGTAGTCTGGCGTACTCTGTTACTAAAGCGGCTGCTATCCACCTAAGCAAAGGACTAGCCGTTATCTGTGCGCCCAAGATCCGTGTCAACTCGCTCAGTCCTGGTTTGATCCTGACGGAGTGGGGTATGAAGTTCAGCGAGGAGAAGAGGGAGGGTGCAAGGAAGGCGACCAAGCTTCAACGGTTGGCGACGATCGAAGTACGCTCCCATTTTCCGAGCCTGATGACACGGCTAATCGTTGTTTGTTGTAACAGGACTGCGCGGATGCGATACGCATGCTCGCCACGAGTCGGTAGGTCAAAGTGACGAGTGGAAGGGTTATCGGAGGCATCATCGAGCACTATGCGGCGCTCCGAGACCTTTGGATCTCGATCGCATGTCTGAGACACTTGCTAACCACTCTTCCAACTACTTTAGCTCGATCACCGGGCAGAATATCAGCGTAGACGGTGGATCTTCGATGTGAGGCGGTATCCAGTCCATGTCTTGACCAGCCGTTGCCGTACGTCGAACAACGACCTCAGACTTCGGATATGACCGACCGAGAAGGTGTCGCATGCCGCAAACAACCCTGTCCGGCTTTGGTGCCTGGCGATTGGATCTTGCTGCTACGTTGCTGCTACGTCGAATCAGATACCGTTTAGATGTGCTACACGATACACGGCCCGTAGCATTGACGGCTCGTGCAAACCATGTTTGCTCTGACAGAGTGGTTACACCCGTCACCAGACCCCATTGAGGCCAATGCATCTCTCGAACATCTCGACATGGATCAGATCGGTAGGCAGCACTATGCATATATTTCTCTCTACATCCACGATGGCTGGCAGATCCACCCACAACCACTATGCTACTGCGAACCTCAGCATTGATACTCTTCCTCATTCTCCTCTTTTGTCGCACACCCATAGCGTTCCCAACGCCTCAAACAGACATCCTCTGCAACACTACCGCCGCAACTCTGGCGCTGACACCACCCCGGCCATCGAATCCGAACATCGCTGTGCCAAATATGCTCTGCAACTGGATCTGCACCGACAGCCTTTGGAGCGGCGCGTGTGCTCACACATGTGCTCCACCTGGGATGTGCAGTACGTAGTACCAGACTTCTGCCACGAAGCATGAGATCGACTGACCAGAAGCTGTAGCAGTGATATCGTCTCCCTTCGCAGGGCAGGTCACCGGCTTCTCGCCTGGTCCTGAGTGTTCGGGGTGTACACTGTTCAGGTATGTGTCCTCTCCTCGCTCGAGGGACAGCTTTGCTGATATACTGTAGCGGAATTATGTGTGAAGGAGAGAGTGTAGCTCATTTGGTATGGCCCGGAGTGGACGACTTGACTGCGCAGGACTTCAATGATGTCCCGGCTAGTTATATCTGTTATTGAAACGGGAAACAGACACGAGGCATCGATGGCATCGACGACCAAATGCTTGATATGGTGGATCACGTGCAGATCCGACATCGGCGAACAATTGGGATATAAACATCTAAACACCGCTCCGAGGGCGAAATCAACAACTGTTTTCCAGGCAACACCAGCCATCGCGTGGTCAAGCGGAAGGAAGATGCAATCCATCATCCGTGCACCTTGCTGGTCATCCAATGTCAACATGAGCGGCGTCCCCATGTATCGAGCGCTCTGCTGAATCTGGTTGGTGCTCTAGAATACAACGAATCACGACTCCACTGTTGATTGTCTTTGATGGAAAGCCTGATTTATAGGGAAATGGTAGCATCGGCTTTAAGACCTTGCTGTATCGTCTATGACTCTATAACAACGGCTTCATCCTCCGGTTGTCAAGCCTCAGTTCCAACGAGACATTGCCACTCCTTCTACTGTTGAATATCGAGGCGATCACTACCGATACCCATATGGCCCAATCCAAGATTGTCCAGGCCGACGTTGTCGCACACGAAGCATCCAGAGAAGATAACGCCGAAAAGGGTGTTCAGCCGCCATTACAGTATGTCCGTTCGGCGAGCGACGGGCCTCTAAGTCCTGAGGCCGAGGTCCTGGGGACCACTGTCGATGAGAAGGAAGATATCGAAGCATCCACGGCAGAACCTGCAGCTGTACTGGCAAGCGAGGACTACTCCGTCTTTACTGTTCCCCAGAAGCGTGCGATCGTGTTGGCGGGTAGCTTCCTTGGGTTGTTCAGTCCAGTAAGATAACGGTTGTCGAGGCTTTGATAACAATGTCGTTGCTGATCGTCTTCAACCAGATGACCGGATCCATCTACTATCCCGCACTCAACCTGATAGCGGCGGATCTGCATACCACGAGTACCAAGATCAACATCACGGTGACCACGTATCTCGTGAGTTGTGTTCTCCGCCACTGCCGGCCGAGCGTGCCCTCTGGGCTGACAAACGTGCTCGATAGATTATCCAAGGCCTGGCTCCGATGATGATAGCCGGCTTCAGCGACAAAGCAGGACGTCGGCCAGCATATGCAATCTGTTTCGCGATTTATATCGTCGCCAACCTTGCTCTCGCCTTGCAGAACAGCTACGTGGCGCTGTTGATCCTGCGAATGCTCCAGTCGGCCGGAAGCAGTGGGACCATAGCGCTGGCACAGGGGTTGGTTGGAGACTGCATCGTCTCGGCCGATCGAGGGCAGTATATCGCCTGGGCGTCTGTGGGCTCCTTGCTCGGACCGACCATCTCACCACTTTTGGGTGGAGTCATATCACAATATGCTGGCTGGCATTGGTAGGCAGTGACTGCTGCTTCTGGCGGGAGTTGGGCTAACGAATGTCAGGATCTTCTGGTTCTTGCTGATACTGTCAATCGCCGCATGTATCCCTACAGCATTGTTTCTTCCAGAGACGTGCCGCAACGTTGTTGGGAATGGCTCAGTGCCTCCCCCTTGGTAAGATATGGTGCAGTCCGTTCGATGCAGTTCTCACAGCTGACGTTGTATCAAACCAGGTCGAGCAAGAACCTGACCGACCACATCCGGTTCAAGAACCGTGAGAAGAAGGGTATTGCCGTGGACCAGGAGAAGCTGGCAGAGCTCCGAAAGAACTTCCGCCTGAGCATTCCGAACCCCATAGCCACTCTCATCGTTCTTGCAGATCTCGAGTCCGCTCTGATCTTGTTCGCGACTGGCATGTCGATGGCTCTGTTCTATGCCATATCCGCGGGCGCATCGCAAAACTTCCGGGAAGTGTATGGATACGACGAGCTGCACATCTCGCTCATGTTTCTTCCCATCGGCGGAGGCGGCATCATCGCGGCATTCTCGACAGGGAAGCTTGTAGATTGGTGAGTATCAACACACGCCCTAGCCGTTTCGCGCATCGGCCCATGTCTGACACTCTTGCTTCCAGGAACTACCGCCGCCACGCCATCCGCCTCAACTTTCCAGTCGACCGTCGCCGTCAAGCCGACCTTTCCACCTTTCCGATCGAAGAAGCACGCATGCAGATTGGCGTACCCATCCTCCTCCTCGGCGCGGCCGGTGCAATCGGCTACGGCTGGCTACTGGAACACCGCGTTTCTGTTGCCGGACCTATCCTCATGCTGTTCCTGCTTGGATACACCTTGACGGCGGGCTTCCAGGCACTGAACATTCTGATGATAGACATATATCCCGGCCAAGCGGCCACAGCAACGGCGGCAAACAACGTGTGCAGATGTTTGCTCGGAGCAGCAGCGAGTGCGGCCATCATACCAATGAGCGAAGCCGTAGGTTTTGGTTGGGCGTACACGATTTTGTCGCTGTTGTTCGTCGGGTCGACTGTAGCGTTGATACCGGTGATGAGATCCGGGATGAGGTGGCGCAGAGTCAAGAAGGATAAGGCTGAGAAGAAGCAGGTCGCGAGGGAATTGAAGGAAAGCCAGATTAGATAGCGGAAGAAGCGGAAGTCGAGCGAGACTTTGAGTATTTGTTCACGCTTTCAGTGCTACGTTGCGTAGCTAATCGGCTGGAGCTATATTGCGATTACTGCTACCAGTCATTTCGCAAGCAGGGTGTGTCTTCGTGCTGCTGAAGTCTTTTACAAGCCGTACGTTCGAGCAGCGCTCACCTTGGCTTCGTGGCTGCGTGTAGCAGTAGCTTGTCTTGAGCTTGGTAATTCTCAACATCCGCATACGTCCAGTATCGAACTCTGCAACGCACGCAACGACCTGGCTTCAATCGAGGCATGCCTCCGTCGGATCGAAGGCACTGAACAGTGGTGTGAGACCCAATCGCCGTCGTTGCATCCGGGAACACTTTGTCTGACCAGATCTGATGTTGGGCATCAACAGGCACTCTGTCCGATACAATGCAACCTTGGCCTGCAGGCTGCGAGTCATTCAGACGTGCTCCATGCTGCAATATCACGCAGTAGTCCGGCAGACTTCTTGATGGTCCCGACAATTATTGCTCCGAGCTCGCATTCAACCGGCAAGCGAGCCTCGGGTCGCTGCCTCGGTAGGTGGCCACGCGACATTTGCGTGCCTGCTTCTCCGCATCTCTGACAGGAGAAATAAAAGATCCTTGCGATGTGGAGAGCTCGCTTGTGGAGGCGGAGAAGGAAACAACCAGGTTCGCAGATCGTTTGATGTGCCGTGCCTGCAGATGCCGGTCTACCCACCCGAAATGTGCCGTACGTATGAGCTCCCATTTTGCATGTGAAGAGCAGGCCTGCAAATTTCCGCAGCTTGTCCAGATCATCTGATTGACGGTTGCTGCGGACTTGTCGGGAAAGTATGCGGGCAATCTCGCACGCGCCGCTCATGACCACATGTCACGTTTCCACGGAGTTGTGGTGGGGTCAGAGGATCACGCATTTGCTGCCCTTCTGTCGATTGGTTTTTCGCCGATAGCGGTTTCCGCCGTCGTAGTCTTTGTCGGAGAGATACTGTGGTTTGGGCGACTTGAAAGCAGACGAATTCATGCCGTCGTTTCGTCCATTGTTGTGACGACCGGGACCAGATGCTCTTTGCTTTCGTAATTGCCGTACGACATCGTAGAAAGCCTTTTCAACGTTGATGCAATTCTTCGCGGACGCTTCCACGAAGTCGCAGTTCAGCAGCTTTGCAAGCGCACTCCCTTCCTGCGTCGACACCTCGCGCTCTGTGACCCGGTCGCACTTGTTGCCCACGAGCATGACAGGCGCTGGGCCTAATGCTGCGTTGGCCATCGTTTGTGAGAGCGGAGAGCCTGGGTATGTCGGTGATCCTGCAGCTGCCGACTCCTTCACTCTTTGTATCTGATCGTAGAACTTCTTTATCCTCGTGAAAGATGATCGTGATGATATACTGTAGACCAACACAAATCCCTCTCCATCCCGGATCCACTGGTCTCTCAATGCAATGTACTCCTCTTGACCGGCGGTATCCAAAACCTCGAGCATGCACGACTGGTTGTCGATCTGTACCTGCTTACGGTACGAGTCTTCGATTGTCGGATCGTATGTTTCAACAAAGTGGTTCAAGCATAACTGGACATCGTCAGATTATGCCTCTGGTGATGAACACGGTCAAGAAGAGCTTACTTGGATAGTGAGAGCGGTCTTTCCAACACCACCATCTCCCAGCACCACCAGCTTGTACAGCGTCATCTTCCCGTGAGACATGATGGCTCGAAATCTGCTGTTTGTGCCTCGGAATGTGGATTAAGGGTCGGGGAAAAGGTGTTGTTGCTGGCCAATTTCTGGTTGGAGTTTAGGATTGCGCAGCTCTCTCCGGAACGCGAGTAACCATACAGCTGCGCCTACCACACCAGTCACAGGTTTGTGACGGACACCTCGGTGCTGTGGTGGAATAACGGGTGCCAGTGATTGTCGGCCAATGATCGGTGATGGGCTAAATTCGGCCACACCACAGCAGTATTGAACCTAGAATTAACCGTAGGAAGTTCTCTTGTGCAACGTGCGACGGGGTGCGATATATTGGTCCAGAATATAGACTCCAATGTGTAGTTCGTTGAGGTCTAGATGGTCCACGCGAGGTCGCGGAATAGATGCTGGGAGCAGCTCGGGGGTAGCTCTTCTAGGCAATGGGAATTGATTGAAAAGCGTGGTGATCGACACAACGGTGGAGAGAAGGTCAACAAAGTCCTGAAAGTCCCGCGTTCTGGCGGGAATGGAACCGGAGCACAACGAGGTTGGTGGAGGGATCAATAATGATCGGCCGCAGCTCCTTTCCGTTCGAGTCCACAGCGGCGTCGAGCAGGATTGACGTTGGAGAGGATGGAGCAAGAAACGTTGAAACGATTTTTCGAATCCTGAGCGAGGATCAGGTTCCCTTTACACGTGCAGGTCGCATGGCAATAGATTGCGCGGGAGGACCAATGCCAAACAGGCCTGGGGGGAGTGGAGTCGGGTAGAAAGCCACTGAATTTTGCTGCTGAGAGATATCCACACCAGCACTGAGAGCTACCACGGTTGAGCATCTTGCAATGCCGCACGCTGATCAATGGTCTGGTTCTGCATCTCTCTTCCCACACCCCTAGACGTGTTTCGTTACACCAGTATTTGATTGAAGCACGGCAGCAAGTTGTAAAACAGGACAGGGAGCCCGACCAATCCGATCGAGCTTGCCAAGCGTGCCCTTTTTTCGCCTGCAACGCTGGGGCCTCTGTGAGGGGTCTGAATTCTGCTAAATCCTGCGATCGGGATGTCCGGGACCGCGATGGATGGCTTGGCTTTCAGTCACTCCACGACTCTTTCCGTGCAGCATACAAGTTCAGGGTTGTCGATACTGTTGATTGTTTCTAGGCTTCCGGAACAGGTCAACGAGCTCAAGTTCCAGCTACAGGGGAACCGTTACCGGTCCGGTGAACCTATTATATAGCGCCGATTCGGCAACTTCGTCACGCAATACAAGACCAGTTACCGTAAGGAGGCCAGCTACAGCTTTACTTGCGTACAGAGGACTGCTGCAGTCTGTCCAGACTTCATCGAGGTCGCAAAGTATCCATCAGTGCTCAGCAGGAGTCGCATTGATGCTGCGGATTCTCCCCTTCCATGACCAATTGCCAGTGTTGAGCAGCAGTACGGAGGAGCTGATACACGTAACCATCCCAGCCTTCGAAACGACATCAGCGCCATCTCGACCAAACAGATGGCCCGCTGAGTACACGGCTTACCACTCCCACGACGGCGAGGACTCGACCGTGGGATGAGGATTGCATCCCAGCCGAGCGAGCGACGCGTGGGATATCCAGCTCGTTAATGTGGGAGTTGTGACTGATCTCCACGGTGTTGTCTCATACCGGACGTTACACGTAGCTTGGGAATCTCGTATATATGGGGGGAGACGGTGGTAGTGTGGTGCATGACGCCGAGTCTTTGGTTTCAACCGTTGCCAGTCTGCCACGAGGTCCAGCGCGATTCGATCCTTCGAGCGCGCATGGCTCACTGATCATGTGACGTGGCTTGAATTAGTCTATCTTGGAATTTTGTCATTGGTGCGATGTCGACAGGCTGCTCGCATGGGCTGCAGTGAGAACGCACCCACCTCACGCGATCAAGTCTGGGCAATTGATTCATGTCCAGTGCGGTCTGTCCTGCCGGCTTCTAGACCTACGTTTCACTCTAAGAGTCTGTTCGCTAGGAAATTCCTCGTCAGATCTAACGGCTCTTGGCAGCTGAAAATCCGGCCGTTACTTCTCGAGCTGCCGTCAGCAAGCAGCCACTGAGCGAAACACCTTCCGCTCGCTACCAGAGCATCGGGAGCGGTCGACCCATGGCTTCTTTGCAGAAGTCCGGCTCGGTGCTGCCCGAATCGTCGCCCAAACTCCCGGTGGAGTGCCGATCAATACACGCGGTCAAAGATCTAATTCTTATCTTGCGTATACTAGCTGTGCCTCCTCTGTTTCCCCTGATACACGGTGTTGATGCCGGATCTTCTCGCTACACAAGGCAAACTCGTAGCCGATCGCAGACTCGGTGGCCGATCCGGAATCCTGCCGAGTGGGTGTTCGGATGCCTGTCGGTGCATGAGTGTGGGCTTGCAGACGGCTCATCACTGCCGGTTCGTGCGGCCACGAATGATTGGCCGTTATACGACTGCGAACAGAAGCCGAAAAAGCTATCCGTGGGCGCTCTGCAGCGAGTGGATTTGTTGATTATGTTGATCAATATTGCACAGTAGTATGCCCTGTGCCTGGGGTACCGCGAGGATGTCAATTATTAGTCCGGACGTTCCTGGGGAATGCTCTCGCGCCCGGATACAACCGTTCACGTTCGGTGCCAAGAAGGTTTGTATCTGATCGGCTTGTGTCCGAAGTTCTCGAGCAAAGCAATCCCCGAAAAGCCCCTCATCTTCGACTGCAGTGGCAGCACCGTCGGCCGACTTGCGGAGAAGCGACGCCGGAGCTAGGTGCTATTCAAGGTCAGAAATCCGCCTAGATCTTCCACCAATAGTCGCGTCCGCACCTTCTCGAGCTCCAGAACGGACGATGTGCCTCTGAGAAGTGCTTGAGGGTATCGTGATCCGAGAAAATTGCACGTCCGCTAGCGTGATATTGGTCGCAGCCAATCACGATTTGTGCACGTGCACGTGATCCATGGATGGCATGTGCATGAACGGTTGAAAAGGTCGACATCGTGAGCTTCTGGCACATTTGTGGTCGTCATGACACGGGTGTTCGAGCCTACGGTTGTGTGCCGCAGTCTTGTGGTGGGCCGAACCCGTTTAGGTTATACGTCCTTCCATGTCGTTGTTGTGACCAATACTTGCGATAGGAACAACAACGATGTCCGCCAAGATAGGAAGTTACGAATATGTAAAAGCACAAAATCGGCAACACTGCCATCAAAACTGCCTGCACGACTGCGAAACCAACCACATAACTCGCAAGTAACAGTACGAACACTCACAGGTACATACAACATGTCACGACAACGACGAGTCGCTGCCGTCGCCGTCGAAGCAAGCGTATCACTACCCCAACCCTAACCCTTCGACGCATCTCATATGCAATACGCTATACGACACGGACCACACTAACCCGACAATGGACGACCGACATGTACGGTCTCGAGGAATGGAATAGAGCGAACATACACCACAATCTTACACCTCTACATCCTACAACTACCCCAGCTCCACAGGAGACCAAGCATCCTAATCCTGCTCCCCCAGCCCTCCCGGCGTCGGCATCCCGTGCATCGCCTCCCCAAACGCACTATCCTCCATCCCCCCAAAGTCTAACAGTTCATCGTCCGCGCCGCCAACACCACCGTCGCCCATGTTCGCTAGGTCGTCGAAGGTGCCGTCGTCGAAGAGGTCGGTGGTGGTGTCTGCTTGGCTTGCGTCTGCAACGGCGGCAGCGACGACAGAAGCGCTCGCGTCAGGAAATGTAGGGTCGGCGGATAAGATGGCGGAAGCTACGTCAGGTTGAGTTACGATGCTCGCCACGGCTTCTGTGGTGGATGGTTCAATCGGAGGTTGAGGTGTGACGTCCCCTGAAGTGGCGGCTTGTTGGCCTGTCTCGCCTAGCGTGACCGGGGTGGCGATTGGAGGCGTTTCGGCTGGGAGAGCTGTCGCGATGGCTGCGGTATCTGCTTGTTGCGCTGGGGTGGCGCTGTCTTCGCCGGCGAAAGGTGTAGGCGCGGCTTCCTCGCCCCCAGTTTGCGGAGTGTGCTCGATGAAGTCGATATCGCCAGTGTCGACGTCGACGTCCATGTTCATGTCGTCCATCATCGAGTCCTCGCCCATGGTCATGTCGCCCATGTCGTTCATTTCATCCACGCCGTTGTCTCCGGTCAGAAGTCCTGCGTCGTCTTGGAGGTTGTTGGAGGCTGAGGTGACGTATTGATGTTGCATTTGCTGTGGCGCTGACGGTGCTTGTTGGTGCATGGGCTGCTGTTGGTATGTGTCCGCCTTCATCTGTGGTTGCTGTTGGCCGAAGTATGGCTGAAGCGTGGATATACTGCTGCCGTTGTTCGCTCCACTCATCATCGCGTCCTGTTCCTGGTGGAAGCCGTCCATCCGATCGTGCTCCATGCCGACATCGTCGCTCACCCGCCGCTGCGTCTCATCCCGCTCAAGTCCACCCTTCTGCACCATTGTCACCTCCTCGCCACCCTCAATCTTCACTCCCATTGTCTTCTCCACCTCCTCTACAATAATGTCCACCGTTTCCGTGTTCGCGCTACCCTCTGCATGCCCATTGGCAGGCGGCACATCCAGCCTAAACGCCTGCACCGCGCCCTCGTGGCCTTCCCACGTCGCGTACCGCAACCGCTTCTCTGCCTGCAACACGGACTTGCTCTTCTTCCATTCCGCCATCTTCTCGGCATGCTCCTTCTTCATCTTCTCAACCTCAGCATGGCCTTCTTCAAGATGCCTCTCTACGCGCTTGCTGAACTCATCAACCTGCTCTTTCTTGAGATTCGTGAATGGCTGTGCTTCCTTCGCTTTGGATGCAGGCTCCAACAACTCCTTCGTGATCTCGCCAACTGATGGTGGATCAAGTATACCCTCCGTCAGGCCTTTGAGCACACCCATAAGACCAATGCCGAGGTCAGGCGGCACAATCCGAGAAGAGGCGTAGGGAGACGAGAAGACTTCTTCCATCCAGCGGTGGTGCTGCATAAAGCGTACTGAGCTGATCTCGCGTGGGGAGAGGTGGTCGAAGAAGTCGCCAAGAGATGTGTTCTCCTCCTCCTCGATCTCTTTATTGTCATGCCCGCCGTCAATCGACCCGCCCATGCCACTTGGACCCGAATGCCGCGGTCTTTTCGCAGGTGGCTGTTGAACCGGGTAGTTCGTCTGCGATGGGTACCCTCGCTGCTGCTGCAACATCGTCTGCTGCTGCTGCGGCGTCATTTGTTGTCCGTACATGTGCTGTGGCATTGGTGCCATGCTTCCCGGGATGCTGATCTGCGGCCAGTGCTCCCGGTCGTGAAGCATGAAATCTTTCTTCTCCAGCCTGCCCTGGCTCTCGAGCCACTTCCTCTCATTCATGATCGAGCGCGTGATGTGTGGGATGGGGATCTGACGCACGTCCATGGTCCTGCCAGGGTCCGCTTGGTGGTAGTGCACAATCCATAAGCTAGGGTCGGGTGGTGGTGCGTTGAGGTTTGGTGTTTTAGCGATGAAGTGGTATCTCGTTCGCGCATGCGAGGTGGTGTGGTCGTAGTTGGGTCTAAAGCCGACCTGATGTATCATCATCTCGACCATGTATCCATTGAATTCCTGTCTAAAAGACTGCTCCGGATCGCACCACACGTAGCCATCTGAGGGGAAGGCATGTTCACCTTTGGCGCGCGACATCCATTCGAGGAAGACAGTGCCGTCTTGGGGTGCGCTTAGATAGGTCCATGACATGGGCGCGGTCTGCTTGACGATCGTGGGCGCATCGAGGAGGTAGGCGTAGGCTTGTTGCAGGCTGAGAGAGGGGAGCATGGGGAAGCGGTGGCCAGATGTGAGATGGACATGGTTTTGCTGGGGGTGTTAGTCGTGGTCGCGGAGGATTTGATGATGGCTTACGAGCTGCTGCGCGACTCCATGGCTGGGGTCTTGCATTGTCAGGGGTGTGCGATTGATCTGTCGCGTCTTCTATGGTTCAATGTCAGAAGGAAGTGTGAACATTCGTATGCGCCAGCTCCTGCAGACGCGGGCTCGAAGTCGCGATGCCCTCGATCGGCGATTCGGCGACGGGGCCGTCCGGCACTAAACACTAGCGCGCTTGGCAGCAGCTCGGAATCTTCTGCTCGTCGCAGCTCGCCCACAGCTCAGTCCTGTTCATCCGAGTGCAAGTAAGTGATTTGGCCCCCCAACTATCAACACACATGTGCTAATCCATCACTACTATAGGGGCAGTACGCATATCAGTGAGGATTCGTCCGAGATTGCGTTTTTGCTAGTTGAAAACTATCAACTGACTGCTCCTGTTGGTCTTCGGATCGGCAGGGAATTTTTGAACCACACCACTGCGCAAGCAAGCAAACAAACACTTTTCATCAGCGGTTCGGCCTTTGCAAGAGGTGTCGGAGCCTGGAGAAGAGGCAGGTCAAGAGCGTGATTGCGCGTATGCTACGACGACGAGAGGTGATGACTATGTGAATAAAGTACATACTGGTATACACGTTGAGTGAGTGAGCGAGTTACTACAAATTACACCGCCTGACACAACCGTCGTCGCTGTGAAGGTGAATGTGTGAGCAACCAGCGTTGCGGCTCATCGCACGAACACCACTGCAGCCTCGCGATACACAACTGCGCACCAGTATCACGTCGATGACTCTTACCGTATCGCAAGGCTGCCACCTCCAGGACACCAACACGAACCATGACCTCTCTAGGTTTGCCTTCGTCTCACCTGGATGGCCCCATCGCAAAGAAACGCAAGCTCTCCAATCCATCCTGCCCAACACCGCAATATCGCAAACGGCATCATCAGGCATCCGCCACGATGCAGGCAGCCGGGGAGTCAAACACCGCTGCCACCAACACCACCACCTCACCTTACTTCACTCATACCTCACACGACACTCCATCAGCCAACATGGCCTCGCCCGCCGTCACGGACGACGCCAACGACAACGAGAAGAAGCACACCCTCCACGACCTCACCCCCCAACAGCGACAAGAATCCTACCGCAAAGTCTTCAGCACCAAAGTCGAACCGCTCACCCACATTGAAGGCCCCGAAGTCAGCGGCGCGGAGCTGAACTTCGAAAACGAGATCTTCGACGCCTACCTCCGCTACACCACCTTCGCCGTCAAAGTCTGGCTAAACTACGACCCAACCGCCCGCCGCTTCTACAACCACACCGACCAGCGCTTCGCTAGCTGCGGCATCATCGTCCTCACGCCCTCACAGCGCAAGAAGATCGTAGCGAACATCGCGGAGAACGCTGAGTTCGGGCGGGTGCGATTCGAGCTCGGAACGCCGTTCACCAGCCTCGCCGACGTCACCGTCCGTGTCGTCCGCTCTACGCTGGATGTTGGGATGCAGTTGAAGGTCTCCGCGAAGTACCATGTCAACGAGCATCAACATGGGGAGCTAGCTGGCGATATCGAGGTGGTGGAGAGAGAACTCCAGGAGTTCAATATCCCGTATGGGCGGAAAGGACTATGTCTTCAGGATCTTGTGCAGCTTGCGAAGGTCTTTCGGCGGCAGCAGACCACGGAAGAGGCTGCGGACTACCACCAACAACCCGATGATAGTGTGTGGACGGAGGTTGATAACGATCGCGAGAACAATACCGGGTATATTGATAAACACCGTGGATACAACGAGGGTGGCTCCAGGCGGGCTCCTAGCGAGGACGACGGCGGTAAAGGCGGCTATGGGGTGGGTGGGTTCCGGCAGAGCAGTTTTAGACCGGGGTGGTATAGCACCAGCAGGGGTGGGTGATTGGCGGTGCTTTGAGGGTATGAGTGATGAGGTATGAGTTTATGACATGTCTGGATGAGGCACAAGTTGGATTATGCGGGAATAATCATGACGCCGGGTCGTCTTCGCATGTGCTATCGGCATAAATGAACTGGGGCAAGGTCTGGCAGACGGTAAGTACTGGCCGCGTGGTCTATTGTACCGAGCCAGCTCTTCAGCAAGAGCAGACTCGTGCGGAGTGAGTGCCTAGCTCAGCTGATAGGCCCTGGTTACGGTCAATTGAACAGTGAGTAGCACACATAGCTGAGAGACAACAATCAGCATCGTACCTCACCTCTACTTCCCAGCTTCAACGCCCAACCTCCTCGCCACCTCCACGAAACCCCCCTCCCCCTCTCCCACCCAAATATCCGGCATCCCCTCCCCCTTCAGCTCCGGCCTCCTCTCCTCTTGCGGTCTCTCCACATAAATCGTCGAGAACCCACACTCCTGCGCCGCCTTCAGATCATCCAGATGCGCCGCAACGAGCGCACACTCCTCGGGCTTCAGCCCCATCTTCTCCGCGGCGCCTAGATATACCTACACCGAAGTCAGCGATGTCTCGAACACAAGGCCGTGGGCGCTTGAGGGAAGGCAAGGCACTCTACCTTAGGATTAGGTTTATAACTCCTCCACATCTCCGCCGAGAACACATGCGTAAACGGCATCCCCCCATACTCAACCATATCCTCCAACAACGCCATATTCCCGTTCGAGAGCGTGCACGTCCTGAACCCGCCGCGGTTCAGCTCGGTCAGGCCTTCGTTGGTGTCCGGCCAGGGGTCCAGGTTGTGCCAGACGAGGTTTAGTTGCTGGAGTTGGGGCTCGTCCCAGAGAGATCCGTCGTGGGCTAGGGAGGAGGGGGTGGGGTCGGAAGGGTCACGGGGGAGGATCAAGGAGTGGGAGGTGAGGATGCTATGGAGGGCGTCGAGGTGGTGTTGGTCGACGGTTTTGAATTCCGTGATCTGGCCGGTGGCGACGGCGCGCACGAAGGTTAGGTATGAGGTTCGCCATTCCTGGAGAGGGCGTGAGCCGGTGCTGGAGGTTGTGGTGGGGGGGGGGAGAGGGTACCTGTGCGATTTCGCCCCATTGTTCGTATGTCTGGTATTGTTGTCAGTATCTAGACGAGTGGTGATGAGTTGGGCCTACCATATCAGTTGCAGTCATCCGAATCCTGGTGGCGATAGAGGAGGTTGGCGCATTCAGTGCTTCTCTGGCTGCGTTCCATAGCGTATCTGTTACTGTCTTCCTCCAGTCGACGCACGTTCCGAAGACATCGAAGAAGAGACACTTTGGCTGGGTTTTCATGGCCTTTGTGGGTGAGTTTTCCCAGTGATTGCAACGGCTATTGAGCTTGTTCGATTTATCGGTACTTTGTGGGAGGATTGTGTTTATGTTGGTCTGTTGAATGGAGAAGTGACCACCATGTTGTTGCTGCGATGTCGGCAAGTGCTGGAAAGCTAGAAATATGCAATTTAAATTGAGGTCAGATATCAAGACTACTTCACAACGAGCTTCAATAGCCACGAAACCTCGTAGGAAACGTCTTGATACCACAAAGATCCCATACAGCCAGAATCAGAATGTTTGGAGCAAGATTGAACCACATCGTCGCCGTCGACGGTCGTTGGAACACTACCCCAACCCTAACCCTTCATGCCCTTCAAGCACCAACTTGAGAAGTGGACAGCCTCTGGAGTCACAACGAAGACAAAGGACCACGTTAGCCAGTCTCTTCTTCATACCAGTTGGTGGTTCGATCAGCAGGAAGCCCTACAACAGGTTTACGTGGATACAAAACTGCACAGCACATATTCACTGCACGCAATCTAGTTACACCAACAGCATGCAAGGACAGCCGAGACATCTGGTGGTGTATTGGCAATTACGGCGGAGATAGAGCACTGGAAAGCAATAGCAGGGTCTCCAAATACCAGCGTAACTGCCTACACCACAACTGTGCCCTTCTCCGTGCCTTGCCTCCGCGAATGTAGGATGCCTTCCTCTCTAGTAGCGCGGCGGTCCCTGCCCACGACGCGTAGCCCAGAATGGCGAAGGTAAACAAGAACGCGCCAGAAAAGCACGAGCGGAGCATCAACGAGAAGAAGGCGAAGAACGTAAAATGGAGATCAGAGTTGGTGGTTAGTATCGTTTGCAGCTGCTACCATGAACTCCCTGAGCTGTTGTTATGCTACAAGACACTCACAAAAAAAAAACACAAGACAAGGCCGTGTCGCAGCCCGCCATCCCAGCCAGCCCACCGCGCGCCGTCCATCGCCAGCTCCTGCCTGAGCCGCTGCATTCATGCTGATGGATATCTGAAAGTCGTCATGAAACATGCAAGAGTCTTGATGATGATGATGTTGTGAGGGTATCGAAGTCGGAAGAGGAGGTGATGAATCTAGCCACCGAAACCGTAGAGGGTACGGCCTTGCCTCTTGAGGGCGTAGACGACGTCGAGGGAGGTGACGGTCTTGCGCTTGGCGTGCTCGGTGTATGTGACTGCGTCGCGGATGACACCCTCGAGGAAGGTCTTGAGAACACCGCGGGTTTCTTCGTAGATCACTGAGGTGGGAGTCAGTTGCTGATGCTGGAGTGGATGAGGGAAGGTGGTGGAGCTTACTGGCTGAGATACGCTTGACACCGCCACGACGTGCGAGACGACGGATCGCTGGCTTGGTTATGCCCTGGATGTTGTCGCGCAAGATCTTCCTGTGACGCTTCGCACCGCCCTTGCCCAGGCCCTTGCCACCTTTGCCGCCTGCGAGAGAGATGTCAGTATGATGAAGATGGTGAAGCAGTGATGGAGTGTGTACTCACGTCCAGTCATGTTGATGTTTGTGTGGGGGTTGGAGAGTGTTGTTGAGTGTTGTATTGATGAAGTCTGATGGATGTGGACGTGATGTTGTGAGTGGATGAAGATTGACTTGAGAAGCGGACGGTGGGGAAGTTATGAGAACGCGGCGCTGCTTCGCGCTTCCCAGCGTATCACTCGTGGCTGCGTTGATTGTGAACGCGCTAAGCCCAATTCGCCGCAATCAACATTTGTCGTTCTTTCCTTCACACAGAATTCTGGCCCGTGCCCCAAAACAAGCACGCGCGCTTTCCAGACGATTGATCTTTGTGAATTCTGGAGTGATTACACAGCCGCCTGATCTTCCATATATCCTGCTGGTCCCCCCACCTTTGAACTTCTTCCTTTCCATCATCCACCATCAAGCCTTCTAGTACTTGATCATCTTCCATCACCACAACAACTTCATCACACATCTCACATCACACAACAACCTCTGCAATGGCGCGTACCAAGCAGACAGCCCGTAAGTCATACTCACCGTCGCCACCCACTTCCACCGTCGCAGTCTGCACATGTTTGTCGCCGCCACCTTGGCTGCAGCCTGACGCGACTTCAACACAATACATCTTCACACCACATCTCACTTCAGCACATCAAGCTAACATACTCTCACAGGCAAGTCCACCGGTGGCAAGGCCCCACGTAAGCAGCTCGCATCCAAGGCTGCCCGCAAATCTGCGCCATCGTGAGTCACTTCACCACCACATATTCCCCAGTCATTGCACATGCTAACATCATCTCAGCACCGGTGGTGTCAAGAAGCCTCACAGGTACAAGCCGGGTACCGTCGCTCTCCGTGAGATCCGTCGCTACCAGAAGTCGACCGAGCTCCTCATCCGCAAGCTCCCCTTCCAGCGTCTCGTCCGTGAGATCGCCCAGGACTTCAAGAGCGACCTCCGCTTCCAGAGCTCCGCCATCGGTGCGCTCCAGGAGTCCGTTGAGGCCTACCTCGTCTCCCTCTTCGAGGACACCAACCTCTGCGCCATCCACGCCAAGCGTGTCACCATCCAGAGCAAGGACATCCAGCTCGCGCGCCGCCTCCGTGGTGAGCGCTCGTAAGCGTTGACCTTCTCTCACACATCAATATCATCAACATCGACTACATGGGCATGACCATCTCGACCTCCTTCGGCAGCAACGCCGGCCTGCGTAGGCTGGCACAGTGAGCTTGGGTGATGGGCGGTGGGCAAGCTTGTGTGGTCTGCTTTATCATGGCGTTTGCGGCGGCAGTGAAGTGATTATGGGTCATGGGTTTTGAGATATCACCAAGGTGCACCGGGGGCAAGGTGACACATCATGAGAGAGATGTATCATAATGACCATGGTACCAGGCAGAAGGCCTTTCAGATCACACTGCTTCTCACTTTCATCTTCATCTCATCGTGCTTGACATGTTCTCGCGGCAGCTGGCCAGCCCTGCTTCACACATCCTACCTGGCGCAATTTGGCATCGACACCAAGAGGTCATCTCGATCTCTTGCTCATGAGCGAATGGCGTTGGGCTTCCTTTGCGAGTCACATACTCTATCCTCTCCATCAAGGATATAAACACCACCATAGCGTCTTTGACTTCAGCAATACGACATCTACGGTATGGCAAAATACAGTCCTTCTGGTACCTGCATTTCAAGCGCAGGTTGCAAAGCTTCCGACCCTCTGCCGAAGTCGCAAAAGCAGAGCCTCTATTCAACAGCCGACCCCAACTCTACACATATTTCTCATCCGAACATATTGTTACCAATGGCTCTACAAAACACTTCCCCAGTATACTCCCGGTATCGATAACACGCATGCGCCCGCTCATGTGCGGCAAACCCACACCATGACCGTCTCCTTCCTCTTCGGCCGCTCGACAATCCACCGCCTACACCAACAAGTCAACCGCAACATCTTCCGCAACCACCAAGCCCGCCACGAATCCACGAAGTCCCAGCAAGCTCCTCCAAACAGCTCCTCCGGTCCCAATGCCTCCTCCACCCACCCTAAACAGCGTACCATCCCCGGGCCCGCCTGGGCCTGGATCGATCCCTTCATGCGCCCTCTGCGAGCGTACGGCCGGATGCAGTCGCGGAGTCCGTTGACGACGCAGCTGGAGTCGACGTTGATAATCTACTACCTTGGCGACCTGTGCAGCCAGACGGTCTCGAGCAACGGGTTCCTCGACGCGGAATATGAGCCTATAAGAGGGTTGAGGGCGATGCTGATCGGGTCGTTGAGCTCAATACCGAGCTACAAGTGGTTCATCTTCTTAGGCAACAATTTCAACTACAAGAGCTGGGCTTTAAGTATATCCGTGAAGGTGGTAGTAAACCAGACGTTCTTTACGCCCATTTTCAATACCTACTTCTTTGGGATGCAGACTTTGCTGTCTGGGGGCGGGTTGGCCGAGGCGAAGGAGCGGGTGATTAATACGGTTCCTGTCAGTTGGAGGAATAGTTGGAAAGTTTGGCCGATTGTTACGGCTTTCTCATTTACGTTTATCCCGTGGCAGTATCGGAATGTTTTCGCGGGGGTGATTGCGATTGGGTGGCAGACGTATTTGAGTTGGTTGAATCGGAATGAGGAGAGGAGGGAGGTTAGTGAGCATGCGTTGGAGGGGAAGGAGAGCGGGCGGGCAGAGGGAGAGAAGCCGGTGAAGAGGAGGAAGAAGAGGCGGAAGGTTGAGAAGGTGCAGGAGGAGGATGGTGGATGAGTGAATACAGCTGTCGAGAAGGACGGAGGATTACGGGCTTCTCGAAGCTTTGAACGCTCTGAAGTAAGGAATAAGCAACGCCTTAGTACAACATGCCGGAAGAACGACTTCGAGAAGGTCGAAGAGGAGCACCCCAGGCTTGCCAATGTTGTACAACTGCTGCCACGATGTGGGTGAGCAGCGACGGGCAACAACAGCCGTTCAGAGCCTACGCCGACATGGAACGCCGGACTATGAAGCGTGAGACTTGCTGGGGGCACAGAGCCATGTGTGCCATGGGGAGGGGCGTTGCCGATGGAGATTGGAAAACGCTGCGTACCCATCTAGGCCGTATACTCAGGCATAGACAGGCAAATAGATCACCTGTAGATCTGGAAATATGAGTTCAGGTAATCCCGAGTAGAAACACCTGCTTTCATTTTCTGCTCTACGCGTGAGAACAGGTCGCGTAACATGTAAAGCCGCGTTTCGATGATGGCGAGACTTTGACATTGACCACACTCCCACCATCAACCTTTATAACATGGCAACATGGCGCTCACAGCTTCCCAACCTAACGAAGTCATCTCGGTGACAGACAACACAAGCGACTATGGCTCCGATATCGACGACGAAACCGCCTTCGACATCCTCTCCCAGGTAGAGTCCCGAAAACCCTCCATCCTCGCGAGCATCGAAGAGGTTCCACTCCCAGCCGAGCATGAATCTCTCGAACAGCGCATCCACCTGCGCCTCTCGCGGCTTCAGCAGTCCTTGGATAGCGTGCGTGAGAGCAGCTCCAAGATCGAAAGCATCATCAGCACGCGACAGGTCCGTGAGGCGAGCGTGGAAGTCGAGTACGACGAGGGAAATCGGGGCTCATTCAGTCGTGCGTACAACATCATGTTCCCGGAAGGGGATTATATGGAGGCTGACAAGCTGACTTCAGCGACTCGTAGCTATTCGCCAGGATGAGAGCCAGACTACGGCCCAGCAGCCAGCACTTAATACGCAAGATGTCAAGAACGATACCCGATCCATGCTTGAGCGATTCAGGACAAACCCCAAGAAAACACTCTCGGTGACGGATCTGATCACGCCCGCGTGGTGTGAGCAGCAGTATGAGTACAGTCTTACGAAGCATGGACGTGTGCGGGCGACGCCGGCGATGAAGCAGGGCTCCAAGGTGCATAAGAAGCTGGAGGAGCAGGTACATAAGGTTGTGCCGGTCGAGACGGTGTCAAAGGAGGATGGGTTTGGGCTGAGGCTGTGGAACACTATTGAGGGACTGCGATCGCTACGAGATGAGGGTCTGACACGAGAGTTGGAGGTATGGGGGGTGATTGACGGTGAGGTGGTTATCGGCATCATAGACGAGATCAGCACGATATGTCCGGACGAGCAAATGGAGGCCACACTCCTCGAAGCCCTGCAAAATCCACCCCAGAAGGACGGCAAGGCCAGAAAGAAGAGCGAGCAGTTGGCTCCCGACCAGCGGACCTTGAAGGACTTCCTCACCGGTTCACAAAGTGGCAGCCTCCTCGAAAACAACTCCGCATTCCTCGGCACCCTCCAGTCCTCCCAACCACGAACCTACTACCTCAAAGACATCAAGACCCGCCAATCCCGCACCCTGCCAGCCCCCGGCGCGTCCTCCCGCCCAACACACATGCAACTGATGCTCTACCACCGCCTCCTCACCGCCCTCGCCTCCAACACCGTCGAAGCAGACACCATCTTCATCCGCTACGGCCTCGACCCCCACGCGCAGTTCAGCGACAAATTCATCGCTGAGATCGCGAATCTGAATATGCCGCCCTCCCAAACAAACGACCCTGAGGGATCCCAAGCCGAAGATCCCCTAACCGTGCTATTGGCACACAACACCCTCACCTCCCTCTGGAGTCTAATGATCTCCGAACTCCAAACCACCTTCTTCCCCTCCCGCACCCCAGCCGCTTCCGGCAACATCTCCCCCCTCCTTACCGCCGAATTCCGTACTGGCTCCGCGCGCAAGAACCGTGGCGGGGAGGAGACAGAGCAAGCAGGCGCACTGCTCGGTCAGCGGTGTTTCCCGTTCGAGGCCGCGGTTATCGATGCTTATGTTACTTCGGAGATGGCTTGGTGGAAAGGGCAGAGGCCGACTGTGGGTGTAGAGGTGGAGGAGGCGTTTAAGTGTCGGATTTGCGAGTTCAGTGAGGTGTGTACGTGGCGGGCGACGAAGGTGGAGGAGGGGGTCGAGAGGGCGCGGTTGAGGCGGGAGGGGTTGGGGGGGAGGAGTGCGGTGTGAAGTTTGATGTGGAAGTGATCAGATGAGACGATCGGTCTCGGAACTTGTTCAATAGTGTATTGCTACATACGAGTACAAGCCTCAAATTGAGCTCCAACGGCTCGCAGAACGCACAAGGGTATCACGGACTCTGCAAGATGGAGATATGGCACCTCGCCTCCAAGAGATTGAAGCTCAGCGCCTCAAAAGTATAGCAACATTGTCACCACAGACGCAATATCGCCAGAACGCTGTACCCATCATCTCGGCTGCTGCGGCTTAGCCTCCGCAATCGCCTTCAACACCGCCGCCAGATCAATCGGTGCAGCCGCAGGCGCACCAGCCTGTGCTTGTTGGGCGGGCGGCTGCGCATACTGATATTGCTGCTGCCCTTGCCCTTGCCCTGGCCAGCCTCCATACGCCGCCTGCTGCTGCTGCTGCTGTTGCTGCGGAGGCGGCACCCATTGCTGCTGCTGGCCCTGGAAGAACGACGGGTTGACGAACGCGCCCGTTGGACTTGCGCTCTGTGCTTGTTGGGCCGGGTTGTAGTACGAGTTGGGTTGTGGAGTCTGAGGCTGAGGAGGAGGAGGGTTGCCGTACTGGAACGTGTGGCCGTTGAATTGGTAGGTTTGTTGTTGTTGGGGTTGCTGTTGCTGGAGTTGCTGCGGAGGTTGATATCGCCGATCCTGGGCAAGATTGTGATCCTGAGGAAAGGCCTGATGGGGCTGGTAGCTTGACGAAGAGGAGCTGTACGGTCGCGGGCTGGGGAGGTCAGCGTTGTGGCGGTCTGGGAAGCTGTGGGCGTTGCCTCTGAAGGGTTGGCTGGGTTGGCCACCTCTGTCGTTGCCTCTGGAGCCGTTTTGACCGCCTTGACCTCCTCTGTCCCCGCGATTCTGGTTCTGGCCTCCGCGGCCACCACGCTGCTCGAAGTTGCCTCTGCCTCTTCCACCTTCGCCTCGTCCTCGCCCTCTTCCGCCGTCACCCCTTCCTCTGCCTCTGTCGAAGCCCTGACCGCGTCCTCGACCGCGATCGAAACCTCCACGCCGACCACGGGCAGATGGTGGCATTTCGATGGGCGTACCACCGCTAGCCATGAGCTCACTCAGGTTGTCTGGTCTCCTTAGTGGCGTGAAGAACCCATCCTGCACATCCCCATCGTCATAGCTCAGGTTACCGTTATACTGCTGCCGCGGCGCATCGCTGTGATATGGGGTGAAGCTATGCCCGGCATTCCCTCCCTGATGCTCGGGTTGCCGCTCATCATACTCTTCCTTGAACGTACTCCTGCTGAGTGGACCTTTGCCGCCTCGCCTCGCCGCTTTCTGCTCCCGCTTGTACTCCGCCTCCTTTTCATCGTCCGAGAACGCCAACTCATCTTCGCCAACTTCCTCGTCGTGCACGTTCGATGCATCCGTGCCTTTCAGACCTTTTAACGGCTGCGTGAAGACGAATGTGCTGTGGTCGGTAACGTAATATACATACGCTCTGTGCGTGAGGCCTGCCGCCTCGATGTCTGCAGCATTTGTGAATCGCACACTGTAGAACGGCTCCTGAACTCGCCCGAAGGTGTCCGCCACAACACCGATGACCTGGCGTTGCTCGTTGCAGAGCACGGAACCGATTTCCAGCACTTTGTACTCTCCTGACGTAGCGCCCTTGATCATGACCATGTTTTCCAGTGTCCCTTCCACCTCTCCCAGATACTTGACATCCATGTTCTCCGTGATATCGATTTCTGGCTTTGGGATCACATCCTCTTTGATTTCGTTCGCCGTTCGTGGTTGGTGGTCTCCTCCCTTGCCTTTGCCTTTCTCTCCATCATCATCGTCGCCTTCGCCGGACATCAGGATTTTCGCCGCTGTCGCAGCATCCAGCATTTCGTACCCGCCATCGCTACCAGAGTCTGAGTCGGAAGAATCACTGTCAGAGCTCGAGTCGGAGTCCGACGATTCTGCATCAGACGGCTCGAACTGCCACTCCGCCTGTGTATCATCCTTTTGCGCCGCAGCTGCAGCTAGGAACTCAACATCCTCCTGCGGCTTCAACAGGGGTTCAGTGCTGTTGTCGCCTTCTTGGCCAGTATGATCTCCATTAGTGCCAGCAGGCTGTATGATCTCCTCTGCCGTCGCTCCTGCGGAGGCACTCAAGGAGCCCAGTGCTGTCTCGACCGAATCCTGCTCGTCCGCTTCATTCGTAGGTTTGCCAGTGGGTATGGGCTCGTTCACGACTTGCGTTGTTTGCTCCACCATCCTCACTGCTGGCTCATCTACCACATCGGGTACCGGTTTCGGCGCGACGAGCTCCTCCTCTCCCTGAATCTCACCCTCCTCAGTTTCGAACATAGCATCTGCTGCATTCTCCTCATCCCCTTTCTTACTGTCCACCGGCTCGTGCTCGCCATCTCCATTCGCCTGGGCTCCTATCTCTGCGATGCCATTTCCAAGGCGCTCGTCCTCTCGCTCGTCATGGACTGCCGCTGACGCCACGCCATTGAAGAGATCGTGATGCTGCTGTGATGGGACTTGCTCAACGTGAGTGGTGGATGCTAAAGGCACGGCTCTCTCCTGCACATCTCCAATCGCAGCTGCCGCAGGCGCCTTCTCCTCGTAGATGTCATCCCAATCGCTGTCGTCGACGATCTCGTCTTGCATATCTTCAGTCTGTCCCAAAGATCCGTCTAACTTCATACGCTTCAACGGGCGCGACTCGTCTGGCTGCTGGCGGTCTTCTAGCTCGTCCATAATTACTGCTTCCTAGACAATGGAGATATGTCTGGCTGCAGCATTAAACATTCATGGTGAGGTTGGTGTGAAGAAGAGCTTCATCAAATGTTCGTGAATTTTTGAGGAACGCCCGGACGTCATCCTTGATCGCGTCCGCCAAACTCTATTGTGCAGCGACTCCATCTCATTGCTGCAGGTACCATACTACTAGCGTGTCGTCGTGGATGATTGGGAAAGTGAGAGTACAGCCAATATGGCGGATCCGGAGAGTACTGTTCGTCAAAGACGACCGCCGCCATCGTCTCCTCCCACAGCACCATCATACCGCACTCAAGACGCCTCAAAGTAAGCCAGCTAGACGTACAGCAATTGATCGTCTCCTGACAGCGTACAGAGCTCGCGGCAGGCCAGCAGAAGTTCCTGTGGCAATAGTCCCTCCCGTGGCCTTTCTCATCTTATTCGCAAGCCATGTCATAGCCGCACTCTACCATCCGATCAATGACTGTGACGAGGTCTTCAACTACTGGGAACCAACACACTACCTCAACCATGGCCACGGCTTCCAGACTTGGGAGTACTCGCCCGTGTATGCCATACGATCATGGGCATACGCCGGCTTACATGCCCTGGCTATGGAGCCATCTAAGCTACTGCCATTCGAGACGAAGGCTGCAGAGTTCTACTTCCTCCGAATCGTGCTAGGTCTCGTCTGCGCGCTCTGCGAGACGCGGCTGTACTCAAAGATCGCTTCCATGCTCAACCCGAGGATCGCTGTCACCTTTCTGATCATCATGGCTACGTCCCCGGGCATGTTCCATGCCAGTATCGCCTATTTGCCCTCCAGCTTCTCGATGCACACGACGATGCTGGGCATGGCAGCCTTCATGGACTGGCGCGGCGGCTTACGGACAGCGCAAGGTATCTTCGCCATTGGCGCCGGAGCAGTACTCGGCTGGCCGTTTGCTGCAGCCATGGCACTGCCCTACCTGTTGGAGGAGGTTGTCCTTGCGAGCATCAGTGATAAGCAAGGCATGATCGACCTCATCTGGCGTTTTGCTGATGGCGCAGCGCGAGCAACAGGTATACTTGCATTGCAAGTGGCCATCGATACCTTCTTCTACAGGAAGCTGGTCATTGTGCCCTTCAACATAGTTTGGTACAACGTCTTTGCTGGCAGTGGTGGCCCAGACCTCTACGGCACGGAGCCATGGCACTTCTACCTACGCAACCTGTTCCTCAACTTCCATCTATGGCTGCTCCTGGCCCTCCTTTCGATGCCGTTTCTACTGCTGCAGCACTTCTCACGCGTCAAGGGCAACACAAGCTCCAGCTACCTACGTGGCATTGTCTTCCTTACGCCGTTCTACCTCTGGCTCGGCATATTCACGCTACAGCCACATAAAGAAGAACGATTCATGTATCCCGCATACCCAGCGCTCGCTTTGAACGCTGCAGTGGCGTTGCACATCATCCTGGCGAACCTTGGCTCTACGGACCCCAAGGACCCTGTTAGCCGGATTCCGATCCAGCTCCGTTTCATCAGCATTCTGGCATTCGTCTTTACTTGCCTTGGTCTGTCGGCTTTCCGTACTCTGGGCACTATGACCGGGTACAGCGCACCACTATCGATCTACGCACATCTCCGCGGTCCTGTAGCTCAGTATGGCGACAATATTTGTCTTGGAAAAGAGTGGTACCGCTTTCCATCTCACTACCACCTTCCAGCACACACGAGTGCCAAATTTGTAAAGTCCGAGTTCAGTGGCCTCCTACCTGGCGAATTCTTTGCAGGAAACACGATCCAAAGCCTCGAATACTTCCCGGCTACCCACATGGTCCCTTCGGGCATGAACGACCAGAACCGCGAGGACCCAGCGAAGTATAACGACGTCAAGAACTGCAACTTCCTTGTCGATGTGCACTCACTGAGTACCGGCGTCTCGAAACTTGAGCCAAACTACATCGCCGACACGGAGCACTGGTCGCCCGTCAAGTGTCTGCCCTTCCTCGACGCGCCGAGTTCTGGAGTCATCGGTCGCCTTGGCTGGGTGCCCGACTTGCCGTTCCTCCCGTCGCAGCTTAGGAGAGTGTATGGCGAGTACTGTCTGCTGAAGCGGAAGGGCCCGCCGGCGCCAGAGCCAGTGTTGGGTGGTAGGGTCGATCCGGTGCCGCGTGTTGAGACTATGGCATGAACGAATCCACGAGCAATGACCGAACTAGAAGTTGCCTGCGATCTTGGTGCTCAAATGCACCGAATCGATGGACGCGTTGACTTTCTGGCTCTCCGGAACACTGGAACGCCTCACTGTGATCTACAAGCTTCGCAGTCCAATAGTCAAAGAAGGTTTGAGGTTACCCAATGCTGGAGCTTGACCGACATAAGATCATGGAGCTTGAGCGACTACCTTGCAACGTCACCTTATCAGTGGGAGGGGCGGAACGTTATCGTGCTGCAATCGACCGGACACGAGGAAAGCAGCAAGTATGGTGGCAATAACCGCCCACACAGTGTTCATCGGCTGTGCCAACCTGGTTGTGGACAACGGTGCCGGGACTGAGCTTTCAGTCATCTGTACGACCCGGAATTTGCAAGCATCTTTCAAAACAATTGCAGAATGGATCGCTTGAGAGAAATTGCTGCAAGCTGGAAAGTGAGCGATCAGAAGGTGCAGCAAGATCTTAAAGCTGGTCTCTACATTACTGCTACTGTTGTTCTCTTGATTCTCTTTGCACGCTCCTACGCCGCTCAAGGACGAAGCGGTCGGTCATGGCTCAAGCTGCGATCAACATGCATCAACCCAGAAAAGAGTGACGACGCCGGCAGATTCGCAAAACAGCATCTGCAGCCTACTTCCCGTCCACCTGGCAGTAAGTCGCGAGCCTCGCACCATCGACCGACACCATGTCGTGACTGACAACACAATAAGCATGGTCCCCATCGTCCTTCAAACGCCCTGAAGCACCACCCTACCCAAACTGGTCCCTCACAACCACAAAACCTCTTCCCTAGCGCCCGTTCAAATGGGGCCCGAACCACATAACAATGGGCCTCGGTAACATGCCCTGGGACTCGTGGATCGAACTCGACTCCGACTACCTCAAATTCCACGCCGCCAAAACTCGCCGCATCCAAGAACGTGGCTCCCGCTGCTGCCGCACCAACCCTGACCCCCGCGTCTTCGACGGCGCTGTCGAATTGCTCCAAGAACTCTGCGCGTACCTTAGCGAACGTTACCCTTCGATGTTCATGCGCACAGCCGTTGGAGTAGATAACACGGTTACGAACGAATCTTTCAATATCGCCGACCTAACCATGAACGGCATCAAGGAAGATCCGATGCAGCTCTGCGCCCGCCTCATCCAAGACGATCTAGCCATCATGTTCGAGAAGGAGGACGGACAGTACTACCTCCTCGCCGGTGCCATCTTATTGCCAGCGTTCTGGCGGTTAGAGGATAAGTTCGGGATGCCGTTGTCTGAAATCCATACTTCTGGGGATGTACCGCAGTTCAAGAAGAAGTTGGAGAAGGGCATGATGAATTTCTTCCGCCGCATTACGCCGGAGAAAGCTTTTTTGAGGAACAATTACTTCATGCAGGTCGACGACGGTCTGGCGTGGTCGCACAGTATCGGCTCCGAGGATGATGACATGACGGGATGGTTTAGTGCTGAGAAGGATCGTGCGATTGAGCAACATTATTTCCGGTCTGAGAGGCAGAGTTTGAGGAGGTTGCCGAGGAGTGGTGGGGTGGTGTTTACGATTAGGACGTATCTCTGTCCGGTGGTAGAGATCGCGGTGGAGGTTGGGGTACCCGGGAGACTGGCAAGTGCGGTTAGGAGTTGGGGGGAGGATGTCTCAAAATATAAAGGGAAGGAAAAGTATGGGAAGGTGTTGCTGGAGTATTTGGATCGGAAGCATGGGGAGCAGGTGAGGGGTGGCTTGATCGTCGAAGAGGACGACGAGAGGAGGACGTATCCGTGGTAGCTGTTGGGCCTCGCAATGTTCGGATGATGTACCTTGATCGCCCGTTCGCAGAACGTATTTCGCGTCCTCGCAAAGCTGCAAAGAACATGTGATGTGATTCGCATGGAATTTCTTGAATTTTGCATGGCTACGCTTTCGTCGCGCGCATATCATGCTAGAAGCGTCTGTAACGCCTCAATGCTGTTCACACCATGCCTTCTCGTGATGTCCGATCGAGCCGTTCAAAACCCTGCGATATCTCTGTTAGCACCCAGCCCCATTTTCATGCCCGAACATCCTCAAGTACTCACTTAAGGGAGTGAAGAACCACCTGTTCTTCCCGCTCAAATACCGCTCCTCCAGGGTCTTCTTCACATTCTTCTTCGCCTCCTCCCGCTGGCTGACCTCGCTGAACGTATCATTCGACACAACACCCTTCAGGCCCTCCAGCTCCAGCGTGTACCGCGTGGGCATCAGGTGGTTGTAGTTGATGGCCTTGATGAAGGGCTTGACCTTGCTGCGCTTGGACTGGCGGGCCTTGGACATGCGGCGGGTGACTTGCAGGGGGTAGCGCTCGATGCCGGCGACGAGGGCGTGCGGGAAGGGGTGCTTCTTCGTGCCGTTGTCTTGGGGTTGGATGATGACGACTTTCTTGCCTGCGTAGCGGCCGCGCGAGATGATGGCCTGCTAGATATTAGTATTGGGCATGTGAAGTGGTTTCACGGGTGTTGCGTACCACTCGGCCGACCTTGAGGACTGTGTGGTTGTCAGCATTACACTCGCAATGGTTATTAGGTGTTACATACACTTCATATTGTCTATGTGTTCCTCGAGTTGTGATGTGGTCGCTGGTCAGTTACCTGACGTTGTCGCGAGGTTCAGCTATTTTTCGAAGGTAGTGGGCTTGGCAAAAGCGGCGGACTTCCGAGTGGCTACTCCGTACACGTGATCAGCTGCATCGTTGTTGCCCGTTGCGTTAGCGTTGTTGATCTGTGTTTATTCCGCGTCCCGAGTATCAAACCTCAGCACGAATACCGTCTCACCACCCCCGCTCCATTGTCAGACCACTACCACGCCTCTCGCTCTCATACCATTGGAAGACAATTGGAGAACCATTGAGCACATCTACAACACAATGAGTGGCGCATAAATCGAAGCATCGCATAGCGACCGCATACATTCCAGCGAAGGTCCGGCACGAATACCATCGACCACAATGCCGGCGACAGAGAGGGAAGCTTCACGCGATAGCGAGGCGAGACAGCATTCCTGGTCCGAGTCGGGAAGGATGAGTGTGCCCATGTATGTTCAACATATGAAGCTATACCACGGAATCCTGGCGCATGCGAACATGTCAAGATGCGCCTGCTAACATCGATCAAAAACAGGTGGGACAGCTCTGATCCAGATCGCGCACCGCCGCCTCTTCCACTCAATCCCACGCACAGCCCGACTACGAAAGCGAACACATCCGCCGGTATTGCCGCGGCCGCCAGGCAGTTCGTCGAGCGGGCTCGCGAGAGCCAACCACTATCATCTTACACATCCAACAACACACCTCAGGGATCGCCGGAGAGATCCTTGATTAAAGGCGCACACCACAAGCGCATGCAGAGCCTCCAAACGGGAAACGTCAAAGACCTCCGCAACTACCTGGACAACAGATCACCAGAGCGGTCACCGGAGCGACCAGTCTCAGTGAGCGGTTTCTCCTCGATTAGTCGGCAGGAGAGCAAGGAGGATATCTTCGAGCGATCGACAACTCCGACTCCGGCGCCTCGCGATATAACGAAGGACACACCAAGCCTGAGGCCAGTATCACGACCTGGGCCGCGTCCGTTGCTGGGCGAGAACACTCCTCCTTCCGCGACTATGCTTGCGCTGCAGACTATGCAGGTGCCGGAGCCGCCATTGAGCGACATCACCAATGGACCAAGCACTCCGACTCTACCGCGAGCCAGCAGCAATTATGATCTCTCAAGCCAACTGCTGAACTTGACTACGATCGCGACCAACCTACAGAAGGAAATGACAGCTCTCAGCAGGCGCAGTAAAGACAACGCTGCCGACCTCTGTGGTCTCAAGACCTCTACCAAAGAACGCGATGAAGTGATCCGAAGAACCTTGCGAGAACTCAAGGCTGGCGTAGACACTTCGTTCTTAGGCCCACCGCCAGCGATAGGCGATATGCCGAGAAGTGCAAGCAGCAATTCCTTCTTGGAGAACAAGGCCTACAACTCGCCACCTTCGGCCACGAAGGCGTACACTATACCACGAGCAGCTAGCGCGCATAGCATGTTCTTGGAGGACAGGGTTGGTTCACCATTGCCATTCTCGATCGAAGGGACCGCGAGCATGGCCATGCTTGAGAAGATCATCCGCGATATGGTGACGAAGGACGGCCAAGACCATCTGCAGAGACTACTGACGGAGCTTCTCGAGAAGAGTCAGAAGGAGAACACTGAGGCCGCGAAGAAGGTGGAGGAGCTGTCGGAATTCATCAAAGAGAAATCGGGTTCGCAAGCAATGGTCCGCATCTCGAAGGATGGCCCTCCCAAGCTTGATCTCAACTTCGACTCTCCGAATCAGAAGACGCGCGATGCTGGTGGCAAGGAGGCAAGGATGATCGGCACGGATGCAGAGATCCTGAAGATGCTTGACCACATCAAGAATGCCATGACCCATACGGGAGGCACCACCTCGGAAGTCAAGACCATTGTTCGCGACTTGCGCGGCGAAATTCTGGGTATGGGTAGAGATCTCGGCCAGAAGCTTGAGAACGTCAGCCAGTCTCAATTAACGAATGTGCTCGATCGTTCTATCGACGAAGGACAAGGCAAGCTGGAGGCTGAGGAAGTTCAGAGCATCATCGACGAGAGCATGGCAGAGCTCAAGGCTCATATATCGAACCTTATGCAGCAGCGCGCTGAAGAAGACGACAACACCTTCAAACAGCTCGCAAGCACCAGGAGCGGGCCAGATGGCGACGAGATACATGCTGTCATCAAGCATGCGCTTTCCGAGCACAGCGACAGCATTGTCAAGCGGGAGCCTGAGTCCGAGAACGTCAATGTTGATCGCGATGCAATTTTGGAGGTGGTTAAGGAGGGTCTGGAGGGTTTTGAGCCGGACATCTCGATCCAGCAGTTCGGTCTGGAACGTGAGGAGATCTTGGAGGTGCTCAAGCAAGGCTTTGAAGACTACACGAACAGCCGACCGGATGTTGGCAGCGTCGACAAGGGTGATGTCTTTGAGGCGGTGCAGGAGGCGCTGAAAGACTTCAGGACTCCTCTACCCAACGACCAGATCCAGGAGATGAAGGAGGAGCTGCTTGCAAACATCCGACAGGCTCTTGAAGAGTTCACGCCACCACCTGCAGCTGCGACAGACGTTATGGCCACGCGGTTCGCTGTCATGGAGGCTGTGAAGGAAGGGCTTGCCAACCATGGTCCTGCTGCACCACGGGAAATGGAGATCAGTCGCGAAGACCTTTTCGACGCAGTGAAAGCCTCACTGGACGGCTCATCCATTCCATTCGGCGGCCTCGGCGAAGAGGTACTCAGGCAGTTGCAGGAGCTCGTTGACGGCATGAGGGTCGAATTCCAGCAATACATTGCTGCGAACGGCCGAGACACCGAGCAAGTTCTTGACGCTGTAAAGGACGGCCTGGAAACTCTTCGTGGTGAGGTTGAAAGCTACGTCGACCGAGCGCAAGACGTTACCGGCAAGGACGAGATCGTAGATGCGATGAAGGGTGGCCTGGAACAACTCCGAACAGACGTCCAGGGCTTTGTCGCTGAAGGACCAACGAACGACAACAGCAAAGCGGACATGTTGGAGTATCTTAGACATGAGTTCGAGCACCTCCATGAGGTCATCGGCGATCGCGACATGGCTCGTGATGGCGGCGAGGAGTTGAACCCACATCACGCCGCTAAGGTCATACTCTCGCTGAAGGAGGGCATGGATGAGCTGAAGTCGCATGTCAGCAACGGTCGTAGTCGCGGTATCGATGATGAAGAGGGCGGACACAGCGAAGAAATGCTCGAAGCAATGAAGGAGGAATTCAATCAGCTCAAGACCGAAGTTCTCAACGCCAACGCCAACGACAAGAGCGAGTTGATCGAGACCATCCAGGATAGCATAGGTGCGTTGCACGCGAAATTCAACAGCAGCGAGCTTTCTGGAGGAGCGACAGAAGATATCATCAACGAGATGCACGCCGAGTTCGCGCAATTGAAGGAGTCTTTGCACTCTATCATTGGCGATGCCGATCGCGATGCGATTGTCTCCGGCGTGAAACAATCCATCGACGACTTGCGCATACAGCTTTCAGCCGATCAAAGCGATGCTGCCGCCGAAGCGCTCGGAGCCATCAAGGAAGAGCTTGAAGGTTTCAAAGAAAGCATGGGTAGCTCTGTCGTGGTCGGCGGTGGTGCTGGCGCAGTCAGCGACGAGACTCTTGCCTCCATCCGCTCGAGCCTGGACGAAATCAAAGAGACAGTCGCGAACAGTGGCAACCTAGGCATGACAGACGAGCTTCTTGAAGCCATTCAAGGCGAATTCGACAAGGTACGCGGCACCATCGCAACGAGCGTTGTCCACGGTGGCTCTCAAGAGGAAGTGCTGGACGCCGTCCGCCTCGGCCTCGACGACCTTCGCAGCCATATCGACAAGAAGTCGGAAGACCCAGACCAGCGAGCGACGCAGCACACCGAGCTTGTGGACGCGATCAACGAAGGCCTCGAGTCTCTGCACACCGATGTGATCAAGACTCTTGATAAGCCACTGGATATGACCGTGAACTACGAGATTCTGGACACCCTCAAGGAAGGCCTCGCCGGGCTCCGGGCGGATATTGATAAGCTCAAATCTGCTGATGGGACGGCGATCATTCCCAAGGGCGGCGAGATCGTACTTGCAGATGGCGCTGAGGTTGGTCAGGCCAGGGATATCTCTGCTGAAGCTGGTGTGGCGGCAGGTGTCGCTGCAGCTGCGGCAAGTGGAATGAACCAGGCGGATGTTGAGAAGATCGAGATCTCGATAGCGCAGCTCCAGATCAAGATCGATGCCATGAGCGCTTCGCTCCAGGATCTGCCGGCTATGAAGCCTTCCGGAGATTCTGCTGTGAAGGACGACATCGTGGCCCTAGAGGTCATCCTCAGGGAGATTCAGGACAGTGTTGCCACAGTGGCCGACCGAGGACCAGGCGAGGGCTCTGCTACCAAGGAGGACACCGACGCGATCGAAACACTCCTGCGCAACACCAAGTCTCAACTTGAGGAAATGGCTGTTCCGGACCCTGCGAACGTGGTCACGAAAGATCATCTAGACGCTGTTGAGGCTGTTGTCCGTATCACCAACGAAGGCATTGATGCGCTCGTTGAGAAGTTTGAGAATTCCGCAGCATCGAAGGACGACTTGGCGGTTGTCGAAGTCCTCGCGCAGGACTTGAAGATCGCCATGGACGAGCTCAAGGAGCGTGTGCCGCTTCCTGACCCTGACGAAGAGAAGCCTGAGCTCATGACCAAGGCCGACCTGGATATCCTTGGTGTGATGTGCACCGATATCAAGATGAAGGTCACTGAAATGGTCTTGCCAGATCCGGATGAGCTGCCATCGAAGTCGGATGTCGAACAACTCCATGGACTGATCACCGACTTCCGTGAGAGCCACGATAAGCTGAAGGAGAGTTACGAAACCGACATTGCTGTGACTGCCAAGGCCTTCGATGACCGCAAACAAGAGTTCGAGGAGACAGTACAGCACATCAGCGAATTCAAAGACTCGCTTGCGGAGATCAAGGAGGAGCTCCTGGCTAAGCTTGGAGACGGCGAGACTTCGATGGATACCCTTGGTGAGACGCTGAAGAGTTTGGAGGAGAAGACCAGCCATGAGCCAGTGACTGCTGAGATCCAGAGTCTACTTGACAAGGTCACGCAAGAATTCGAACGCGCACATGGCTCGATAGAGGCGATCACGGTCAACCATCAGGAAGCTGCTGAGTCGTCTCTGGAGAGGCAGGCTGAGCACAAGGAAGCTCTTGCTACTGAGATTGGCGAGAAGCTGGAGACATACTTTGACGGACTTATGTCGAAGTACGACGATGCTCAGCACGCCGCGGAGGAGAAAGCGAAGGGCATGGAAGAGAAGGCGGCTCAACAGGACGAGATGTTGAGCAGCATGAAGACCATGACCGACGATCTGCGCTTGTCCATTGACACCCTTGGAGCCACGCTCACGTCGTTCCTGGAGACTGTCGATAAATTGGCTGAGGAATCGAAGACTGTGTACAACCGAGTCGACGATACGTTCAACAAGCTGGACGAGACTCAGGAAGGTCTTAAGTTCGAGCACTCCGTGACTCGCGACGAGGTGTCCAAGGTCCTGGCCGCGATTGGCGCCTTACAGAGCGACTTCACGGAGCACAACCCTCGCTTCATGGTCACGTTGAAGGAAGTCCACGCCCTGCTCGGTCAGCACTATGAGCACTCGCAAAAGGCTTCCGACACGGCTGCAGAGCACAAGCGCATGGTCGAAGAGCTCCAAGAGCAAGTTCGCGGGATAGGAACCCAGAACGAAGAGCTTAAGAGCAACGTCTCGTCTTTGCCTCAACTCATGCCAGCGCCTTCTGCAGACTTCGTGCCTGTACCGATTCCTGAGCGGTACGACGATACCGTAATGCATGAAAAGCTCGACAAGCTGATGGGCCACGCTGAGGACGCGACGAAGGGGTCTGTCCAGCTGGAGCGTCTTGACCAGATTCATGAGAAGGTTATGGCGACTGCTGCGGAGGTCTCTGCTTTCGTTGCTACACAGGCGAAGCAGATTACCGAGGAGCATGAGAGTAAGGAGAGGGAGGCTGAAGAGCTGGCTTTGCTGCTTGAGCGTCGACATGTAAAGAAGGATGAGATTGAAGACGACATCACGGTCCTCAACGGCGAGAAGGAGTCGCTCGGTACCGCTGTGGAGGCGCTGAAGGCTGAGAAGGATGCTTTGACTGCTCAGAAGAGCCGCTTGGCTGCTGATGTATCTGCTCTCGAGACAGCAATGCACATTCGCCGCGAAGAACTGCACGAGATGGACCGGAAGGCTGAGGCTATCGAGCGCAGGATGCTGGAGGGCGTCATGAACCAGTCGCGCATGCTTCTGCTGGCCAAGGGAGCCAAAGCGCCTCCGAAGAAGAAGCCGCAGGGCCGCGACCTACGCATTCCTAGCAATGCCTCCGCGATTTCTGCCCAGACTGTTACGTCCTCGGTACCTGCGATGAAAGCGAACCACTCTCTAGCCATGAAATCGAGACCTGGAATTCCAAGGAATGGCGCACTTTCGAACACTGCTGAAAGACGTATCATGTCGCTCAATCAGATCAACAACAACGTTGCTTACGGCGGCAGCACTCTTTCTTCTACCTCGAGCCTTGCCTCGCAAGGCCTGAAGCGCAGCCATTCGGTCAAGACGCAATACCCTCGCAAGCCGTCATGGGCCAACAAGCGTGACCTCGCCGCTCCAGTCGAGAACAAGGAGAACGATATCCTCTCGGAAGAAAGCGAAGACGAGCTGCAGCGTCCTGGCTCTCCAAGCGTCTACGGCAGCGACGCAGCGACCGAGCGCCGCACCAGCCTCCTGAGTGGACGCGACAGCTACTCCACCTACCCAGAGGGCAGCGTGACCGACGGCATCACCCCTGGCATCGACGAGAGCCGCATGAGCTATGGTACCAGCGACCTCTCGTACGGTACTGGCAGCTACATGACCGGCAGCGAAATCGACCGACGCACCAGTCTCGGAAGCTCAGCGGGCGGAGTGTTGGGCAGCGCACAGGAGGTTATTGATGAGGAGCCGAGTGAAGAGGAGTTCCATGAGATGAGCGATGGTGAGGCTGAAGGTGGCGCGGGAGCAGAGCAGTTGCAGATAGAAGCTGCGCCTGTCTTGGACGATAAGAAGCGATTGTACTATGCGGTTGCGAGCGATAGCGGGCTTGGGACGGATATGCCGACAGCGGCGTTGAGTAGCGTGAACGGGGACGAGTATTTTAGGAGGTAGGGGGGTGGCGTAGCGGTCTTTCATGGTGGGAGTTCTGACGGTGGTTTTGTTTACGCGGTGTACAGCTGGTGTTATGCGATTGGGAAAAGAGAGGAGGTTGGAGAATCAAGGCGCTTTAGCGACGTTCGTTGGGAGTTTGGATGTCTTCGTTTGAGCAGTTCAGCATGTACAGAGGACTCGTTAACGTTATACAAGGTCGTTACATTTCATTGCTATCTGATCTGCCTTGTCTCATATCCCAGGGCCTCGTGATCCATAAACAGCTTTCCTTGCAACCATCCTGTTCTCCACCGGCGAGACAATTGGAGTGGCACTCAGAGTACTAGAGTCTCCCACGGTCGCCACAGTGCCTACCGGCGAAATGTCGGTTGGGGAGCGCTCACTCGACAGCGGAGATGGCATGTTGTCCGCCGCCCGACTCCCATTACCTGACACGCCATCTCCTTCCAACTCTACAGGCGTTGGCGGACTCAGCTCGTAGACTGGAGCCTCTGGAGCCTCGAATGGCCTGTCTTTCCCGTCCACTTCAGTAATTCCGTATGATGGCCCTGCTTCTTGTATGCCTCCAGGCATTCTGGGCATCGAAGACCTGACTCGAGGCGGTGCATGGCTCTACAGCGCGACCAACTCCCCGTCGTCCCCGAGCGTATGTTGCTGGCATTTTACTGTGGGAACGCTCAACCGCCTTCTAGATTAAGCCCTTGGCTCCTTGTGTAACTTTCCGGGCAAAGGACATGGCTTGGCCTTGCTGCATTGATCGGATGAACTTCATGCAGTCTCAATGCCGGAACTCATTGCATCTTGCGGAAGCCACAACAAGAGAGTTGGCGGAGGTATCATTGCAAAGGCTATAGCTTTGCGGAAGTCTTCTAAAAGATCATGATTGTGAGTAGCAAAGGTCTGAAATCTCGCCAAGGGCTGGTGTTGGCTGGAGTCTTGATGTCTTGTCTCTCGATCTTGGGACGGAAGCTGCGCCTTACCTTGGTTTCAAAGACTGAGATGGTTTACCGCAGCGATGTGCGCGGCCTTCCACCAAGCATGCCGCAGGTCGTCGGATTGGGCTCATATTGTACAGTTCTTACAATCGCATCGATCATGATATCACATGGCATTGACAGTGGACACCGTTTCTCCAGCCCATCCAGCGCCTGTTCCCAGCGCCTACAACTTCGCCTTGATCTCCTTCCCTGCTCCGCTTGAGAAGTACTCCTTGACAGCCGCGCGAGCCTTGTCTACGACCGCCGGATCTTCGACCGTTGCCGGTACATTCACCTCCTTGTCATACTTGCCCTCGAGCCCATTCTCGACCAGCTCCTTGAGCACTCGTCGCAACGTCTTGCCCGATCTCGTCTTTGGTATAATACCTGGGGCAGAGATGACGCCACCCAAACTTGCGATAGGTCCAATGTGGTGCCGTAATCGACCATTGAGGTCTTTCAGCAGGTCTGAGGGCGGATCAGGTATCGTAAGGAAAGCGAATGGTACGTGGCCTTTCATCTGACCGGGCAGAGGCACGACAGCTACTTCCGTGACTTGTGAGTTGCTGCCGATAGCTTGTTCGATGGCGCCGGTGCTAAGACGGTGGGCGGCAACGTTTATGACATCGTCGGATCGCGACATCACGTGGACGTATCTGGTTTGATAGGTTAGCGACACCTGCCACAACCTGAAGAAGTCCATGGACGCTCACCCTTCTTCATCAATCATGCCAGCATCTCCGGTATCCATCCACTCCCCGTTAAAGCGCTTTAGATAGCTCTTCCAGAACCGCTCATCGTCTTTCCATAGTGTGGTGAAACCCGAGGGCGCGAAGGGGATTCCAAGCACGATATTACCCATGGTACCTTGTTCCAGCGGCTTGCCCTCGTCGTCAACAATTCTGACATCGAATCCAGGCATTGGCTTCCCAGCCGAGCCAGGCTTGATCTTGAGCGGTTCGATAAACTCATGGTCGTCTAGGTTGTGGGCTGTCTTGGGCAGGAGCGCAATACCTGTCATGGGCGATCCGGACTCCGAAGACCACCAGTGGTCGATGACTTGTGCGTTGGGTGCGCCGTATTGCTTTACCAGTTCATTGTACATCGTCACGATAGAGGGCTCTGAACGTTCACCTGCTAGGAAAAGAGATCTTAAATGGCGTAGTCCTCCTTTCTCACCACGGCTCTTGAAGAACTTGTTCTCTGGGTCTTCCTTTCGCACTGCTCGTAACGCTGTCGGTGCTGTGAAGAAACAGTTGACCTTGTACTCTTCAAGGATTCGCCAGAAAGTACCTGCGTCTGGCGTTCCGATGGGTTTGCCTTCGAACAGCACAGTTGTTGCTCCTGCTAGTAGCGGTGCGTATAAGATGAAGCTGTGGCCAACAACCCAGCCGACGTCGCTAGCTGTAAATATCACGTCTCCAGGCCCTCGGACACCGAACAAATATCGTATCGACAGGTTCAGTCCGACCGCGTGGCCACCAGCTTCTCTGAGCACACCTTTGGGCAAGCCTGTTGTACCACTGGTGTAGATAATGTAGAGCCCATCACTGCTCTTGACCGGCACGTTGTCAGCCTTCAACCCTCGTTTACGCGCATCGTCGACAAGAGTCTGCCAGTCTCTTTCGCCATCGTCCTTTCGGAAATCGCTCCACTTGCTTTGGTCTCTCTGCCATATTATTGTCTTTGCTACCTTGTGCGGCGACTGCTCAAGAGCTCCGCGCACCATCGGCTGGTAGGGAATCGGGCCCTTGGCACCCTCAATGCCACAGCTAGCAGTCAAGATTGCGGTCGGCTGGCTTGCTTCGATACGCTGTGCCAGCGAGGATGCCGAAAAGCCACCGAATACTACGGCGTGTATCGCACCCAACCTCGCTACAGCCAGTATGCCGATCAGAGTTGCTGGGATCATGGGCATGTATACAATGACAGTGTCGCCCTTCTTCACGCCTTGCTCTCGCAGAACGCCTGCCAGTGTTGCGACCTCCTCTAGAAGCTCGGAGTAGGATATCTTCTGTTTCGAGCCCGAGACTGGGCTGTCCCAGATGATCGCAGTCGTATCTCCATCGCCTGCTTCAACATGTCGGTCTATGCAATTGTACGTCGTGCTTATTTCGCCATCTGGGAACCAACTCCACGAGCTATGAGAGACGCCAGAATCCAGCTTTCTGGTACTCTTCCGGAACGCCGTAGTGGGAGTAGTGTGCCATGTCAACTGCTTCGCCTGAGTCGCCCAGAATTTCGACGGGTCGCTTACAGACAGCTCGTACGCTTCGTCTTGAGGGTGAGGCGCCATTGAGATTCTTCTACACCAGGTCACGTTAAAGAGACGATACAAGGAAATCAAACGTCTAGAGAGATATAATGATGCCGGCCAACACCTCATCGGCTCAGCGGCGGCTCTATGACATCGGCCTCGGAGGACTCTAGAGGCAAAAGCTCAGAGCGCGTTGGTCCTTGAGCGCGGAGTAGTCTGTGCCAAGGTCAAGGTTTCGCGTTGGAGCAAAGTGGAGAAGCCGGGGTAGCGGAAGTCCCGCGCAGAGCCGCACTCAGGAGCCAGGAGAGCATATCTTATCATGAACTCGTGGTTATCACGCAGCATCATACGGCAAGCCTTTTGATAAACCGCCCAACTGAGTGTGGGAGGTTCATCAACTGGGTTAGCATTGTGCCAACACTAGGCCCATTATTTAGGTGCGGAGACGCAGCCAAGCGGAAGAGCCTGAAGAGCCTTGGAAGGAAGAACAGGTAGAACGCAGAATAGACGGCAAGGCAGACCAGAGCTACCTCTAGCGGTAGGCCACTGCACGGCTAGAAGAGATCCGTAGCATCGTCAGCGTGCACGCGGTTGTAGCTGCCATTCGCCATGAGGTCTTTCTTCCACGAGAACGCCCCGAGACTGCATCAGGGCAGGAGACAACCATCAGGATACGATGCTGAAGGTGGTGCGGTGCGCGCTGGTTCTGCTCCCCGGCAGACGCGATCTTGATTGGCATCGCTGATACGCACAGTTGATATTAATAGGGAGATAACCATTTTTAGACCACGAGCCGCTGGCAGCACACCCTCGCTATCGACTTAGACAACAGCCACCACGCTATCGAAGGAAACCACGTTGCTGAGGGTGGGATAGCTGCCAGAAAAGTCCATCGCCATGTCTTTGGAGACACTTGCTCACGGACTTGTGCTCCAGTGGTTGAAGCTTTGGAAGCGTCGTACATATCCCTTGCATCCACAAAACAATTGCTGCATCAATATCCATTGGAACAGCGCAGATCCGCACGCTCGTGTGTTACACCGTGACTATTGGCGCGCGGAAGGAGCTGTAAGCGATGAGAAGCCAGCCAGTTCTGGCGGATGCCAATGGATGAGGGTTCCAAGATGACTGCTGCTTCATTGATCCTTGACTCACTCGTAGCTTCCTAGAAACAATCGAGAAGCCGACGAGAAGGTCCGCAGCGGCTCGGAGTGCTGCGTATGCCGTGCAACAAGCAGGGGTCACTCAATGTTCGCGGTTGTTACGTGTAGAAGCATCTTCGAATCGCACGTAGTAAGTAAAGCAATTGCATACCCGCTCGCGTTCGCTGAACAGCACGCTTAGAAGGCCCTTTGTGCCTCAGTCAAGCTTCTAATCCTGGGCCGAACTGTTTGGTACCTGCTGATGACAACCCGGGCGTCTGGTAAATCTGCAGCAAACCCATTGGCTGATACACTGAAAACTCTTGGCTGGTTCAGAGATGCGTTCCGGCCTCCTGGGTTCCACAAGACGTACCTCACGCAACCCGCATTGGTCGTGAAGCAATATTCTGCAAAGCAACGTTATCCCAGTGGACCACCATGCTGTGCGTGGCTTGACTGCGTGTCGACGCCATGAGCGGGCGAGATGCTCGTTCAGCATTGGTGCTTCAGCATCCCTTGTGGACGAGTTGGCAGGGGGCCGAACTGTAGACTTCGACGCAAACTTCCACATGTGAGTCCTTATCACATCCCGCTCATGGCTCGTATTGGGAAGGATGCTGCTAGTAGTAGCGGAACGAGCTTGCCCAACTTGGTTTGTACATGCCCGTGAAGCGGCAGTGGCAGCACTCATTCTTACCAGCCCTCCACTCCACCCTGCAGCCCTGCAGCTCTGCATCCGCCGTACGTCAAGATGCTTGCTTCCAAGGAAAGTATAAGGGTGTTTGTTTGCCTTGCGTTCTTTTGCTTGTTGTCGGGATATGTTTGCTTTCGTGACTTCACATTTCTTCCGCTGTCGTTGACATTAGCTCGCCGGAAAGACTTTGCCGAGCGTTCACGTGGCCATTACGAGTGCATCGAGCAGCATGCGCTGATTCTCAACTCATACAAAACCTGCTGTGCTTCCGGAAGACGCTCGCTACCCGTGTGGTGCAAAATCTGTTTGCGAGGTTCAGGCGGATCGATTGACTTCTCCAGAACGACTCAGCACTGCCATTAGCGAGATTAGCCAGCATCGACAGCATTTGCCGGCAATCACCATCAAGGCTCGCCTATACAACCATGTTATGGACACTGGCGCTGCTCCTCGAGCTCTGTGTGACCGTTATCGGCGCGCCACTTCCACTTCGAAAGCATGAGGTTGAGGATGCTTCGTTGTTGATGTCAAATCTCCAACGGCGGCAAGGGCAAGAGCCGCCTGTTGCAATCACGGGCATTCAGACATATGGCGTGCAACCACGTCTCGAGATCCGGCAGCTCGAGGCCAGGCCAGATCAGTGGAATATCTTCCTACTGGGTTTACGGCGGTTCCAGCAGACTGACCAGAGCAACCTCACGTCTTACTATCAAATCGCCGGCATTCATGGTCGACCTTACAACGCTTGGGACGGTGTGCCTTCTGCGCCAGGTCAAGACAGTCCTGGATACTGCTCGCATGTACGTAAACCAAGTCCCGCAGCCAGCCCCTGACGCTTCGCGACATTTGCTAAAATCATCACAATAGGTATCGAATCTGTTTCTGCCCTGGCATCGACCATATCTGGCGCTATTCGAACAAACACTGGCCCAACACATCGTGGCCGCTGTCAACGAGTTTCCTGCTGGCGCGCTGCGCCAGCGATACGCGTCCGCGGCGCTGACATGGCGGTGGCCGTACTGGGATTGGGCGGCTACCCCTGCTGCCGGACAGAGTGTGTACCCAGCGAGCCTGCAAACGCCTACCGTGAATGTTACTGGACCGAATGGCACAATGATCATTGCCAATCCGCTGTATTCGTACCAATTTCACCCGGTCAGCTCTACAGACTTCTACTTCAATCCTTTTGCCACCTGGAATGAAACGAAGAGATACCCTACCAGCTGGGACCAGGATGCAGTCAGCCAGAACGCTCTTATTGGACCAGTCCTCGACAACAACCGTGTGTCTTTTCAAGATCGTCTTTATAACCTGTTCACTAACTACGAAAACTTTACCGAGTTCGGCAACGAAGCTTGGATGCACCCCGGCATACAGAATGGAGACAGCCTGGAATCACTGCATGACGCTATCCACAGCATCATGGGAAGCAACGGTCACATGACATATCTGGACTACTCAGCCTATGACCCAATCTTCTTCCTCCACCACGCCATGATCGATCGCAGCTTTGCGCTATGGCAAGCACTGTACCCCAACAGCTACGTCGAGCCGATGGCGTCTGTCGAGCAGACGTACACTACCCGCGTTGGTGATGTGAAGGATGAGAACTCTGCGCTTGAGCCATTCTTCTCCAACAACGCTCGCGACTACTGGACAGCAGGATCGGTCCGGCAGACTTCGAGACTTGGCTACACGTACCCTGAAATCCAGAACAACGCGAACATCTCGTCAATCAAAGCCGCAATCAACATACTGTATGGCAGCAGCTCCGGCAGCAGCAGCGGGCTGTCCAAGAGGCAGGACTCGACCGTACCAAAACACCCACTCCGTGAAGGCTACATCGCAGATGACGTCGCAGATGAAGTGGTTGATGGCAAGAATCGTCAATATCTTGCCACCATCTTATCCCAGAAGTTCGCCCTGAACGGCTCGTACGCCATCTACGTCTTCATGGGCGAATTTGACGATACACCATCGGCTTGGGCCACGAGTCCGAACCTCGTGGGGACGCACGCTGTGTTTGCAGCGCTCAATCGCGTAGATGCCGTTAGTAATCCGCAGCTCAAAGCCAAGATAAGCCACCACCCTGAAATCGACGTTACCGGAACCATGCCACTCACCACAGCCCTTCTGGGTAAGGCGGAGTCCGGCGAGTTGTCGAGTATGAACCCGAATGTTGTTGAGGACTATCTCGAGGCGAATCTGCATTGGCGGGTCGGAATGGTGAGCTTTCGAAGTCTACCCGATGGTCTTGCATAACTGACGTTGGTCACAGTTTGACGGCACTCAGGTCCCTGTCGAAGACGTAGCGGATCTGACTATTACCGTCATCACAGCGAAGGTCCAGCCTGCTGCGGCTGAGGACGAGTTCCCAGAATGGTCGAGCTTCACTGAAGTCACACGAATCACCCAAGGCAAGCCTGGAGGCTGCTAGAGTGGGCATATGTTATGATGATTTTGGGTCGTGTACTGGTGCTGGTGGCTTGTTTGCTTGCTGCGGAACATAATATGGTGGGCAGTAATAGTGCTTAGAGCAGATGTGTGTAAATAGTGGACAAGAACGTAGAGGAAATGAAGATTCGATGAACGATGTCCGCAAGCGTGCTTGCATGATCAAACTGTGACATAGTGAGCTGTCCTCGTGTTTCATGTCGATGACTGTCTACTTGCGAGCCGTAGAATCTCCATGATGCTCCTCATGCATGAGATGGGATATGTCTGGTCACAAGAGGACTTGCAGTTCTACCCTCCTTGGGCTTGTGCCAGTCAATAGCTCTGGATCCGCGTTCCATTTGGCTAGTCTTAAAGTAGGACAGTGCCCTGCACGGAGATACTGGACCGCTCCTTGGAGGCATGCTACCGGCACATCCGATGAAGACGTCTGGCTGATGTAGATGTGACTTGCCCGTGGAGTTCCCATTCAGGCACCAGCCAATTTCAGACCATACTCCGGCTTGAACCACTCCCTTAACAGATCTTGCAACACCTCATTCGCTTTCCGCTTGGCTTCTTCCGAAGACTCAGCCTGTGCTTCAATGTACAGCTTTATCTTTGGCTCTGTGCCGGATCCTCGTGCTGTGAACACAACGTCTCCGAGCTCGCAGGTGATCATCTGAGCAGTAGCATCTATGGGTAGTACTGGCTTATGATCAGGCGTGGCAGTGTCAAAGCCGGTCGTGAGGTCTCGCCATCGCTGAATAGTGCGGCTCCCGACCTTCACTGGTCTCGAGCCGCCGTTCAAGCATCGGATAACGTTGAAGACTTTGTTCGTAGTGTCTGGCGATGGTGAGATGAGGTACGTGTTGGCATCTTCAAAGTGTCCATAGCTCTGATATAGTTGTTGAAGCTTCTTGTATGGGGTCAAGCTTTGCTTGCGCCAGGCTGAACATGCTACCAGAAACACCGCAGCAGCAGCAATGCCGTCCTTGTCCCAGACGACAGTCGGGAACATGTAGCCGATTGCTTCCTCGTAAGCGAAGACTGGCTTGTAGCCTGCTCTTTCAAGGTCCTGCGCAACGTTGCCGAGCCACTTGAAGCCCGTCAGGGTTTCCTGGAAGTGGAAGCCTTCCTTTGCCGCCATGGCTGCAAGCATGCGAGATGACACTGTTGAGGCGAGCATTGCCAGTTTGTTCTTATCAGCGTGGTACGTCTCGAGAATGTATGAAGCAAGTAACACGCCCAACTGGTTACCAGTGAATTGATGCCACTGCCCATCCTCAAGCTTTTCGGCAGCCGCGAAGCGATCCGCATCGGGATCGTTGGCAATGATTAGAGAACAGCCTGTCCGCTCTCCTTCTTGCTTCGCGAGGTCCAGCGCTCCTTTCTCCTCAGGGTTCGGAAATGGAACAGTCGAGAACTCAGGGTCCGGATCTGCTTGAGCCTTGACTACTCGCATGGCCTCTAGACAGGATGGAATGAGGTGTGCGATTCTTTTCATGAACGGTAGTCCGACTCCATGCATCGGCGTATAGACAAAAGGGGGTATTGGGTCATCGACTGATGAGCTGGACACGAGTACCTCGATGCGATCGTAATATGACTCGCTGGCTTTCTCGTAGATATTTGTCACATTTGAGTCTTGGTCAACCTTCGATTCATCCCAATTTTCGACGTCCACTACTTTCTCGATCGCTGCTGCTATACCGACATCATGAGGTGGTATGATCTGACAACCGTTGTTCCAATAGACCTTGTATCCATTGTCGTTCTTAGGATTGTGGGATGCAGTGACCATGACCCCAGTGTCTGCCCCGAAGTGATTGACTGAGAACGGCACTAAAGGTGTGTGAACAATTCTACCGAACCAGAGGACCTCGAAACCGTCGTCTAGAAAAGCGATGGCAGCCAGTCTTGCGAACTTCTCGGAGTTGTGGCGAGCATCGTGTCCAATGACCACGCTGAACGGTTTTGTTCTCTGCGCGGCCGAGCTGTGTCGGACGTCGGTGATATATCTGGCCAGACCATTCGACGCTTGGAGGACAGTCAATGAGTTCATGTAGGCAAACCCGGCCTTCATCGGGGCTCTCAGTCCTGCGGTGCCGAAGGCGATTCGTTTCCGCAGCCGTCGCTCGAGCTCAGGTTCATCCTGCGACCGTAGAAGGTTCATGATCTCATTTCTCGTCCGGTCGTCGTGATCCAGATCCAGCCATCGTTTGGCAAGGTCCTCTATATCCTCCATCATGCAAGGTCGAGAAGGACGTCGTCATCAATAGTCCGATGGTGGTCCAGAAGGCAGACAAGTTGACAGTATCGACGGATAGCAAGTCGCAGCTGTTATGTTCTCAAGTAATCTCCAGATCCAATTCATATCTTCCAGGTTGTTGTTCACAAGAGTGAGTGAGTGAAGTCGAGACGCGGAAGTTGCCGTGTTGGCAACTGCCTAATGCGGCGAACGTGTTTCGGCGAGCGCGTTTCTCCATTCACACATCTCACATGCTACTTTAGTACCTCGCCGCCATGGCGCACAACCAACCGACATACGACTTCATCCATGGCGGCGCAGGCTCGCCTCCTCGCCAGCCATTACGCGAAACCTTCAAGCAGTCAACAACCACACGGCCAGATGTCAACAACGAGAACCTTCGCGCCCAACTACATGCCCTTCAATACGAGCTTGACTCAATCAAGCAGGAGCGCGAGCTTTCCGCACTACAACAAGCACAAGAGCTTCGAGATGCTCAAAGCAGAGCAGAAGCAGACTTCAAGCGCGCTCAAGCTGCTGAAACAGCGAAGAATGTCGCAACCAAGAAGGCAGATACCCTGGCGCGGGACTGGCAGGACATGCAAGATCGGGCAGCGAACGAGAAGGCAGCGTTGGAGAAGAAGCTGAGGGGAGCGCAGGATGACAGTAGAGGCCTACAGGAGGAGCTGGAGGATGTGCAGGCGGAGCTGTCGTCGCAGGAGCGGGACGGAAAGCATGCGCTGAGTGAGCTGGAGCAGAAGTACACGACACTGCAAAGCTCAGTGGAGGGGATACAGCAGGATCTTGAGAGCAAGGTCAGTGCGTTGCAGAGCACGCAACAGAAGCTGGTGCAGAAGGAGGCAGAAGCCGGCGAGTTGGAGAATGAGGTTATGCGGCTGAGGGCGCAGACTGGTGATAGTGATACCTTGGCTGTGGTCAAGAAGGAACTCTCGGAGCAGGTGGCCTATATCAAGAAGCTCGAAGTCACCAACCGCGAACATGTGGCCGAGCTCAAGCAATTCCAGAAGGTGCAGAAAAGCATTGAGGTTGTAGAGGAGGAGAAGCATTCTTTACAAGCTAAGCTACGGATAATGGACGACTTGCGGCGAGAGCTTTCGGAGGCACAGCTGCAAAAGAGGATTTTGGAGGATGAGAAGAGAGGGTGGACCAGCTACTTGGAGAACGAGGCTCGGGATGAGGATGACATGAAGTACGAGACACCTGAGCAGATGGCGAGGGCGTTCTTGCAAGAGAGGTTGGTATGTCTTTCGTTGGTGGATAAGCTGGGTACGATGCAGCCTGAGCTCTCTGCTAAGGACGAAGAGGTGCAGAGGTTGCAGGATGAGAAAGCACAGCTGCAGGCGGAGGTAGAGAAGGCGCGAAACACAACAACCACAGCAGCAGCGCCATCTACTACTGCTGTAGATGGCAAGGCTCTCTCGCGCCTACAGCGGCAGAAGAATCTGGTCACGAAGGAAGTTGAATATTTACGCGCGCAGATGAAGACCTTCGAGGCAGAAGAGGCTGAGTTTAACCCAGAACAAGTCGATGAAGAGCGAATGAAGCGGATCAACGAGCTCGAAGATATGGTACAGCGATACCGCTCGGAGGTCGAATCTATGCAATCCGAACTGTCCAAAACTGAAGTCCAGCCACTGGCCATATCCCCTAGAAAGCGCGCGAGGGAAGACGACCACGAGAACGAAGAGCGGCTTGGCGAGATGCGCCGGAAGGCTCGTTCGTTGCAAACAGACATCGACAAGCTGCAGACACGCAACCAGTTCCTGGAGGCTGAGCTCAAGGCGAGCATATCACGGATCGACTCGCTCAAAGAGTCGTCTCGGACTCGCACCCTCGAACTACGCAGCAACCCTACAGCTGACGCCGAAGCAATCAAGATGGCTACGCTACGGACGCTCCGGGAGGAGAACGGTGCTCTGTTGACGCAGCTCGAGGGCAGGTCGCCGAGCACGAAAGTCGTACCGATCAGTACGCTGGAGAATATGCGACTTCAACTGGCAGACATGAAGGCGCAGATGGCGCAGAACGAGAAGAAGACGTTACGTCTGAAGCAGATCTGGGGCAGTAAATCTCTCGAATTCCGAGAAGCAGTCTGCTCCATACTAGGATGGAAACTCGACTTCCAGCCCAACGGTCGTGTCAAGGCGACTTCCGTCATCTACCCGGTGTCGTACAACGATGGCGAGGAGCAAGAGAACAGTATCGTCTTCGATGGCGAGGCCGGGACCATGAAGGTCAGCGGTGGGCCGCAGAGCGTTTTCGCGAGCGAGATCAAGACCAATATCGAGTATTGGGTGGAACAGAGGAAGGAGATCCCTTGCTTCCTTGCTGCATGCACGGTGGAGTTCTATGAGAGGATTACCAAGGGGGCGTAAAGGGTGTCCCTTCACACCGCCAGGTTCATAGGATCGCCAACCTTAGGGGCCTTACAGACCCTGAACGTACGAAGTGAGGTTTATTTCGGGCCATTGTTGCTGCGTCATATATTTCACGTGATCGGAATCGCATCATTTTTGTAGTGCTGCGCTATCGGGCCCTCGCGTTGATTCTCCCACCAGCCCCACCTCCGGTTGAGGCGTCGTTCACAAGAGCCGGCAGCGTAAAGTTATATCTCCCGTAGACCTGCAGCTGCAACTTTTCCGATTGTTTCGACTCGCAGACCTTTTGCAATACCTACCTTACTCAAGCAATCGCTCTTCGAAACGCACACTCTGTCCCACCGGTAGCTCTTGAGTCGACGGTCTCCCAAAACGGTCACGGCTGCTGTTGTCAGACCAGCATCATGGTTACCTCCAATGGCGTGCCTGCGAAACCATCCAGCGGCACTTTCCTGTGAGTCGGCACCTTCCACTACCGCAGACGCGGTTTGGTGTGACTTGCTGACGTGCTGTAGCTTCACCTCCGAGTCTGTAGGCGAAGGACACCCTGACAAAATCGCTGATCAGGTCTCCGATGCCATCCTCGATGCCTGCCTTAAGGACGACCCGCTCTCCAAGGTGGCTTGCGAGACGGCGACGAAGACGGGCATGATCATGGTCTTTGGCGAGATCACGACCAAGACAAGAGTGGACTACCAGAAGGTCATCCGCAACGCGATCAAGGATATTGGATACGATTCGTCAGACAAGGGATTCGACTACAAGACCTGCAACGTGCTGGTGGCTATCGAGGAGCAGAGCCCAGACATTGCTCAGGGTCTGCATTACGAGGAGGCATTGGAGAAGTTGGGAGCCGGTGACCAGGGTATCATGTTCGGATATGCTACCGATGAGACACCGGAGTATCTGCCATTGACGATCCAGCTGGCGCACAAGCTGAACAAGGCTATGAGCGATGCTCGTCGGGATGGCAGTCTGCCGTGGCTCAGGCCTGACACCAAGACCCAGGTCACTGTTGAGTACAAGCAGGATGGTGGCGCTGTTGTGCCGCTCCGGGTGGACACTGTGGTTGTGAGCGCGCAGCACAGCGAGGATATCTCGACTGAGCAGTTGAGGAAGGAGATCAAGGAGAAGATCATTAAGACGAGCATTCCGGAGAAGTACCTGGATGAGAAGACCAAGTATCACGTAAGTTGGCCGTACTCCTGAGCTATTTTGTTCTCGGCGCTAACTTTTAGTAGATTCAACCTTCCGGTCTCTTCATCATCGGTGGCCCACAGGGTGACGCCGGTCTCACTGGCCGCAAGATCATCGTCGACACCTACGGCGGCTGGGGTGCCCACGGTGGTGGTGCCTTCTCCGGCAAGGACTACAGCAAGGTCGATCGCTCCGCAGCATACCTCGCTCGCTGGATCGCCAAATCTCTGGTCCACGCCAAGCTCGCTCGCCGTGCCCTCGTCCAGCTCTCCTACGCCATCGGTGTCGCGGAGCCACTTTCGCTATTCGTCGAGACCTACGGCACCTCCGACAAGAGCTCCGACGAGCTCGTCGAGATCATCCGCAACAACTTCGACATGCGACCAGGTGTCATCGTCAAGGAGCTCGACCTCATCAAGCCGATCTACTTCCAGACGGCGAAGAACGGCCACTTCACCAACCCCGACTTCACCTGGGAGAAGCCAAAGGAGCTCAAGCTCTAAACACCTCCCGACCCCTCCAACATATCCGTCGCCATCACAAACGTGACGTGAGTGACATTGCATACCACCAGCGATTCCCCTCACTGGTCCGGCGTTCTGGGAGCAATGAAAGAAAAAAAGTTAGAGCGCAGATAGACGGCTCGCCGCCCATCAACAGACCCCGAAGGAGGGGGAAGCTTGGCATAGGCATATCCATTCAACATATGCTCTGGGGCGGTTTTTGCGCGAGTCAATGATACCCCTTTGTACGAGAGGAGAGGATCTCAACAAATGCATTTGAGCGTCGGCGTTGACGGAGAGGCTTCAACACTTCTCTCCATGGCGCGGCGGTTAGATGGGCTACTCGCGCGCAGATAGTGATAGTGTGTTGAAGCTTTTGTTTCTTGGATCATTGTCTCAATAATGCCCTTGCACGTTTCCTCTCCCCATCGTCGAGCTTCCATGCCATACCGCTGGCCTTTTCCAGCTCACGGCCATCCAACTGGTTGATCTCATCCCACTCATCGTCCTACAAAGGGTCTGTTAGCAAGTGTCTCCGCCTTCGGAAAGAGTCTGAAAGGTCGCAGGGCATAACATGGAGGTCGATCGTATCTCGGAGAACGCTTGAATAATCAGTGCTTACCTCCATATTAACCACAAGCACCAACTGGGTGCATCTCGCGAACGCGTCTCTCAACTCGTATCTGCGAAGGGTTAGCAGGCGTCTCAGCCCTTTCGAACATTCTGGATGATCTCAGAGCGCAACTTGGAGGTCGATCGTCTCTCGGAGAGCGCTTCAAGAACCAGTGCTTACCTCCCACCCTTCACTGCCGCTGCCACAATTCCTGATATATCCCTCTCAAGCCGTACAGCACCCAGCGCATTCACACGTCCGTAGTAACTCCATATCCTCTTCTCCAGCGTCCTGGCGAGGTATCCCACAGTCGAGGTAAGCAGTTTGTCGTAGTTTGCTGGGCTAAGAATCCGTTTGACAGGGAGTGTGAAGGCGTTCCAACCTCGTTCGAAGCGTTTTGACACTATGTCGGCGTCGCTGGAGTCGTTGTCGTCTTGTGCGTGATTGTCCTCCTCGGATGAGACGAGGTAGTCCACGTCACGGAAGGTCTCGATCAAGACAGGTCGAAGACGAGGCCGCATGACTTGTTTAAGCATCACCTCGACAGCCTCACCGATCAGTTCGCTGGTCTTGGCCTCGAAACCGGTCTCCATGTTCTTCAAAGCTTTGAGAACGAATGTTGCTTCGTTGCCGAAGGGGTATTTGTCTGCGAAGGCATTTGCTGCATCTTCCGCTGTACTCGTCCCGATCGAAGAGCGTATGATCCGTTTGAGATAGTCTGTCGCAACGTCGAGGCTGTTCATAAGTACCAAGAAAGCAATGATGATGTTCTCGGGCGGTAATGCGCCCTGAATCGCAGCTTTCGGGTAGCACTCATCCCTCATTCGTCTCTGCACCATTCCGAAGAAGTCGCTTCCTAGCACTCTGCCAATGCTTGGGACGACACTTGCCACCACAGTCTTTTGCCCGGTATTCAAGGTGCGCTGTAAGACTTGATTGACGATATACATCACATCATCGACCGCACTCGTGATGAAGGGTGGCTGCGCCGACGCAGGTAATGCTTTGCTCGGGTTCAACGTCAAATTTGTGGGCGATTCATCGAGCTGGAAGGACTTTTCCACGCTGCGGCGGAAGAAGAAGGTCGACATGAGGTTGAAGGGGTCCGTAAGATTCGAGGTAATCCTTTTGTTAAGGTTGCTGTCGATAACGAAGGCCGGAATCCGGAGAAGCGACCCTGAGGAGTGTCAGCAAGTGTCTCGAAGTTTTCACCAAGCTCGGAAGGTTGCCTAAGGCTGCAGGTGGCTTCATTGTAACTCGGAGAGCGATGTAATACCTTGCGAGGTACTGGCAGTCTCTGTCTTGGATGCTATGAAGCGCGTGTACCTAGAGTGGTGGGTAGAACTATTAGCAAGTGTCTCGGAGCTGCCATTGAGTTTGAAAGGCTTCCAAAGCGTCGCATGTTGCTTGATGCTATCTCGGAGAACCCGGATTTGACGTACAATGCCCATCGCCCGAGCATGAGACCACTCTCGTTCAGTAATGCGTCAACCTCCTTCATATCGACTGCATCGTCTTCACTTCTTCTACCACCTGGTGCAGGCGAGCCAGAGCGAGGAGTATTACCGAGCGCTGAAGGCTTCGACGACGGCAGAAAGCTCTGTACAAGGAAGTTGAAGGGATAGCTCCTCACATCCGTCAGCTTTCGGGCCACACGACCCTGCAGAGGTAAGAGGGTCAGCAAGTGTCTCCGGGTTTTCTAAAATTCGAAAAGGTCCCAGAGCGCCGCATGGAGTGCGATCGTATCTCGGAGAATCCTTCTATACGCTTACCTCCTCAGCCCAAGTATCCAGAATTATGCCACCTTGCAAATCTGCCTCAATCTGAATTCGTTCGATGACTCTGGTCATGCTGCCAGGTCCATAGTGTCGTTCAACGAGTGGCTCGTGTCCGTCTACGATCTGAGCGATATGTTCGAACAGCTTGGTCAGCGCGTTTGCATAGAACATTCCTCCCTGTCCTTGCCTGGTGGCATTGTTCATGTTGGTGCGTGCTCTGCTAGACACACCACCGCAGACGTAGCGGCCATAAGCATCCAGGCCCACTTCACTACGCCCTATCAGAGGGAAGAGCTTGAAGAATCGTGTGACTCGTGCTCCATCGCCTTCCTGTGCCGCTTTCTCGAATTCCCGTAAGAATAGTCCACAGAGGCTCTCGCTGGCAGCGTCAAGGGTTTGTCTCGGCGGGTCAGGCACTTCGGCGGTAGGCACGATTTCCTCTGCAAAGGCGCCATCGATCACGCTGTCCGGGATGCGTCTTGCACGTTGAAGATAGTTGGCTGCTGTTTCCCAGTCCTGTGGAGCGCCCATAGACCCATTGACGCCCAAAACGCAAGACTTCAGCTCAGCCACTTGTTCCACAACCTCGAGAGTGGACTTTACAGCGGCTTGTTCGCGGTCGAGGTTCCTGACAGCAGAGGATATCTGCGTGGCAGTGCTAGACGCTGTGGAGAGCATCCCCTGGCTGATGTTCCGCGTCGTGCTCACTTGAGCTCCTAAATGAGCTCGAGCTAGGTCCAGGCGCGCGAGAGAACGGTTGATATCTTTCTGGCTAGCCAACAGACTGTCCAGACTGGCCGTGACTGATGCATCACGTGACGCGAGTTCGTCCAAGGAGGCTCGTATGTCGGCCACAGAGGACGCCGTATATACACTGGCCATGGTTGACATTGTTGCCAGGTGTCTCGAGGATTAGACAGGAGTGCCGGCAGTACACTCGCTGATATGGCTAGGTCGAACTTGCCATGAGTTTCGAGAGTCGAGGTTGGGTCTGAAATACAGTCGGATTTAGACTTTCGAGCAACGGCCAGTGCCGCCGCTAAATAGCAGATCTCCAGGTTGTGCATGTACGTTGTGCTGGTGTCAGTCGCGAGCACAGAAGTTTGTGGTTGTTTCGCTCGGGAGCATCTTGTTTGCTTCCACTTCGCTTCTTGTCGTTCTTTTAGAGGAGCGGCACAGCCCTCTCCTTCATGCGTCGATAGCTGCTAGGGACGGCGCGTTGTTCGATAGGGGAGGAGGACGCATACTGCTTTGCATATACTTGAGGCCACGACAAGATGGCGGAAGGCAAGGCGGAGGGCAAGCGCAGTGTTGCCGGCAAGATCGCCACGCCAAAGACTGGTGTCACGCCTGCGACCTCATCCGCACCGCCGATGATGGACCACCTTGAGGCACTCGGGAAGAGCATTGGTGCCAGGTGAGTAGATACTACTTCGAAGACGGACCTTACCCGCTTGGGATGAGGATGGAGCTGATGAGAGCACGATACAGGATTAAGATCACAACCGCTGCGCCGCATTCGCAGACCTACGAGGGCACCCTGTTCACATATTGCCCGATCCTGCACATAGTCGCCATCGACACGCGCAGTGCATCAGATCAAACTATCAGCGCTACGGTCCCTCAGCCAGGAGATTACCGCATGTTCCCGGAGAAACAGATCCAGTCTTTCCAGCTACTTTCCCGGGCAAAAGGGGGCGATGCTGGCCACGGGACGTTGGCAACTGCACAGCCGGCGATCAGGCGGGTTGATATCAAGCGTTTAGAGCTGAGGGCGAAGGTAAAGATCGACAGGCTCAAGGAAGAAGAACGTGACAACGGCAAGGGCGTCAGCAAGGAGGCACAAGCCATCTTTGACTCCTTGAAGCGGATGTATGTCCTTTCGATGCGGAAGAGTACAAAGGTTAACATGCTGACCAACACACAGCAACGTGCCTATCCGCTGGCACAATCAGGAGATGATCGCACATGACGCTATCATCATTTCGCCGCCATATCGTGGCGAAGATTGCAAAGGCTCGCAGGACAAACAAGAGGTTCTAAACAGAGTGAAGCGCGTGCTTGAAGGCGAGCGGAAGAAGCTCAAGGAGAAGGACGACCGAGACCGCAAGGCTGCGACACCAGTCGGACCACGGAAGGGAGGCTGACCGGCTGACTGCGTCGTACTCCGAGGTAACGCATGGCTACGCACAGCACGCGCGAGCATGAGCTTATCTGAAGCTTGACTGAGCTTAGAAGGCTTGTTGTCGTATGCGGTCCGAGCGGATAGAGTGGCCTTGCCGTTGTTGGAGGAGCAGCGCGATTGTACCTACTAGCCCTACAACGATGCGGTGTTCGTGGCGCTAAAATAGCGATTGTCCAGCGCGACGGCTGACAAACATCGCACCAGTCATCAAGCGTGTTCTACAAAGGTAGCGGGAAGATGCCAAAGATTTTGTGCACAACCCAATATACCAAATAGTGTGGTTGGAGAAGGCCACCGCGATGCGCCACTACAAGGATGTTTCTATACTAAGCCCTGCATTGCGAGTAGCTCGACACTGATTCATGGGAGATTCGGGCAGTTTAGGTTCAGACATCAGAAGTATTGAAAGTGCTTTCGTAAACTACCGACCACAACAACCTGAAACTTTATCGCAGCCTCGAGCTCGGAGACATACTGCACCACGGTGTACATACACCGTCACGTCGCGTCCCATTCAATGCAATGGGACGGTGAATGCCGCTGACTCACGGGGAAGGACTTCCAGCTGAGCACCACCATTCCTCTATATCACTTCATCGTATTCCATGATATAGCATTGACAGTTTAGACAATGATACAACCGGACCTTGCCACAGCGACGCAAATAGCTTCCATCATAAGCAATGGCGGCTGTACATTATGGGCAGGCTTGCCCGATGTCTCCTCTATGGTACGGCGATGCAATATCTCGTCCATTCCACCTCATGGAGTACGGCCCCGAGAAGCAAGCAGCACTTGACGATTTCATCGCGAGACGGATCACAGCAGAGGACGTCCTCGGTCACAATACACTGGCACCCGACTGGACCAACTTCGCTCCTGCGGAGAGGTTAGCCATCAACCACCCTTGGATTTCTCGCTATGCCTCATCGGCCTTGAGGTTCTTCGACCACGGCATCAAGATGTGCAACACGATTTCAACTCAGGATCACGAAATCTACGGCGACGATAGGAGCCCCATGCTGTTCCGTATCGGCAGCGGAAACGCGGGATATACGGGCATCTTCAAAGTGCTCTGTGAACGCTACATCCACCTCCACAACGACATATTCAGCATAGGCATGGTTCGCAACATGTCGCGCCACTCCCAGGTAGCCTTACTCGCCGATGTGATCCAGGTCGCCCTCACTCAAGAACCGCACAACGAGGACATGGCGATTGGCGAGGGCTGGTGCGAGCGTGTCTGTCCAGTCTTCAACGATCACTCTATCTTGTGCGGACCTGCATCGAACCCAGCAGGTCTTGAAGCAGGCCTACCCATGGAGAAAGCCTTGCAGACCATGGTCTTGAGAGGCTGCGAGCAAGTTTCAAACCGACTGCTTCTTTACCCGAATGGCAACGGGTCGTCGTCGTTCTTCAAGAAGCACCAGCTCTGGTCCTCAGCGGGAATTGACACCTCCAACGCAAAGTGGACGAAGGGCACTGGTTTGAGTCCACATGCAGCCCTTCAGAAGGCGGCTGGGAGAGGTGTGTACATGATGCCCGACCGTGCTACGTACCTGATGGCGAAGGATGGTGGCTTGATCCCGACAATGAAAGTGTACGTCGAGGGCGGCCAGGACTTGATAAACCCTTGTTCCGCACTTGTCAATAAGTTGGTGGATACGCCTGCGAGCAGAGCCGCTGCAATATTCGCTAGGTGGCTCGGTACAACTGAAGCACAAGAAATAATACGATGTTATGGGAAGGACCGGCCGTATGCTAAGCCGTTGTATACGGTTGCCACCCAGGGCGAATTCGAGGACGCCGAGCGGTTGGCTGGGAAGTTATGATACGATGTTTACGAACGATCAGGATGTGGAAGCGTCTTATTCTGGCTGTGATACCACTTGCATAGGAAGCGTGGAGTTGGGTCGTATGTATGCCGGCGGACCGTGTTGACAATTCTTATGTAACGTACAACATGACCTATACAAAGTCTCGCTCGCATGCAGCGCAATGCTTAACCAAGTTTCGCTCGGAACGCTTCAGACCAACCCAACAAGCTCAAACAAACGCTCCCGAAGCGCCTCCACTTCCACCACTCCATCCAGAACCCGGCTGCCTCTGTTCCGGAGGCGGACTCAGCGGCTCGTCATGAAGCTCGTCGTCATCATCATCGTAGTAATCATATGGATCCCTCGTTCTTCGTTGCCGTCCCAGATCGGCTTCGACATCATGCGGACTACTACTGCTCGTGCCAGATGTGACTTGCCACTCATCACTGTCGTGCTCCGCTTCTGCAGCGGGCTCCTCAGACACCGCTTCCGCATACTTCGGCAGCTTGTTTGTGCTATCGCCGTGCACAAGGCCAAGTCGTTCTTCTTCAGTCGCGCCGTCGCCGGAGGTGCCAGGGTAGGAGTGCTGCGCATTACTTCCGCTGTGGCCGCTGATGAAGGAGAGGGCTCCGCGACTCGTTGGCCGGCCATCGGATGCAGCGTCGGATCGTTTACGGTGGAAAACGTTTTGAAAGCTGAATTGGCGGCGTGTCCCACTTGCAGGGCCAGAAACGTGAGGGGGCGGTCGCGGAGGGGCCAGGCTACTTGTCTGAGATGTAGCACGATCGCGAGGGTCGGGCAGATCGCCAGCAAAGTGGATGTGTGTTGATGCAGCGCCTTTGTACTCTGTTTCGGAGCCGTCTCGCGGTCGTTGTAAGTCGTGCGGAAGGCCGTAGACATGCGGGCCACCACTATCACCAGTATCTGGATCCACTTCTCGCAGCGCCACCGGGCTATGGCCCTTGGAGTATCTACGCTGCTCCGAGCCGGGTGTTGCTCTTCGACTCATCCTCCCGATGCGCCCAAAGAAGCCAGGGTGCACTTCCGAGTCTGGCTCACTCACAGTATCATCGCCTGGAAAGTGCGACATACCCAATGGCGGGTGAATAGTCTTCGTCCGTTTGACAGAAACGCTATGCGCCGTACTGACAGTCTTCCGCCGTCTGAGACCATCCCACTCCACCTCCTCATTTTCACCGATCGGCTCCATATGCTCTTCGTGCAGGCGATGCGACTCATCTGCCTCCCTTTTTGACCGTGCACGGGATATCGCACGCACGATGCCTGCTCCGCCTCGTATCGCGTCCGCGCGTGGCTCGTACTCTGATTCTTCCTGTTCGGCCACAGTCCGGATTTGATCAAGATCGCCTTTGAAGACTGCTGTGTCTGGGACGTCTTTACTACTTTTCGCGAGCTGCAGCAATACCACACCAGAACAGATAACCAAGAAGCCCATAACGACGTCGGCAATCTGGATTCCGGTGCCATGGAAGCCCTGGAATAAAATGGCGGAGGTCACGATAGTCGAGCTCGTGAAGTAAACGTAGTATGTTGGCGTCACCAAGGCAGCATTGAAGAGATTGAGTGCCTTCTGTTGTAGTTGTCAGCGCCCTTCTATCACTTCTGGCGCACATTACCAGACTTACATTGAGGTAGATGATCTCCGTTAGCAGAGTCGCAATCACGAATACCAGCAGCACATATGTGAACCACTGATTGAACTGCGGCTTGCCATTGATCTGCGCAATCACAGCAGAGCCCAATCCCTGGGTCGCAACCACAGACAGCCCTCCGACTAAGCTGCATATCGTGAGGTAGATCAGCATGCTCTTCTTCCCGTACTTCGGCGCAACGAACCACGCAACAGCCGCAGAGCCCAGAATAACGACTCCTGCATACGACAAGAAACCCGGCGCGATCACATAATGTTGCATCTCTTGTATGTCCGCCACCGCCGCCTGCTCCGGCGCATTGAGCACGATGATGACCGATCCCAGTATGCATTGAAAGCACGAAACCTTGCCCACGAAGCTCAGCCGCTCCTTCAGGAAGATCGCGCTTAGAACTGTCGTGACCACCACACTCAATGCGCCTAGTGGCGTGACCAGTATAGCGTCCGTGAAAGCGTAGGCGACGAAGTTGCAGATCTCGCCTATGATCATGAGGGTCATGCCGGCCCACCACCAAGCGTTCTTGAGGTACCCATAGCCTTCTCCGGCTTCTTCGTTGTACTTCTTGTTCGCTTTCAACAACCCCATCTTCTTGATCACGAAGGAGACACCAATGAAGAGGCCTGATGCTATGGCAAGTATTAAACCGACGATTTTGTAGCTGGCGGGTCGCTTGCCATTGGTTGTGGAGTTGGAGGATGTGGAGTTCTTGGAGGTGCCATTCTTATCGTTTTCGGCGCGGGCGAGTAGGACGTTGGAGGCGTAGAATATGTCCGCCGCGACGGCGTCTAGAGAGTCCATTGTAGATGCCGGGAGTGGACGGTTGTTCGGTCAGGAGGTCTTATCGCTGGCGGGCAAGGCGCTGCATGTATGTCGATGCTCTTTACAAGCTGTACAAATATCGGGCCAATTTCTCTCTATTCAAATCGTGCCACCCTATGTACTCAGGCGCTGGCGTTCCTCTTTGTTTATAGCGTAGGGTCGAGGCTGTTGGTCTGCTGTCTCGTAGGCAGTTAAGCGAACTCGCCTGCAGGAGCAACGCAATGGGATGACGACGGGCGTCAGACCACCAACTCCTTCAACGGCAATCCAAGAAGAAAACGTGGAATATAGGTCGTCAGGAAGGTCGCAGGTGGACTATTTGTTGTTGTTTCGAACGGTCGCAGACCTTCCGGTTGCACAGCGTACGATGCCTGCTCCGCTGAGCTCTTCCCGGTCCAGACTTCTCGGTCGGTGGTGTTACGAGATGCGCGTGTAAGCTTGTGGCGCAGTGCTTGAAGTGGTGGCAAGGCTGGGTCTTTTCGTTACGTCTGTCGCAAGTGTCCGGGGGCCAGATATCGGTAATTGCTTGTGTTATAGGGAGAGAGATCTATAGGGCCTGGTCTTGGTAGTAAACATTCGTCTCTCGGGCAGACGCTGGCGGCTCGTGCGATCCAGGAACAAGGAACAAGGTTTACCGATCGACAGGCTCAACACGCGTGGCGGTTCATGCTTCCACATGCTTTTAGTCCACGTGACTGATTCGCAACCACATTATGATCATACATATCGATAGCTCGTCAAACACTAACTCGGTAGGCACGACAAAATACTCCCCAGCTTCTCAAGCACAACGCTCTGCGCCTCCTTCCCAGCTGTAGTCTTGTCTCCAGCATCCCCAACACTGATCGAAGCATAACACCCATCCGTCCCTACCACATCCGTCTCGTTTGGCAGTCTTCCATCATTACCGCAGGTCTCCACATCCGCCGGCGTAAGGAATGGGATTGCGATGTTGACTCTCGAGAGTACGAACTTATAATCCGAGGGCGCAGCGCAATCCTCGTTGACCTCGGGATAGTTGACGTTGAGGAACACATTGGAGGGCAAGTAAGGCGTGCCAGAGTTGACGAGCGCTTGCGTGACGGTCGTGGACAGGTCTGCGTACACGGACATGTAGTTCTCAAGTGGTGCGTTCCAAGCAGTTTGCTCGCCTGAAGAGCCAGAGAAAGCGATAGCAGGAATGCCTTCTTTGACGGCTTCCACGGCGGCGCCTACGGTGCCGGAGAACTGGGTGACGATGCCCAGATTGGATCCGACGTTACTGGAACTTGTTGTAAGCAAGCTGTCTCGGAGGGCATGCATGTTCTGAGACGACTTACGGTCCTGCGACTGCAATGTCTGGTAGACCGCCGTAGAAGTCCTCAGATAACGTCTGGATACCGAATTTCATCGCCGTGACTGGATACGAGTTGACGTACTGCTCCACTGTCAGCTGACTGGATCTCTTCGAGCGATGTCGCAGGGAATCTACATTGAACCGTGGCATGCTAGCATTATTTCCTGTCGGCGGGCTTCCAGGTGGACACGATTGGAATTGGCACCCATCGTCCACCTCAGTCGGCGGTGCGTCGAGTGAAGATTTTCCGGACTCGTTATCCGCTGGGGCGGAGATGAACGACTCGAAGCCGGCATCGACCAAGCTGTCGTAGAAGACTCTGGTATTGTTTAGACCGCGGAATCCATCTGTTGTGGTATGAGCTCACCTCAGGTTCTTCTCAGCCCAGCCATCATCGTTCGACTGAATGACATTGACAGCTACTGCCGCCAGCGGTAGTAGACAGATAACGAAAGCTGAAAGATACATGATCGAGTGTGGCGGTCAAGTCGCTTGGGCGCGAAAGATCGCAAGCCCGACGAGGACGAGCGAAGGGGTGATATACTTGCCAACAAATCCACCTGTGAAGTCTACATATTTGAAAAGCCTCGGCGTAGCAGATGGCAGCCAATGTGTATGTCGAACGACATGCACGAAGTCGTCCTCGCGTTTCGCTTGGCTCAATTTGAAGGTCTGACTTTGGCAGCCAATCAGCGTGTGCGGACGTCGAAGTCAAAAGGTGTTCCGATCTTGGAGCAACTTCGCCATCTCCGCCGCGTTGTTGTTTACGCATTCGACAGCGTGAGCCATAGCAAGAGCTGGGGGTTTGAAAGACTGCTGAGCTTCGACACCATAATGAAGACTCCGGCCTGATGGCAACATGGTGTACTCGGAGCATGCCGACGTCGTCCAGACCCTCGGGTGTTTTTGACACGTCCACTGCATCGGACTCACGCTCTTTGTCTTCGCAGTTCTGAAGCCGGAGCACACCACGGAGTTCATCGAGCATTTCCAAGCAGCCTTCGAGGTCCGCACCAAGCGACAGAAGTGCTTGAAGGAAGACACGGTTGATTTGCTACTCGGGAGACCTGAACAAAAGCGGTCCTGCCGTTTTGGGCACGCCGCTCCTTCCTGTTTGGGACTGCCGAGTGAACATGAGCAATATGGCTTCCAAACGTGTCCTTGGTGTGTTCCAACGGAGAGGATGAAAGAGGCAGGAAAATAGAAGTCTCCGTTGTCCGTGCAAATGTGAGAAACATATAAAGGTGTTGGTAAGATCTCCTTGTGCTAAAAGCCGAAAGAGCACGACAACGACCGACGAGCAATCTTCCGAAAAAAGACAACGCCAGCATACGCTTCGATTCCTTCAAACACCCATCAGCCAGTGATCAACATCCATCCATCAGCTTCATGTCTGTGGCCATGAGCTCCTCACAATCAACCTCGCGCTCGAGCAGCACATCCTCCGAAAAGACCCTCGTGAACAACCCGCAATGCCACGAGCCTGACCACACCACTCGGGGCGTACCACTCGTCGACACTACAATCAAGGCTCTGCAGCGTCTCGATGAGAAAGCTACTCGAGCTTTCATCAAACTAGGCCTGGCTCCGGATCGGCCGTCAAACCCATCACCTGCGGTTCAGAGACCCGGACAGGTTCATTTGGGGTATTGATCGATGTGGTCAGCATATAGAGTCGCTTCAGGAAACCGACGTGATTACTGGCATGTTGGAGCTTGGATGATGTCTGGTGACAACTCCCTCAAAGTTGGCTGGTTCCGCTGAGCAGGGAGTCAATGGAGCGTCTGAAGAACCTCCTAGCTCTTGCTGAAGATAATGAGCATCTGGCATATTTCATGGGGTTCGGCCTTTGATGTGGTGTTGTATGTCTTTCGGTGGAAGGTCAAGCATGACTTTGTTCCTAGCAAGCATATCAGCCATCTATTGAGCTCCATATGCGGCTGCATAGTATGATAGTTCTCTCCTATGCCTGTCCGTGCTACGGCTTTTCAGTGGCTTAAGTGACAATGGCCAAGATATACATGTAATCAGAAACACACCATGACAAGCGTTCCGCCAATTGCCTCGGTCATGTTGCGTCGGCAACGGAACGAGTCATTTGAGGTCGACCTTCTGCTCTTCATCACTCATATCAGTATAGCATCTCTTTCCTGGATTCCACAATCATATTCAAATCGCAAAACGGCTAATGTCAACGGCGCAAGCAAAGGATTTGTGAGCTTTAGGAAGAGATCCAGTCAGCTTTTACTCACTCGGATCCGATCGGACAGTTTTTGCCCCACTATCGAAGCCCAACAGCCCACCAAGCTACATCACATCCATGAGCAGCGTCTTCAAACTTTCGATACCACCTTTGCATAAGCAACACCTCCACCACTCTTCCAAACTTGCAAATATTGCGAACCAACGCCTGAACAACCTTTCACGACAACTACATACCGACAATACCGCAAACATGTCCAAGACAGAAGCTGTGTAAGTCATTGAGTGTTTCCTACTCCCGGCTGAATTCGTACTCGGTGAGAATTTTTTGAGGTCAGGTGGAACAAGTGGTTATAGAGGCGGCGGCACAGCAGCAGGCAACAGGCATGGACTGCGATTGGGAGACGAAGATGCTTCACAACAGAACAGTCTTGTGAAGACCTCACGACCTGTGTCGAGAACACGGGGCATTTATCAGCAAGCTCTGCGCGAAGTATTCACTATCATATGAAGAACCGCAATACTAACAATGCCTCCTACACAGCGGCGACTTCGGTCTCATTGGCCTCGCGGTCATGGGCCAGAACCTGATCCTCAACGCCGCAGACCACGGATTCACCGTCGTGGCCTTCAACCGTACCGTCAAGAAGGTCGACCGTTTCCTCGAGAACGAGGCCAAGGGCAAGAGCGTCGTGGGAGCATGGAGCGCGGAGGAGTTCGTCGCGAAGCTCAAGAAGCCGAGGAAGATGATGATCCTCGTCCAGGCTGGCCCAGCTGTGGATTCCTTCATCGAGACCTTGCTCAAGTCTGGCGTCGAGGAGGGCGATATCATCATTGATGGTGGTAACTCGCATTTCCCGGACACCAACCGCCGCACGAAGTACTTGTCGTCCAAGGGCATTCGGTTCGTCGGCACTGGTGTGTCTGGTGGTGAGGAGGGTGCACGATACGGGCCTTCGATCATGCCCGGTGGTAACGAGGAGGCATGGCCATACATCAAGGACGTCCTCCAGAGCATCTCGGCCAAGTCCGATGGCGAGCCATGCTGCCAGTGGGTTGGTGACGAGGGTGCGGGCCATTACGTTAAAATGGTCCACAACGGCATTGAGTACGGTGACATGCAGCTGATCTCTGAGGTTAGCACCATTCAGAACTTGACCCTCGCATGGCGGAAACTGACAGTAATTCCTTAGGCATACGACGTGATGAAGCGCGGTCTTGGCATGACTGGCAAGGAGATGGGTGACACCTTTGCGGAGTGGAACAAGGGCGTGCTCGACTCTTTCCTCATCGAGATCACCCGCGACATTCTGTACTTCAACGACGAGGATGGTTCACCACTCGTTGAGAAGATCATGGATTCTGCAGGGCAGAAGGGTACCGGCAAGTGGACTGCCATCAACGCACTCGACATGGGCCAGCCCGTGACGCTCATCGGAGAGGCTGTCTTCGCTCGTTGCTTGTCATCTCTCAAGGGCGAGCGCACACACGCCAGCAAGAAGCTCGATGGGCCAAAAATCGAGTTCTCTGGCGACCGCAAGGAGGTGCTTGCCAACCTTGAGCAGGCCCTGTACGCTTCCAAGATTATCTCATACGCTCAGGGTTTCATGCTCATGCAGGCTGTAAGTACCATACGCACTTCTACCGCGTTACCATCACTCATAGCACTTCACAGGCCGCCAACGAGTACAAGTGGAAGCTCCAGAAGCCAGAGATCGCGCTTATGTGGCGCGGTGGCTGCATCATCCGCTCCGTCTTCTTGAAGGACATCACCAAGGCCTACCGCTCTGAGCCCGACCTTGAGAACCTCTTGTTCAACGACTTCTTCAACAAGGCCATCCACAAGGCGCAACCCGGATGGCGTGATATCGTCTCCAAGGGCGCACTCTGGGGTATTCCTACTCCTGCCTTCTCCACTGCTCTGTCCTTCTACGACGGCTACCGGACCAAGGACCTACCCGCCAACCTCCTGCAAGCTCAGCGCGACTACTTCGGTGCACACACCTTCCGCGTCAAGCCAGAGCACGCAACCGAGAAGTACCCAGAGGGCAAGGACATCCACGTCAACTGGACTGGACGTGGTGGCGACGTTTCTGCTTCGACTTACACTGCTTAAGAGGCATCTCATCTTGCTTGCCAAGGATGAAGATGGTGTAGCTAGTCGAGGAACCAGATGGGTGATGATGTGCTTACGACTCCGATAGATTCTGCTGCATGTATCTAGCTGTCAAAGAAAAGTTGAAAGCTGGGTGCTCCGCGTTCCACAAATATGCGTTCCTACCTCAACTTACTGATCTATGCGCGACGTGTAGGTGGGAGAGGAGAGCAGAGTCGTTCTACCATAAAGGTGGTGTAAAGTCATATATACATTTGTCCGATGCTCTGCGCTATTGTCAACATAAGTTCTCTAGCGCGCTCTATGATTCAGAAGTGTTCGCTCTATGCGAAACTGCTTTATCTTGCTCCCCTCTGTACGCCGCCCGGTTCTTCTATACTCTAGAACCAGTGGAACGTGTACCAACCCTCGTTCGACCAACTTAGCAAGTCCACCTTGTCGAGTTCGTCTGCCTTGCTCCAAAGCATGATCTGGCGCATCCTCACATTCGACTTCCAATTAGCCTCGATACCGTCGCTGTGCTTACCCCCCTTGCCGTAAGAACGGTGAAAAAGGTCACAGGCACGGTCTCCCTTGACGGCGGGATATCTGCGATTGAAGTCCATACCACTTTCCGAACTTTTCAGCAACGGGATGACTTCCGAATGACAGTGATTGGTACCCTGAACTACGCCACGGGCGAAAGTGTCGGACCCAATGCTATACAACATATCTTTCACCGCGTTGACTACTTCAGATTGCCCTGAAGTTGCTGCCACTATTGCATGTTCTACCGGGTTCTTAAGCGTATACTCGCTACCGAACTGGCGCTCCAGCCCCGCCATGAACTCGAGATTCAGTACCTCCCCCCTGACAGATCTGCAGAGTGTGTCCAGGGCCCACCCGACATGTTTGGGCATCGTTAGAGCCTGCATGCCGCCATCAAAGAGTATGCTCCCGGGCGTGGTCCAGCCCTTGAAGATGTGCATGTCGACCTTGTAAACATGCTTGCGAGCGTCCACGACGATGTGGAGGCGGAAGCCGAGAGGGCTATTGTCTCTAAGGACGGGAACGTACATGAGGTGGCGAAACCGGATGTAATCAGCGTCGCCATTGGGACGGTGGAGGCTGGCGAGCCACTCTGCGGCAGGTCTATCGAAAGCGCGCTGGTAATCGCCTGTGTCGGGGTCGCGGTAATGGATGGCGAGGTAGTCGCATCTGGCGTCCACACGAAAGATGGTATGCTGGAAGAAGTAAGGTAGATACTCTTCGCGAAGTAGGCGACTTGTGCGGATGAGCGCTGGCGGCCGGACGGTCTTGATTGGGAGGCAAGTCCCGGTCTCGTCGTCAGGGTTGTCGCGTCCGGTGAAGCCGCGAAGGTTTTCTTGTTCGGTTTCGACGAGGTAGGAGTAGATCATAAGGCGAATCTCGGCAGGAAAGTCGTAAAGCGACGGCTTCGATCGTTTTGATTTGCCGTGGCATTGGTTGGAGGGAGGTTTAGTGTTGTGCTGATGGTATGGAGCCACGTTGTCGTGGCTGGGGTCGAGCAAGGAGAGAAAGGTTGCATCCGATAGATCGTCGCACGATGCAGCGGTAGTCGAGATGAACGGTCTTGTCCGGCTCGATGCGCGTTGTCGCAGCTTAGGTCCAGTAGAGGGAGGATTACCATGTTGGTATTTTGATGCATGACTTGTTCGTATCCTGTATGTGTAGTTAAGTTGTTGTGTTGGGTTACCCAGTACGGTATGTCGGTACGTTGATCGTGTCGTAGAGTATACGGTGTTGCAAGAGATACGATATATCAGTATTGGTACGAAGTAGATGGATGAGAAAGATTTCAAACAGAAGAGAAGAGAGAGACTCGGTACTTATTATATACTGCCTCCTGCTGCCAGAGATGCGACCAATCGTTATAACTCTGTCGAATTCCCGAACTCAGATGAATGCTGCTGACCACCCAGCCATCATCCATCGTTGGTTAGGAAAACTCAAACCTCAAAATCGATCCAGACTGTGGGGTCCGTCAGGCTTCTCAGCGTGAGAAGAGGCATCCTTACTTTTCCATTCGCCGATGTGATGTTCTCTTGGAGCCTATCCGTTTCTCGTGCTGCTGTTCTGCCATTTGTTTTGCTTAGTAGGCTGCCGTCTTCGAGGCTTACCTGAGCAGGCTTGATCGAGTTCGGACAGCCTCAGCAGCCGGGAGTCTGTTTACAACTGCCAAATCTTCCTCCTCATCTTCTTCCTTGTCCTCCTCTGCGACTTCGAACAACGGTACGTCTTCCGAGAGGGGATGTCTCACATCCTCTACGGCCTCCACAGCCTCATCCTCCTGCCTAACATCCTTAGTAGAACCTCCAATGACCGCGCTCCCGCCTGTAACTTGCTGAGGTCTCTTGAGCTTCTCTAGCCAGTCGTTTGGTAGCACGACGTTGATGCCCTTATCTGCCTCCGCGCCTGCGAACATGCTCGCCAGTCTCTTTAGCACCACCAAACCCAACACTTGATTCTTGTTGGCGCAACAGTAGACGCGAAGCAGAGACACGATTTTGAGTGGCACCATGAGCACGCGCTTGCAATCGTTGGTAAGCAACCCTATCAGAAAGAGTACAAGGGTTAGCATGTGTCTCCGCTTTTACAAGCAATCTAGAAGATCTTTGAGCGCTACATAGCGTCCGATCGCGTCTCGGAGAATTATGTTACCCAGCAGTACTTACCGTTGCGGTCGAGCATCCCAGCCTCGCCGAACATGTCATAGATTGACTGCCAGCCCTCGCCGAGGTACATATCGATGTGGTAGGCCTTGTCATGAAACACGATCTCGAGGGTGAAGCCGAGGGGGCTGCCATGCTTCGTGATCGGGGTGAACATGACTCGACGGAACCGAATTTGCTTTCGCTCCTCGCCCGGTAAGCTGCTCAGCCAAGCGCTGGCAGTCTCGTCGAGCATGCTGTGAACTTCGCCATCGAACCGGATTTCAGCAAGTCCGCCTTCGTCCCTGTGCAAGAGGGTTAGCAAGCGGCTCCGCCTGTTGAAAGAGACTAAAAGGTTCTAGAGCACAACATAGGGTCCGATCGTATCTTGGAGAGCCTCTATATTCAGGATAGAAGGGCAAAAGATCAAAAAGTGCCTCAGCTATATCAGAGGACTAGAAAGTCTCAGACGTCGCAGAGCGCAACACAGAGTCCGATCGTATCTCGGAGAACACCTTTCGCGTTAGTACTTACCAGATTTCTTTGGCCTCGACAGCGCGGTCTATCGGAGCGTCGATGCGGAATGTGGTGCTGCTGAAGAAGTGGGCGAGGTATTCCTTTCGAATTATTGGACTGATATGCAGCATAAGTGGAGGGCGAATGGTCTTTAGCGGAAGGCAGAAGGGGTTGTCGAGATCATGGCCGCCGAAGTCGCGCTGATCCTCCTGCTCGTGGTCGACAAGGCAGTCAAAGATGCGGAGGCGCAGCTAAGCCAATTCAACGAGAGGTTAGCAAGTGTCTGGGACATATGTGCGAGTGATGGAAGGTATTGAAGGGCCGCATGGCGCTTGGTGCTACTCCGGAGAACACTGCCACCCATCGGTGTGACGTACCTCGGAGGGGAGGGCAAGAAGCGGAGATGTCGTTCCAGCAGCGATAAGTGTTACCGCGGACATCTTGTACGGTAGCGTCGTTATTGGTAAGAAGGAGGCGCGAACGAGAGATACGTTGTAGAGTTGCTGTAGTAGCGAAAGCTGCTTAGTTTGCTCAATACCGCGTGTGATATCGCTGTTCACACGTAGTCGAAGAGCCGCCGAAGTGGTAGCACGCGTAGCCGAGTAAACAAGCGCGGTGTTTGCTGGACGTCTGTCGAATAATGCAAAAGGATGAGCACGAGCAGGGGGTGTAGCGATGGTATAGCTATACTGTATCGATGATATAGCGATAGTTAGTTGCGAATGCGTTGAAACGATAGGCAGAAAAAGTCGGATGCTGAAGCTTGGAGTATTGTGAATTGTGGAAGCAAGAGTGCCCAAACCTTCTTGCCCTTATGGCCTCCAAGCCAGATGTGGTTGGTCGAACTTGCACTCACTGCGCCCAAACTGTCGGGTCAGTGCTTCCTCTCGAAGGTGAACGGAAAGTACTCTCGTACTCATACCGCTGTCCGTGCTTTCGCTACAAGCACAGCACTTCGACAGACACGCAGTGGACAGCACGAATAGTCGTGGCCCAACCGCGGCATCATTTCTGATGCTTCTCCTGATCCTTCTCCATACCCTGCAACACCCAATTCGAATGGTGCTTCGCATACTCCTCTTCCCCCTCCTTCGTCCGCATCTTCTCCTTCATCTCGAACTTCGTCGGCACGTCAACGCCTCGCCCAACCGCCGGCCGCTGCTGGATCGTCTCCAACCACTTCTGCAGCTCGGGGAAGGGCTTGGTCTCAACACCAGCCCACTCGGCCCAGTTGACCCAGGAGAAGCAGCAGAGATCCACGATCGTGTACTTGCCGCCTACGATCCACAAGCCGTGGCCAGCACTGCTTTGGGTGGCGAGACGGTCGTTGAGGACCTGGTATAAACGCTTCGTCTCGGTTTGGTAGCGCTTGATGGCGTAGTCGATCTTCTCTGGGGCGTAGCGGTAGAAGTGGTTTGCTTTTCGTAATGATCAGGACATTGTCGTACTGGAATGCTGGGGGGAGTGCTAACCTTGCCCTTGCATCGGGCCTAATCCCGACTGCATCCAGACCAGCCACTCGACCATCTCCCAGTACTGATCAGAATCGTACTTGAAGCTGATCGAGTGGTCTTTATCGTACTTCTCGCACAGATAAAGCTGGATGGCGGCGCCTTCGAAGACTCGCTTCGGTTTTCCGGACGTCTTGTCTACTATAGCTGGGATGCGGCCATTTGCTGGAATGAACATCAGCATGGTTCTTCAACACCTACCCGAGGGCACCAGCAAGGTCGTCCGGGAGGTCTCACGGTTTATATCAAGGAACCAATCTTCCTTCTGCACGTTCTTCGAGATCTCGACATTGTGGACTGTATACTTCAGCCCTAGTTCTTCGAGCGTGCTGCTGATTTTCTGGCCGTTGGGTGTCCCGCTCGTGTAGCTGTATAACGCGTCAGCTGCGAACTCGAGAACTGAACGGGATTCGTGATGCTATCAGGCTACTATCAGAGGGGGATGTGAACTCACAGGTCAATGTCGGCTTGCTGTGGCGCCATGATCGCTTTGGGTCGTTGATATCACGGTTCTCTATACGTTGTTGTGAAGAGAGACTTGTATACGCCAAAGTCAAGTCTTGGGTGTATCGCACCTCTTCAAAGCAGAAAAGAAGTCCATCTTGAAGCAAGAGCCCGCTCGACGTCATGTATGATGCCAGGGGACTGGGAGGAGGAACGGATGTTCGCCTGGAAGGCGCCGACAGTCTATCATCAGCGGCGTATACCTACTATTTTGCTTGCTCGGGAGCACAATCATACTCTGGCCGCTGGGCACCACTCTTTGATGCAGTATCAGATGGTTTGTGTGCGGTTACACACATACAGCAACAGATCCCACTGCACGAGCTAGGGCCGGAGTTTGACGGCGATATGGTACGGTCTGCTACAAGAACCATCCTCTTACATGCATTGTGAGCATTTCACAGCGGCGTCTACAGACGCTCATGCTTCCAATAGCCTCTGTGCAGATTCGTGACCCAGCATAAACATCGTCAGTCCAACTCCACGAGCCTATACAACACAGCAGCACAGTTACGTGAACATACTTTACCGAGACAGCACCTTCGTGCCCGCAGTCGATCGAACAGCGAACGAATCGTATACACACATCTACCTAATCTCCCACAACCTAACCTTCCCCTGCTCATTTCCCACCGCCATCACACAATGCACCTCCCCACACACCACCTCCCCCGCCGCGATCGCCACGCCTGTAATCCGTCCCAACGGCGTATTACTCGTAGGCCAGTTCTTGAAGACCGTACAACTAGGCAGATGCACCAGACGCATGGCGTCTCGTTTCCACTTCGATGCTATCGCCAATAATTGTCCGTCGGGCGAGAATGTGAGGTGGGAGGTCGGCGTGGTGAGTTGGTCGAGTGTACGGGTCGGTTTCGGTTGAGACGGGAGTGGTTGTTCGGCATTTGGGGGTGGTGAGGCGAGCCATGCGCGTCGGTCGTAGATGTTGACGATGCCCGAGCTGCTTCCAACTATCACCCACCGATCGGTACCGATAGTAGCTTTGACGAATTCGTGCTGCCCACCCAACGCGATCGTGGTGGTGCCGACAGCGCCCTCGTCCTGCCATCTTGCTGTGATGCGTCGCTCGAGGACAAACCATTCTGTAATCTCACCGCTTTTGCCCGCGATGCTCATGCCTTTGCTATCGCGCCACCAAGCAAAATCCGCAATGCCGTTCCGGCTTTCGACGCGCACTTGGGTGATCCATTGGAGGCTACTAGCGCTGAGGACGTTGATCACACCGCCGCCTTTCCGCGCAGAGCCGAGGAGAGCCATGAGTTTGCCGTCTGGACTGAGTTTGAAGGTCTCCATGGTGCGCTGTTCGTGCTGCTGGCCGTAAACGCGGGTGACTTTCTCCACGCGCCCGGAGGAGAGGTTCCAGATGTGGAAGTAGCGCCTGCGGGCTGAGAGGAAGATACGTGAGTCGGTTGGGTGGAAGGCGGTGGTTGATAATGGGGTGCCGCGGATGTGGAGGCTGGTGAGGAGAGGGTTTGGGGTTGGAGCTGGTGGGGAGGGGGCGAGGTGATGGAGGTAGAGCGTTGAAGAAGGGCCGGAGGTTAGAAGGAGGGGGAGGGTGGGGTGGAAGGAGATGGAGGTTATGGCGGAGGGTTGGATGCCGGGGATGTCCTTCTGCCGTTGGATGTCGATGACTTCTGGGCGAAGCTTGCGCTTTTTGCCAGCGCCGGGCCCGGATTGGCGGACGAGGCTTGAGGCATCGCGGAGGAGTTTTGAGAGGGGGGCTACCGAGGGGAGGTCCTCGTCGAGGTCCATGTCGATGTCTGAGTCTCCATCGTCTGAGGCATTTTCGGAGAGTCTTCGCTTCTTTGACGCGGGTCTGCCCAAGGCATGGCGTGCCCACTCCGGAGCAGGGCTGAGCAGCTCGAACTGATGTCGAAGTCGTTTCTCATACTCGCGGCCATTGACTACGTCTTCGGCCTCTGTTATACGAAGCTTGCGTAGACGAGGCACGGAGGCTAACGAAACCATCATACGCTCATCGTCGCTGTCCTCCCATGCCGCTGGGTGCCGTGATCGTAATGTCTTATCGTCATCCGTTGTAGTCACAACCGCACCACCAGCCTGATTAGCCTGTCCAACGTCGGTGAAGAAGAGCTGTGAGCCATGTCAGTCCTGCCCCAGTCCACATATATGTTCGAGAGCCTGACCTACATCAGCGTCGTCCAGTCCTTCCAAGCCCGTGTCTGCTTGCGCATCCTCCTCCTCCCCATCCTGATCGTTCGCAAAAGCCGTCAAGCCTCTCCTGAAGCCAGCACTATCTCCAAACACCAACTGCTCGAGCTCTTCCTCTGTCTCATCTTTCTCGGGCTCGGGATCGACCTCGAATTCGACGTCCGAATTGTCGCTTTCCTGCTCATAGACTACCTCCTCTTCCTCCTCGCTGCCACTTTGCTCTGGCTGCTGCACAGCGCTTCGTTGGTCGAGCCTGCTCATGTTTGCTTATACAATCAGCAGAAAGAGAAGCATCTAGCAATCGTCGTTCGGCAAAGTTCATATGAAATTTTCTGTAAGTGGTTAGGCGCCTCGGCTAGCCCTACCCGGTTCCGTCAGCCTCCTCTCGTAACAAACATCACTCGCGGCACGAGACACTTCACCCCCAAAACCAAACCACTGTGTCGCACATATTCCTTCCAAACCCACGCACGTATATATTCCAGCGACACCACTCACTACCACCGCTTGCGACCCTTCACTCCACTCACACACAATGGCCGGCGTCAACGTCGAGGCTGGCAGCGACCTCGCCCAAGCCATCCAGAGCGCGGTCCAGCCAAAGCTCATCGAGAACGGATGGGTGGCGGAGGAAAACGACACGACGCTCTCCGAGTATGTCACCATGATGATGGTGAATGGCAAGGACCTGCAAGGAGTCGCGTCCGAGCTAGGAGGAGATTTGCTCGGCGTGGGTGAGGACGATGCGGCCGTCATGGCTTTCGCGCAGTGGCTGTTTGAGCAGGTGCAGATGATGGTCGCGCCGCAAGCAAAGCCAGAGATGGGCGAGGCTGGTGATGTGAAGCAAGAGGAGTTCTCGCAGCCACAGCCGATACCGTCGGTACAGGACTCACAGATGGACGACGCGGCATCAGGAGGTGAGGCTATCCCTAGTGGACCTAAAGCGATGCGTAACGGCGGCGGCCCTGGTAGAGGACGAGGCGGTCGCATACTAGGCCAGCTCAATAGCCACATGAACCGAGAACAGCTGCCAGATCCACTACGACGGATAAAAGGGGCAGCAGGAGGCCAGCATGGTCGCATCGATTCACACACCAGCCGAGGAGCGCCACGAGGGCCCAGAGGAGGACGCGGCGCCGCGAACGGTATACAGCGCATCATGAACGGTGGAGCTGGAGCACAAGCAGCCATGGGCCAGATGAACCCCACGATGCAGCAAGGCGCCATGAACCAGCTAGGTCCCGACCAACAGATGGCCTTCATGCAGATGATGGAAATGCAAGCGACAATGATGCAACAGATGCTTCAACAAAACGGCGGCGGCCCTTCACCACAATTCCCACATCAAAACGGCACCGGACGCGGCGGCAAAAGCCTCTTCGAACGCGTCGACAAGCGCGGCGGCTTCAAATCCCGCCAAAACAGCAGAGCACCCACATTCCAGAACGGCGACACATCAATGGACCTCGACTCTGCAGACCCAAAAGGCGACCCCTTCTCCACCGTCTGCCGCTTCAACGCCAACTGCACCAACCCCACGTGCCCCTACGCCCACCAATCCCCCGCTGCCCCGCCCAACCAGCCCCTCGACCTAAGCGACACATGCTCCTTCGGCCCCGCCTGCGAGAACCGCAAATGCGTCGGCCGCCACCCCTCCCCCGCCCAGCGAACCCAACACCTGAAGCAAGAAGTCGATTGCAAATTCTTCCCCAACTGCAACAACCCCAACTGCCCGTTCCGACACCCGGACATGCCGCCCTGCAGGAATGGCGCAGACTGCTCGGTGCAAGGGTGCCGGTTCACGCACAGCAAGATCGCGTGTCGCTATAACCCGTGCACGAAGGCTTATTGTCCGTTCAAGCATGGGGAGGGGCAGAAGGGGGTCTTCAAGGATAAGGTGTGGACGCCTGGGGCGGACGGCGTGCCGAGTCTTGACGGCGAGAACGGGATGGGGGAGACGGCGAATCGGTTCGCGGGGTTTGATACTAATGGGGAGGAGGAGTTGATTTTGCCGGGGAAGCAGGAGGCTAAGCAAGAGCCAAAGCAAGAAGCGAAGCAGGAGAACGTGGATATGAATGGGAATGGAGAGCCGCACATCAAGGCAGAGGCCATGGCTACCTAGCACGATAGCCCGCGAGCTCTGCCGCTGGATGAGAAAGAGTCTGAGGTAGAGGTGGCAGCGAGGCGGGGGAGGGTGGTTGGGGCGCGGAGGTCGTCCTTCTGAGTGAGGCTATTGGTATAGCATGAGGGCGGTGCTTGATTAGTGCTCTATGGAGCATGGAGCGTGGAAGGACACGAGACGGAGAGCTGAAAACAGCAGCTTTTCATTCCTGTAACAATACCATCATTATGCGTTCGCTTGAGGCGCGTACATACAAAGTCATTCTCTTGCATATTGTGTCGTCTCTCACCTGTCTTTCACGATACCGCTTCACTCAACAGAATATCGAACCGCACATGAGACGACATGAATTGAATCAACCCAGCAGTGAGAATCCCAGCCATCAACAGAAGTCTTTCATCCCTACTACAGTACTTCT
>JAABUL010000099.1_pt1 | contig 164754 bp, 184 predicted proteins | sample 5559151 | NCBI WGS metagenome assembly JAABUL01 (sample SAMN10711876, study PRJNA513368) | rock metagenome | isolation source: Antarctica rocks | place: Antarctica: Victoria Land, Pudding Butte sud | reverse complement strand
CCCCCACCCCCCAACTCCGCCCACGCAGCCAACACATCCTCCCCCGCACTCGTAATACTCGACATACTCGTAATGCGATCGAGACTCTTGCCCTCAGTCGTATCAATCTTCGGCGGGACCTTCTTGCTCGGTCGCTTCTGCGGGACCGGCGAATTCTGGACAACCGGCGAAGCCGCCCTTCCTTCCTCCCTCCTCGCTACGCTCGTCGCCCGCGCCGACCCCATCGCCACCCTCGTGGCCATCCGGGTAGGAGGTTCGGGGGATGACATATCGATTAAATCGCGGAAGCTGGAGCCGTCGCTTGCGGACATCGCTATGCCGGATTTATCCATGTGAGGCGCAGGGGCGAAAGTGGGTGTGAGTGGGGAGGCGCGGCTGGTTGATAGCGAGGGCGAACCGGAGCGGATGGTTGGTGGGAGCTCTAGCGACATGAAATCAACTCCCAGCGAGTGGCTGGCGCTGTAGTCTGCGAATTTCGAGACTGCTGGTAGAGGACGATGAGAACTCTCTGGTGTTGGTTTGTTGGAGGAGTTTTCGCTTTGTGCCGGGCGTGGCGTGCGCGGGCTCCTGGTCCTACGACCGTCCACGAGAAGAGGAGTACGATTTTGACTTCGGGCTGAAATGTCTGGCAGGAGTGACTCGTCATCACTAAGTGGTGGCAGTAACAGACTAAGTCGTTTTCTCGGCTTCTCGCTCGAGACTCCTGGCGGTGTCGGAAAGTTCTCTGCAGCAGTCAAAACCTGCGACAATCCCGAGATCCTAGTCTCGGCGTCGCTGAGGATATCGTTCGGTGTCTCAACTTCCGAATCATCCGCCAGCGGCGAGACAGACGATGGTCGAGACTCCTCTGGCGAAGGTGCTCCCAGCTCTATCAGTCGTTGTAACACAGATGGCGCTCCCGGCTGTATTATCCGACCTTGCTCGTCCAACACATCGTCTTCGTCGATGGTATAGCCCTCTTCATCAAAGGTGTCGTCGTCCTGTTCAGTCATGATCTCCGCCTCGATTTCCGTCCCGGAAACAGGCCGGCTATCCTGTATTGCGTCTAGAAGACTCGGCTTCATCACAAGGAAACGTTCCAACCTCGCCAGACTCGCAGGTGGACCCGATTCACGAGTCTCCTCCGTCAAGCTCTCCTGTGCCAGGAATCTCCCAAGTCGAAAGTTCTTGTCAACAGATCCTTTCCGAATCATGCTGTACCTCTCTCGTTGTTCTCGGGACTCGTCACTGAATGGACTCCCAGCCCGACTGTCCGCACGACTGCTCGTTAACTTCCCCTCTTCTCTCAGCTTCAACATCTTCAGCGCGTTAGAGTGCGCAGAAGATCGTTTCTTGGCCAGGTGCTCCTCCTCCTGCTTGAGCGCCAGACGATAGCCCTCCGCAAAGCTGTTTTTTTGCATGGCAGCTCTCTTTTGACGCATCAGTTCCAAAAGCATCATCTCCTCGTCTGTCACAGCCATCAGATGAGATGCATCAGTTGGCGCACTACTAGTAGTCTCTCCCGCGGCACTCTGCATCTCGCTGTTGTCTTTGCCACTGCGAGAAGCGGGCTGACTCCTTAGTAGCGGGCTTGTCGAGTTTGCCAAAGGCGGCGACAGTGGTGCTTCTGACTCGCGCCGGCTTTGCACCTTTCGAGGAGTCGGCACAGGCGGGATCTCCATGCTGTCGGTGAGTCTGATAGGGATGGAACCAGAAGTTTGTGCTGTGCTCGTACTCTTCCGTATGATCTCCTCTGTAAGACTATTCTTGCTGTGCACTTTCCGCGGTGGAATAGCAGGACGCTGTAGTCTCGTCGCGGAAGCTTCGTTGATTTGCCTGCTCTCCCGCACAGACGATCGCCGGCTGCTGCGTGCATCGTCTGACTCGGATGACAAGGCCAGCACAGATTCCGTGTCGAGCTGAGAGTGTGCCAGCCTCCCATCACCGAGCCGTGATTGAGCGTCTCCGCCAACGGCAGAAGTCGCGGTCCCGTTCACAATCGACAAATCGCTGTTAGATCTGTGTTCACGACGCCTCGCGGAAGGTTGAACTTGCAGGGTCGGGAGGAGGCTTTCTCGCCGCCGAGCATAGTCGGGACGGTCGCGAGCGGAACTCAGTGCAGGCTGCAGGCCGCTATACGGGCTCAGTCCGGCCAGCAATTCTTTTGGAGAGGGTCGTGATGGCTCTGCTGGTAGCTCCACCGCCGCGGTTTTCTCCATCTTATCTTCGTCTTCGTCATCGGAAGAGATGTAGAAGCCATCAAACCAGTTCTGTATGCCTTTCGGAGGCTTTCGTTTATGTGTCTTCGTCTCGTCGTAGATGTCCGGGTCGAAGATCTTCACACGAGGTAGACCTCTGGCATTTACAGGTTCCAGAGGTGAGGCTGAAGGTGTAGTGTCCTTGTATGTCTCGAATCGTCCATTGGGTCCTTGGCGACGCACCTGAGCATATACAGTTTCCTCTGGAAAATAGTCTGTGTTGTTGGTCACTGCTGAAGGGGAGTGTGTGTACTTGGCGGGTGACAACATAGGGCCCGTGGCAGGTTTCGGCTGAGGAAACAGAGACATCACGTCCAGCTTCTTCGACCTCTTCGACCCCTCGCCATCTTTCAAGGACCTGGGCTGCTTCATAGCAGACTTCAAGGGTTTGCTTCCAGGGGGAGGGCTGCTGGCTATCTCACCAATAGTTGGTGAGCCCTTGCGAAGTGCCATATCCCTCACAGCCGAAGCAGAGGTCTGCTGAGACACGTAAAGAGGCTGTTTGGTCGGTTCGTAATGCCCACGATTCACGGACTCGACCGATGGCTTCTGCTCCGAATAGAACTGGTTCGGCCGGACAGACTGACCGCTGCCATGCCGCGATAGCCCATATTGTCCACCAGAAGTATTCGAAGTCGTCCGCACATCGCTGCTCGACCAATTTGATGGCTGCGCACCCGGCCAAGGCATGGCATGCTTTCCAGTCGGTGTGATGCTTCGTGAGCCTTCCCTCGGTTCAGGGAAGGTTGCCAAACTCTTCTGATCCGCTCGTAGCAGCTCCCTCAGTGGCTCAGGTGTATCGATGCGAGGTGCGGCCAGATTCTGGCGGTTGTTCGTTCCAAGCAAGCCCTGGGCCTTCAGCGGTACTTCGGTCTGCTCAAATGGTCGGGATCCATCATTCGACGTCCGGTGAACGAGTTCGGTGGGAGTTGGGCGTCGGCGCAGCCGCATCGTGCCAGCGAGAACCCGCGCAGCTTGCGGCGCTCTCAAGGGGGACTCGGCAGCTGCTCGGCCAGCTTGTTGTTCGTTTCACACGCATTCTGTACCTCCACATATTAGCCGGACCTTATGCAGCTGAGATACGAGATGGAACCCTACAAGCTCGCACCGCAACCATATTCATGCCTCCTAGTATGCTGTGCCCTCAACAATATCCTACAACGCCCAATGTGCTTCAAGTGACTGCCGACAGCGTGCTGCAGCGGCACGCAAAGGAGCGGATGGGTTTGGATGCATGAGAAAGGACTGGTCCCCCGCCTCTTTGGTATGCGAGCTAAGGCCACTAGTTCGCACGCCCACGCACCACTTATAGCAAGATCCGCCAGGATTAGGAGGTCATCGTCGGATCGTTGATTTAGACCTCGTGGTAATTATAATATATACTTCGTCTCCAAGGACGCTCAGCCTTCTGTAGGAGCTGTCCTGTCGTTGGATCCAACGCATCGGTCCCGACATACTGCCCTATCTTCTGGAACATCATACGTGGACGTAGTATACAAACAAGATCCATGGAGGAGCGTCGTATGCTCATCTCAACATCGAGCGTACTTGCACAAACGGCCGCGAAAATAGCCTCTCGGATCTGTGGCCGCCGTTCCCTCGATCGACTTCCGAGAGCTCGTGCCTCACGACTGCACGAGCACGATGCTTGAACTGCTGCACCAAAACCGAAAGGCCGGAAGTTCAGGGGTGCTGTAGGTGTTCTCCGTCTTTCACCTGATGATGATCGAATGACTGGTCGACTCGAGGGTAGAAAATGTTTGCCTTCGTACAAACCTCTTCAGAAGCTTCAGAGTTCTGCCTCTGAAGACGGACTCCCTTCTGTAACCGCTACCGGCCCTCGAAAAAGCCTCAAAAGAGACCTTTCGTTAAAGATGCGATCCCTTGTTACACACCAGCCCATCGATATCATCATTGAGAGCTCTTGTTACCACATATCTAGAAGACTCCAAGATCCACTGTCAGCTAAACAAGCCATCATTGTCCGCCTGCTATCGTCAATCACGGTAAAGAATACCATCATCGCCTTCCGTAGCAAGCAAGCAGCACCATGAAGTTGAAAGAAGCACAACAACCATAAGTATGTCTCAGACAGCGATGTCTTACTCCTGCAAAACCTGTCTTACTTCTCAACGGCGAACCTGAGACATCATGACTATGGACGAAGAACCTACGAGATCGAATGATGAGGCAAGCACAGATGGCGTTCATTCAGCGCCAGCACCATTGGTCACAGCTACAGCAAGGGCCGTGGCAACGGCAGCCAATGCTGGGACAGCAGCACCACCACCACCACCACCCTTCCCAGTCCCTCCTCCCACTCCTCCCACCACCACAGCACCCCCGCCCCCTTCCCCCCTGCCCCGACCTCCATCCCCAATCCTCACCGCCAGAATCCTAACCCTAGTCCTCCAAAACGGCCTCGCCCTCGCCACCCACCAACCCCGCCCCCATTCCATACACTCCCTCAACGCCCTGCGCACCCTCCTCCTTTCCGACGCCTTCTTCGACCCCAGCCACCTTCCGGAGGAATTGGGCCCACGCACCAGACCAGGGGCGATTCTGTTTATGGATCTGGTTGTCTTATTGGGAAAGCTGGTGCGGGTGTTGATGAGGGAGGGGCCGCGGGCGCAAGGCGGTTCTCGGGGAGTGCGAAGTGAATTGCGGGCAGGAGAGATGGAGGAGAGGGTGGAGGTGCGGAACGCGTGTCTCGATCAGCCGTTCTTTCAGCGGTGGGTGGCGGGGAGTGGGAGACCTTTTGGCGGGGCGGAGGAGGAGGTGGATGAGGGGGTCGAGGTTTGAGGGTGGGAGAGGATGAGTTCTTTCTCGATGACGGAGGTGATGTGGGAGTGTAGAAGGAGAGTTTTGCAGATGAGCAAACCAGCGTAATGAACTGAATGTGAAGAAAATCTGGTTCTCGTGATGCAATGGTCCAATGTACACTTCGTGTGGATCAGAAACCGACCCTTCACAGAAGTAGCGATGCTCGTTTTGTCTCCGTCGTCCGGAGCTCCGTGCAATTCCAGCACTTGGCCACATCTCCATCCCTCACACCACACAACACCCACCAGCCCCAACATCCCCAACCGCAATACCCACTCATCACCCCCTCCCACCCCCCTTAGCTCGGCCGCCTTCCATCCTGTATCCGCACACTCTCATCAATCAAATAAGGAAACTCGCTCCTGAAAATCGTGCCCATGCTCCAGTTCCCCAGATCCCGCAAGTGCGTCTCAAAAGCTGGATTCATCATGACACCATCCTCAGGATTCGAAGCGTTGGAATTGTACAACAGCACAGTGTCGCGCGGGTGCGGCCAGTTGAGCGACAGCTTGGCGCAGAAGGGGATGAAGAATTCCTCGAAGTCGACGCGGTTGGAGGCGATGAGGCGTTGGCGGATGATGGGCCTGTGAGGCATTAGTCAGTGACATCATTATACTCATCTGTATCTGCTAAAAGTGGGTGTGGGTGAACATACCAAGGCACATGATCATGCCACGCAGCATGCTCCGTAGCCATCTGCCCAGTCGTCGGCTTCACCCAAGTCGGTAGGCGTTGGTAGCATCGCTCACAGGGACAGATCTGCCAGCGTAGGATGAGGAACATGATGTACAGCACCGCCACTTTCTCCGGGAGCATGGAGATGTCTGGGAATTTTGATAAGATGTCGACCAGAAGCGCTGAGACTGGATGATAGCCATGGCTCTGCGGCGCATCTGGGTCCTTGAATGCGAGGAAGGAAGGGTATTCTGGCCCGGCGACTTCGTGGACCGGAACGCCTTTGGCAATCTGCTGTCGTCTGCCGGCGAGGAAGTCGAGGAGGAGGGAGTCGAGGGGGCATGTTGGTGGGCAGTTTTTAGGTAGGCGGAGGTAGAGAGGAAGTTCTGAGGCTGGTGGGGAGTGGTATGGCGCAGATGTCGGTCCTGCTGGCGAAGGCTCAAGCACATAGGTCAAGTCCAGCCGCTCCCCGTTACTTTGCGGCTGCATTGGCGCTCGCGGTGGCAGACGTTGTTGTTCGTACGAGTTACCATTTGCGGGCGGATACTGCGGTGGATGTGGTGGTTGTTCCAGGCTCGGTGACCATCTTCTTAAGTTTGCAGAATCTCCGTACGTGGGCGTCCCAGAGCTGACTGACTGGCTTGTCGGACTAGGCTGTGCGCCGCCTGTATGCGGTGACCTTAAGTCCGGATGAATATGCTGCTGCTCATACATTGGCGGTCTAGGAGCTCCAGGACTCTGCTGCGGAGGCGGATACTGCGATCCAGCAGGCACACTCACAGGCGGCAGCGGACTCTGCTGCGCAGTCAAAGCCGCAAGCTCTACACCACCATCCCGCGTAAGCAAACCGACATCAATCAACTCCTCAAACACATCACACTCACCATGCAAATCCCTCCCCTGCCCCTGCTGCCCCTGCTGCCCCTGCCCTCTCTGCTCGCCCTGCTGAGCCTGCCCACCCCCACCCCCACCGCCCACGACAGACGCCACATGCGCCAACTTCCTCCTCAACTCCTCACACTCCCCCAACGCCCGATCTCGCTCCGCCACCACCTTCTGCAACTCCTGAAAAGGCTGCTGAGACTCCAGCTCCTTAATCCGGTTCGCAAGCCCCTCGAGCGTATTCCGCGTCCTCTCCCGAATAGCCCGTTGGGCCTCGCGGTCGTTCGCGCGTTTCTTCGCCAGTTGGTCAGGGGTCAGGTTGGCGACGCCGCGGCTGCCGGGCTGGCCAGTCGCTTTGCGCTTGCGGGTGTTTGGCTCTGGTGTGGAAGTGCCATTACTGTCGCCTGTGCCATTGCCTGTGCCATCGCCATTGGCCGTGCCATTGGCGTCAGCTTGGGAGGACAGTGTGGCGGCGGCGGTGGACTGGGTGCCATCGTCTGGAGGATAGGCATGGCTGTTGCGGTGGGAGGGGAAGGAACTCGGTTGGTTCGGTTGGTTTGGCTGGCCTGGGTGGGTTGGCTGGTTCGGTTGGTTTGGCTGGTCTGGAGATGAGAGCGGTTTGCGGTCCATTGGATTGGGCTCGAGGTCGCACGAGCGATAGCAGGAGTCAGGTGTGGTTGTCGGGGATGGTTTAGTGGGGTCTGTATGAATCGTGAAATCGCTCCTTCCAAAACCTGGGGCGAGGAGAAAGCTTAAATTGGCCATGTCACGTGCGCGATATGCCCGTCGGATACATAGAACGACGGTCTCTCGAGATGAGATTGACGTGAGTGGAGGAGGATAGGTTGGGTAGCGCTGCCTTTCACTACTCCCTCTGGTGGTTGGCAAGATGCAGCGGCACAAACTATGCATTCGTGAAGCGCTCACGCGACCCACCTTGAACCATTTTCTCCTGCACCCATCTCCGACCCACACCATCTGCGCCCTCACTCGCTATAGCTCAGACAGTTCAGACTATCCAGCAACCACCACACCTGCGCACTCTCATCCTTCCTCAACCACTCCTTCTCCTCCATCAACGTGCCTCTATCCAGGCCCCTGCGATCTCGTTAGCATCCCCTCACTCCATCACCACAGCGCACTGCAGTCTTACCGCTGAACAGCATTCCCCCTCTGCAACTCACTCAAGACCCTCCACTCCCGTCCGGTCATCGTCGCCCTCACAATCCGCTCCACAAGCTCAACCGGCATCTGCCCCACCGCCTCCCCATCCCTGAAACTCCGCCCCGCTGCCTCCGCCTCTCTGATCCGCGTCTGCTGATACCGTAGGAACCGCTCCGGTCGAGCGATCAGCACGTTCAGCTTCTCCGTCACCGTGTCGATGTCTGTGCCTTCGCTAAAAGCACATTTGCGAGTCGATGGTCTCTGCAGTCGGAGTGGCGTGGAAGGGGAGTTGGTGGCTTCGGTGATGGCGAGCTCGGGGGAGCCGTGACGGGCTGCCTTCGAGGCGTACGATGGTCGTGCGTTGGTGACCGAGTGCTGGAGGTCTTGCTTATCCTGAGCGAGCTGCCGCGGGCTGCGGTCGATCGGGCTATCGGCTGGTGGTGCTACTTTCTCGGCGGTGTCGGCGTAAGCATCATCGAGGACAGAATTGTCTGGCGAGTATTGTGTGGTGGTAGGCGCGATGTACAGCAGCATCCGCGATGCACGGAAGACTTTAAGCGCCGCCCTCCACAGCTCCACAGAGTTGGCACCATCATGAGCGATGATATGGCGCTGGATCTTGCAGCGGGCACTCTGGAGTCCGCTATCTTCATGCTCTCCACCGTCGTTAGTCCTGATGGATCGAATGCTGACTCGTCGATCGCGAGGTATGGCGTGAGACATCCGTCGCTCCACAATCGGTCGCCCTGCTGCTTCGTGGGCACCGTTCTGGCATTCGCTGAGTAAGAGCAGTCTGTGTGTCGTGGTGTTCCCCTCAAGCATGATCTGCTGCCGAATTGCTTCCATCTTTTCGAGAAGGTGCAATCCCTCCTTGCCAGCAGACATGTTCTCAGTCCAGTCGATCCCACGCGAGTCGATGTCCTGCTGGTAGGTCTTGATTGCAGACTCCGCGTGCGTAGCGTTGAGATCATCCATGAGCTGGACAGGGTAGTGGTGATCTTGCAGAACGTAGGATAGCCAGAGCGCTCCTGCGTCGTTCAGGCCGATGTCGTGGAGTGTGAGGTAGGGGAGAGATCGGAGGCCACACCGCCGCTTGAGGAACTGCGCAGCTGTCATGCCGCGATGGGAGCCATGCTCTTCGTATACGGGTAGGAGGTTCGTCTGTATAGGAGTCACGCCATCCTCGTCCAGAGAGAGCACAGAAGCCTCGCCTCCGGGCTTCACAGGATCGATCGCTGGCTCGGATGCGTGGAGGTGCGCAAGTATCTCGAGCGCTCTGGAGCCAAGCTCGGTGTTGCCGCTGAGGTCGAGCCTACGGAGGGTATAGCAGCTGTGAAACGCTCGAAGGAAAGCCTCCCACTGCGCAGCCTCTTCATCCGTTTGGACCTTGATTTTGTTGCCGGCAAGGTTTAGGGTCTTGAGATCGCAGTTCGCCAGCTCGATGATCGGTGCCAGGCGTGCAAGAGCCAGAGTCGTGATGCCATTACCAGAGAGGTTGAGATCTTCGAGAGCCAGGGACGCATCGTTACTGCTGCTCTTCAGCGCAATCTCCAAGCCATCCGCAAGCGCACAAACCCCCTCATCACCCAGGTCCTTATTCGGCGCCTTCAGATCTACGAGATGCCTAGTGGAGTCAATGTCCGCGCCGCCATCGCCGCCGCCGCCGCCCACGCTCTGCTTCCGCGCCTTCTGCAAGTGCCGCTCTGCATCCTTCTTCACCTTCTCTGCCTCCTTCTGCACCGCGACACCAATGATGTGGCCGAAGTTGGGACCGGAGTTGGGGCGGTTCGTGTAATCGAACTTGTTGGACTTACCCATGCTTGGAGTCACGATGACAAAGTTGGAATTCGCACGTGACACTTTTTTCTTCCGTGGCGAAAGGCGTGCCCAGGTCCACAGCCTCTCGAGCTTATCACTGGTCATCGACGCTTGTGTAACGGTGGACGTTGGTGCTTGGTGTCAAACGGCGTTGTTTGAAAGGGGTGACGTGGTGTCGTGTTGCTGGGTGGAACGGAAGCAGGGTCCCGAAGTTTTGGTGGCCCGATACCAGCGGATGAGGCAGGAGCGAGAAGGCTCGTGGAAAGTCATGGAACTGCACGTGTTTGAGATGGAAGGTATCTCCAGCAAACAGCACATAACGAGAAATGTAGAAAACGGACTGGAGTCGCGTGGCCGCCATAACCTGCTCTGCTTGAACTTCACCTCACATCACCTCGGAGCGCTCTTGCAAACGAGCTCTTTCTAACCCGCATTACGAGATCCGGCCGCAGACCACATGGCACAAGGTAATCTCCCAGTTTACAGGTGTATCAGTTGCACACCCACGGGTACCTACACAACACCCGGACGGACCCTGCAGTAGAACATACACTTCCCTGCCATGCCCGCGTGCTCGGTGGAGCGGAACGGAGCCCAGGTTTAGATGACCTTATAGACGTATTAGCAGCCATTCTTGAGCTTGTAGAGGATGGAAATGCATACCTGCGCTATAGAGTCTAAGGACTCCCGAATATCAACACGCCCTCCAAGACCAATTCATCGTCTCATCACCACGTTCAGGGAATCGTAACACGGCAAACAGCAAGGATGTTTGAGCGTGTAGCCTCCCGTGTCCCAGGTCCAATCTTGATGATACTGTAGCACAAGAGGTGCGCTTGGTGTCGTGCAAATCTCGAAGAGCCAAGTCTAATCCAATCTCTTTCACGTGCTCCCGCGCCATCTTCGTGATTCACCAACTCCACCAACCCCTCCTCCCACTACCACCACAAACCCAAACAATGCTCCCACGATGACCACCAAGCCCGATCCGCCTTCCACAAGGCAGTCGTCAACCGTCGTTCCCCTCGTCAAACCCACATGCAAAATCCACCCCAACGCCACGGTAGCAGATAAAGCCCACCTCCTCGGCTCCCACACCATCTCCATCGACTCCAACACCATCATCCATCCTCAAGCCCGCCTCAACGCTTCTCACGGAAACATCTCCATCGGCGCCGGCAGCATCGTAGCCGAAAAATCTGTCGTCGGCTTGAGCTCAGAACCCGACGACGAAGATTCGAATATCACCATCGGCTCCGACGTAAGCATCGAGTCTGGTGCTGTTATCCAGGCGCGAAAGGTAGGCGACAACTGCACGCTTGGAACTAATTGTAAAGTTGGCAAGGGCGTGGTGCTGGGGAAGTGGTGTACAGTGGCTGCTTTGTGCGAGGTAGGGGAGGGAGAGGTGTTGGAGGATTATACTGTGGTGTTTGGGGAAGGGAGAAAGGGCAGGAGGGTCGATGGGGTGGTGAGGGAGAGGAGGGAGGTGCGGGAGGTGAGGAGGAGGGGGATGGAGATGGAGAGGGAGGTGCTTAGGGGGATTGTTGTGGATAGTAAGATGAAATGGATGGGCTGACAACGATCTCTATGATGTTCGGTGCCGTGCATCGGAGTGTTGTGGGGACTGTAGCTGCGGCATCTTGCTGGCATATATGGAGATGAGGCTCAAGATTACGGTGGTTGAGAAGTGGCTCGCAAGAGCTCATATTGAAGCATGAAGCGTGAATAACCACTGTAGCGGTGGTATCAAGCGCCATCGCAAGGAGAAGAGGCGCGGGCGACCCGAGACTGAGCTTCGACTTTCCATTGCTCGTTTCCAGAGGAAGAGGTCTAGCAAGCACTGCATCGCAGCGTCCGGTTGCGGCCACTGGAATTGGGGCGGGACCGACGTTGAATCAAGTACAGGTCTTGTTGATGCCAGGGCAGAGAGCCAGAAGATTATCAGAGACTGTCGCTGCACCACGTTGCTTCGCCGGTCGGAGAATAGGCACACCATCCACCTCTCAGCCATCCCATCATCGGGCAGACAACCTGGCCAGCGAGGCCATGGTCGTGCCATCTCCGTACCATGGACGACCTCATATGCTACCCTGGTGGCCAATCTCGCCTCGAAGAACATCTTCGTTACGACGGAGTACGATCTTACCCGCTCACTTGCGAATTGTTCTTCCCGTGATGAGGTATTGTCGCCGATGAGGCGTCAATGTACCATCTCCGTCCTCCAAGCCAACCCATATGCTAACCTCGCTCCTGATCTCGCATTAAGAACAGTCGTTGGGATATCGGAGAACGGGCGCCTCGTCTCACCATCTTGAGATTCTTCTTGACGGAGTGAATACGCAGTACGGGTATCACTCAATCCTCTCGAGCCTAGAAGCTTCCAACGTGCTACCCACAGACCCGATCACGCCGCAAGAGAAACTCGTTCTGGTCTCGGAGAACAGACACCTCATCTCACCATCCTAAGATTTCTCAATCAAGGACGATCTTACGCAGCACGAATGTTCTTCAACGATCTCGAGCCTAGATATTTCCAACATGCAGCCCACAGTCCTGATCTCGTCACGAGAGGACTCGTATTCAACACGGAGGAGAGGCACAACCTCGCTCCAGTCAATATTTGTTCGAGTATGAGCTATCAATGCAGCATGGGTGTCATTCAGTCATCTCGACTCTAAATTTTTCCGATGCACTGCCCACAAACCTGATCTCACTACTGGTACATCGGTCGTATAGTCGAGAGTCCATATGTGTCCGGTCGTTCGTTCAGCCATCTCGAGCCTGTGAAATTTCAATATGCTCCCCCGAAACCCAATCTCACCACCAGCGACCACGTTCAGACAACGGAGAACAGGCACAATATCTCACACTTCAATATCGTTGTTCATTACAGGCTATCATCGCAGCACGGGGTATCACACAAGCATCTGCGTATCACACAAGCACCATCTCGCGCCTACAAAAATTTCCATGTGCAGCCCACACTCCTGATCTCATTGTCAATCACCCATTCCCAACCTCGAGAATCCTTCCTAGTCCTCCTACTGCAGACGCACCCCTCCGTCCGTAGACTTCGCACCGTTGACGCTGGACTTCGGGGACGCGACGAGGCGATCAACATCCTGCGCCAGCCTGTGCTCCATCTCAGAGTTCTCGGAATTGATCTCGGAGCCCACCACGCTGCCGCCCTTCCAGCTCGACACGGGACTGATGTTGTCCTTCTCGAGCGAGGAGGTGGAGACCCAGGCGTGGATGCCTTGTGGCTCGTCGCCCTCGTATCTCTCGTGGTCGTGATCTTTGGTAGCGCGTGGATCGTTCTTGTAGCGATGCTGGGCGAGCTCGTTCTCGATGTTGATCATGCGGCGAGACGTCTCCATCAGCTCTTTGTTCGTCTTCAGCAACTCTTTCTTCTTCTCCTCGACAAACTTCTCTGGATCTGAGTCCGCGGCGCTGCTCGTGGCGTAGTCGTTGTACGTGTGAGGAGTGCCAGCAGCATAGCTATTAGTGTCGAAGCTTGGCGCGTAGCTCGAAGCACTGCCTGGTGCACGCGGAATGAAGTTGGCAGATCCAGCGACGCGCTTGAGGCTGTCGATGTTGTTGCCACGCTTCTTCGAATTCGGAGGGTTGCCGATGATGACTGGTGACGCCATGCGAGCCATCGCAGCAGCAGGGTGATGATGACCTGGAGTAGCGAACACATCTGTCAAATGGGACTCCGACTGCATGTGGCGAACGGTCTGGGGTGCCATAGGAGAGCGTGGACCTGGAGAGTTCATCGGCCCGCTGAAGAACCTGTTGTCGTACTTCGGGGTGTAGGTGCTGCCCAAGTAGCCCGGGTTGCTGGGGCGGCTTTGCATACCACCGAACGGAGCGTGTGGCGTAGGGAAGTATTGCTGAGGCGTGCCTTGGTTGTAGCCTGGGCCGAAGCCTGGTGATTGTGTGCTCATTGTCGGAAGGTGATGTCCTCCCGGAGTGATAGGCTTGCAGTTGCCGTACTCATCGACGTAGGCTGGAATGTGCACAATTTGGCCGCGAATTGGGCCTGGACTGCCAGGACCGTCGGAGGTCGGTGGGGTGACGTGGACCTGAGGCGTCTGCTGCTTGTTGTAGAATGTACGCATTGGTGTTGGCTGTGCGTCTTGAATCTCTCCGACGACGCGACCAGCCTCGTCGTTTGTCTTGCGTGAGTGCCATGGTGCCATGGGGACAGCCTTGCGTGAGGTCTCCGGCGCATCGTAGGCACGATCAGCATCAGGACGATTGATGAAGGTGCGCCCGTCTTCAATCTGCTGCTGCACTTGCTGACCATCTTCACGACGACCCTTCTTGCCACGGCGATCGTTGTCCTGCGGATTGCGTGGAGCATTGCTTGTGAGCTCCGGATCGAGCTGCCACGGCTGTGGGACTTTGTACGGGGTGTACGGCCCCTGCTTATCCCAGCACATCATGTTGGTAAAGTGTGGGCGCTCGATGAATGTCTTGACAACCGCATGACCAGCCTCAGTCGGGAAGTGCATGCCATTCCACATGTTCGTGATTGCGCCATCATTATGGTCGTGATGAATGTGGTTAAACCACCCGTAAGCGACATTCTTGACATAAAGCCACGTGATTGGAATGGTTCTGTGATCTGGTCAGCACAAATGTCAAAAGCGCGGTGTGTGGTCGACTCACCCCCATTGCTTCGACCCGTCACCGCCGCGGTCCCAGGCCTCGAGATTGGCGCCACCGAGGTCGAAAGGGCCCGACATCTCGGCAAGGCCGCAGTACGACTTGTAGCCGTTCACAGAGAACATCAGAAACACCTTGTCGTCCTTGCTGGTGCGAGCGTCCCAGACACGATTGATGCGCAGGCCGACTTTCTCCATAGCCACCCAGCTGCTGACCTGAAGAGCCGTGTGGATGTTGGCGACGAATTCGCTCTTGATGCAGATGACGCGGGCCTGCTAATGTCAGCTTGTTTCTTAGCGGCGGGATGGCATGATGGTTCACTCACATTCGATGGAAGCTTCATGCGCTCGGAGTTGAGAGCCTTCAACGTATACCAGGCAGAGAAGAACGCCTCTTTGATATCGTGAGGTTGGTATTTGGCCTTGTTCCGAAAGCTCTTAGGATGGTTTCGCTGCTCAACCCATTCAAAACCCGCGATCGCGCCGATCTCTTGCCCTTCAATCTCAGTGAGGTCACTTGGTCCGGTCCCACCAGATCCCAGGCCGATACTGAGGGCCGAGTCTGCAGCCGAGTCGGGGCGAGATGGGAGATCTGACGTAGCAAATGGGTCGGTGACGTCGGAGGCTGAGTGGTAGCTCACAATGCCAGCGTTCGTCGTGTAGTTCTTCCTTCCAAATCCCACGGGCGCGTTGTACGAGCTTCCTGCGTTCGGCAGTGGTGGTGAGAGTAGACTGTCGGGCAGAATGCGGTGCTGATCTGCGAAGTCACGTGCCGAGCCCCAGGGGTACTGAACGAGCGGGTATGAGTTCGCAGTTGAGTCTGTAGGTTGGTAGGTGTAGGGACTGGAGGAGGGCTCTGGGAGATTGCTGTGAGTGTATTGGTACGTCGTACCAATGCCCAGTCCCACATTGGCCTTCGTGGTCGAGCGCTGTGGCGGGCTCTCCGAGGTAGCAACGTCGCCGCGAGAGCTCAGAGTGCTCTTCACGGTCGTATCCCAGCTCACTTTCTTCGGGATCTTCGGGCTCTGAATGTAGTCGGGGACCGGGCCAGGGGTCCAGGGGCTGCTGAGCGAGGTCGCCTCGGTCGACGCGCCGGCGCTCGAGGCTGGGCCTGTCGACGCTGTGGCCAGATCTGCCGCTGTACTGGCGCGGGCGATGTTGGTGTTGATGGGAGGCGGCCGCGCCGCCGCCTCCGCATACGAGACTTTGCGCTGGCTCTCGCCAGCGCGCCCATCGGAGCCGGACATCTAATGACTAATATTAGCACGCGTCGCCTGACAGCAAGCTCGAGAAGGGATAGGACCTACGGTGCTGCTCGACGACTGTGCGATCGAGGGGTGGTGGTGGTGTGGTGGTCTAAGGGCACTCAAATGTTAGCGAGTTGTCCAAAATGGCTTCAAAATTAGTACATGGTCCAGCGGCTGGCAGCGGCGGCGGCGTCTCCAGGTCCAGTATAGGGGTGCCGCCACTACAGTAGCTGAGATTGGTAGAGAAGGCCAGATAACGAGACGGGGATCGTACCTCAGATGGTGGTGCTGTTGTTGCTGCTGTCTGGAGAGTTGGTGCTGAGTGAAGAGAAATGGAATGAAGTCAAGTAGAAGATCGTGCGCGCGCACGCACAACGCTTTGTTGTGACCCACCTTAAAATTTGCGCTAGCCCTGTTTGGCAGTAGCTTCCAAGATAGGAAGGAACGAGCAGACGGACAGTATCGATGAGTTGAGCTTGTACAGGGAACGCGGTGAAGCTCTCGAGGAGCAGGATAGGAGTGATGCCATTACAGTGCAGGCAGACGAGATGATGTCCTGGTGTGTTGTTGGGAGAGCATGGACGGAGCCTCTGAGCAAAGGCCACCAGTGACGTTGTGTAACCTCGTAGGTCGCTCGTGACTGGCCAGTGATGTAAGTAGCTCTTCACGCCAATTCACGTGCAGGCAAGCGGCTAACACCCTCCTTTGCCAGACTTATATTTTCTGTGACTTACCAGTATGGGGGCTCGTAATCCCTCCCCTCTTCGAGATCAGATTCGTCCCCGTGCTACAGTATTGAAGCTGAGCGGCACAGAAGCCGCGATTCTGCCTTGGAGCATCAAGCAGCATTCATGCACTCGGAGCATCCAAGATCCACCTGCGGTTCCATGGCCACAGCGCGGCGCTCTTCTGTATTTCCTCCTCCCATGTCTTCCGCTCTCATTCTTTCTACTCTGAACAGTGCTCTCAAGGAGGCCGCAGTCCCATTCTCGTATCCGTGTCAGGAGTAAAGAACGAGCAGAGCTTGAATTCTTCGGCGAAGATGAGAAGAAATGAGCTTCAGAACATACACAGCAGCGCGGTTCTGGTCGTAGACGCCGAGAACGCCTTCGCAGAGGTTGCGGACAGCGTGCATTCCCCTTTGCTCCATCCTCACGAGTCAGATGGCGCTCCAGCATGACCCACAAGTATGATGGCATTGTGTCTCTTCCACCACCGCAAATGCAGTGAGTGCTGTGTGAAGATCGCGGTGGAAGAGGTCGAGTTTGCTCTGCGGGCCATGCTGGACGTGGACTGATAGATGACTTGCGAGCGATTGAGCAGTGCCAGCTTCAGCACCACCATCTCTTATGCTGCTATGTCGTAGTCGTGTTGAAGCATGAAGTCGAGTGAAGTGGTGTGAGGTGAACGCTATCGGCGACCTCCGATGTGCTGAAAGCTTCCCTCAGCGCGTGCTCAATTCAGCACGGGCAAGCACGCGGCAAGAGCATGGACCGCACCTGTTCTTCTGGTCCTTACCGAGCAGGCGGAGGGAGGGCTATGGGCCGTACAAGCTTCTGTGCAGGTTAGTGAAGCTCGACCCTTCCGGAACCCCCTGGCACCGTCGGACTGCCAAGCACAGCTCCGAAAGCACTGGGGAGAGCGAGCGCTGCGCGTGATGCGTGCAGGACTGAGAGCGCGTCTCTGGACTCATGGGATAGAGCTCGTAGTACTATGTGGAGAAGGCGGCTGTATGCTCCGTTCAGAGCGCTGGCGAAGTGTGACAACCGGCCCGGAGGCTTTTCTTGGGGCATCAGCGAGCACATCGGTGCCCTCGGCACATTCTGCCAGAGACCTTTGCGATACCCATGGGCTCTCGTTGTGAGGACTGAAAACGGGAGAAACGCCCGATTGCTCGCCACGAGCTGAGTGTTGCATCCGGCATGAGACTTCGACAGCGCGTCGGTCGAGATTTGGTCATTGGATCAACAGCGACGAGTCATAACTGCAACAAACGGCTCGTCTCGTAGACTACAGGCTCTTGTAGGTAGGTGGCAAGGCGATGCTCAGGTCAGGCTTTCGGTCACGTGAGCCTCCAAACTTCCCAATCACCTGCCGCAATCCAAGTTTGAAGTCTTCAGAGGACCTGCGGAAGGCAACACGGCCTCTTGCATATTGTATTCAGCTTGTGCATGTCTCGTTGAAGAGGTGATGTCGGTTTTCGGTTTGGGCGGTCGCACCTTCCTCAAGCACGAAGTTGAGCTTCACCGCTTCTTTTCATCAATACCTTATCTCGCTTTCAAGAACCTCTCCACACTTCAGCATCCTCCTGGGCGTGGACAGACGGGCTTTCTTTCATCATTGGCAACGCACGGTTGGGCCTATCAAGTGGCGCATTATGGCGACCATTCAAATCTCCAAGACAAAAGGCACCGAGACCATCAACAAGACAGAGGTTACGCAGACACAAAGCATCAATGTTGTCCAGACGATGCTGCACAGTGGTGTAAGTCTTGCCGTCGTCCAGTATCCTCTCCTTGCTGACCTTGTGGTAGCTGAGCTGCATCACATACCTACGGTGAGCACAACGGTGCCCCCTGACGCACGAATTCGACATCTGACCGTAGCAGCTCGCTTTTCTCACAAAAGGCGTATGACAGCGAAGTCTACGATGCCAGCGCGACCATCCGCCCGTACGCAGAATACGCATCGGAAACACCGATATCAGCCCGGAAGCCCTCTGGGCAGAAAGGTGCCAAGCTAAAGGTCTTGAGAAGAGGCCGGAGCAAGCGAGTCGACCTACTGCTTGACTGGCTAGTAAGTTCAAACTCGCAGTGATAAAGTGGACAGCTTCTGACACTGCGTGGTAGGAGGATGGCGCTTTCCCAGCTCTCAAGGCGGGCAACCTACGTTCTCTCGAGATTTACGTACACACTGATCCAGAGAGCCGTGAGAAGGTGGTTGAGACGTATACCTTCACCATCAAGTACTTTCAGACGGAGAAGAATGGGCAGCTGCTTGCCGGGCTGCAACTTGATGGTCCTGGTGGCTCTTCAGCTAGCGTAGGAGCAACGAACGAGGCACTGAAAGAGCTTCTGCGCCAGCTCATAGCTCACTGTTCTGATCTGCCTCACTTGCCACGTAAGTCGAGACATCCATCGAACAGCGATTGCCACAGCGAGTGCCACAGCATTGACTGACGAATACAGGCGAGAGATACATGTCGATGGCACTTTTCTACGAGCACGATACACCCGTAGCAGACAGGCCGACCGGCTTTGTCCTGAACGACACCGCAGACTTTCTCTTCGGAGGAGCCGAAGGCTGGGAGAGAAAGGAACGAACATTCGAGGAGCTGGGATCTGGTCATCACAGGTCTCATTGCCGAACTTGCTTACCTGATATCGCGCTGACCATTCCGTAGAACTTCACTCCAGATGTCGTACTTGCAGCCTCTTAACTATGTCGGAGGTGCTGGATTCTTTCGCTTCCAGCCTCCGACAATCCCGGACAGTTTACGCTTCACGGCTGTACACGACGACGAAGCAGTGCTCTCCATTACCGAGGCCGATACGGACAACGCAATTGCTACACGACCTCGTCTTACCACCACACCTTCCACGATTATCGACGACGAACCGGCCACGATCATTAGAGCTGAGATGGCCACCAAGAATATCAGTCCGGAGCACATTCCACTCGGGTTGGACTCTGCCACCAACATGTACATTGAAAGCCCATCTCGACAGCTCGGGGGTCCTGACGAGGAGACGGAGGACAACACAGGACTACCAGCTCCACACAACCTGCCGCCCACCACGCAACATCTCTTGTCGCAATTCGACGATACATTTAGTACTCAGTCGAGCAATGTTCCGCAAATGCGGAAGAGGTTGAGGTCAATGATGCAGCCAGAAAATTTCACGCAAGGTGATACACAGACTCAGGCGATGTCACCGACGCTTCCGAATGGTCGAGACGAGACTACTACGCCTGGACCACCATTGCCACCCAGCAGCGGGCAAGCTGCCCTTTCACAGTCCGTGGTGAAGGTGTTGGAGCAATCAAAGCGCGAGCTGCGCCAGAAAGCTCACACATCCTTGCAAGCGAAAAGATCAGATCAAACGAACAAAGACCATCTCATCCTATGTGAATGCGGATACCACGAGACAGAAGGGGACATGGTGAGTTGAAGTTATGCTGACTCGGGACTAGATACTGACGAAGCTCCCCAGGTCCAATGCTCGTACTGCCGCACATGGCAGCACCTGCACTGTTACGGCTATACCGGACAGCACGACGAGCGGCTACCTGAGGTTCATGTGTGTTACGGCTGCCTACTCGGGAGCGACGATGACGACACTCGAGCTCGGCTCAAAGACCTCACCCTGAAGAGGCGTGCCATGCATCATGCTCTCACCTCAGGGCTAAGCACCCAGAACCACCTTGCCGAGACCATTGGTAGCTACCACACACATCGTGTTTTCACACTATCACTGACTGTTATGTTCCAGGCATTCCACTTCCTGCTGCTCGAGAAGTGTTCAACTTTCTCAAGGCCAAAGGTTACGTCACCACGGCGCCTCGCTCGAGTACCGCAAAACACGCCGGGAGTCGCAAGGTTTCCCTCGTTGCCGTCAAAAAAGGCTCGAAGCATGATGAAATGCTCGCGACTTTATGTGACCCTTTGCTGCACATCAGTCATTACGTATGTACTTCGGTAGGAGCCTCATGCACACGCTGACGTCCACGCAGTACGAGGTGCCTGAGCAGTCCAGCGTCGAGCAGGTTCCGGCTATGCAACAGGCACGGACGACAAAGGCGGGAGCTATGCTACCTCCTGCCACTCCAGGTACTCAGCTGAGAAAGAGGAAGGCTGCAGAAACGCCAGCATCGGGTTTTGACCTCGAGGTTGATCCTTCAAGAACTCCGTACCAGACGCCGTGCCGCTTCCGCGCACAATACAATCGATCAGCTAAGCGCTCACGGAATAGTGGTGACGTTGTAGCTGCAACACCGCCGCGGAACCGTACGACAACTGCCTCGTCGAAGCGTATGAAGAGCGTACGAACCGCGGTGATGCTGGATGCTACTGGACTTTCGTCAAGCCCGGCGCCGTCTAGTTACGAAGGAGTGCTGCTGACGTGATGTTGCGATGTTCTGTGGGATGTTCTGACCTAGGCTGATGTATGTTGCTGAAGGGTGGATGTTTGCCGGATGTACTTCGCCATTGACGGCGACATGTGTCAACTCGATCTACTTGGCTGTTGCGGGTGCTAGATACAGGCTTCTTGCTTGCTTTTTCGCGATCGGGTCTTCTTGCATGGACAACTGACGTGGAAGCACGACGAGATACGACGATCAATCACATCTAGCTTCGAACCAAATCTCACCAAGCCCACCAGCCTTCCCCTCTCAAGCCTGTCCACAAGCTTAACGGTACAGGCCACACTCTCCAGTAGCCTATCTGTCTTGCCATGTCTCCTAGCAGCGGAAGACACATCGCTGACCATGCTATGAAGAAAACTATGTTACCCACCTGTCGGCTGGTGGTGCCCAGCCTCCTGTTCCGAAAAGAGGGCGGAAGGTGAGAACCCATCCACCTCCCAACTACCATCTCAAGCAAGATAACAAGTGGTTGCAGCGAGAAGAAAGCCAGAACCCGAAGCCGGATCGTAGCAACACTCTCGATCGCGTGAAGTGGCTTCGGAGGTACGAGGCCCATGTGAGTTGTGCCGCTAAGTAAGAAGGCGAGAGCTGTAACCGCGGCATACCTTAGCATGCTACGGCGTTCCATCCTGAGCGTGTCGGCGAGAGCAATGCCTGGCCCGGTCGTCATGACGCGCATGGTCTGGTGCCAATACACGCCCCAGAAAGCGCGCACGCCTGTCCGCGGGATTTCGCTCCATGATCCGAACAGACGAGGCCAGACGTGAGGAGACCATTCGTCTGGCAGGAACCCGAGGGCGTTGAGCCCGAGTGGAAGGAGGCAAGGGAGATACATCATCTGGCTGATTGCTGCCCAAGCTTGAGCACCGATGATTGCACTTCGGGGGAGCCTTGGTGGGATGAAGTGTAGTGCTTCGAACGGTAGTGGCGACGAGACAGTAACTCTTGGGTCTGTGAAGTAGGGGTCGTAGCTGATGTACGCTCTTGTGAAGTCCAGAATGAGGTATCCGCGGACGAAACTGATGATTGCGAGTTCGACGAAGGCCGAGCGACTCATGCCAGCTGGAGGAGGTGGTTGTCGACGATCGTGAGAGAAATCGCCAATCCTCCAGTTGTGCAGCCGGATGGAGACCAGCAGTATGCCTACCCAACGTATCCGGCTCAACAGCGTCGGTGGATATCGTTCTTCGACCACTGCAGTACCTGCTGGGCCAGTGTTTACATCTGGGTTGCCGTTGGAGCCAGTGATCGAGCCGTTGGCGTTTCCACGACCGACTTTTCGTTCCACCACGTAGACAAAATCGTTCTGCACGTCTTTGAGCCACAGGAAGTAGCAAAAACATAGCAAGACATCAACGCTTATCACGTCCACGCCTTCCATATGCACCCAGCAGTGGACGGTGGCTGCAGCCATGACAGGCAGGAAGATCGTTGCGCTTTGCCATCGTGATAGAGTATTTCGCGGTATCAACAGAGCAATTGGGAGGAGTAGAAGCGGTACAAAGTAAGAGAGACTTCGTGGTCCAGGGACGACATGAGTAGTCAGATGATCGTAGAACGAGATCCAAGTCATGCTGTGGAGGGCAACAATTAGGTTGTGTACATGTAGATGTTGCAGTCTCGAAGTACGCAGAAATGGATTCGTTGACGTCACGATCCGACAACGTCAACGGATTGTATTGAGTTTCACAGTGTTCAACATGGTCTCAAAGAGACTGAAGTTGTTCAATTGTTGCGGATAGGTATATATGCGAAAAAATTGGCGAGTCTACACGTAATGATGCTCGCCCGCCAGACAGTACATGTACCCAAGTTTCCAAGCTCGAGCAAATTCTTACTCCACCACATGTAATTCCTCCCAAATTGTGTATCTCCAAGAAGTGAATCCCAGTCGTCCCTTCATATAGCGTCACGGCATCCCAATGTCCAGTGTAGCCCGTATATCCAAAAACAGATCCCGCGCCATCCAATCCGGCTACCGTCTACCAGCCGCCAGTCCATGTCCACGTCGACTGAGCGTGCCCATTCTTGTGATGCCGATGTGTGTATTTGCCACCAGAGCCATACGATGTTGCCGCAGAGGGTGAGTACGCCTTCGTGGAAGTCGCGAACGTTGTATACACTGCCGTCGAACCAGCAGCATAAGAGCCAGACGGAGCAACTGCGCTTGTAGATGGGCTCGCTGCGCCTGAAGATCCGGCTGCAGGTTGAGAGCCATACGGGGCAGCTGCGCTTGCAGACAGTGTCGAGAGGCCAGAAGAACCACCAGCGGATGCGGAGCTCCCTCCAACAGGCGCCGAGTTGGTTGGTGAGGGTGGGTAGCTGCTCGCTGGCGGAGAGCCGCTGGACGGACTGCCGCCACCGCTACTACCCTCGCCACAGGTGTCCGTTGAATCACCCAGAGGTGCGATAGCCATCTGCGGCGCTGGGTTGGTGTCGGAGATGGGATTGCAGCCAGGTAAAAATTTGCCAGGTTTGTCGACATCCTCCTCGTACTGCACGGGCAAGCTACAGCTGCTTGCGGAACCACTCGGCTTGAAGTTCGAGCAGGTGCCGACGTCTTCGTTCCCGAACTCTGGCTGCGGGCAGGTAGAGAGAAGATCAGGCAGTGCGCCGTCTTCCCAACCGTTGAAGAAGTCGGCGTGCATCCCGTAGCCAGTATTGTCGCCTTGCGCAAGGACGAATGAATCCGCCTTAACGCTGCCAGCCACCTCATCAATGTTGAAGAAGTTCTCGATGAAGAGGTGTGGTAGGCGCTTGGGGTGGGAGCTTGGGCATGATCCACCTCGAGGGTCTCCTTCGGGGTAGGCCATGTGCGCGCTCGGGTCGGAAGGATTGTAGTCGTCTCCGTTCCAGCAATGCGGGAACTCGACGCTTCCGTAGAAGTACGGATAGTCAGAGCATTCGCTGACGCCAGACGGGAATGCGCCGTTCTCTCCAACGTTGTAGCTGCCTCCAGTAGAGCACTTCCACAGTACAGCATTAGTGCCAGTGGATGAGCGCGCGAATGGGTCTCCTGCGATCATCCTGAAACCATGTGGATATTCGAAGGGAGAAGCTTTCTCCCCAGTGCCGATGTCGAGGTAGTACAGTTTGTGCCCATTCGTAGGCACACGAACGTAGCCCGAATCATCGTTCGACTCCATGTACAGTGCCGGATGCCAGTATATGCTGTGATCCGCCCCATTCCCTTGAAAGTCCGCCGAACCAACAGTAGTGCAAGAAGACGATTGCAGGTCATCGTAGTCGAGTGTCGGCGAAAGCTTCTGAGCGCCGAAGACCTGATGGACATGGCCAGAGATGCCACCAGGAGCAATGATCGGGTCGATTCGCTGGACTGAAGTGTCATCACCACCAGGAGAGTACATCACCATCTGCTGTGCACCCGCATAGCCCGATAATAACGCTGCCACCAAAGCTGCGTACACCCTTGGTCCAGCCATGTTGTTGAGTAGTGCAGTTCAAATCTTGGCAGCTGAGATAAAAGCTTCCTCAATAAGCCGAGCTCTTGCCAGTACAGTAACCAAGTAAAGAATGATCAAACCAGTGATCGAAAAGAACGTAGGGCACGGCAGTCTAGCTGCGAGAACGATAATGAAGCAGCGCGGAGGTATACCAACGGACGTGATGGAGAACAAATCGAAAGACAAAACGAGGAGACGCAACAGCCATTTTTTTTATAAGTATGTCGCTGATGCATACTGCAGGATAAGTCGACTCGGCGCCTCCTGGAGGATGACTTTTAATGCCGGCGCGGCTAACTTCGTGCGCCTGTAGCGGCAACCCACCGGGTCAGCAACGTGGATGCGTAGCCGCTACTTGTCGCCAGGAGCAGGAGGTTTCAAGACTCGAGCATAGTGGAGTGAGGTCGAGATTCGCCGAATAGGAGATTTTGGAGGTGAGGTCGCGGTTCTGACCCTGGTCGGGGGGAGTTGGCGCTAAGGCACGTGCAAAACACCTGAAACGGCTGGCGGCTTGGGTGAAACGAGAACCGCTGAGTTGGACTTCTATCACATTTTGACCGCGGTCAAGTATTGTGATTGATAGATGGCTGGAAGGCTCGTAACCTGGAAATCGTGAAAATAGTGTGATAATAGTGTGGATTGCCACAATAGCATACACGCGAGCGACGTTTCGATTATCCTAACATTCGAGATGCGAATCGAACTCCAGACTACCGCTATGCAACTTAAAAAGTGACAATACAACCTGAAGTTGTCCAAAAAATCAATCAAAAGCGTAAACAAAACCAAGACCATATTTCATCCAACAGAACAACAAAACGAAATCCCTACCATCACCCGAGGGATCATTGATAGGTTAACCACGAATAACCAACCCGGCTTGCGCTTCAGATGATTGTTTTTTGGTTTAGGAGTTCATCCCGGCGGGGAATATGTGAGCACGGCAGCTTACGGGATATATAATGTAATTAATTTAGGCCGCAGCTTAGCCGAGCCTCTCAGGAATCAAGATCTGGCCGAAGTATCACGATGTACTGCACTCCCAACAACGCATATGATTTCTCAAGCGCGAACGCACACGTCTCCGGCACAAGCTGGACATTAAACCACTTCGGAAAATCGTTATAATGCATTCTATCGCCAAACGCACAACGCTAAAGTAGTCAATTCTTCTCCCACAACCCAGTCTCCTCTCCCTCCATCTCCTCCATCAACTCAACTCAGATCAAACCCCGCCCCACTCCTAACAGCAGCCAACAACTTCCCCCTCAACCCCTCCTCCGTCTGATACATCGGCAACTTCAACAAATTCACACACGTACTCGTACTCGGCAACCGTCCCTCATCCGCCCCACTGTCCCTAATACTGAACCTCGGGTTCAAATACTCAAACCCCAGCAGCGGGCCCCGGGGCGTGGACGTAACAAACTTGAGCACAGCCCTGCGATCCGCGTCCGGAAGCTGATCCATAACCCTCCAGAAGAGTTTGATGCTCGGGTGTTCGGCTCCATCAGTGCCGATGACGTAGGTGCCGCCGTAGAGCGTGTTGCGGCGGAGGTCGGCGACGTCGATTGCGCTGCCGGAGCCGCCGATGAGGGTTTGGAGCTCGGATTGGTTGAACATGTTTAGCCAGCTGGGCTGGACTATGCTGCCGAGACCTTTGAGGAAGGCGTTCGTTTGCGCGGCGCTCTGGCCTTGAAGCCGGTAGCGGGAGATTGCGTTGATGTAGAGCAGTCGATTTTGAGCTGTAACGTTCTCGTTGGAACCGTTGGGGATGAGGTCGCGCTCGATGACTTGTTGCTGGTCCTCAGCGCCGACGAGGTCGTCGACGGTGAATGTGAGGCCGAGGCTTTCGACTGAGTCTGTGGGGGCGTTTTTGAGGGACAGGAGGCCGCGGTAGAGCCCTTCGTCTAGGTCGCGGAGGTCGTTGATGTTGGCTCTGTAGCCGGATTCGAGGGTGGCTTGGCCGGTGCCGCCGGTGAGGGCCCATTTCTTTAGGAAGAAACCTGCGAAGCTGACGTCGACTAGGATACCTTCGTATAGACACTTCCCGATGATGCGACCGAGGAACTCGTATTGTTGTAGGAGCTCCTTCACTTGTGATCGAATTTCTGCGTGGTTCGGAGGGAAGCCCATAGATTGCCACTTAAGCTTCAAGTCCTCGACGGCAGTCGGGCTAGGGTAGAGGAGGTGCTTGTCGTTCTCGACGAAGAATTTCTCGGTCATGGTGTTGTTCTCGACGTCGAATGCTTGGTTGATGACAGATGTCAGGAACTCTTTGGTGACGCCACCGCCGTCGATCCCGGCTTCTTGGATGTCGAACTCGTCTACGAAGGTGATCTGTATTGGTTCTTTGAGAGCAGGGCCGAGCTGATAAAACTGGTCGAAAGCGTCGCTAAACTCATTCTTTCGCCTGATCTTAGCATGATGTCGCCCGAGCACGGCGCCAGGGTCAAAGCCGCCCTGCGCAGCATTCTGAGCCATACTGTGTCGCCAGAGATCCGGGTCTCTGTACCCATTGCGTCGCTTTTCCTGGTCGAGGCCAACAAACTGGCGGAAGATCTCGACACGAGTGGTAAAGGGGATGAAGAATGGCATATTTGAGAGGATCTCTAGCCGCGGCGCGACAGATTCAAGGTACCGCTTGCGACTCGCTTTCCGTTGTGCTCGATCGCGAGCTTGTTGCGATCGCAATGCACCAGCATGGCTTCGTGCGCCTGGCATGCGCTGGTCAAACATATCGTCGTCCGAATCGACTTCGGCGTCCTTGTCCTCATCATCCTGTTCTTGTACTTGGTGCCGTGACTCCTCCTCCGCAACGACACCAGGGATGAAAGAGTCCATATTGAATCTGCTCGTCATGAGCCAGTGATCTGCAGGTAAGAAGTTTCGCCTTGAATCTCGCTCGTAGATCGCTCGCAGAAGTCCGGTCACCAAGCCTTTCAGGTAGTCGATCGTGAGACCGGGCAGTCCAGCAACCACCAAAGGCTTGCTCTCGGCCTCTTTCTTCGACACTTCAGCAGCCACTCCGCCATTCCCAAAATGCCTGCTCAAGCTCATGCTAGCTGAGTTCTTCCCAGACGAGGTCACGTCTGCGCCATTCAAGTCCGAGGCGTTGAAGTAAAGGACAAACCCCAGGTTCTTCAGGAAAGTGACCAGATCCGCCACATCAACCAAAGGAATGGCGCTCGGTCTTCTCCCGCTTCCCATGAATTCCTCATCGTCTATGATCTTGAGAAGGAAGGTGTAAAGCTCCAGGAATACCAGTATGACGGTCCAGTCGTTGCGCTGCTCTGTAGTAGGACTCGACGTTTTGATCAGGGGGATGACGGCGCGCGAGTTCTGTTGTATTGTGCCAAACACCGAGCTAGCGCTTGCTCCAGCCCAGAAGTACTGCGTCGCGGGTAGAGCTTTGTCGCTGGCAGATGTGGAAGGGCCAAGGTAAAGCCACATGCGTATGTCGTCTGCTTTGCGAGGAAAGCATCTCAGAAGTGTGAGTGCGTAGCCTGCGAGGACCTGAGTGCTCATCGTTCCGTTCTTGGTCTGAGGCTGCTCGCGAACAAGCAGATTGCGGATGGATTCCTGGTTGATCAAGGAATTGATCTGTTGATGTAGAAAGGCATTGAGAGGAAGACCACTGCCCACTTTGCGTAGTACGCCCTGATCGAAAGAGATATTGTCCATATTCATCGGCGTGCCTTCGAACTCGACGTCGTCCGCTAAAGAACCAAGCAACCGGGATACTATACCAGTGAAGGCATCGCTTGTCCGCGCGTTCGAGGCGAGGTAAATCGTGTTGCCGAGTAGCCATAACTTTGCCCGAGATGTCTCTCCCAGTCGTTGCTCCTTGAGAGTCGCGAGAGCGCTAGCAAGCATCGAGGCGTCCACAGACGACCGAAGCAAGCTCAGCATGCCCACGTCCAGCGGTCCTGACAGTAACACTGCAAGTCCAACATATGCCTCCGGCGAGTTTCGTAAAGGCGCCAGCAGCGCGTTCTGTAGGGCGTCCGCAGGCACATCTTTCAATGCCATTAGAGTGTCGTAATACGCCACCGCATCCTCCTCTCGTAAACGTGTTCTTCTTGCCGCAAAGGCCAACGTCATCAGAGTGACCTTGGCCATCTCTTGATCCACACCATCCCTCACCCGCAGCGAAGCGATGCAAGCCCTTTCCAGCTTCAGATATGCCTCCGGCCATGGTCCCTCTTCACAACGAACCACATCCGCCGTAGCCATCTGCCGCATGCCGTACCAACTCAACCGCCTTCGGTCCCCGCCATCCTTTGCCCAGAAGAACAGCAGCAACCGTCTTAGCTGTTTCAGACTCTCTTCCGGATTCGCATATGCACCTCCCTGCTGCTTGACCGAAGCCTGCTCTTCTAGTTCATCCCAGACCTGCCGCCACGCGCCGAACGTCCTCCGCCGAGCGCCGTGGCCTCTCCATACCTTCTGAATGCGGAAGGAGGCGTTCAACTCTTCGCGCTTCTGCTGCCGGGCTGCTCTTTCCTTCTCGGCGGATACTACCGCTGACTGCGAGCCGGTTGTTGGGCCAGAAGCAGCTGCAGCGAAGGGATTCCCTGCGCGAGAGAGGTTGACCTGGCGAGGCCGGCGTGAACTTCCGGTGAAGGTTTGATACATGTTGGCATCGTCGAGTCGCCGGTCAGTGAAGAATAAGATACCAGGCGGTGGGGGGTGTAGGAGGAGGAGTCAGCAAGTGGCGACGTTGACGAGGCATCGATGTTTCTGGTTCACTTGAGCGTTATGTCATGCCCTCTTGCCTGGACCTTGACGGATTTAAGCTCAAGAGATCGTGGAGATAAGATTGTGTCACGTGGCTTCACACCTCCCCTGTCGTTCGTATCTTGCTGGACGCGAGACGAAGAGGAGAACAGCGCCACACACGCGAGCAGTGTTGCTTGCACAATCGTAATCGCAATGTAACTATACATTTCCCTTCTTCTTATTTGTGCACTGCATCTTCTTCATGTTCATCCAAAAGAACCCGTATCCAAATGTTCCACAAGATGCAGCGCCTCCGATCGAGAACCTCAGACGATGAGCCGGTAATCATCACACCTCAGCAGGCAAACATGAAGGCCGACGAACGCAACTATGCTGAGCCAAGTTCGAACAATGCGCAGGGCAACGTGGAACTCAATATCCCCATTGGCACTGTCCCCCCATACCGCACCTACAGACGCCGCTTCTTCGGCCTGGCCCAACTCGTCCTCCTCAACATCATCGTCTCCTGGGACTGGCTCTCCTTCTCCGCCATCTCGACCACCGCCTCGCACTTCTTCGATGTCTCCGAATCCAGCATCAACTGGCTAAGCACGAGCTTCCTCTTCGCCTTCTTACCGATGACACCGCTCGTCATCTTCACCCTCAACCGCAGCGGACCCAAAGCCAGTATCCTTGTCTCGAGCGCCTTCATCTTAGCAGGAAACTGGATTAGGTACGCTGGCACCCGCTCCTCCCCACCGCGATTTGGAGTGGTAATGTTCGGGCAAATTTTGATCGGCTTCTCCCAACCCTTCGTCCTTGCCGCACCAACGCGCTATTCCAACCTCTGGTTCTCGGACCACGGGCGTGTCTCCGCAACCGCCATTGCCTCCCTCGCCAACCCCCTCGGCGGAGCGCTCGGCCAACTCGTCTCACCCCTCTGGGCTACAAATCAATCCGACATCCCAAACATGATCCTCTACACCGCTATCCTCAGTACCCTCGCCACTCTGCCTGCTCTCTTCCTTCCAAAGGCACCGCCTACACCCCCCTCAGCTCTCGCAGCAGCACCCAAACTCGACATCCGCGAAGCAGCACGCACCTTACCGAGGAATATCAGCTTCTGGATGGTCCTAATCCCCTTCTCAATCTACACAGCCTTCTTCAACGCAACCTCAACCCTCATCAACCAAATCTTCTACCCCTACGGCTACTCCGAAACCGACGCCGGTATTGCTGGGGCGCTGCTCATCTTCGTCGGTCTCGCCTCCGCTGCCGTCGTATCGCCCGTCGTGGACCGCACTAAAAAGTATACCCCGGTAATAAAAGTCCTCGTCCCGCTCATCGCAACCTCCTACCTGATCCTGATCTGGATGCCCGCCACCCGCACCGTCGCCGGCCCATGGGCCGTCTGCGCTCTCCTAGGCGCCACCAGTTTCTCGTTACTGCCGTGTGCGCTGGAGTATTTGGCGCTGGTGACGCATCCGGTGAGTCCGGAGATCACTAGCACGGTTGTTTGGGCGATGGGGCAGTTGCTTGGGGCGGTGTTCATTGTGGTGATGGATGCGTTGAGGGGTGGGGTGGAGGGGGAGCCCAAGGGGACGATGAAGAGGGCACTAATCTTTCAAGCGGTCGTCGCGTGGGTTGCGGTGCCGTTTGCGATGACTCTGGGGCTGGGTAGGCTCAAGAGAGAGGAGGGAGGTGTTGGAGGGTAGTAAGTTACGCGTCCTGTTGTCCCAAACGAGATGGACTTAAGGTGACTGATGGTACAGGGTCGTTTTGCAGTGAAGCTGTGGCTACTGTGGATGATCAATAGACGTCTGTGCTGGGGGACGAGACTTCGCACGTTTGCTCCTTCCTTGTTGGGCCAACTTTCCAGAACGATACGTGGACCACACCATTCCACCAGAAACGTCTCGTCCTCATCCGTGAGACTGCTCAGAACTGCTACAAATTCCCTCCTTCCCTTCATCACAGATAATATTCCCACTCCCTGGACACTTCAACACACCATCTTACTACGACACAGCGCACGAGAGGATACAAGCTATGGACCCCCTGCCCGGCATGGCCGTCGTCGAAGGCGCCGATCTCACTACCCTGCTGCGTGAAGCTGACCGCCTTCTCGCTCAGCCAGCTATCAGTATGTTGAACATGACGTAAATCCAGAACCCCCGCATGGTTCCATCAATCCACGCTTGCAGGTCACCACTAACGGTCGCTAGCACGTTCACGCTCTCTCTGATGTTAGTGTCGGAATTCAACTACATCGACACAGCGAACTCCGTAAATGGCAAGCTCGCGTTTGGCCCACCACGTCCTGCCCACTCCTGGCACGCCTTGGCGGAAAAGGTTGTGCAGATCCAACTGAGCATGCCGAATCTGAATACACTGTTATTCACCCGCCCGCGGGGTGGAGATCTGGAGGCTTTCGCAGCGTTCGTCCACGACATCAAAAGTGCGGCATCGCTCCCAATTTTCTCGAGCAGCTCCTCACTATCAGCCCCAGTCTACCCGGTCTCATCAACTGCCCCTGCCTTTACGAGCAGCTTCTCGGTTTCTGCTGGCCCGCATTCGAGCTCCTCAGTGCCAAACTTCAGCAGCTCTGGGTCGATTCCAGTATACCCTGCGTCCTCGATTTACCCGACAGTCTCTTCGACGGACCCCGTCACATATCCACCGCCGCACGAGACCTGCACTACTCGCACGCTCACCTACCCAGTGACCACGACCTACACCACCAAGGAACCATGCCCAACGAAGCCTTCCTCAACCACCACTCGCACAGTCACGACTAGCTACATGACGACTGCGACCACCACGATCACTTACACGGTCTACCCGACGCCAACATCTGACCCTCACAGCGGTCCTCCATCCTACCCTCAAGGCCCAGGCAAGCCTGTGTACGGAGGTCACGATCAGCCACCAAACGGCCATCCCGTTGACCCAGTCCATAGCGGCGAGCCACCGAAGAGCTACCCAGGTCATCCATCTGGGCCAGTGGACGGCGAGCACCATCCTGCTGGCTCTACTGATAACACTGGACAGCCTTGGTGGTCGTCGTGGACACCATCGTGGGGCAAGCACGACCATGACGCCGGCAACAAAGGACATGGCAAGAGTCACCGCAAGGGACACTCTAAGCACCACCATAAGCATCACAACAAGCAGGACGTTAAGCAGGACGGCAAGCACCAAGAACAGCACGACTCTCACCAGGGCCCAGGCCAGCACTCTGAGTTCTCTACAGTTGACTGGTTTGTCGATTTTTGGAAGGAGTACTCGTGGTGGAAGCCCACCGGCGAGGAGGGTCTTGACCAGCACCCCCGCGCTGGGTGGTAGACTATCTCATGGTAGTGTGATGTGGAACGATAAATATCTCTTTGCAAGGTCTGTTGGATACACTGGGTCTTGAAAACAGAGAACAGAAAACATGAAAGCGGCAATATCGCCAGGCTCATCTGGCAGCTCTTTAATTGTATTTTTGATAATGTATACATGTAGCGACGGTGATAGCACGATCCGTACTCACGTCCTCTTCGCTTCTCACTTTTCGACACCACGAGCTTTATCTCTAGAGTCTGTAAGCACGCGGCCAGGCTTCTTCGAGAGAACTTGCTGCATAGAATAGAGATGCAAATGGATCGGACCTGGTGTCTTCGCCAACTCAACAACATACTGGTAAGCTGCCTCCTGGAGCTTGCTCAACTGGGTCGGACGGCGAGGGGTGATGTCTTCGCAGACGGCGAATTGGGAGTCGAATGTGACGGGTCGGTACTGGCGCTCACTGCTCGGCTCTTTGATGTAGTCGCCCATTTCGAAGCTTCTGGGTCGAATACCACGAACGAATTCACCGTTTGGACCCTCAATCAAACCAAAGTACCAAGTGATGCTGCTAAGCTGGGACCACGGCTTTCGCGCGGTCTTCTCGTCTGGCTCGCCACTTATCATGGTGAACGAGATCTTGAGTGAAGGTGCGATGCCCAGTTGGCTAAGCCGAGCGACGAACGAGATGCCGCCTTCACCCAACACTCCACTGCGTTGGCTAGGGTCATGTCGATCCTTGCCACTCAAAGAATATTCTTGCAATACTCCGTCCTCGTCCGGCCTCATGAAGAATGCGTCAAACAACCCCTTGATCATGCGTAGTGTTGTGCGCGGCCCTGGTATCATCGTCGTGCTTCCTGACTCGCTTGAGACAGACCAGAGAGGCGTTTTCGTGCCCTGCGGGATCGGAGACGACGTCTTGATAAGTTGGGATCGGAGTGATATCGGTTGGCCGCTTGACCTCGCTAGCTCTTTCCATGGTGAGGTTTTCGAGGAAGCGGTGTCTTAGATGGAACTGCGCAACCCTGCGAGTGAGTTAGTGATAAGACTTGACGGCCCAAACCTCCGAGAACACGACTTACAACTCAGGGCGCAGCTGAAGAAGATGCTTTATCGCTGGTTGACTTTACAAGGCGACAGACTGGGGTCGGAAAGGAGGATGTTCGTGGTGAAGCTCTCGAAGCCGACGCAATCTAGAAAGGTCGTGACAAGAAGGAATTTTCGAGATTGGGCGAATGTGCGAAAAGAGCTAAGACTCACCGTTTCCACGCTAAGCCAAGAGCAGAAATAGCAATCGAAGCATGTGATCGGGCCATCCTCCTGGGTGTTACAGGATTTCCAAATCATGCGGGAGACGACGATGAAAAGGAAAAAAGAGGTAGACATGAAGAAGATGGCGGAGCAACAATTGTGGCACCTTGGTCTGGGTCTCTCCTGAATGGGTCGAGTTCAGGATGAGATGGAGGCTCGCATATCAGGTCGAATCAGGAGAATCAGTGAGAGAACAATGCCTGGAGCCGCAATCCAGAAGTGTTGGTGGTCATGCTGGTCACAGATCTTCTCCTGCAACGATTGCACGTCTATTCAACCTTCGTCGCCTGTTCGAGTGATGCTTGCATTGCAGACTTTTGTGAACAATCACTCTTCTCGGGATCTCATCACCTACCGCTAATCCTACATAACACTCTCGTCTCATCTGCAAGGACCGGCAAGGCCGCACATCCAACATACCCGCCGTGACCCAGCCGTTCTGAGGCACAGCGTCGGACCATCCACCCTTCGGGCCCTTCGGGAAGCAAGGAACCGCCATGGCTTGAGCATGTGTACATGATGGGTTCAGCTCAGCAGAGGTTGACATCGTGCGTAAGTAAGCAATCGATGGAGGTATCATTCCCGTTGTATACTTTGCCAGGTCCCTCCCCTTCGTCGTATCAACAGTCGAAATGAGCCAGAGCACGCTCGCTGCCTCTCATTCTTGCTGCCCCGATCTCATGCTCATCGGATCTCATCAAGCTTCGGAACGCCTTGTTCTTGACACGGAGAATCTTGCTTCTCTTCAGTACCTCACGTCTGCATCTTTCGAGATTTTCATTCTTCCTGCTTCGAGAACCTCGCTGCCGCTGTCGTTGTCTTGAAAAGTGCCTGTGAGGTCGTCTATATCGACGTAATGAGGGGAAGCGCGAGAGGTTGGATACTAGTGCAGAGAGTGGGTGGTGGTGGATTAATGTATCCTGGTCATGGCCGTGGTGGTCGTCGAGCAAGCGGTTCGCCCCGTGCCGCTTGACTTCGACTTCACTCCTTGTCTGAACCAGTTCATACCATCGTTGCGCTGTGATGTCGCATCTATCGACATGATGATATTGATTCCCATTGCGTCTCATCCCTGCCTTTTATTGTGAGAAAGGGGAATCCGCTCTTGAGGCTGGTAGATCGTGAGCACTCAGCACCAATATAAGTCCTTGGTAGGCGTCAGCGATTTATCTTGCTCGGGATTCTGGACAGAGGGCGAAGCGCCCATCCATCAAAGAATCCGTCCATCGAAGTATGCGAAGCACGACCATTTCTACAGAAGCATCGATGCACATTACGCAGCAAGATCTGTCGACTGCGTTTTCCTCGACTTCGTCTTGTCCTTGCCAAAAAGCCCGTCCGATAGGTTGTCACCTGTTCCAAACTATGTGTATGTAAGTACAATAAGATCTCACAGCTGTGCTCCGGGTATACGCTCCAGCAACTCAGAAATGTGGCGCCTTTACTTCTCACATACTATCGTTGTTGCTGCCTTTCTAGGCCTAGCGTGGAAGGCGGTCGAACGAAATGCATCAGTCCCGCTGCGCAGTCTCACTTGCTCCACCTGTCACCAGTTACCCGCTGGCTCTTTTCACTACCTCGAAACAAGCAACCTCCTTCCTCTCGAACTAGCTGCAGCCTGCAGATCACCAAGAAGTGACAGACCCGCTCTCGAGGGCCTTCTGCAACCACTGGCCTGTAAGTTGGCACACAGCCGAGACTGCCACGATAGGTTCCTAATTCACCCACAGAGCACCAGAAGTCATCACACCATTCGTCACACCATCAGAACTCTCGTTCATCACAGTCATGCCGCCTCATTCGGTGATGTCCGATTTCGCCAAGAAGCACTACGGCTGGGACACCACCGCAGACGCAACCTCTGAGTCGTCTAGCAGCCCCACCAGCATGCCCGAAGGGTTCGAAGCTGTGATCCGCCGCATCGCCAAGTACCCGCAAGACATGGTGCTGAACGAGGCTCAACGGGGAAACCTCTCCTTCGCCATCACGAACACCAAAGGTCAGCAAAATCGCAGGTGCGGACGAAACACGTGCCAACTTTGGCTTCCTCAGCAAGACCATGGAGCTTGTCCCGATCCTCAGCGAGTATCTCGGCAACAGTACGCACGCCAAACTCGCCATCATCACCCCCTACTTGAAGCAGCAACACTACTACAACCTCGCGCTCGAAGGTCTGCGTAAGGAAGGCACCTCCGCCGACGCCCTGCCCAAAGTCTACACCGTGGAGGAGGCCGAGGGGCTGCACTGGGACATCGGCATCGTCGACTACGTCAACACCGATGCCGATGATCTAGACCTGCTCAAGTGTGAGAAGCGCAGTCAGACCATGCATACACGTGCTACGCAGTTCATGTTCATCATCGGCCCTGACTTCAGCTCTCGTCGTGGTGCTTGAGAGAGTTCTCCCCGTCCAGCACAGTGAGCGCAGTCTCCCTTTAACGATGGGTTCATGCGGGAGCATGTCATGGATTTCAGGGTTTGCGAGAGATCTTGCTGGAGCGTTTGCTGCTGTTCAAGTCTTCACGACAGATATGGGAGTGGTGATACCTAGTTCATAGATCGTTCTGAGAGGATTCTCAACGTCTCGGTATTTCCCACGGTCTTAGAGTCCTTTTCCTCCAGTTCTCAAGATATCGGGAATCAATCCACCCTGCTAGCACGACAAATATCGCACCATCCGATTTATTGAGCTATCTTATCGTACGTCTACAATGTCAACGGCTGCCCCAACTGCTTGCAAGGACCATAAGCCTTGCCGTCCTTCGCCGCCTCATAGGTCTGATTTGCTGGTGGCTGCGGCCACTTCTCCAACATCGCAGCCTTCCCAGTCAACTCAAAGGTGATCGTGTCCTGCGTCGGCACGTCCAGAATCATCTCGTACTTGCCTGGGTACAGCTCAAATTACCCTCCGTGTCGCGGTGGGCTAGCTCACCAAGATTGACAGGCAGCTCGGCGGTCGATGTAGAGCCGGCAGCAACGGCGAAGAGACGCTTGTAGCTCGCGAGCGACTTCAGCGGGTAAGGCTTTGGGCCTGCTGTCAAGGACCGCACGAAGGCGAGGGCGACGAAGGTGAGGGCGACGAAGTCGGATGTGATGCTGCCAGCGTTTTCGACGGAGATGGGGAGGCTGCCGAGCTCGCACTTGTCCGGATGCTCTGCGGTACAGGAAGACAGCAAGTGCTGTATGCTGCGATGGCAGTTGTTCTCGATCGAGCCTTTTCCTATCTTCGCGGTGAAATCCGTGTAGTGCATGCCGAAACCGTACTCAATGACAGCGTCGTTGTACCACATGTATGTGCGGCCAGGGTTGTTCTCCGAAGGTGCAAGATGCATGTTCAGCAGAGAGACTTCGTCGACGTACTTGGCTGGGTACTGCGTGACAGGTAGACGGCCAGCGGGTGCAACAGCTCCAGTGAGGATGTCGAAGACGGCTGGGCCACCATCCTGCGATGGGTATCCGGCCCAGACGATGGCGTTGATGTTGTCGTTTCCAAGCAGCGGAGTGTCGTCAAGCTGGTCACTAAGCTGCGCAACGATGCAAGGCTTACCCAAGCTGCAGATCGAGTGGATAAGGGAGAGCTGAGACTGTGGCCAGGCGATCTGGTATCTGTCAAGCGCCTCCGCCACAACAGACCAGTCGATACCACCAAAATAAAGAACAACGTCAGCCTTCTTTGCTGCCGCGATAGCTTTTTTAGTCCAGTTTCCACTCGACTCTGTCTCGTTGATCGGTCCGGTGGCATAGATATAGTTGATACCCAGCTGACCAGCCGCATATATCGGGCTATGGTAGTATGGAGGCGGTCCAAAGTACCCACCCTGCATCTGAGACGAAGCATTCGCCCACATACCGATCATGGCAACGGTGATGCTGTCGTTGAAGGTCATAGGCAAGATCCCGTCGTTCTTCTTGAGCACAATGCCTTCAGTCGCCGCTCGCCTCGCAAGAGCCTGCGCGTCCTGTGTATTCACCTAGTCCCAGCCAATGCTCCTATACGGGTTTGAGTCTGCCGGGTCGAAGTAGCCGGCAATGATAAGTGCTTCGTACTGTCTCCTCAGAGCACGGTCGATAACAGCCTCTGAGAGCAGACCCTTGTCGTATGCACCTTCGACAGCAGTCCTGTTGAAGACCTCACAGACTTGATCCGTTCCAGCGTTATATGATGCAGCGGCGGCTTCTTCGGGAGTTGAGACGTATTCATGGTTGGTCCAGATATCGAGGATGGCATTGCAGTCACTCGTAACGTATGGATGGTTAGGCTGGTTCCAGTTCCAGTGCTTCCTGAGGATGTCGTCCATGATATAGCTGTCCGCACAAGCTGGTACACCATTGATGGCGTTGTAGCTGCACATGATGCTGCCGACCTTTGAGTCACGAGCACGTTGCTGAAAGGGTGGCATGTAGTATCCAGCGAGATCTTGGCTTGTGATGAGAGCGTCGAAGCCATAGCGAATCACACCGTCCCAGATCTCCATGTCGTACCCGGCGAAGTGCTTGCAAGTGGCGATCATCTTCTTGAGAGGCGGGTTATGTCCTCCTTCCAGACCAAGCAGCAGATGCTTCACGTAGCCCATGATGCGGAATGGGTCATCGCCAGGCGTCTCCGAACCACGACCCCAGCGTGGATCCTACGGCAACGTCAGCATCTTCCTTCATCTCTCGGCAGTGATATTCGTACCTTGTAAGGATTGATATTCGGCGTAAAGAAATCCAGCCCAGCCCTCCCAGCATTCGAATACGCCCTCGCCTCCGTACTAATCGTCGTAGCTATATCCTCCACCAACTGATCATCGAACGCCGCCGAAAACAGAATCGGCATCGGGAAAGAGGTAGCATAGCTATAGTCGCCCGACTCCGAGAAGTTGACACCAGGGCTGCCCGCTACGCCATGCAGAGCCTCGCTCCACCACTCATACCTGGCGAGGCCGAGGGATCGAGAGCCATTGCTACGGTCGACGAGGTTCCGGAATTTGTCCTTCAATGGCATTGCTTTGACAAGAGCGGCGGCGCGATCTGCTGAGGAGGCGGAGGTGTCGCAGACGGCGTTGGAGGCGAGGGGGCCATTAACGCAGTCTACAGAACAGAAGGGTAAAAGGGTTAGCAGTGTCTTAAAGTCAGTGAGACCCGCAGACATCTGTCCCTGGGTACCCTTTGACCCATCATTTCTTACCTGGGTACGTGAACTCCCATTCGAAACCGAACTGGGCGGAGGCATGTTGAGCGGAGGTCAGGAGCAGTGCTGCTGCTGGAAGGGAACGGAAGTGCATCGCAGGCAGTCCTCCAACGAAGGCGAAAGACAATGTGGGACCAAGGATTGTCCGTAACGGGACGAAATGGTAGAAGGAGAGGCTTGTGTCTTATACCAAGCCTTCAGTACTTACTCTTGGGGTTGCTTGCCCACAGGCTATCCAAGTATGCACATAGTGCCTTCCATGGCCTGCCGTATACCGAATAGGCTGTTGCAATAGAGAACTTCCAGCAATCAACATGAAGGCAGGACTCCACACCACGCAGTCTGCGGGGTTGAAAGAGGGCTAGCAATGGAGACTCCATCTTTATGAGGAAGATTGAAGGCCTAAAGTCTGTTTCAAGGCCGTCGAGCTTCCTGTTCCTGAGAGTTTTATGCATAACAGGACAAAGCGGTGGTGATCGGCAGTAGATTTAGCCGGGACATCAGCGAGCATGCCGAATGGGGTAGGTGACATCGCAGTCATCAGAGTGTGGGCCGGCGACACCTGACGAAGAGAGATCAGTGTTCGAAGAAGTGCTTGTCGAACTTGTATGGTATACCTTATAGTTCACGAGATTGGAAAAGAGAAGAGGTGAGGTGCAGACTCCAAAGGTGGACTTCTCGCAAGTGCCTGGTCCGTGTCCTCCTACCATGGTTGATCACGAGTCCAAATGGCGACTATGTTCGAGATGATCAACGAGAATGGTGCCATTTGGTGATACTGAGGCCGTGAACCGTGGTACAAAGTAGCAAACAAAGCTTAATCGAACTCCCTCCTACCTCAACAACACCTTTCGTTCACTCACTAATATCGACCACTCGCTGGAGCGACAGGAGGGATGGGAGACCAAGATAAGAAGAGGTGAGACATGTCAGTGTTCATGATGGTATGTTCTTCATCATTGTGGGCCTCTATCTTTGAAACACTGCCCTATGTCAGATCTCTCAGTATCACAGGCAACCAGGCCATGCTTTTCTGTTGTTGATCTCGATTCATCTCTCGTATCTCGTCAGTATGTTGGAGCCGAAGCTCCGTGGTGGTCGAAGTGAGGATAAGCTCAGCGCTTATTCCTCCATCTTCCTCATCACCTCCTGCCACTCGGACCAGTCGTTCATCACGACCTTGGCCTTGCACTCCTCCTGGAGCTTCTTGCCCATCTCGTTCATCTTCTCCTCGCCGTCCTCAAGCTTGTAGATGCCGACGTAGGCGACGAGTGGGATACCGGCACGCATGGCAGCCGTGGAGCCGGACTTGCTGTCCTCGACGGTGATGCACTCCTCCGGCTTGACACCGAGCTCCTTGCAGGCGTGGAGGTAGATAGCAGGGTCGGGCTTGGAGGATGGTGGGTCGAGGGAGGTGGCGGCCGAGTAGACGTGCTCAAGCTTGAAGAAGCCTGTCATTTTATTAGTCTCGATCCACATGAAGCACGAATGATGACTTACGCATCAGGTTGCACCTCTCGAGCGAGGCGACGACACGCGGCTTGGCGGACGTGGAGACGACGGACATTGGGTAGCCCTGGCTCTTGGTCCACTCGAGCTGCTCAGTCACACCGGGGCACTCAACGCACTTCTCAGAGAGCTTCTTGGTGACCTCGCCGAGCTCACGTGCCACGAACGTGTCCACCTCTCCCGCCGACATCTCAAAGTTGTGCTTCTTTTGAAGCCCGACGAGCATGTTGCGGAAGTTGTGGCCCACGAAGTCCTCGAGGAGAGAGTCGGTGTTGTACGTGGCGTCGATGTTGTACTTCTTCATCACCTCGTTGGTGAGATCGGCACATGCTTCGAACGCAAGACGCTCGGACTGGCAGAGAGTGTTGTCGCAGTCGAGCAGGACATACTTGACCTGTGAAGTGGGTGAGCAATGTGGATATACATAAGTTTGAAGGCCAATGGCTTATAGTCAGGAAGGTGGGGTGGAAGTGAGGATACTAACCTTGCCCATTTTTACGATTGTGGTTTTGATGTGTTGGTGGAGGAGAGAGTAGTGTGCTTGGTTGTGCTTGGTGTTCGTGAAAGGATCGGAAGTCTTTGAAGTTGTTGTTGTTGTGTTGAGGAAAAGTTTGAGCTCGAAGGGTCTAAATACCTACTGATCTGCACATGCATGGCAAACGCACCTGCCCCTCCACGAGACGCTAGACCCATTGGAGCACACGGTCTGGCCCGTGCCTGAGCTCCTGCCAAATGAGGTCACAATGCACAGCACGTGAAAGCTTTTGGGTGAGGTGAAAGCACATTTGGAGTAAGTGAGAGGCACGTGGGCCTCAAACCTGTCAAGAGATGGCTTTGGAGGTGAAACCACAAGTGCCTACAGCAGCATCACATCCATCCTCCAGTCATATGTGTGCTTTCTGACAGACCGCCTTTGACAAGTGACGTGGCAGCATACATCTGGTTAGCAAAAGTAGTCTTACCGTGAAGAGGAAACAAGTCCCTAGCAAGCGGTGATAGCACTCACACTACCATAAGCCATAGTTTGACATCGGCTGGGGCATCCTTTCACAGATTTGGTTGGGTTCGTGATCTCAAGCAGAGACATTTGTTGCAGCAAGTGAAGAGTATCACATCTGTCGAGCTTCCAGCCACCCTCATATGCTGGGGTGGGCTTCACGTTCACCACGAGCTCTCCGAAGTGCTTGAAAAAATGGCATGCTAGTGAGAGGTCCTGAGATGCATTCCAGGTGTTCATCAGGTCATAAGCTGTCGTTGTAATCTATAGTCACCACATAGGATCAGTCTCTATCAGCGGCCTAGCCCTCATCATCACAATCACCTCCCCATCAGATCTGCTTCGGACTACTCGAGACCTCCGCCTTGTCAGAGAACGCATGCCACTTCTTCAATATCCTCTCAAACCCATCCATCCCCGCCTTCAAAGTCTCCATCTTCGGTCCATACGACACCCGAATATAGTGATGACACGGCGAGTCAAACAGATCTCTCCTCCGACTCGGATTCAGATCAAAGAAGATCCCCGGCACCACAATAACCTTCTCCTGCAAGCAAGCCTGGAAGAAGTTCAACCCATCATTGATAGCTTCCGGCAACTGCTCGAGATTGAGCCAAAGGTAGAACGTGCTGTTCGGGCAGTAGTCGAGTTTGAAACCCATGGCTTCGAGCCGGCCGACCACGTAGTCGCGCTTCATGCAGAAGTGCGTTTGTAGCGCCTTCATTTCCGTGCGGACTTTGTTGGGTTCGAGCATCGGTACTGCCGCTTCTTGGAACGGGACGTTGGTGCCGCCGTCGAGGTAGGAGCCACAGGAGCCGATAGCTTTGATGAATTCTTTCGGTCCAATGATCCATGCCACGCGCCAGCCTGGAAGACGGAAGCGCTTCGTCAAGCCGTCGATAATGAGGACATCGTCGGTGTCGACATCTTCGATGTTGTCCGCTGCGCTGATGACGGTGCCGTCGCAACCGGTGGTGTAGTTGTAGCCGCTGTAGAACTCGTCCATGATCAAGGTAGCTCTGTCGCGGCAGATGTCCTGGATGTGTGCTAACTCCGGGTTGGCGACCATATTGCCAGCCGGGTTCCGCGGGTTCGAGGTAATGATGACGGAGGTACCACGTTTGATCTCGTCTTCGATCTTTTCGGCATGCATGTGGTAGTGGTCTTTCTTATCCAGTGGGATAGGGATGGCTGCGAAGTTCCTAAACAAGCTCAACATCTCGTTGTACGCGGTCCGTTGTACGCGGTCAGCTGGTGTCCCGGACACAATGTATTCTGTCCATCAAACTTACATAGTCTGGCACGAAGAAGCCTAGGTAGGCGTTGCCGAGGACAGCCGCAATACGGATGAGTCCAGCACGTCCACCTGGAACGATGCAGACGTTCTCCCAGGTGTACTTGGAAGGCTTGTCCTTGCGATGGTGGGCATTGTACAGCTCGGCGACTGCTTTGCGGAGCGGCTTGATGCCTGCCGTCGGTCCATACTCGCGGCTGTTCACGGAGATGTCGATGCTGTGTGGCCGCTCAAAGCAGCCCTCGATATCTGTAACCTGTGTTAGTGGTGCACTTGAGGAGATCATGGCTGACTACTAACCATCGCTGACTTCCGGCGCTCCTTGGCCTAGATTGGCCCATTTGCTTGGGTCCTCAAGCAAGCCATATTCGCAGGCTCGTTCGGTACACCACACTACACCGGTTGATGCTCTCGATGGGTCAAGACCTGTAAGAAGCGAGCATTGCAATCAGCACTCGCTCGAAAGGTGGTAGCAAGTCTGCTGATTTAATCATGGTCGAATAGCCTTAGTCGTATATCATATATACATGCAGGCTTCCGTAGATGCACGGTAATCGATATGCAGCACGGGAAGGCCATGACACGGGATATATCGTACCTGCATGTGGCTTGTGGCCTTCGTGCGCCTCGCGGAACTGGCGATGGATCGCAGAGTTCAGTTCTGGCAGCACATTAGCAAATATATAGATTGATGTGCTCAAGACTCGAGTGTTGCTGTACCGTTGGTTGTGGGGCCCCTGGTAGTGGAGAAACGGCGATCTGAGGGGATGTCCACGCTGCCCCTAGATCGTGGCGGAAATGAAGTCATGTTGATGTTAGGTTCGATGGTAAAGGGTCTTGGCTAGGCTTGGAAGATATGAGGTGGAGTAATGAAGGATATGAAATCCGTGTTACCTGGCGGTGAGGAGCTCGAGGTGAGGTCTGGACAGCTCCTCCGAAAAGCAAAAGTTGGCAGGCTCTGTCGCTCCTGCGGTACCTTACCTCGCGTGGTGTTGCATAGCGTGCATGCCACGTTCATGAGCTCCTGCCATAGGCCATCGTAGTAGTATAAGTCCTACTAGCACGAGACGTCGAGGTAGAGCTGTGTGCTGTATTGCCAAGCAAGACGAGATCAGGTGCAGTACAAGTATTGTCACAAAACCGTTTCATCAGCGGCACAGAATTGATTCAAGTCTCGCTTAAAGGATCTCCCTGATCGCCAGTTATTGGCGCCAGACCAATCAATATCCTAGTCGATGATCCCGCTGCTACCAGAAATTCGGAGAAGCACAGGTCGATGTGGGCTTGTGGCTGCATGTGTACATTTCTTGGCTGGCAACTTGAACGCTCCTTGAACTGGGCACCAACTCCTCTTTCCGATAATTGCGCGCGTGTGACGAGTTGTACCGTTGTTTCTTAACTTTCCAGTTCTTCTCAGACTTCCTTGCGTCGACCGCTGCACTCATTAGTGGTCTCGTTGGAATCAGTTCTTGCATAGCGAAGGAGTACATCCTCGATTGACCGAAACGTCAACTCCTGGATCCGCGACTTCAACAAATCCAAAATGGCTGTCGACTCCTCATCGCGAGGCTCGGGAGGGGTGTCATGGAAGCCAGTCTCCATCGCAGCTGTATGTTGACCATATCGTTGCGTCCAGGCAGCAGGTTTGCTAACGGTATGTCCAGCTAACGCTGCAAAACTCGATACACATCCTCATCCTACGATACTCTCGAGTTATGCCCTTGGTGGACGGACAGCGATACTTTGCCTCCACGGCAGTTTTCTTGAACGAAGTCATCAAACTCACCATCTCCCTCACAATGGCGCTGTACAGCATCGCAACCGATCCGAAGACCCCCGACACATCCACAGCGACTGGGCTATTTGCAGAGTTGACAAGAGCGGTGTTCACGGAAGACAGCTGGAAATTGGCAATACCCGCAATGCTCTTCACACTACAGAGCACTCTGCACTACCTTGCGCTCAGCAATCTGGACGCTGCCACATTCCAAGTGACGGATCAGCTCAAGATCTTGACCACGGCGATCTTCAGCGTACTTATACTCGGCAAGTCTCTGAGCACTCGCAAGTGGCTCAGTCTGTTGCTGTTGATGGTTGGAGTTGCCATCGTTCAGATACCCACTGGCACGGGGTCTACACACCCCTCTGTTCTATCGATGAAGGACCTGAAGAACGGCGCAGCTTTCCACGAAGGTCGAACCATATGGGACTTGGAAGAGGCTGTCAACGAAGCCGCGCATAAGCTCTCCAAACGCTCTGCGACATATGAGGGTATTCAGGACGATTTTGAGATGGCATTTCCGGAAGTGAACAACTCTATTGGCCTGATCGCGGTGCTGCTGTCCACCGTCACTTCAGGCCTTGGCAGCGTCTTTTATGAGAAGATACTCAAGGACCCGAAAAGTGACCGCTCTGCTAGTATTTGGGTCCGGAACGTGCAGCTTTCCTTCTATTCGATCTGGCCAGCACTGTTCGTCGGTGTGCTATTTTGGGATGGCGAACATATCGCGAAGACAGGCTTCTTCGCAGGATACAATTCAATTGTGTGGACGAACGTGTTGGTGCAAGCCGCTGGCGGCATATTGGTCTCGTTTGTGATCAACTACGCGAACAACATCACGAAGAACTTTGCCACGAGCATCTCGATCCTGATCAGCTTCCTCGCGAGTGTGATCTTCTTCGACATGGACATCACGTTGTTTGTGAGTCGCCTGGAACATGCATCCTTATGGTCGCGAAGCTGACATGTTCTAGTACGTCCTCGGAACGGCAGTAGTGATCTTTGCTGTATACCTATACAACCAGAGTCCAGACGAGGCACGCCCGAGACCTCCTCAGATTAGGATACCTGACATGGAGAAGTCGGGCGAATCCGGCTACTTCGACCTCGAATCGATCGTCGCTCCCGCGCGATCTCCATTACGGAACACGGAGGGATTGTCATCTAGCCGTCCAGGCACACCCAGTCTCGAGCGAAGACCTGCGAAGAGTCCTGATTTGCGGATGTCGAAGCAGAAGTGGTGAGGACGGGCGTTCAGCTGCATTTATGATACCCGGGTTGATGACACATGACGCGGATTGGGATGTAGGTATACCTGTAAAAATGCTAGACATTGTCGTCCATCACTTGGTTCTTCCAGATTGCGAGCTGGCGGCAAAAGTTGTATGAAGCTGTTACAAGGTGATATCAAGAGCTGGCGGTTTAGGAAGGCACGACCAGCTGCCTAAAAGCTTCTCACGACCGAACCCCGTTGTTTTCGCACTTCACTCTGGGCATTCACTACTTCATTCACAAGCTGTATAGAAGTTGTTTCGGAACAAGATCGAGCGCGTGGCGCGCCGTCAGGCCTAGTGGCAAGTATACGATGGCCCGCGACGACCACTTCTTCGACCAACTGGACAGGCTTGAACGATCTGCACGCGTCACGACGCGTCCGACACGCGATGTCTATCACGACAGTAGTGCTGAGTACTCATCTTATGAGGAACCTCCACACTACGCTGAAGAAGGCTCACACCACCCCGAGCGAGCACCAGAAGGGTATGACTTGACTGATGAGCCCATGACTCTGGACTCCTTTGGTGAGGCTCATTGATCGTAGATCAGCGCAACATTGCTAACATCAAGCAGATGAGCAGCTTCTCAGACAGCCAGACCACAGCAGTCGACAGGGTCAAGCAGCGTTAGGCCGAGCGCGGCTCTCGTTGCCACCATCAGCACACGCTCCACCAGATCACTTATACTATGACACTCAAATACCAGCCCATCACGTCGACCCACCTGCCCCTCGGAGGTTCGACCTCTCGCGATTTGCTTTGACGGAAGTTCAATATGCTCCACCAACGTCCTCACGAATGCACCAAGCTTTGCCATCGAGTCCAACCTTCAGGGCTAGCCAACGCCAACCAGCTCCGGCTGAATATGGACGTCCACACCGGTCTCAACCCCAGCGAGACTTCTTCCGAGATGTCAACGAGAGCACTGGCTATGAGCCTTTCACAGCGGAACAACTGGAAGCTGAGGAGCGGACACAGATCCCTCCGCAACCAAGCGTGGATGACAGCTTCCGACCAAGCTATGCTGAGCCACGTCCTCACACGGCGGCGAAACGAACCAGCAAACATGGTCCAGTGGTCCAGGGCATCAACTTGGTGTCTACTCATGCACTGCCAGACCGTCTACGTGCAAGTTTTCCTTACCCACTGTTCAACGCGATACAGTCTAAGGCATTCGATGCGATCTTCAATAGCAACAGCAACTTCGTACTTTCAGCGCCGACTGGAAGCGGCAAAACCGCCGTTCTCGAACTCGCAGTATGCCGGTTGATCAACACTTTTGCCAGCGACTCATTCAAGATTGTGTATCAGGCACCCACGAAGTCGTTATGTGCCGAGCGACAGCGAGACTGGCAAGCAAAGTTCGGCACATTAGGCTTGGAGTGTGCTGAGCTGACTGGCGATACCGACAATTCTCATATGCGAAACGTCCAGCAAGCCAGCATCATCATCACCACTCCCGAGAAATGGGACAGCATCACTCGGAAGTGGAAGGATCACCAGAAGCTCATGCAGATGGTCAAGCTGTTCCTTATCGACGAAGTCCACATCCTCAAGGAGGAAAGAGGTGCCACTCTCGAAGCCGTGGTGTCTCGGATGAAGTCTGTTGGCTCGGATGTACGTTTCGTCGCGCTTAGTGCCACCGTGCCGAACTCAGACGATATTGCGGCATGGCTGGGCAGAGATCCGATGAACCCTCAGATACCAGCGCTGCGGGAGAAGTTTGGTGAAGAGTTTCGTCCCGTCCGACTGAAGAAGCACGTCTGCGGATATCAAGCAAGCCCGAACGACTTCGCGTTCGAGAAGAGTCTTAGTGGCAAGCTTCCGGAAGTCATCAGCAAATATTCTCAACACAAGCCAATCATGGTGTTCTGCTTTACAAGGAATGCATGCGTCGAGACTGCAAAGATGCTCGCAACTTGGTGGTCGACCAAGTCGCCAAAGGACAGGTACTGGGAGGCGCCACTGCGACATCTGGTCGCTGGAGACAAAGAGCTTCGAGGTGAGATCCGAACTTGCATCAACAATGTGCATAACTGCTTGCTGACTCCTCTAGACACCATGTCTTCTGGAGTCGCCTTCCACCACGCCGGCTTGTCGATCGAAGATCGAAACATCGTGGAGAAAGGCTACCTTGACGGCAACCTCAACGTGATATGCTGCACTTCCACGTTAGCCGTTGGTGTCAACCTGCCGTGTCACATGGTCATCATCAAAGGCACGGTGACATATCAGGGCGGCCAAGCAGGCGGCTGCAAAGAATACTCCGATCTTGAGATAATGCAGATGCTAGGACGTGCCGGCCGACCACAATTTGACGATAGTGCCGTGGCAGTCATTCTGACTCGAACCCAGCGTGTACCACACTACGAGCAGATGATATCTGGACAAGAGGTTCTGGAGAGTTGGTGAGTACGAGCAGTATTCATATGCATGAACATTGCTAACGCTTCCCAGCCTTCACCGGAACCTAATCGACCATCTTAACGCCGAGATTGGACTTGGGACTATCAGCAGTGCGTCGTCGGCGAAGAAATGGCTCACCAGCACTTTCCTCTATGTCCGGCTCAAGGACAACCCAGACCACTACAAGATCGATGGCGATGCTTCTAGTCGCAATCTCGACGATCGTCTCGAGAAGATCTGCAGCAATGGCATTGCTTTGCTCGAAGAGACTGACCTCGTTTGTGCTACGCCAAAACTGCGGTGCACGGAATTTGGCGATGCCATGGCTCGGTACTACCTCCAGTTTGAGACAATGAGAGTCATTATGGCGTTGCCTCCAAAAGCTAAGATCTTCGAGATCTTGTCTGCGGTCGCACAGGCTGCCGAGTACAAGGAAGTACGCTTCAGAGCTGGAGAGAAGCCGATCTATAAGGATCTCAACAAAAACACTTCGATCAAGTTCCCAATACCGGTCAATCTGGATCTACCCGCACACAAGATCTCTCTGATCATCCAGTCGGTGCTGGGAGCTCTTGACCTACCAACCGAGGAACCGAAGCATAGGTTGGAATACGCGACGTCCAAGGCCATCATCTTCCAGCACGCTACCCGACTGATCCGTTGCATCGTGGACTGCCAACTGTACCTCGAGGATGCAGTAACGACTCGCAATGCTCTCATGCTCGCTCGCAGCATCGGAGCTCAGGTATGGGATGACTCGCCTCTGCACATGAAACAACTCGAAAGCATCGGTCTCGTCTACGTCCGGAAGCTGGTCAACGCGGGCATGCGGTCCATAGAAGATCTGGAAGCTACTGAAGCTCACCGCATCGAACAGGCTGTATCCCGGAATCCACCTTTTGGCCGCCAGGTACAGGACAAGGCGAAGGCATTTCCAAAGCTTCGAATTGCCATCAAAATGGTAGGAGAACCTCAAATCAAGAAAGAGGAGCATGTCTCCATGAAGATCAGGGCGGAAATTGGCTTCCTGAACGAGAAGGTGCCGGACTTCTTTCAACGCAAGCCAGTGTATGTGTGCTTGCTAGCAGAAACATCGGACGGCCACAAGGTTCACTTTGCACGCATCAGCGCAAAGAAGCTGAGCAAAGGACAAGACGTCTTGTTCGCAGCTCGCCTGACGGAACCGAATCAGTCCATACGAGCGTACGTCATGTGTGACGAGATCGCTGGAACTATGCGCCATGCTGTGCTCACGCCGGACATACTACCTCAGGCATTCCCAGTGCGCAAAGCAGCTCAGGACGGAGAGCAGCATAAGGCAGCAGCGGCAGTCGCGCTTAATACAGCCAAACGTCGCCTCGTTACCAGCGCAGCACGCAGTGGTGGAGATGACGAAGACGAGTTCGCAGATCCGGACCTCGATGATGCAGACCTTGCAATGGCAGAGGCAGGCGGGTTCATGGACATCGATGATTTCGACGACCAACCAAAGGGTCAGCCCAAAGCGAAGAAGCGCAAGATCACGGAGACGCCAGCGATGGACGTTGAATACGAACCACAGCAATTGGCGAACGGCAAGTGGGCATGCAACCATCGATGTGGCGATAAGACAGTATGCAAGCACTTGTGCTGCCGTGAAGGAACTGACAAGAAGCCGAAGCCCCCGAAACCGAAGACGGAGAACAAGGACGTCGCTGATCCAGGGTCAGACCCCAAGCAGACACAACTCAACATGCCGATTGCGAAGAAGTCTGGTGCACCAACGCAGACCGCTCAGTCCACCAGCAAGGCGCCGCTTCCGACACCCAGCGCTACAGCCAAGCCGCAAGCCCGCGTCCACGACTCAAGAGAGGTTCGTGATCTGGACCGCCTGCACAACAGCGTCAAGACAAGGACACCGACTGTGCCAACTCTTGGTTCGCGTGGCGTTGGCAATGGAGCAGGGACCGCGCAACACAAGACTAGCAAGCCACGAATGAGCTTTCTCGAAGCTGCACGTAACGCAGAAGACGACGACATGAGCGACTATGGGAACGCCAGTTGGGAGCCTGATGACCTGCCGAACCTGAGCGACATCGCTGGACCGAAAAAGGCCCCCCGGAAGAGTGCACCGAAATGTAACGACGACGTGACGACCGGAGCCAACGATGAGTTCGGAGCTGATGAAGACGACGCTCTGGGGTCTACTACTGGCGGTAACCATGATGGTCTTGTCGACTTCTCATCTTTCATCGATGACTACAATCTCGAGGACGATGACAGCTGGAAAATGGACTTCACTGCCGTTGACAACGAAGGCGACGGTCATCGGCAGGGCGCAACACCGAAACCTATGCCTGGGCCAAGCAAGAATAGCAACTTCTTTGTCGGATACAGTTCCGAATCCGCTGTCAACAATGTTGCTCCCAGCACAAAGCCTGGTGTAGGTCATAAGACAGTCGCCGCTGCTGGTGGCCAGTCAAGCGACCCAAAGCCATACGCTTCGGAGGTAGAGCTTCCCAAGACTACTGCACAGACTCATCAGGCCAAAGCTGCCGCCCAGACCGTACAGGATACTGTACTGCCAGCAACAGAGCAGAAGGAAGATGACATCTTCGCGTGGTTCAAGGCCAACATTGGAGGCGAGGACACTTTCAACTTCATCGATTGAGAGGCAAGGGATGTGAATGTGAGTGTAGATCGAGGATTTGCTGATATCCGTGTTCAAACTTTGCTCGTCAGCTGTGGAGGGCCATTATGTTGGCATGTGCAAGTCACTTTAGGTATCAGAGATGACTGGCTCATCAATAGTATATGCAGCATTTAGTAATACCAAACTAGCTTGGATTCTATCACGCTCAAAGTCTCAATCAATCAACTGAATTAGGAGACCATCGGGAGACACCACGCCAGCTTTGATGTGCTAACTTGCATGCCCACCTCGCGGAGGTAGCCACAAGCCATCGTAGCCTTGGACCTCTGATCGCGTCTTTCGCAAGAAGCAAAAAAGCAAACCCCAAGTCCAACCAACACCTCGCTAATGTCATAGTATCGCCGTCGTGTCGTCTACCCATACCAGTCACCACAGTCCACCACTCCTCCACCCCGTCAGAAACCCCCTCTACCGCTTCGAGTAATCCTTCAGAATACCCAGCATATGCGCATTCGTAGTCTTCCCGTTCTTCCGATTAATCCTCCTCTTCTCCTTCCTCTTCCCTCCCACCTTCACCACCTCCCTCACCTGACTCGTCGGCACCAACCCTGCCTTCTCCAACTCATTCCTGATCTCCAACTCACTGCCCGGGAGTTTAATCTTCCGCCACATATCCTCGAAATCCGCATCCGCCTTCATCGGCAACGCCGTATTGGGGTTCAAGATGTGGTAGGAAGGCGAGTCGGGGTAGATGGTTCGTGGTGTACCGTCCTTCTTCCAGCGCAATACCATGACGAACCCATCCCGCTCCAGCGCGTCCAGCGAGGCGACGCAATCCGGCCACCCGTCTTTGAGGTCTTTGACCGGGATGCCGCCCGCAGACTGCGAGGCGAGTTTCCCGAGGTAGTCTTTCAGCTCTTCGGCGTTGGTGATGGGGTAGAGAGGGCGGTACTTGAAACTCTCCTTCCCGTTCCCGCTCTCTGCTTTCGAGAGGTGCGTAGCTTCCCGACTATCCTGCAAAGCGCGCCGTATGAGGGGGATGTTCTTCTGAGCGTCGAGGGGGAGGGAGAGGTAGCTGATGAGATTATCAAAAGTTATGGGGGTGGGTGATTTTTCGCGAAGGTATTTGACGGCGGTGTAGACCTGTGTCATGAGCTCGGCGCCGCTGTGGCGGGTTGCTTGGGCGGCGGCAGCGGCGGGGATGCCGGCGGTTGGTTGGGAGAAGGCCGCATCGTGCGTACGCTTTGCTATAACGTCGGGCGTCGGCTTGGGTGTGGTGGTGCGCGGGGGGATGTTGGAGGAGGGGCGGGCGTGTTGGGCGTTGCGCTTCGTTGCGTCGGAGAATTCGGTCTTGAAGGCCGCGAGGGAGGCGTTGAGAGCCATGCTGGTGGTTCGTGAGGTGTAGGCGCAAGTGAGTGTGTTGAAGTCGTGGCCCAGAGAAATCAATCAAGAGTTCCAGGCCAGCCGTGAGTGCTGATGCCGTTGTATGAGTCGCTGTGTTACACGTGCGACTGGGGTGTGTGTGAAGATATGCTGCTGTTGTGACCAACCGGTGTTGGTGGATGTGTGTGAGAGCAAGCAAGCTGGACGAGTGAACTGTATTGCTCTTTCATGTGAGCAATGCCAAGAGATATGGCCCGTGCACCTTACCGCTTTGGGATTCACTTCGGATCCTTGGTCTTCCTTCCACGATGTTGCCTGGTGCTTGAAACCTAGCGGTGGCGGAACGCAGGCACATGAACGAGCTGTGGAACCACAGCAGGTAGGTATAAATCCGTCTCTCATCTCCTTGTTTACCTTCTCTTCCACTTCATCTCAATCTCCAGAAAAATCTCCACCATGAGTCAATCAGTCCCCCTCTTTGTCACCGCCCCCTCAGCAGACCACCAGGTCATCAACCGCTTCCTCCTCCATTTCCGGGACTGGAGCGACCTGCCAACCTCCGACCACGCCCACGTCGTCGCTGCCAGAAATACATACAACCTGGAAGAAAGTGAACTCAAACCTACAGTCTCCCCAGTCCCATCAGACACCCCCAACGGCTGGTCTGGCGCCTCTCTTACTGATGTCGAGGCTTTCGTCCGTGATGCACAGGCAGAAGACCCGCAATCTTCTATTTTCTTCCTGCTGGACGACCAGGGTGTGAGAGACAAAACTGTCATTGCAGCTGAGCGGCGTTCCTACGACGAGACCGAGGAACTTACTGACGAGTATAATAAAGTCCGTGTTCCGTCGGATGAGGCTTACACCGTCTGGGTCAATCTGGATATTGGCAATGTTGGTTGGGAGGACTATTGTGATGAGGAGACGGGTGGCGACGAGGATGGGTGGTGGGTGTATGGAGAGGATGGTGGGGCGGATATTATGACGGATGAGGATAGGGAGAAGAGGGATGAGGCAATTAAGAAGCTGGAGGAGTCGGGGGATGCGTAGCTGCTCCGACCTTCAGTTTCTTGACCCGGACAGTACCGAACGAACGGTCGAGTCTTCCCGAAGATCTGGACTCGGTACTGGAGCACAATGGGCACGCTGAAATCCCCTACAGGATGTTTGCACTGTCTCAGTCGCGGGATCTGTGGCCATGACCACATGCATCAATGACTACACATACAGCAAGCTCCAGTCACTTCCGAGACCGTCAACTCGCTTGATTGCTACCAGCACAATGAGTCTCATCGGTTGCAGTATGTATAAATCGCACTCTTCTGCTACTATGTCGCTCTCTAGAACCACAATTTCATACTCGGTCACATGACTACTAACGTCGGCAAACTGCGCCATGATCCAGAGGCAGCTGGTGTTGCCTTCAACACTCTGAACCAGACCTACCTAGTCAAAGGACATCAGCTTGCTGAGTACCTAGCTCAACCTGGTGCGGCTGGAGCGAAGGAGAAATCAGCTTTCGAGGATCACAGTCTGCTGTCGAGATGGGGATGGGTCGACGACACACATCCATACCAAATCACAAAGGACTGCCGCGGTCTTGATGACCTCCTTGACGTGGTAGGTTACACCGAGGGGACAGCAGTAAGCTGGCAGCTCACCACAGCGTACTCCGATCAGGAACCGACAAATGGGGCACTTACTGAGGTATGCACACGTTATAGAGCGTACTTGAGGAAACCACTGTCTTAACCATCGCATTGTAGCCCACGTATGCGACCTACTTCAACACCTTCTGGCCAGCGCTAGGCGTCATTGTCTCCGACTTCAACGAAGGGCCGGACTACATCTTAAGCAAGCGCAACTCAGCACTTCCTTCCACGCAGAGCTCTGGCAAGGCCCCACAGCTCAAGCACTGGTCCGATATCGTCTTCCTCACCTGGCAGCACCTGGCGAACAAGTCAGGCCACAATGTAAGCAGCCTCAAATTTGTATTCCGTCGATCGATCACAGGCGAAGACACGTTGCGCGTACTGGCGCGTATCTTGCGGCAGCGATACCCAAATGAACCCGCGAAATGGTCGGCGCCAATGTGGCCCGCCATAGAGATAATCAACGTCGGTCAAGCTGGGTTTGAAGCGATGCTTTATACGCCAAATGTTCGGGGGCTAGTGTGGATGCTGATACAGCACCGTGATGTCTTTAAGAATGAGACGATCCGATCTATTACTGTAAGTGCGACACTGTCTGATTCGTTACGTGGGGTGCTAACGGCGGGCTGTTCAGGCGTATGTTGAGCGTGGGAGTGTTGGCCTTGGTACTGCGTTGAAGATTGAGATTGGTGATCCGCCGGATGACGGCCTGTACCTGTAGTCTAATCGCTGTGCAGGACGGTCTTCTGGTCCCGGATGCAGACTGATGGGTGGAAGGGTTCTCCGAGATAGCATCACACACCAAGCGGCGCTCTGAGAAATTTTTCACTTGGATGACAGGCCCGAGATACTTGCTAACTCTTCTAGATAACTTCAGGCGATGCTGTTCTTTCCATTTGACTATTTGCAGTTCTTGCGTTGAAGAAGCAGAGACGGCATGTGGTGTGACTGCCTGTATGCTATACTCTGTAAGTCGGTAGGTTGGTTGCTGTGCTTGCAGGACGATGTGCGGTCTTTACTCCTGTATGCTATGCTCTGTAAGTCAGTATGTTACTCTCACTTCTTTTGCGCAAATGTATGAAGCTCATCCAATACATCATCTTGTTACATCGCATAGATGTTGGAGTCACCATGCCTGGAATAGAACATTCCGTGTACTCTGCACCGCCCATGTCAAAGTAGTGGTCTGCACCGCCACGAGCACTTATATCATTTGCACATAGGCTCGGACGCCTGCAGCTCCCTCCCAGCGCTGGTCACATCCTACGCGATGGAGCAGGGTACCGATGCACCAGATATGCCTCATGAGGCACCTCATCAACCGGACATCACGACGCGCATGGCGGACATCCTTCTCGTTCGAGCGCCCCTTCCCAAAAAGCAGAAAATCCGAGAGGAAGACTATGGGCATATGGATCAGTACATCAATACAATTTCTGACGAATTCTATAAGAAATATACGGTAAAAGGCATCGTACTACGCTACTCTCACGAAGAGCAAGCCTCGTCCAGACACGACGAACCATCGAAGTTTGACAGTCATCTCCAGCTAGTAGGACGATGGGGCTGGACAGACGAAACTTCGAAAGAAGGCGGCGTACGATTCGTCCAGTACAGTCCCTTGAACGGCATTCGCGACCTCGTGAAGTATGAGCAGGGCATCCGGGCTCGGTGGGAGCATACACGAGGGTCCATAGAAGGGATGTCGAAGTACTCTCAGTTTCGGTACCCGGTATGCATGAACCACTGTTAGTGTGCGCAAGTACTGATGATGGGACACAGCCCACCTTTGCACAGTATGAGAACGTTTTCTGGCCCAGTCTCGGGATTATTATGGCTGTCCACAACGAAAGTCCTGGATATATGGTGATGTACCCCATCACAAGTAGAGCTCCATGGACTTCGAAGAAACCTGCCCACCCCGAACTCAGGCATTGGTCCGATGTCGTGTACTTGAACTGGATGCATCAGACGGCGAAGGTGGACGCTGATCCGGCCAACCTCAGGTTCGTTATTCATCGTCGTATCCGGAACGGGGAAACGTTGTGTGTGCTGGCCTATGTGCTGAAGCAGCAGGGTGACGGAGACGAGGCCAGCGTGAGGGCATCTACGTGGCCGAATGCTCGAGCGATCCGGCGATGCGACAGAGGGTTTGCCGCTATGCTGTATACACAGTGTGTCAGGGGTACTGTCAAGCTGTTGACTCAGCACCGTTCGGTCTTTGGGAAAAGGAGAATCTGTGAGATTACAGTAAGTCACGGACTCCTGCCGTGTCGAAGCACGCTGATATAGAATTCATAGGCTTACGAAGAGGAGAGTAGCCCTTCGTATGAGCCTACGCTCGTCATCGAGATTGAGGTCGATGATGGAACGTAGAACGGCTGGAAGTGCACTCCCGAGTGAGATCTTTGGGTCTTGCTTGCCTTGGAAGCGGGAGGAAGATCCCTCGACTATCCAATGTTATAATGATTGCATGCATACTTTCAGCAGTCTCAAGCCGCTTCTCCGTACCATAGACTGACCCATACGTGTTGGAGCTCATGAGCAGCGGAGTTCCTGTAACGCGGCTCGGAGTACCGTGACGAAGCTAGTATTTGCGATCGAGGTGACTCTCTTGTTGTGAATTCGTTCGATGGTACGAAGTCGCTGGATATATGCAGTCTATTGGTAGAATCGGATGTTGAACGAAGTCGGCGCCAGAAGCACAGCCACGTGTTTCGGCCCGCGCCACACTGTCCGTGAACTTGCTTCGATCATCTCCCGCCCAGAAATTGTTTTCTCCAACCTATCATGCCTCAGGTCTCACGACTATCATCATATCCTCCTTGACGACAACCTAAGCACTCCCTGGTTGATCGCGCTTGCACTGGTTCACGCAGACCATTCAGCCATGGCGGACACACCTAACAGCGAGCAGAGCCTGCGAGAGGCCGAGATAGTCGACCGACATCTGCCTGAAGGCTACTCGGCCACACCGGAAGTGGTGGCATGGACTGGTGATGAATCGCAAGGTGCCTCACCTGAACGCAGAGACTCGGAGGAGCCAACTGAGCAATCTTCACTCCTCCTGCAGGGTGGCGACGTGCACCGAGACATCTTCCGAATCAAAGCACGAGGCACACTTCCTCGGAGAGCCAATACTTTCTCCGCGAAGCAAAGCCCACTTCTTGGACCTACGGCCTATATCCGCGCTCAGGATCAACTACAACCCGGGGGCTTCCGCCGACAGTACGTCCACCAGCGGCATCCGAGTATCGAGCCGAGCTCGAGATCGAGAAATGGTGGACAACCAGCGACCAAAAGTTTCATTTCGTTCCTGGAGCTATACGGCAGCTTCGCAGGCGAAGACCTTGCCGACACTGATAGCGACGATGAATCCGCCATCGAGGAGGACGACGAACAACCGAGCGAGCGGAGGCCGCTTCTCGGCCGGAGGAAGAGCTCTAAGCGCATGAAGCGCGAAGGAGACGCTGGAACTGTCAAGACCTTCTTCACCCTGCTGAAGGCTTTCATTGGAACCGGAATCATGTTCTTGCCCAAGGCTTTCCGGAACGGCGGTATTCTGTTCTCCTCCATCACGCTGATAACTGTGTCCATCGTCACCACCATCTGCTTCCGCTTGCTCTTGCATTGTAGGAAAAGGTACGGTGGAGGTGGTTACGGTGACCTAGGCTCGGAGATTGGAGGGCCATACCTAAGGTCAATCATCCTGGGATCTATCACGCTGTCACAACTCGGCTTCGTCTGCGCAGGCTTGATCTTCACTGCTGAAAATCTTCTGGCGTTCGCGAACGCAGTCGCTTCCACACCAGGTGCACAACCATTCGGTGTGAACGCGCTAATTGCCGTCCAATTCGTTGTCCTGATACCTATGGCTCTCATTCGGAACATCTCAAAGTTAGGACCCGCGGCACTGCTGGCAGACTTCTTCATCGGAATCGGTCTGATCTATATCTGGTGGTACGACATATCCTCGCTCTCACAGAGAGGGATTGCGCCAAGTGTCACACTCTTCAACCCTTCCTCATTCACGCTTACGATCGGCTCCGCGATCTTTACCTTCGAAGGCATCGGCCTCATACTGCCCATCCAATCATCTATGCGTGAGCCGCAGAAGTTCAGCTTCCTCCTCTACATGGTTATGTTCATCATCACGGTCGTCTTCACCTCCGTCGGAGCTCTGTGCTACGCAACCTTCGGCGACGAGACCAAAATCCAAATCATCTCCAACTTCCCGCAGGACAGCAAACTCGTGAATGCCGTGCAGTTCCTGTACTCCATGGCCGTGCTCGTCGGCGAACCAGTCCAGCTCTTCCCGGCCATCCGTATCATCGAGCAGCACCTTTTCGGCGACAAAGCTTCGGGCAGGAAGAGCAAATCCATCAAGTGGAAGAAGAATGCTCTGCGTGCCGCCCTGATGGTTTTGTGCGGTGGGATCGCGATCGTTGGCGCCAGCGATCTGGACAAGTTCGTTTCGCTCATTGGAGCATTTGCTTGTGTTCCGCTGGTCTACATCTACCCTCCTTACCTGCATTACAAAGGCATGGCCGAGACCTTCTCAGAGAAGGCGTTCGATGTTTTCTTGCTCAGTATTGGGGTTGCAGCCATGGGCTATACGTCCGTGATGACTATTTCGCAGTGGGTACAGACGAACTGATATGGTGCGAATCAAGGGCAGCTCACACTCACGTGTCGAGGCATGATACAGAAAGACTTGTACTTCTACTAGATGTTTAGGCGGGTGGTCTCTTGCAGTTGAAAGCCAATTGGAATACTTTCAAGATCTTCGGGCTTCTTTTGATGTGAATATTTGATGAGTGCTCTTCTCAACTACGGTAGGAATTATTCCATTAAAGTATCAAACAATCGCTTAGGCACATGACTCGAAGACATCCTCGGTTATTGCATGGCCCAGCCTCTTTTGCGAGATCTCGATTCTCCGCTTTCTTGTGCTTGTCAACCCTTTACTGCCTCAGCAGTACATTCGTGACTCAACTCCTACAGACGTTCAATTCTTAGTATGCAGTGATCCAGGCTCAGAGATGGAGCACCCAGGATCCTCCCCCAGGGGCTCGTGTACAATCGCAGCGGTCCTGCAGGATACCGGAGCATTTCCTGGAGGTCCGACCATCAACGTGTTGGATGGCACTTGCTCCAGTCACGAGATCCATGGTTACTTGGCTTTGCCAGCCTGACCCTGACGACTCCTCCCTCGCTAGGTCTCTGGACAGGCTGTTCTTCGGAGGACTTCGGTACACAGGGCTATTCTGGAAGATGTCAGAGAACAAGCATCGCACTAAGATCGTGGTGGCTTCGGGACTAACCGTGCGGCTCTCGGGATCGCCATTGAACAGGACTTCACCCGATCACACAGACACTTATCATCGGCCAAATCTCGCAGAGTCATCACGGAAGAGAAGTGGATGCTTCTACTGGTTCGCCGTACTGTCAGGCTTGTCCACCGTGCGTTCTTGATGGATCATGCAACATATCTGGCACCACCCCTGCGATGACCCACGTGGTCGTTCTGCGAAGACACATCCAGGATTCCATCAAGACTCATCACGAATGCGATGCTGGTGGTCGTGGAAACACACAAGGTGACTCACAGGATCCCGTCCTCCATTCTCAAGGTTGTTTGGCCGCAAGAGGGAGAGGTCTGGACACATGACTGCAGAAATCCAGTTTTCGGGAGAAATCGGAACGCGCTATACTGCAGTGATGCTCGAGCGCCTTCCGAAAAATTTATGGATATCAGCACAGGTCGCAAGATGCCGTATCCATCCACAATGCGGCCGCGGGTCTGGGACTTGGTATGTGACGAGTGTTCTTGATGGAAACGTTGTGTATCGTGTTGAAGGAGATGCCCTCGTCGGTCAGAGACCATGGCAGGATACCTCGAAAAGGAACTTTGGATGGACCAACCGGCACCTGTAAACAAAGTACCGAAGGACCTGTCACCTGCTCTGATGTAGGTGATGACTCGCAGCTGTCATTCCGTGTTTCGGCTGCCCGGGAAGGGCGAGACTAATGATAAGTATAAGAAGTCTCACCTATCATTTGACCCATGTGGACCAAGCGCACCACCCCTATGATGATAGACTAGCATCCATTGACAAGAAAAAAAAGTCATCGCCGAAGTTCTGCAAGCTGTTTCCTTCTGCTCCTCTTTCCATCGCACATCCATCACAGTCTGCTTCATCGATTCATCAGTCATCTTCAGCAACGACCATCACTCCACTCAACAACACAGTCTCTACAATGGCTTCCTCTCTCCGCATGGCTGCGCCCAAGATGGCATCGATGGCCGCCTCGAGCTCCATCAAGGCTGCTCGTCCTATGCTGAAGACCCAGCAGGTCCAGAAGCTCACCCGTGCATACTCCTGTAAGCTCTCTCAGATGTCATGTGCGTGTGGATAGACTGACGTTCATGACAGCCGCCACCCGCCAAAACACCTTCACCACCATGAAGCGCACCTCCGGCCTCCTCAACGCCGCCCGCACCAAGACCTCCCCTCTCGCTTTCCAAGCCAGCCGCCAGTACTCCTCAGAAATGGCAAACGCTCTCGTCCAGGTCTCCCAGAACCTCGGTATGGGTCAAGCAGCCATTGGCCTCGGCGGTGCTGGCATCGGTATCGGACTCGTATTCGCCGCTCTCCTCTCCGGCGTGGCCAGGAACCCAGCTATGAAGGGTCAGCTCTTCGCCTACGCCATTTTGGGCTTCGCTTTCGTCGAGGCTATTGGGCTGTTCGATCTCATGGTGAGTGGCCAGAACGCATGCCCAGCATTCGGAGGTTGGCAGTTGCTAACAACGATGACAGGTTGCCATGATGTGCAAGTACGTCTAAGCGAGTCGCCACTGAGCATTACCCGGTGTCATCGAGCGCTGTAAAAGTACTTTTGAGCGTGCATTGGGATACAAGGATAGAAGGAGAAAATAGACATAGATATAGAGCCGGGTCAGGACACCTCCGCATACGCCCTACCTGTATATAGGAGCACATGGCTCAGCTCCACCTGTACGATAATCACAAGACGCTCTCCACTCGAACGGTGTGTTTCCATGAACCAAGTCTTGCTAATTGTGGTCTACGGATCCATGGGAGATGTCCGCGGCTCGGCGGCAGACTCTTGCCGACCATGATGTCTGACCTTTCGCGCCGCAATCACGGCCCCGTTATCTTAAACTTGAGGTTCCCTGAGTAATAGAGCAGCATTCCGTAACCAGTGGCCGCGAAACGGCGCAACCTCCAGATTTAACAGTACGCGGCGCGGCGACCCTTGCGGCGAGCTCACCCAATCTGGGAATCGGTCGGCCTCACAACAGGACACCGCTGCGCGGCCCCATTTCTACAAGAACGAACCCAGGACTCAGCGACCCATGCGACTGAAAACGTCGTGGTCGCAGACGAGCTACGAGTTGCTCTCAAAAGCTTGACAGTCCAGAACAGGCTGAAGAGAACGACCTCTCGATCGAGAGATCACGCACAGGGCATAATAGAGCCAGTTTGATGGTCTGTAAAGAGGCATGTGCTGCGACTATGGCGCGGGCTGGGTGTCATATTAGACCCCAAGTCAGATTCGCGTTCGGTAACCGCTTCCATTTGATGAAGCATCGAGCCCTTGTCGCCTTGTACATATACCGCCATGGTCAGCTTGATCAATCAGTATACCACACAGTTTCCTTTGTCGAATCCAAAGCTACGGACGGACCGGTTGATTCCATCGGCACAGAATAAGCAGGCCTTTGCAGAACATGTCGCGTTTCGCGATCCCGCCAGAGTTTGTAAATGAGGTCGTACTCCGTTCTTGTGCAGACGATCGCACCGACGCAGAGATTCTCACCTCTCTCAGCGAGTACAGGGCCGTCAAGTTCGCGAAGAATGTCTGGTGCTTTTGGGACAAGGGCATCGCCGCCATCGAAGCTTGGTGCTAGACTAATGTAGTCAACTGGGTGCGACTTCTCGGTCCAAGCTGGAATGTCTACGTTCTCGATAGTGTTCTTGGGTCACCCAACAACTCGCTGGAGTACGTTTCTGCCGACTTACTTCCGGAGACCTATGTTAAGGGGTCGATGGATGGACCGTACAAGGGCCCACACGCCAGTGATATGCTCCGGGGCGCCTGTCTGTGCCAGTATGGTGGTGTGTACATAGACGTTGGAATCGTGTTGTTCAGACATCTGGACTGTATCTGCTGGAACCAGCTGGAAGATCCCGGCAGTCCGTTCCAAATCAGCATTCCATGGATGTACGGCATCACCATGGCGAACCATTTCGTGAATGAAAGAGTTGTTGGTAGCTGGTTGACGTGAATGTGAGTGAAGAGTACCGGAAGGAGTTGTCGGCGATAATGCCTGCGGCCCCGAATGAGCACGTGATCCGGCCTAGCCCGAAACCTTCTCCGGATCTATGGCCTTCCACGACGACGAAGCCGTCATACGAGTCCATGTACTCGCCTTAATTGTTTCTCTCTTACCACAGCGCATCTGCGCGATACTTACTTCCCACTTATCTCGTTGCCGCATCGTATTGTCTCGTCTGCTCTTGTTTTCTAGCTTCTTTTCTGGATGGTGAACGGGTCGGAGTGAAACACCCCAACGATGGCCTTCCAGGCCGCCACTGCTACGGTTGCGCCGGTGAGCATCCAGCAGATCTCGTCGGCGATGTCGGAGTTGTGGCCGAGTATGGCGGCGGTGCTGAGGGCGCCGTGGCAGCGGAGTGGGCCGGTGGCGAGACAGCCACGTGAGCGACAGCAAGAGACGTCGAAGCAGAGGGAGGAGACCCGGGAGGTGTCGCGGCAGGAACTGGCCAGGACGGAGAGGAGGGAAATGCCGGAGTTCATGGCGCAGGTTCCGGTGGCGAGCATGAGGAGGATGGGCAGCTTGAGCGGGATAGGGAGCAATATCACGACAAGAGACGTACTGGCCGGTCTACCGAATGGGTCACCCCGACGAGCATCACCGCTCACTCGAACCTTCTCCCATCTCTCGCCCACCTCACGCGCTTTTTCCACGACTACGACTCGTTTCGGTCCCTTCACACTTCGCGCACCACTTTCGAGAAACACGTCTATGGTCGGTCTCAGCCAGCAACGAACACTCTTCGGCTCATCCTGGGGCCAGACTAGCCATAGAAATGTCCTTGCCCACATGGAACAGACTGCTAATAACAATCCTGCCTCTCCGACCGCACAAAACGCCTTCTACCAAGCCCTGCTCCGCGCCAACATGCCCGATATCCTTGCCGAACGTTACCAGACCAACCGATACGCCTCAAACACCGCCTGCGAGAATGCCTACATGCGCGCTCTAGAACGAATTGGTGCGCAGGAGACAGGCGCGGTAGGAACCATGGCAGGTATGGCAGGCAGAACACAGATCGGACAAAGCCAGACGCAGAGCCAGCAGATGAGCAGCGAACAACTACAAGCCATTGGTCAAGCGGTATCGGCTAGGAACCAGGGTGGCAACGTGAGCATCGCAAAGCAAGGATCTGGTGCGAAGAACGAACCCCTGTATGTGGTCGTGGACGAGAGCATGGGCAGCACGATCTTCAAATGGGTCAAATTTCTGCTCATCTTCGGCTTGGTTGGATACTGTGCGCTGGTCGTCTTTACGCTGTTGATCGAGGCTACGGGTGTGCTGAAGAAGGTTGGTGGGGCGCAGAATGCTGAAGCCAAGCCTGAACTGCAGACCACACGCTTCACCGACGTACATGGATGCGACGAGGCGAAAGAAGAGCTGCAGGAGCTCGTCGAGTTCTTGAAGGCGCCAGAAAAGTTCAGCTCGCTTGGTGGCAAACTTCCAAAGGGAGTGCTGCTTGTTGGTCCTCCTGGTACCGGCAAGACACTGCTTGCTCGCGCGGTAGCTGGCGAGTCTGGCGTGCCGTACTTCTACATGAGCGGATCCGAATTCGACGAAGTCTACGTTGGTGTGGGCGCGAAGCGAGTACGCGATCTGTTCGCTGCTGCTCGGGCTAAGAGTCCTGCAATCATCTTCATTGACGAGCTGGACGCCATAGGCTCGAAACGACATGAGAGAGACGCTGCATATGCGAAGCAAACTCTCAATCAGCTGCTAACAGAACTCGATGGCTTCGATCAGAACTCCGGTGTTATTATCATCGGCGCCACGAACTTCCCACAAAGCTTGGATAAGGCTCTAACACGACCTGGACGCTTTGACCGCAACGTCGTTGTACCTATGCCTGACGTTCGAGGTCGCATCGCAATCCTCAAGCACCACCTTCGAAACATCCGGTTAGATCCCGATGCTGATCCAGCTATCATTGCTCGCGGCTGCCCTGGCTTCAGCGGCGCTGAGCTTGAAAACGTTGTCAATCAAGCTGCGATCCGCGCCAGCAAGAATAAAGCCACAAAAGTCTCACTCGAAGATCTGACATGGGCGAAGGACAGGATTATGATGGGTGCCGAGCGACGCTCCGCCGTGATCCAGCAAAAGGACAAAGTCATGACTGCGTACCACGAAGGTGGGCACGCGTTAGTGGCGATGCTTACTGAAGCGTCCACGCCGCTTTACAAGGCGACTATCATGCCACGAGGTCATGCGCTCGGTATGACGCACATGCTGCCAGAGCTGGACAAGGTCTCTGAAACGAAGAAAGAGATGATGGCCCAGATTGATGTGGCAATGGGTGGCAAGGTGGCCGAAGAACTGGTCTACGGAGCGGACAACGTCACCACAGGTGCGAGTTCGGACATCCAGGGTGCCACGCAGGTTGCGCGCATGATGGTCACAAGGGCAGGCATGAGCGATCGTCTCGGCAACGTGGATCTGGAAAGTGATTATGCTCGCCTTTCGCCGGAGACGAAGGGTATGATCGAGTCCGAAGTGCGACGGCTGGTAGAGGAGGGCAGGGAGAGGGCGGTGAAGCTGTTGACCTCCAATCGGGAGGGTCTCGATCGGCTCGCAAAGGCGCTTGTGGAGTACGAGACGCTAGGCAAGGATGAAATGGAGAAGGTGGTGAGGGGCGAGAAGTTACCGGACAAGGTGAAAGTAGATCCAGCGGCACCGATCAAGGTGCCAGAGCCGACGAGTCTGCTGCCACCTGGTATCAGTCTTCCGCCTGGCTCTTTGGGCGGCTCGCCGTCTGGGGCTGGGGGTGGGGAGACGCAGGGCGGACCTGCTGGAAGTCCTTGAGGAGGGCTTAGCGATCGCTACTCTAGTTCAGCGTGCATGGAAGGTGTTTCGAGCTGGCGAGCAGTTCTTTGTACGAACGTGCCGGCATTGGCTACTTTGGAGTCGTCCATATCCACAGACGGATATCATAGTTGTTAGCAGCAGTGCATCAAATAGCGTTTCGTTTTGTCCTAGGCATTCAGCAGATCTACAAAGTGCTTCGACCTCTACCGCTACAGGTCAGTCGTCCCTTCTCGATCACCTCCTTCGAGGATGTCACAAGGGTCTCGCGTGACAACTTCGGTACGCGTTGCTGGGTTGTTTCGAACCTTGTCCTTGTCAACCGGCGCTAGAAGAGACGAAGAATTACTTTAACGCTTTGGTCCGCTCGGAAGGTAGAGGATCGGTTTTCTGGAAGCGAGATTGCAGCTGACGACACGTTTGCGCAGTGTGTGGGATTATTCTTAGATTCTACCTTACGGAGTAGATGATCCTACGTCCAACGTGGCCGAGGCACTGAGGATAGACTGAGGATGAGGCTCTGTCACGATGGTCCTGTGATACCACCACGATGGCGATGTGAACAAAGGAAGCTGTCACCGAGACATGAGTGTTACGCGGGTAGGTCAGGTAGTCACGATCGACAGTCAACTGCGGCAACACCCACAACACCATGAGTCTTTGTTGCGAGCAGTCTCGGAATCGATCAATTCATTTTCCTATATGTACCTGTGGACGATGAGCGGTTCTGATATTGCTCTTCCATCCGACCTAGAGAAATGGTTGTCCCAACACATGGCAGCTCGTCAAGCAGCTTCACCCTCAGATACACAGATCCTTGAGAGTATCAACGTGTTCTAGGTACCCGGAGCGTTCGTCAAAGATACGTCAGCACATACATCTGTTCTTCCAGGCATCACATCCGGAAAAGAGCTGTTCCATTGGTATCTCGGGTACGATGACCACGTTCCTCTCGTTCATAGCAACAACTTACCTACATGCATCCGCACAGTTTCTTCAGCGCCCTCAGCACCCTAGGAACACTCGGAGCAGGCTTCACCCTCTCCGCCGTCGTGCAAAGCAGATCTACCCCCAACAAAGCCGGCTTCAACCCAGACACTGTCGCCACCTGGGCAGCAATAAGCTCTGTCTGCTTCGTGCTCACCGTGCTCGTCTGCCAGGGCTGCACGCAATTGTTCAAATTTGAGCACAAAATCATCATCAAAGGCATCGACCACGACAACCATGCGATCAAGCACTGTCTCGCTGCACTGTCGTTGCTGCTGGAAACGCAGGTGCTCGCGGCGTTCCTATTCCTGGAACTTGTTCTGACTGCACACGCACCCGTCGTTGGGTGGATTGGGATCGCGATTACGTCGGTGTTGGCGTTGGTGGCGCTGTATCTGTGGGCTTTGCAGGCGACGAGGCAGTGGCCTGTTTCTCGGTAAGTTGGCATGTTCTTGACTGGGATATCGCGGTAACGTGAGATGAGCCAGGTCCTGGAGATTCCGGATTCTTGGAAGCGGACATGAGGGTGGCGAGTGTGGTTAGGGAAGGATAGATGGAAAGGCCGGTCGAGACCAGAGAAGGTGGTGTTGCTTGACTCGGGACTGGTCTTGTCGATTTAAGCTCGCAACGTAGAACACACGAAGAACACCGCTCGAACGGTCCTGATAGTCATGACAATGCCGTCGCTTCGGGTAAACGATGAGGGAATGTCGGTAGGCAACCTGATGGAGGCATCGGTTCGAGTCAGCTTGATCACCTGGGCACACTGGCACATCTTCGTACTCGAGCATCGAAAGCAGTGATAAATGAAATGGCTTATGAGACAGGGTGGACGCTGTTTTTATTAGAAGATGACGAGGTCGATGTTGCGTCCGTGCAACGAGCCTCGTAAGGCGGTACCAGGACCAGGATATAGCAGATCAGCCACGAGATTAACAAGGATAAAATCGTGCTCAGTTTTGCTAAGCAGGTGGGAGAAGGTTGGTCCGATGATACTAAAGATGACACCTCGTGGCAATAGCATTTGATACGACGTGTCCTGGAATATAGCGACGTTTGATGCGAGGTGTTGTGTTTTGTGCGAAACTATCGGGCAAGCCACCAGGTGAGGTGCGATAGGAGGTATATCGGCATGTCGACGGACTCGACGCCGCTTGTCAGCAGCCAGAAAACATCGCTTCGAAAATTGTTTTCATCGCACGGATCGTGATCGCCGCCGTTGATGGAGTGAACGAACGGGAGCCTTCGCGACATCGCGGCAGGGGGTGTGACCGTCGCCGACACATCGGAGCTCATTTCACTTCGCTAACCCCCCTCGTTCCATACGTGTGCGAGCCTGTCCTCGCTTCGTGTTTGCACAAAAAACCAGTTCATCAGCCCCTTCGAACAATGTTCGATTGTATTCAGTTCCAAAAAGCGAACCCAATCATCAAACCTCAAGAGCTGAAGTCCCCAAAGCACCGCCGCCCCCATCCCCGTGCGCATCTGCACCTTCTTCCTCCCGAGATGAGATCCTTCTCCCGCGCTTCCATCAGGGTGCCGAGGATGCATCACCACACCCAAGATAGCCTGCCTGACCATCCTCCACCCCGTGCGTCCGGCTCTGCGCTTCTTCCGGCTCCCGTGCCCTCAGCCTCGTGCCAGACTCGGTGCTCGAGCCGCGGTGATGGCGTCAACCTCATCGCGTGGGCAGCGCACCCGCCAAACCTGACGTTCTAGCGGTATCTTTACGACGTGCCCGGACCGCAGATATGATACTGTCTCAGCGCGGGCGGAATTAAGTACTGCTGCTATCATACGTTAGCGGTGGGAGATACGCCTCCTACCGCTGCTGCGACTCGCTCTCATACAACCGTTCGATGTATCGCTGCTACGATCTGTCGTGAGGCGAGCGCCTGATATTGCAAGGATCCCCACTAAGCCCTCATTTACTCGTGGAGGCATGGTACTAGGTTTCTAACTACCGCTTTGGGCACCAATAGAGCTTATTCGTATAGCCCTGCTTGCTGTTGCTCGTGCTCGGGATGCAGGCTTGTCAGATCTCCTCCACGCTAGAAGCTCTGGGAGTACATCCGGCACGCGAGACGAACCTGGTCGAACGTGCGTTGGCTATAGAAGGGGTGCTGGGGTGAGCCATGCACGGGGAGGCTTGTGCGGAGGAGGTGCTTGCGTGGGCAATCTCTGGTAATACTTGGGCGTATGACGAGGGAGGCTTGGATGGTATATACTCTGGGTGGTGCGCATGGGGGCAGATCTGCAGTCGAGTTACGATTTTCGTGTTGTTGTATACGGTCTCTACTACCTATTGTTATTGAGTAATCCATACGCTCTTTGATCAGACCCATACGCCTGCATTCACTACGTCGACAGTACCAACTTGCACATGCAACACCATCATACTCGACGAGCACCGCTGGCGGACAGTTCGAGATACTGAAAGAACGCACCCAACCATATTCCAAAAGACCATATACCAGGAGGGGCAATCATCAGAGCAGTTCCAGTCGAACAGCATCAACCGAATTCGACAACAACCGACAGCCGATCTTGAGCGCTTGCAACTCGATTACCAACTGGACAGAGACGTCGAGGAGATTCACGAGGAAACAGCACGGATAGCCGCTGCCTGCAGATCCAAATATCGAAAGGCAAGATAAACGGGCGCGTACCTATCGTCGACCCGCTGGACCCGACGGCAAAGACGCCTTCTAGCAGTCTCGAAGAACCGTCCGAACGGTACGCACGAGGAAGCGGTTCGGTACCATTACACTCGTAACCCATCGGGGAGAACGAGATCGTTTTGTTTCGAGGATCGGTTCGAGTCTGACGAAACCTTCCCCATCGATTGCTGTATTTCCCGACTGGACGGCTCGGCAAGACTCGACGCCTCGATCTACATCTGCTCGTGGCTGCGAATCGACTCTGTGGATACAGACAGCGATATCGACAGCGACACACCGCCAGCGCTGACGCACGTTTGAGTTTGTGCAAAGGCAGCGAGTGCTTGCAGAGGAGAGGGCGGTCAAAACGAAACGACGAAGAATCCGACTAAGCCTGCGGCGCGGGTGCCGATTTAGCAGCATCAAACGGGGCTAGCGCAGTTTCCGCCTAGCGCCCGCACCTCCTGAGTTGCACTTTCCCTCAAGTCCAGCACGCACGCACCACTTGCAACACCAAACGTCCAGCAGTCATCAACTTTTTGCTTTCGTGACGCTGCATCGCCCTTGTTGCTCGTTGATTACCGTGTGGGAGGACCTGGAAAGCGCGAAGACACGACTGGTGAGTTGCATCTCTCGATTGCGACCGGGCGGACGCGCGTTGTGCCGCCGGATTCCTCCCATCTCTCCTTCCTGCTCCTGAGTGTTGCCAAACGCGAAACGCCATCCGCGGGCAGTCGCAGCACCTCACCTCCCTCGGTCGCGCCTTCCCGCGCAAACACCCGATACCAGGACTCGACGCTGACATCTCCTTCCTCGGCGTAGAATTGTTGTTGTCGCTGTTGCAGTTGACGCTGTGACCTCCTTCAAGACGCACGACCTCCCGTCATCGCCCACGAACAGACCACCCGCGACCAGGGCCCACGCCCAGCACCACCACCACCAGACTACACGTCACATCATACTGCAGAGTGAGGAGTGAGTAAAGAGACCCATCACCCAGCGGGCGCATCGCGTGTTTGGCAGGCGGCGGCGGAAAACCCTGCAATTGGTTGTTTCAGCGCTATATACATACTTGCACGTGAACTTGGATGTCTCTGCCGTCGATCGAGCACATATTGCTCGCAGCGCCGCGGAAGAGAAGGGACAGCTTCGTCGGCGAGATGAATCTCAATAATTTACTCAATACTAACAGGTCAGCGTCCGCCACAGGCTACCGAAACATGCAATACGAAATGCCCATGCCCGTTGGCATCAACCACGAGCTCAACGGCGCTGCACATTACGCACAGAATTCACTCTACGTCCCGAACGGCAACAGCAGGATAAAGTCCGAGGCCGGCTCAGAGCGAGGCGTCTCACCACATACCTCGGATCACTCATCGAGATATTCATCGCAAACGCCTCAGACCAACATGGCGTATCAGCAAATGGCCACTCAGCTTGCTAATGGCATGCGATATGGCTCACCTCAAATTGGCCAGCAGACCAACATGGCGCCTATGATCCAGCACTCCTACCATCCCAATGCACAAACAGAACACCCCTATCAGCAACAGGCTCAGCTTGGCGCAGTACAGCCAACTCAGCAGGACCAAAATCAGACGGAGAGTGGGAGGCAGAGCACAGGAAGCACAGGACTGCCGAAAGCGTTCGCGTGCTCCACGTGTCAGAAGGGATTTGCTAGGCGATCAGATCTAGCGAGACATGGTGAATAGAGTGCCAGTCATGTGTTGACTTCACGCGCTAATATCGTGGCAGAGCGAATACACAGCGGAGTTCGACCTCACGTGTGCGACTACCCAGGATGCAACAAGCAGTTCATCCAGCGGTCAGCACTGACTGTCCACTCGCGAGTACATACTGGTGAGAAGCCACACATGTGCGAGCGTTGTGGAAAGGTATGTCACACTTTCGTGTGCCTTCACGAGCACGCGCTGACATTGTGCAGCCATTCAGCGATTCCAGCTCTCTAGCACGACACAGACGTATCCACTCCGGCAAGAGGCCATATAAGTGCCCTTACGCGGACTGCCAGAAGACATTCACTCGTCGCACCACGTTGACGAGACATCAAAACCACCACACTGGCACTATCGAAGAGTCCCAGGCGGCCACGGCTGCTGCGCTCGCAGCCAGAGGCGGTCTTCCTACTTCCCGGTCGCGAGGCTCAGATGACGAGAACGACTTCTCGAACGATGGCAAGTCGCCAATGCCTCAGCCCGACAGGCCTGCTTCGATCGGCCCTGCAGCTGCCATGAATGGTGTACCAGGCCTCCAACGGCAGCCATCCGACTACTACGTCAATACCATGAACGGTGGTGGCATGGCCATGCCGGCCCACATCAGGGCTGAGCTACAGCCGTCTCCGCGCCCACAGTCTCCCGCACAATATCAATTGCCGGTTAATGGCCAGCAACAACGACCCTCACTCACCTCCAACCCTTCCTCGACCTACAACCCACCACAAATCCTCGAGCCTCCGACCAACAACGGGCAGCAACAAACCGGCAGCGGCAACAACAGCCCACACATGGGTAACGCCCTGGGCTGGCAGTCACCGCACAATGCTATGGGTAACAACCAGCAGCACGGCTATGCGTATCCAGATCCACATTCCGAATACAACGTCAATGCAGCGCAGATGTACTACCAGCAACAAGGCCTCCAGCGCCCTCACAGCACCGGCCCAATGGACTACAACAACCAGATGCGGCCCCAAGAGGTGTGGTCGCAGCACCATCAGCAGTAAACATCCCGCCTTCTCGGCTGAGTACGTCTACTGTAATCAGCTGATGGCTGCTTTTTTCACTCCACTGGTCTCGGCGTTGAACGGTTCTTGCTGGCACAGATACCCCGGACTCGGCTTTCTCATCGGTTCTCACGGCGTCGCTGCATTTCTTCCGCAACTGCTCTCATCGAAACTCCACACCGACATAACTGTCAAATGTTAATTTGCTACAACAACATCAACCTTTCCCTTTGTCATGAACGACTATCACCACTACTACTTAATCTCACATCACCATCGACTCCGAACGGCGCGAAAAATGGGCATGGGCATGGGCATCAAGGGGCTATCAGGACTGGGGTACAATGTGCGCATTGACGACGGTACGAGCCACTTGCAGATTGGAACTTGGGACGGTGCGTTTGCTACGCGTGGGTGTGTGTACTATATGGGGTCTCTGTCCCTGGCGCAGAGGTCAGAGCGAGGAGAATGTGGAGGGCACTTATTAGAATGGTAATGCTGTCCGGCTACGGATGAGGGAAGGCGGAGCGGATTGCTTGCGTGTGAAAATGAGCGTGCATCAGCGGAGCGTGCATCGACAGTGTGTGATTAGCGACGTTTAATGGAACTGTTTTAATGCTGTCATATGTCGTGCCTGGTAACGTTGCTCACGAGAACCGGGAGTGGTGCTGTGCTGTGGTTGCGACTGCTGTTGCCCTCATACCTCGCAGCATACCATGGAGAGTTCAGTGTATTCATAAGCCACTTGTCCCTCCATTCAGATTGCTATTTCGAGATATATCACTAGGCGTGAATGTGAACTTGACTGATCATATGTGAGAATGGCGGCCAATCAGCGCTCGCGGTCGCGGCTTCCACCTTATTGTGTCGATTCTTCGTCTCGAGTGATATCCGACCTCACTTGCTCTTATTGTAGGGAATTGCTATTGTGCTCGCAGCACTTAATATAGGTCCTCCTCATTTCGATTGGAAACTCTTCTTCTTCTTCTTCTATCACAACACTTTCAGCAGAACTTCAGTTTGCACCCACTTTCACCTGTTTGCATACCACAAGCCAGTACCCAAGCATAAACACCACCAACACACCGAACACACCACAACAACAAGCATCTTCAGCTGTATCTCATACACACCACATCAATTATCCAGCAGTCATGCCTTCCAAGAAAGAATCACGTGTCACCAAGCGTTCGTCCTCGGCTGGTCCAGGCAACGGCAGAGTCACCAGACAGCAGACGAAGAAACTCAAGACATCCGCGAGTGCTGCGGCTGGACTGCAGACGATGGTTGATGAGTCCACCGCCGCCGCTCCGAGCAAAGGTCGTAAGAAGGTGGCGCCAGGCGTCAGTTCAGTAGCATCAGCAGGCAAGGCACACGCCGGAGAAGACCAGAATGCTGCACCCGATGAGAGCCAGGAATACTTCGACGTACCGTCTCAACTCTCCGACAAGGCCAAAGGCAAGCAGCGTGCCATTGAGACACCGCCATCCGATCGCAACATCTTCCGTCTCATGGATCTGCCGCCGGAACTCAGGCTGGAGATCTATCGCGCCTGTCTAACTCGGCCATGGAACATTCGCTTGTCGAAGCCCGAACCACCACCTGCGCCAAAGGAAGACCAGCAAGACGAAGAGACCATCCAGATCGACGCCAATGGCAATATCGTCAACAATTACGAACGATACAAGAGGTATCAACTCGCCCATTGCGCCGGTCCGCTTGCTGTTCAGAGACGCATGTTCGGTGCAATTTCAGGTCATGGTGGCCTTGTACGCCAAGCTCCGCAGATTGTCATTCGTGCGATGATCATCGGTCGTGCTGTACCTTCAGTACCCGCTGGCTCCTCCAACCAGGCGACAACATCCTCTTGCACCCTCGCACTCAACAGCGCAAGAGCCGGACCGAGCACAGCAACCAAATCCGGCCCCACACGGCCTGTCAAGAACTACGCCAGCCCAGACGACCCGCTCGTCATCAACCTCCTGCGCTGCAGCCAAGAGATCTACAAAGAAGCCCGCGACGTCATGTACAGCGAAAACGTCTTCGAACTCTCGGTCGCCGACGGCACCTACTCCATGTCCGCCCTCCACCAACGCAGCCGCCGCGTCATCAAGCACATCCACCTCAAGATCCCGACCTACACCGAGATCCTCGAACGCTTCAGCGAGATCGTGCGTCTCTCCCTCCGCTACTGCTACGGCTTGCAACAATTCGTCATCCACACGCCGTTCAAGCTCCCAGGCGACGGGCACGGCAGCATGAACAACAGCAACACGACTGTCTACGCCAACGGCTTCGACATCCTACGCTGGCTCCCGCAGACGTGCAAGGTGGTGATGACGGGTACGGCGAATTCAGAGATCGATGCTGTGGTTGAGAAGCATGCGAATCTGGCGAAGGTGCAGAATAAGGTGAGCTATGATCTTCGTCAAGCGCATCCCGAGCTTTTCAATCATTGAATTTTCGCATCGCTTCCTTGACGCGAGAGCACGATGCTACACGGCAGCCGGGGCTGTCTTCATTCTTCGCGACTTCCTCCTTCTCGCCTGCACAACATCACACGCTCCAACCACAGTGCGAATTCACACCCCTTTCACGACAGCTGGCTCTGTCGACACTGTTTACGACTTTCTTACCATCATCAACATCAACCACATCACGAACGATCTTCGAGGCGCATAGCATGATGCTCTACGGCAGCTGGCTCTGTCATCCTGGCTCTGTCGTCTTTCTCCGCAAGCTTTCTTATCATCATCAGCACAACCTTACGCGCCGTCACTTCACTGCGATGCACAACTCTTTACGGCAGCTGGTCCTGTCGACTTTTCATTGCGTCTTTCTTCACACCAGTCAACGAATTAACACGAACACACGCTTACCACGATTAAAGCTCGCATATGCGAGACGACAGCTCATATCAAACGACTCGTCCACAACGGCTGGACCGTGAGGGTGGTTATTGGAATGATGGGATTGGGTATGCATGATACGCTGCTACTGATATGCTGGGACTGATACGCTGATACTGATATGCTGGGACTGATATGCTGGGACTGATGTTCTGGGAATGATATGCTGGTATGCAGTTGGGTAAGCTCAGACAAATGTCGGCAGATACATGTTTGGTCAGGACGGATGTTGGGCAGATACAAGTTGTCAGACAGATATTGAGCAGACAGATACTTGGTGCAATGGAATATGTGAATCATGACTGTCTCTTTCGTTCTCGCTCGCATATCATTCTGCGTTGATACGTTGGGTCTCCCTCGGTGTCCTTACACGGCCCGCATGGATCGGATACAGCGGCTTCTCAACCCAGGTAAGCCAGGACACAGTTGCAAGGCTATAATTATTCAGGATCGAACGCCGTCTGCTTACTTCACTCACGCGGATCCGTGACCCCTTTCAGTACCTTCCGTCTTCGGAAGCTTGAGGCTTCAAACTCGACATGGTACAGCATGCCTTCGGGGTGCCGATCATCCGATGCCCTTCTTTGCTCAAGCCGTAGGAGCGCACCGCACCTTGCCGGCTCGTCGCCCCAAAGTAGAGACACGATTTATTATTGCCGGCAATGCCGCTTCAACATGAGTAGGATTTGCGGCTGTCACCTCAGCTGGTCCATAAGGCTGCATGAAGCTGTTCGAGAGCAATAATCAGGGATGTGGTTGACTCGAATACGCATACGCTTGTAGATTTCTACTGGATTGAGTACATAGTACTGTTGATGATCTTCCTATCTACTGCTTTTCTGAATTCCTATTGCCTGAACCTCGTTCGCGTGACTTGACCAACATGGCCATACCACCATTACTGCTGCCACTTGCTGCCATCGCGGTACTTCTCTACGCCTTGTCGTTGGCTCTACAGAGACGAAAAACATCTGCACCTCTCCCACCTGGACCCAACCCCTTGCCACTGGTTGGTAACATTCGCGATCTCCCACCAGCCGGAGCCAGAGTTGGAGCACTGGCTGAAGCACAAGGATCTCTACGGTACAGTCTGCCCTGAGAACGAGCGAGAGTCGAGTCGTCCAGCTAAGCTGAGCCACAGGTCCCATCAGCTCCGTCAGTGTCCTCGGAACCACGATCATCATCCTCAATGACGCGATGCGGCGTTCGAGGTAAGTTCGAAGTGGACGCTGGTGATTCCGAAGACCTGGTACTGATATGTCCATTCAGCTCATGGAAAAGCGCGGCCAACACCACTCCTCCCGCCCACGCATGATCTTTGGCGGCGAGATGTGCGGCTGGGAGAATCTCCTCGCCATAGAAGCCGCACCAGAGGAGGTGCGTGAGCTCCGCAAGCGGATCCATCAGGTCATAGGCACGAAGCCAGCACTTTCGAAGTTCCATGAGTTGCAGGAGACGGAGGTGCATCGATTCTTGCTGAGGACGCTGCGAAAACCGGAGGATGTGGTGCAGCATATCAAGACGTGAGTGAGATGGAGCACTTGCGGAGCTGTGTCTGATTTTGTGGCAGAGAAGCTGGTGCCATCATACTAAAGGGTGCGTATGGCTACACCATTGAGCCTGAGAAGACGGATCCGTTGGTCGATGTGGCGGATAACGCTTTGATGCAGTTCTCGTTGGCGACGGTTCCTGGGGCGTGGATGGTGGATATGTTGCCTGCTTGTAAGATGCTTAGCAACTTTAAGGTCAAGGACACGCTGACCAGACCATGCAGTGCGGTACCTACCTGAATGGGGTATGTCGTTGGGTTCTCAAAGATCCTTGTCTGGGGTTCATGCTGATCAGTCTGCACAGTACCTGGCACTGGCTTCAAGTCGACGGCAAGGGAATGGAAGTCGACCCTGATGGAGCTGGCAGAGAAGCCGCACGAGTTTGTGAAGCATCAGATGGCTGAGAAACAGAATGCGGAGTCCTACGTCGCGAAGCTCTACCAGCAAGCCAATGGAACCACGAGCGCACAAGAGGAAAGCAGAATCAGATGGAGTGCGGCAGCACTCTACACCGGTGGTGCAGACACTGTAGGTCGTCCTCAGACATAGCTGATGCAGCTGGTAACGCTGACTCTGCAGTCCGTGAGCACAATGTCCCTTTTCTTCCTGGCCATGACGGTCAATCCCAATGTCCAGGTCAAGGCGAGAGAGGAGATCGACAGAGTCATCTGTAACCACCGACTCCCTGCGCTCGCGGATCGCCCAAACTTGCCGTATGTTGAAGCAGTGGTCAAGGAATGCTTCCGCTGGCATCCAATCGCCCCAATGGGTCTTCCTCACGTGACGACAAAAGACGACATCTACCAGGGCCACTTGATACCCAAGGGTGCGATGTTGATTCCCAACATCTGGTAAGAGACATGTTAGCTTTGGCTTGTGCTTAACTGGCTGACGATTTGCAGGCTGGTCACTCACGATCCTAAAGTCTATGATGACCCAATGACCTTCAATCCAAACCGCTTCTTGTCAGAATCGCCACCACCGGATCCAAGAGGTACTAAGTATTACAGCTTACGTTTCAGGTTCCATGCTGATGGGAAACAGACTTCGTGTTTGGCTTTGGTCGCCGCATCTGTCCGGGTCGCCTCTTGGCCGAATCATCGGTCTGGTTGACGGTGGCGAGGTCGCTGGCAGTATTCGACATTGCAAAGGGTTTTGAGCACGGAGAAGAGATTGAGCCGGACGTGCGGTTCACACCCGGCATAATCAGCCATCCCCTTCCATTCAAGGCCAGCATCAAGCCACGGAGTAAGGATTACGAGGAACTGATCCGGGCGGTGGAGGTGGACCATCCTTGGGAGGCGAGTGATGCGGATAAGTTAAGGAGTGTTGGGGATTAGATTCAGGTAGTCGTGCGTACGCCAGGAGATCCTCGGCGATCAACCGGAACCCCAATGGCTGGAGTTCACCTTCGCGTTCGTCGTCGCTTGAGGGAGCCCGCTTCCTCTTAGTACCTTGTCTTTTGAGTAGGCCCAGGTCTCTGCGGACGTTTCCGACGGTCTGCCATCCAAGGGAGAAGCCATCCTTTTCGAGCATTTCAGCGATACCCTTGTCGGTGTGGTTGCGCTGGAAGTAATAAATGATTTTCTCGCGTATCTCAGCTCCACCTTGTTGCGAGACGCTGCGGTTCTCTACACTGCAGTCCCATGTCGATAGGTGCCTTTTCAAGAGCCCGAGACTGATCTTGAGACCATCTTCGGCCTTGAGGCGCTGCAGGATGTCCGTTCGGGTTGAGCCTTGCAGTCGCAACTCTATGATCTTGTCCTTGTAGGCTTCCAGAGAGATAGGATGTCGCGGCATCGTTGGTGGTGTTCTGGTATGGCGAATAGGTCGGACGAGTGGTGGTAGTGGCTACGAAGGAAAGAACGAACTGCTTCCGAGGTGCGGCCGCTAGTGTGAAGCTTGGACGATATAACGCGTTACACGAAAGCTTCAGAAAGTTTGGAGCATCAACCTGTCTTGTTCATCGACCTGCGGTGGCACGACATCGCCTTGACGTGCGACATCAACCTCGAAGATCAGCCAATATGGATTGGTTGAACTCGATGGCGACGTACGGGCAGGACGACACCAACGAAGGACACGTGGGTGAAGACGAGGAAGACTTTTACGCAAACAACTCTGCAAACACGTCCCTTGTAGCAGCTGGTGACACTCTGCCTGGTGCCACCAACGTCAATGGACAAGTGAATGTAAGGCACATACCATCCCCACTCTGCCTTGGTGAATCAGCTGATCCACGATGCTTTTAGGCTTCTTCCAACAGTGTCGACATGTTCAATCCATGCGGTCGTCATCCCACATTCGATTTCGCGAATTTCTCGACCATCAATAACAACAAGCCGCAATCCGCGACCACACCTCATGCAGACGCGAAGAAGGTCGAGAACCAACTGAAAGCCGAACAGTTGAGAGCAAAATTGATGGCTCAGCGCCAGAATACTCCTTTGAAACAACAGTCTCGTGCCAACACCCCCAGCAAGTCATCATCGGTAGCTCCAGTGCCTCAGTCCGCACCCCAGCAGAAGTCCAAGCAAATCGAAGCAAAAGAACAGCAGCAACCGCCGGAAGACGTCTACGGCATTGCGGACTTGCTCGCAGAAGGTAAGGCGGCTGCGGACAAGGCGGCTGCGGCGAGGAAGATGCAACAACAGCCGGCAAAAATGCAAGAGTCCTCTCAACCCCCTAAAATCGATGTGCCTACGAAAATTGTTGAACCAGTGCAGACCCAACAGCAGGATATGCCGCCCCCAAACAAGACCCAACCACGAACTGCAGTCTCGGCAGCGGAGAGCAGGACGGCACCCGCAGGCCCTCGACCAACGCGCCCAAACAAAGTCACAGACGCATACTATGCTGACCTTCCCATCTGGCTTGAAATCACCGGCTACCATGACGTCGAATTCAGAACATCCAAATTGCGCACCTTCAAGGAGCGCCAATCTTTGGAAGCGGAAGCTGCCCGTATCCAAGAGCGTCTTGACAAGCTGCATGACGACGAACAAGCCACGATCACATCTATTCGCACTGCACGTGCTCATTCTACAGCACCAGTTCAGCGTCCAGCACTCCCGGATGTGATCCCAGCACCGAACGCCACCAAGCAAGCCCAGAACACCAATCACGCACTCGTCAATGGCAACAAGCGTGCACACTCTCCCGACCCTACCCAGACATCCAAGTTACGCCGTGAAGATTCGACGAATGGCTTCCGCATTCGTGGTGCCAACGGCTCCCCGGATGATCGCGCTTCGACAGCTCGCGGCCGACTACGCAGTCGATCCCCAGCCTCGGTCGGCGGTCCACTAGAGCGTAGAACCTCGTACCCAGATGCGCGACGCTGCTCTGTCGACGATCGCAACAGCCGTACTGCTCCACCAAGGGCTGATGCTCGTGATTTGTCTTTGGAGCGGCGCCAGACGTACTACAAGCGCGAGTCCGACGCTACCGCTTTCGACGGCTTCGAGAGGGACAGGCATGCACCTCGCACTGGTCGTTTCTCCCCTCGCGGAGGGTATCAAGGTCGCGCCCGACTCAGTTATGGCGGCAACATCCCGAGAGACGACGCTCCTGGCAACTACCAACACTATCGCGGCAGCGCGAACCTGGATCTCCGACGAGGTGGTAAGCATAACTTTCATTAGTCATTGTCAATTCATGCGAACAATGGTGTTGGAGGTATTGGTGGCGGCGGCGCGGCGGCGGCAGGTACTCTGTGGTAACTTGCGTTCTTGCTTGCCACTTATCTTACTTGCTGATGCAGCTCGATGAAAGGCGTCCGCTATTTCATGATCAAATCTTGGAACGCACCAAACGTCAGCAATGCTATGCGTGACGGACTCTGGCAAGTAGACTTGGGTGAAACATCTCTAAAATGCTGCTAATCTTCCGCCTATTATTTTCAGGGCTACGCAAGAAAAGAACCAGCGACTTCTGACCGAGGCATACGAAACTTCACGACATGTTATCTTGCTCTTCTCGGTGAACAAGAGCATGGCTTTTCAAGGCTACGTGAGTACCAAACCATGATCAGACCTTCCTTCGAGTCCACTGACTGACACGATCCTCCCGCAGGCACTCATGACATCCCCACCCGACCCTTCCCTTCCCAAACCACCTTTCTGCGCGAAACTCAACTGGCCCACTTCACCGGCTTTCAAACTGCGTTGGCTTGCTACGACGTCCGTTCATTTCAAGTATATTGGACACCTGAAGAATACGCTCAACGCTGATGAGGACAACCAACCTATGGCTGTTTTCATCGGTAAAGACGGACAGGAGATCAGCACGGATGCTGGTATGGGCGTTGTTGAAATTTTGGACGATGCTGAGCAGGCTGCTGGGCATGGTGGATTTTAATGGACAACAATTGCGGTGCTTCGAACATGTGTTAATACGGTATGGATAGGAGGTTGCTTATGGTACTGGCAGATTATGTCTGCGTAGTAGGCTTTGTAAGCTACTTCAATCGATTATCAACTTCATGGACTCTCATCCTTCTGTCTGTTCAATTGCTTGCTTTCGTTCCTACCCCCTACAGGTACACTCGGTCTTTGATGAAGTGGATGGGTGACGGCATCCGTCAAACGCCGATCAACTCGACTCGAGCTCTTCACGGATGATCTCGTACCGAATGACAAGCTCGAAATACATGTACCAGCGATGTCGGTTGTGGTCACAGTGATCCTTCGGAGACCACAAACTAATCGCAAAGCTGTCCATATCCACCATCCTTCGACACAGCCATAAACTGGTTACAAAGTCTTCCAGCAGATTACAACATCGTCACTCAAAAAATGCAGATACTCATCACCGGGGCGGGCGGTTTCCTAGGCCAACTACTCGCAGAACACCTCCTCAAAGATGGTCACACATTGACCCTAACAGACATCTTCGAACCTCCCGTTCCTCTCGGCGCCACCGACCACAAGGACAAAACCACCTGCATCAAAGCCGATATCCACGATGAGCCAAACTCTGTGCTCTCCAAGGACCTCGACGCCATCTACGTCTTCCACGGCATCATGTCCTCTGGCAGCGAAACCAACTTTGAACTCGGCTACCGCGTCAATCTGCACAGCACGCTCAACCTCCTCGAAGCCGTCCGCAAAACTTGCCCAGGCGTGCGACTCATCTACGCCTCCTCGTGCGCGGCGTACGGACAACCGCTTCCGGAATGGCCGTCTGAGTCTACCATCCCGACGCCGTCGGGGAGTTACGGGACCCAGAAAATTATGATTGAGCAGATCGTTAATGACTACAATCGTCGCGGGATCATCAATGGGATTAGTTTCCGCTTCCCAACTATCTCTGTCCGACCGGGCAAACCGTCGCAGGCTGCGAGTAGCTGGATGAGCGGTATGATTCGTGAGCCCTTGCAGGGTTTGGAGAGCGAGTTACCTGTTGACGATGATTTCGAGTGCTGGCTAGGCAGTCCGAAAATTCTGGCGGAGAACTTGGTGTTCGCGCTTACGATTGAGCAAGATGCTATGCCGCCGCATATTCGACAGGTCAATATGCCTGGAATTACTGCTACAGTCAAAGAGATGGTGCAAGCGCTGCGAGAGGTTGGAGGTGAGGAAGCTGTTAAGCTTGTGAAGAAGAAGCCGTTGGATCCTGAGACGCAGAAGGTGTTGGAGAGCTGGTCGGTGAGGTTTGATGTTTCGAAGGCGTTGGGGTTGGGGTTCAAGGCTGAGCAGCCGTTTCAGGGTGCAGTCGAGGACTTTGCCGCGAGTCTGAAGCAGCAGGCGTAGGTCGATGAGATTGTGGAAGATAGTCATAAGTATGCAGATTTATGTTCATTGACATAAATTTAAGCTTTACCACTGCTGCCAATATGGTCCATCCATTCCTCGCACATCTTCTGTATTAGATCTGTGCCTTCGTCCATCGCAGTTGTGAGCGGCTTCTTACCTGTGTGCTCCTTTGTGTAGTCGAAGTAAGGATCCATCACTAGCTTGTTCACGTTGACCCGTGTCACTCCAAGCTTGATGCACTTCTTCATGATGTCTGGCGGAAACCCATTGGTGCCATGTAGCACGATCTGGACTCTTCCTTCCGACTTCTTCTGGATCGCCTCTAACCTGCTCACTTATTAGCACCGTCCCATACACAGCCAATTACCAACCGTTTCACTCACCTCTCATAATCCAACTTAATGTTCTCCACACCGCCGTACTCCCCATGTACATTTCCGAACGCAGGCGCCAAAAAGTCTATACCTGTAGCGATGAAGTCGTCCACCTCCTCCGCCGTTGTCATCATACCCTCCAGATCTGCTGTGTCCGCCACGCCATCCTCACCCCCTTCAATCCTGCCTGGCTCCGCCTCGGTAGCAATCCCCTGCTCATGACACAGCGCAACCAACTCCTTCGTCTTGGCCAAATTCTCCTCCTTCTCATAATGGCTCATATCAACCATAATGCTATCAAACGCCGGCGTCCCGTCCTCCGCTTTAATCAGCGCGACTTTCTTGATCACCTCTGGATCCTGCGCGTGGTCCATGTGGAGCGTTACTGGAACCGTGGCGGAGCGGCAGGCGTGGGCCACGAAGTCGATGAAGAGGGGGGAGTACTTGTATGCCCAGGGGAAGAGGAGGATTTGGATGGGGGACTTTTTGGCTTCAGCGGCGCGGATGCAGGCGACGAGGGTTTCCATATTGTAGGTTACGACGCCGAGAACGCCGTATTGGCCTTCACGGGCGGCGTTGAGCATTTTTACTGCGCGGTTGGAGGAGAGCTTTTGGAGGGCCATAGTTGCGGTGGTGGAGGGGGAGAGATTGGGACTGTTATTTTGATGTTGGGCCAATCGAAGTATAGGAGAAGTACACGTATGGAAGGACCGGGACAGTGAGAAGATCGAGGAGATAGAAGAAGAGTACTTGACCTTGTCCTCGCCGAGACTATACTGCCTGTAGTCGACCACATTTCCCGAGTTTATCCATTGGCCACCCCACCAGGAGTTGTAAGGATGACGGGGGCGGGGTGTGTTGAGCCGAAGTGAGGTTGTCGGCGTTTGAGCGTAGCAAGTTCGGCTAAACTCCGGTCCCATACAATAAGGGTATATACAATTTTGTGAATCATGCTCCTCACCAAATGCAAGCATAAGCTTGTGATCTTGCCAACCAAACCTGGCACTTTGGCGGAGTGGTTAACGCGCTGCCCTGCTATTCCTTAATTGGAGAGTGGATAAGGCAGTTCCTTCGGGAGCGAGTGTTCGAATCACTCAGGTGTCGTTTAATTTTTGACTGGTTTCTGTTCAATATTTGTTCAATTCATACCAAGTATTCAAGTTAATCAACATCAAGCAAACAAATATCTCGGAGAAGGATTTTCGAGGGCCTTCTTTTTGTTGCGCTTTTTTCCAACCGTGAAAGGACTTCTTCGTTCGCATGCTTTCTACAGCCGATAGCAAGCGCCAAACAATGTGGCTTCTCACTTTCACATGCCTAGACTTCAGACAGACTTTCAACTACTTTTGCGCCTCGGTAGACGGTATGCCGGCGGTCCGGGTATGGTCGGAGACGGTGATGCTGTGGTAAGAGCACCTCATGCACGCCAGCCTTACCATATCAGAGCGATCAATTATGTTACGTCTGGTCACCCGCACGACCATGATTTCCAACATTTCTTAACGTAATCATGGTAAGTGCGGAAATGTTGCGATAGTTCAACCTCCCATAATCCTGCCCGCCCTTTCTCATACACACTTCCACCTTTCAATTTTCAATCCAGAAACCTCAAGACATACAGGCCCTTCCAGCAGAGCTCAATGGCGACAACGAACGGAGTCTCAGGCTTCAACACCATCCCCGAAGCCATCTCGGCCTTCAGCCGCGGCGAATTTATCGTTGTACTCGACCAGCAAAACCGCGAGAACGAAGGCGATCTCATCATCGCAGCCTCTGACTTCACACCCTCGAAATGCGCCTTTATGGTTCGCCATACGTCTGGCTTCCTCTGTGCCTCTATCCTACCTTCGCTAGCCGCTCAGCTCGAACTCCCGCAAATGGTCAATCATAACGCCGACCCCAATCGAACTGCTTACACCATCACGATCGACGCTTCAGAGGGCGTGACTACAGGCATCTCTGCGCAAGACCGGAGTCTGACGTGCCGAAAGTTGGCGGAGGCGAAGGTGCGGAAAGAGACATTCAGACGACCAGGTCATATCGTACCACTGCAGGCACGAGAGGGTGGGGTGAGGACGAGGGCGGGGCATACAGAGGCTGCGATAGAGTTCTGTCAGTTAGCTGGGAAGGCGCCGGTCGGTGTGCTATCGGAGATCGTGGAGGATGGAGAGGAGGTTGAAGGACAGGCAGAGAGGAGTGGTGGGTTTGGGATGATGAGGCGGGATGGGTGTTTGGCGTTTGCGAAGAAATTTGGGCTGATGGCGGTGACGATTGAGGATTTGATATGGTATCTTGAGGAGGTGAGGTCGAAGGAGTGAAGTGGAAGCTGGGGAGGAATTGTGCGAAAATCATTGTCAAGAAGAATCAAGGCTGCGAAGCCGACTGTCTATATCATGCCAAAGAGTGCGAGCATTGCGCGAAATTGAATACCGTAACACCTCAGCTCAAAAGCGGCAGATAAATCAAGAATCAAATCCTTCAGACAATCCCCCGATGTGGACAACGCAGACCACGTCCACCGGCCACTTTTCGCATATCAATCCCAGCCCGATGGAGACTTTTGATGTCTCGTAGCTCAATCCAAACGACGGGCTCCACGACCCAAGCTCCTCCAACACCTTCGCAACAGCGCAGCAAACTAATTCAGTCAGTCTCCGGACAAACACGACCCTGTGTGGGGATGACCATACCTTGGTATTCTTAGTCCAGCAACGAGTGAATTCATAAAATCGTACAGTCATCAGCATTCCCGGATTCAAGCACCGATCGGCTCAATCGACAGTTCATTGCGGTCCACGACACGAGTCGGCGAGGTACTCCTCGACGCAGGCCTAGAATTCGTGGGCGTAGTCTTCCTGCTCTCTGCTCCTGCAATCGCCTCCTTGCGCTGCGGTCTCTTCTCAGCACGTACCTGCTCCAGCTCTTGCGCATACGGACTCCTTTTGCGGAACCACGCGCCGTAGTAGTAGAACACGTAGACCGGAATCGTCAACAAAACTCCGATGGCGGTCAGAATCAGCGATGGCGCCGTAAGCTGCCACTTGGTTCCGTTGGCGATGTTCTCATACAATGGCCGAGTAGCGGGTGCAGAGACACCAGCCAGGAGGTCGCGGCAGAAGCCGTTGCCACCAGTAGCGGAGGCGGCAAATGGGCCGTATGCTGCGATCATGTAATCGATGGTGGCCATGTAGATGGCGAAGTTGGCGACACCGATGAGGAAGGCTCCGATTAGGGGGACGATCCAGTGCACATCTGGCGGGCCGAAAGCACCGAAGCTCCAGATCAGAAGTCCGATTGGCATGAGAGGGCCGAGCCAGAGGAGTAGCCAGAGGCGCCGTTCAGGGGTGCATTTGTCCGGTGTCTCTTGCATCATTTTGCGATCATAGTAGTAGCGGGGCATGAAGATTGCATAGGCGACAATGTAGCCGAGGAGGATTGAGATGAAGGACAGACCGGTCTGAATGGCCGTGAAGTTCCACCTGCCCATGACGAGGCCAAAGGATTCGAGGCCGACGTAGATGAGGGCGTCCGCGAAACCGGAGAGGAGGGAGAGGAAAAGGACGATGGGTTCGGTGCCGAGGAATTTGTAGGGTCGGAACATCAGTTTGAGAGAGTGCATCGTAAAGATGCGCTTCGCTAAGGGGCCCTCAATCTCATTTGGGCCGTAGATGTTTGGGTCGATGCCTGTTGCAGATGTCAGTAAATTGGTCCAAGGACGAAGGGTGGAAGGAGTGAGCCTACCAAGTTTGCGCCGCCTCTTGGCTTCTCGATCAAGGAGGACACTGGCGCGAGTCTCAGGTGTAAAGGCGTGGAATAGTTGTGCGACAGCACCGAAGATCAGCGAAATCCAGAAGACCCACTCCCAAGGTAAGTATGTCTGAATGAATCCGCCAGCGATAGGAGCGATTACCGAGCCGGCAACAGACGATAACACGACATACGCCACAGCATACTGCTGATCTTCCGGCTCCCACATGTCGGCTACCATACCCAGCGTAACGCTACCACCGGCCGAAGACAAACCACCGAGAGCACGGAAGACCAGGATGTATGTGAAGCTCCGTGCGAAACCGTTCCCGAATTGCCATACGTTGACCAGGGATAAAGAAGCCTGCATGATCGGCCATCGCCCCAGTTCCTCGGACCACGGCGCCCACAGCTCGCAGCCGAAGGCATACAAGATCAAGAACACCATCATTCCCAGCATTGACCGAGCGTGCGAGGTGCCAAATTCGGCCTTGAAGCCGGGGACAGCGCTGCCGTAGATGGCGGCATTGAAGTTCATCGAGAGTTGGACGATGAAGACGGAGGTAATGATCCACCACTTCTTCCAGACTGGAAAATTGAAGCCTAGCACCGCGTAGGCCTCTTCTTCGGTGAGTACGCGACGTGGGTCATCTTCAGGAGCCTGCGCGACCTGCGCGGCGCCCTCTTTATTGAGTGGAGAGAGTGCGACGAGACCGTCGGAATCGGAGTTGCTGGCCACGGGGTGGACGCTGGTCTGAATAGACTTGTCGCTGGTCTTGCGACGAGCCATTGGTGTGTGGAATGTTGAGACCCGGTGGCGGGAGGTTGAGTGGTGGAATGATTGACATGCAGGTTCAACAAGCGTTCGGGGCTGTCGTGGTTTGATGCTTGTCTTGGTTGCTGCTATGGTGTCAGTCCTGGCCACGGTACTCGGAAAGGTTGAAGGAGAAGCAGAGATAAGATGCACCAATCTACTCGAGCAACAGGAGATACGCACTTGTTGATATCTTTTGCCGAATGCGCTTCTGGTTGCGTTGGACTGTTCTGTGGGAACGATGGGGAGGGAAGAGTTCCCAACGTGGGAGGGAAGAAATACTTAAAGGCTTGTGGATTCCCACGGCCCTCCATGTAAGTTCACACTCTCGAAATTCGAGCTTCCTAGATGTGATCAGCATATTGGGTGGCTCCACTGAAGAGTTGGAGGAGGTGTAGGAGAGGTTGTAATGGTAAGCATATCTCCAGATTAGGGTAAAGTCAATCTTTGATAGTCACTTAGCTTTAGGCCTACTCCACTCCTACCACTGGAGCACTGCTACTAGACCTTTTCCTGCCCTATAACTCTGCTTACTCCCGATGTCTTGTTCCCATTCTTGTCTCCGCTCCATACTGGTTACTTCTTGACAGTCACGTGCCCGCTTCGTTCAGAAGCTGGCCACCATCTTCGCCTCCAGCAGAGCCATCAAGCTTACTTTCCGCAGCCTGTCCCACCTGCTCCAGAACCAGATTGTCTGCCATCGCGTCCGAAGTCTCACCATCTTAAGCTCCAGCGGAAACATCAAGCTTACCCTTCAGTTCCGCGACCTCTCCCACCTGCTCGTCAATCTTGTCTTCTGCCTCCCCTTCCGAATTCTCGCCGTCTCCATCTCCGCCAGAGACGACAAGCTGGCCCTCCACTTCCGCAACCTGTACCATTTGCTCCGGAATCTTGTTTTCTGCCACCTCGTCCGACATCTCACTGTCTTGACCTCCAGTAGAGACATAGAGCTTGCCCTTCAATTCCACGATCTCTCCCGCCTGCTCCGCAGTCTTCGCCTGTGCTTCCTCGTACGACTTCTGGAGCTCAGCGATCTGATCTTTCTGCTGTTCGGTCACCATACTCGCTGTTTCGATTTGATTCTTCTGCTGCTCGGCGCTCACTTCCGCCGCCTCGATCTCACTTTTCTGCTCCTCGATAGTCTTCTTGGCTGCCGCTAGCTCCGCCTCGAGCTGGGTAGCGTATGAACCGCTGTCGTAGCTCTCTACCGCAGTGGGGACAGGCGGCGGCACCACGACCTCATTGTTGGCCTGCTGTCCAGTGGATAGCTCTGCGAAGAGGTCTGGTTGCTCATCAAGCTTCTTGCGCGGCGGTGGGGTGGGTCCGGCCTCACCTTCATCCTCATCGTCAGACGAGTTGAGGAAGGGCCCTACCGGTCTGCTGCTGTGTGATCTTTGGCGACTGGGACCGTCTTCCAGCTCCTTATCTTTCTCCTCGTCCTCGTCACCTCCGACATTGGACGGCTCGTACATGGATGCGAGCATTCGCCTCTTGACCGGCCTCTCGTCTTCTTCGTCCATCCACAGCCGCTCCCTCTCCACCGTGTCTCGGTAGGACGATTGTTGGTACTGCGGCTGTACAGATGGTCGAGCGCTGGCCTCTGCTGGGTCCCGTGCGTAGAGAGTGGACAGTCCGCCGCGGGCACCTGTTGGCGGTGTCTTCTCGCGAGTGAGGAACTTGTTGACGCGCTTAGAGTAGCGCATCCAGCTTGTGCCTTTGTGCGCTGCACCATACCTGACCATCTGGTCTTTTGGTGTGAACTGATTGTGACCATGCTTGTTCGCCGGCAGTGCTGGCTTCACGGACGAAGGAGGTACCACGCTCTGCGGTGGTTTGAAGACGTCGATCGCCAGCTTTGGGTCGGCCGTAAGGTAGAGGATTGGCGTGTAGTCCTTCTCGCCTGTAAAGTAGTAGCGCTCTCCCTTGGTGCCGATCCTTGCGAAGTGGTACTTATGATGGCCAGGAGCATCCGCGTCGCCGATTGCGGGACGACCGCGGTGAGGTCGACGCGAGCGAATAATACCGGAGTTTGAGAAGTCGTGTCCCCAGAACTTGCCTAGGTACTGGCGTGGGATGTCTGATGAGACACACTCCTGTGCTGCTCTGTCGTCGAGGATCACGTACTTTGGTGGCTCGTTGAGGTTACTCTTGACTGCCGTGACACCAGTGCGTGACTGATAGAAGCGCCATCTCTTATCGAGCGGAATCTTGCCCGGCTTCTCGTAGTAGTCGGTGGCTTTGTCGCCATCACCATCTCCAGGTCGCCATATCTCGCGCTGCAGACGCAGCACCGGATCCGTCCAGTACTGGCGCTCGGAGTCCTTGGGATCGAGTTTAACGGCGTCTTCTCCATCCTCGTCTTCTGGTACTGCTGGTGCTTCTGGCGCTTTTTCGATGCTTTCCACCACTTCCTCGCCAAGTACCTGGATGGATGTGGTGGGCTTCGGGTCTACTGACGGTAGAACTGAGCTCTCAAATGGGGATCCCGAAGTCTCACGCGCAAGCTTGCTGGGCGTGTCAAGGTATGCTGTGGAAACACGTCAACACTGGTGGCATACCGGGTGAGATACATGTAGAATGCCACTCAGACTCACCTGCTGTCGCATGTTGTGGGCTTGCGGCCTTGCTGATGGAACCGGACTCGTCATCTCTACCACGCTTCTTCCCTCGTCCTTTCTTGAGCAGTGGCTGTAGTGGCGCTGCCAGGTCGCTGGATTCCGAGATGGCCAGAGTTGTCAACACCATGGCGTCAGCTGCCGGATTGTTGTCTGTGAACTTTTCAAGCTTGCTCTAGACTAAGAATGTTGTCGCCGCCACGGCGCGGATCGTTGTCAAGCCAGGAAATCGTTGAATGTGGTCGAAGTTTAGTTGCAACACGAGAGAATGTCCTCTGGCCCGCCGCGCTAGAGCTGCAAGTGGTGAATACTCAGGTCGCAGTGACGTAATTGTCTCTGATCAGGTCTCTGTTTGTCCAGTCGTAGAAGATTTGTTCTTGAAGCCCTCAGTAGCTCGTCGAAGTTCCAATGTCTGGATTGAGAAGGGACGGTTGTGGCGACGACAAGGATAGTTTTGTGGAGAAAGACATGCAGACACAGACAATGCTCACCTGATGCGTGTGCATGTGATAATGGGTTGTATGAGGCAGGAGTGGACATTCTCTTACCAGATATGCGCGCTGGACGATCTTGTTACGCCTTAGGAGGTTAGTGCACCAGAGTACTGTGCAGAGGACTATTCACAAGTCATTGACGATGTGGACGTTGAGATGGATGGGACAGCTGGAAGGACAGAGGACAGAGCAGAAGGAGAAGCAAAGTCGACAACATAATAAGGTTTCGTGATGCCTCAGGTTTCTTATAATGCAAGATAGCCGAGCCAATCCGGGTCGCGCCAAATCGAGACATCATCACTTCCTGAAGCGCCACCTCTGTCTGCCATTGCCATACACTCGACAATACTTACAGGCGACGAAGCCGCACGACGTGTCTTCAGCATCACCCGCAGCCAACATTACGATGCTGTCCGCTCCCTCCACCAAGACAGCGCTCCGCTCGCCCGCCGCTGCCACCAAGAACACCCTCCGCGCCCTGACCTCGACCCACGATGGCGCCCAGCAGAAGCGGACAATGGCCACCGTGCAAGATGCACCCGCCTCACACTCCCGAAGTCTGCATGACAAGGACCGCATCTTCACCAACTTATATGGCCATCATGGCGCCGACCTCAAGAGCGCCATGAAATATGGAGACTGGTACAAGACCAAGGAGATGCTATTGAAGTCTCACGACTGGCTCATTGGTGAGATCAAGGCATCTGGACTACGAGGACGCGGTGGTGCTGGCTTCCCATCAGGCATGAAGTGGAGTTTCATGAATTTCAAGGGCTGGGAGAACGACACCAAGCCCCGGTACTTGGTCGTCAATGCAGACGAGGGCGAGCCTGGAACGTGCAAGGATCGCGAGATCATGAGGAAGGACCCACATAAACTCATCGAGGGATGTTTGGTGGCGGGTAGGATGATGAACACCACAGCAGCCTACATCTACATTCGTGGCGAGTTCTACCACGAAGCTACTGTTCTTCAGCGAGCCATCCAGGAGGCGTATCAAGCCGGCTTCCTCGGAAAGAACGCTTGCGGATCTGGATTCGACTACGACATCTACCTGCACCGCGGCATGGGAGCCTATGTCTGCGGCGAGGAGACATCCCTCATCGAATCGCTGGAAGGCAAGCCCGGCAAGCCCCGTCTAAAGCCTCCGTTTCCCGCCGCTGTTGGACTGTTCGGCTGCCCAAGCACAGTCGCAAATGTCGAGACCATCGCCGTAGCACCAACAATCATCCGACGAGGACCAAACTGGTTCAACCAATTCGGTCGCGAACGCAACTCTGGCACCAAACTCTTCTGCATCTCCGGCCACGTGAACAACCCCGTAACAGTCGAAGAAAGCATGTCCATCCCTCTCCGCGAACTCATTGACAAGCACGCCGGCGGTGTGAAGGGCGGATGGGACAACCTCAAAGCCGTCATTCCTGGTGGCTCGTCCACCCCAATCCTGCCAAAGAAAATCTGTGACGATCAGCTCATGGACTTTGACGGACTAAAGGACAACCAGTCCGGTCTCGGAACGGCCGCTGTCATCGTCATGGACCAGTCCACCGACGTGGTCCGCGCCATCTCACGCCTGTCGAAGTTCTACCACCACGAGTCTTGCGGCCAGTGCACACCTTGCCGCGAGGGGAGCAAGTGGACTGAGCAGATCATGCACCGGTTCGAGAAGGGCCAGGCGCGTGAGCGTGAGATCGATATGATGCAGGAACTCACAAAGCAAGTCGAGGGCCACACAATCTGTGCGCTAGGTGAGGCGTTCGCGTGGCCGATTCAGGGTCTGATCAGGCACTTTCGTCCTGAGCTGGAGGAGCGGATACGGGGTCATGCTCAGAGAGAGGGCGGCGAGGCAATGGCGGGTGGCTGGAGGCATGGGAGCGAGAAGCAGGGAATGTTGATTTCGCCAGGGCAGTAACTGTACTTATGGGTGGAGCGGATTCTTTTTTGTTAGCGTGTACATACTTCACATCTTCGTGGTATCCTGTCATACCTACTTGTGCTTCCCCGTCGCTCCTTCCAAATACAACAGCACTTCGGCACCTGCCGAGCGATTCGTAGCTATGCCCGAAAACAGATTGGCGTGGGCTTAAAATCGACCTCTCGTGAGACGTCTCTAAGCGCTTCGACCGCCAAGTGCAGTTCATCCCGTCCACTCACAGCAGCAGCCTTATGGCATTTCCAACAATCCGACCACTGCTCTTTTCTCATTCGCGTCTCTGCTTTCCTAAGCACATCTTGCCCTCATTTAAAAATAGCTGTATCTCGGGACCCTTGGTCGGACAGAGCTCGATGCGCACAAGGTTGGCCAATCGTCTTCTAGTCCACCTTCTCAATCGCAACTTTTACAGTACAAAGATGTGTTCCTCGAAACAATCTCAAACAACTGTGTCACCGCTCGAGGTTGCACAGAAACCGCTGCGGCGCGGTCCCCTGTCCATCTCTTGTTCGCGTTTGCACGCGCTTCCACTCAACGCCTCATCACAACGGCTCGACATAACTGTCACTTAACGCTCACGCTTCTCGCGCCTCATATTGGAGCCATCTGAGACCCGCCCAAGCGCTTACGACCCTCATTCGCTAGTCGTGACCATGAACCAACAGCAGCATGATAATCTTCCGCCCCCTCCACCGCGCTCGCCTAATGTTATCTCTCCGAATGGATCGCCATTTGCTGCCCAGCACCGGCGGCCCGTGTCGATGATTGTGCAGCAGCGTCCATCACTCACCACCAACATCGCTCGGACCCTGGGGGCACCTCACTCCGCGCATACTTTGGCACCTCCAGGACCACACCCTTTCAGTCCTGCAACTCCCTCTGCCCTCAACCCGCACTCGCCGGGTGGTGGGTTGAGCCCTAGTTCTGCCTCTCCCAGGACGATGGAGCCGTACAACCCACGGCAATGGAGCCACAGAGGCGGGCAGGTGTCGGGGACGCAGATGGTTTTCCAGCAGCGGTCGAGCATGACGCCAAGCACGAGGGAGGTTACTGGGATGGAAGGTATGTTGTTGCTCCTTCGGAGTGTATGTTTTGACCTCGCAGTAGTTCGCACGCGAGCTCGAGGCGAGGTGTTGTTGGTTATGTTGGACTAGTTCACGCCAAGGAAGATTAAGCTGACGAGACATGTAAACTAGGAGCCATGCCATCTCCGCCCCCTCCTTATAGCCCGGAAACACCGGATAGCTTAGGTCTTGGAGCTCGAGGGTCACCGCTGTTGCTGGATACTAGTAGCTTGACTGCCTCCCCTGTGGTAGCAGACAATTCATCAGTGAACCAGTCGCCTCAGGTGCCCATGTCGCCTGCGTTTCCTCCGCCGCCAGGACAGTCTTCAAGGCACCGCGAACGCTCGACCTCTGGACTGGCGAACACTCGCGGTTTCTTCAGCCTCTCTGGTCTTCGTGGCAAGTCGAATACGAATGCTGAGTTGATCGCGACCCACAGTGTGCACGTGCCAGAGTTCGACGAGCCACGGGCACCAGCTGCGAGACGAGCTGCGTCCACTGGACACCTGCAGTCTTCCTCCGTACTCACGGTTGTGACGCCATCTGGATCTGGAGCTGCAGGTCGAGGATCGCCAGACAATAGCTCATGGCAGCCCGGTATGCCTTTGCCTGGACCACCACCAGGACCACCTCCTCCGGGCATGAGATCTCAAAGCCTCAACCGCTACCCGCCGACAACGTCCCGCTCCAACAGTCAGACATCGGAGCATAGTCTTGATACACAGCAAGCACGAAGGGCAGCTGCACGTAGCACTCTCGGACCAATACCGCCAACTCCTGCAGACTGGGTCGATAGCGATGCAATCCCTCATCAGTCTGTGGTGTCACAGATTGTAGTGTCACCACTCTCGTCTGTCGACCAAGACTATCAACCTCTGCGAATCGATACCGGCACGTCTCAAGATGCTGCACTATCCAGAAGACCCGCGCAAAGGGAGCGCAGTGCTGGTGGTCTGCACGAGCGGAGGTCGAGGAGCGGGGCGAAAGACAGAAACAGCAGGATTATATCGCCGGTGAGCGACGATGAGAGGCCGTTCGACTCTCTGTTCGCTACCTCCGAAGGTTCTATCAGTCGAAGGAGGGAGCATATGAGGACGATATCTGCCCTTGCTTCACCAGCGGCAGACTCACGTCCAACTTCTTCTGGTGATACGCGAGTGGAGAGCCAGGTACACAACATTGCTCCTACCAATGTACTCACACCTCCATACACGCCAGCGGTTGGGAAACTCGAGGATCATTCGACGAAAATCCAGCCTCTCAAGGTACCGGGAAGTGCTTCGAGTGAGCGGCCGATATCGCATATTCTACATCACCCTGTTATCGAGTCGGCGACTATGCCAGCGCCGCTTGAGCCATCCCGGCCACCGTCAAGTAGCTCTGCCATGGCATCTGCGAAGCTAGACGTCTTCTTCACGCAGTCGATCGAGCGCCATCGCGCTTTCGTCGAGAAAGAGGCTACAGCAGCATCTGACGAGGAGCGTCTCGAACTGTTCGCGAACTTCATGGTTCACGAATCGAGACTTCGGCGCGATCGATATCCTGCTGCATATAATGGCATGGCCGGCGATATCTTGGATCTCACAAGGGATATGTGGCGCTCGTACACTCGACAGGGCAAGCGTGTCCCGACACCAAGCACGTCAATGTCTTCTTATGATGCTACTGCGCCATTCTGGGGCTCCGATGGACAACCAGCTTCAGCGAACGCCAACATGCCTTCCTCGGCTTCATCATTTGGTGATTATACACCTGGCACTGATGCAGCCTCTAATTATGACACCATGGAGAGTGGTGTCGTAGAACGAGCGGAGTCGAGACAGTGGGTGCAGGTGTTCAAACCTTCTCTATCTCCGATCCAAAGTATGGCAGCCAGTACTGTGCCCGAGGAGAGCAGCTCTCGAGGTCGTACGGCAAGCAGGTGGTGGGAGCCAAGTAATTCTGGTTCCGGATCTATTGGGAAGCCAGAACGGATCGAGAAGAGCCATCGAGAGACCAAGTATATGGGTATCAGTCCGGCACTATTTCAGGAGACTAGTGAGGACTCGCCGCAACCCAGTAGACACACTGGCTCGACTCCTGGCCCTAGCACGTCTTCATTCGTCTATGACTCGAATGAGTATCCGCCTGAAAAGATTGGTTGGCATGAAGGTGGCGACTTCGAGACCCCAATCGCCACGCCTTCACATCCTCGCAAGGCCTCAAATCAAGGCGCTGTCCCGCTTGACGTCTCGCGGCTTGTGACGCTGCCTCCGCCATATCCACGACATTATCCGGCACTGAACAACAAACACCCGCTCCTATCCAACCTCCGAAACGAGCACCGCGCACTAGCAGACAACTCCAAGATCCAAGAAATCAAAGACGCCTATATCGACCAAGACTACGCCACCCAACTCGAGCAACAATCCGCTGCCAAAGAACGCCGCGCCAAGCTCCGCTCCTCCATCCAGTCCAAGGTCGCAGACGGCAGCATCTCCTACGCCGAAGCCGCCCAAGCAGAAGCAGACTTCGACACCGAAGAAGCCGAGCGCGGGAAAGCCAACGCCCGCTCTAACTTCGACCTCTTCGAAGCTAACGTCGCTCACCCCCTTGACGCCTTTATCAGCGAGCGCCTCGCGAAAGCTAACGCCTCCATCGCCCAACTCCGCGCCGAACTCGACTCCCGCAACGAAATCTCCGACCCCAACCAAGCGCAGGAAGAAGGCGACGAGCAACCCGAGCGGCTCGAGAAACTTACTCTGCTAAAATGGGTCTTCGAGGCACGAGAGCAGGTGCATAAGGAGTTATTCGAACTCCACGCGGAGCGCAGCGCCAAGTACTCCGAAGTCATCCTCACGCCCTTCCGGGTCGCGAAACTGCAGGCGAAAGTCGACGAGGCGGCTGCGTTTTTCGCGAAGGATAGTCGGGACCGGCATGTTAAGTTCGCCAAAGACAGTCTCAAACGCTTCGAAGAGCTTCAGGGTCTCATGGAGCAGAACGTTTCGAGAGGGGTGGAGGATCAACTTTCTGCGTTCTGGGATATTGCGCCTGGGTTGCTCGAACTCGTCCAACAGATACCGGGGAGTGTTGAGGTGTTGGAGATCCAGATCCCGGAGCAGGAGTACACGGAGAATCCGGCGTACAATGAGCACCCGCTGCAGTATTTGTACAGTTTGTTGAGTCACGCGCAGAGGAGTGCGTATCAGTTTATCGAGAGTCAGACTAATTTGCTCTGTCTGCTGCACGAGGTCAGGACTGCGACGACGAAGAGTCGACTTCGGTTGTTGGAGGTCGAGCGGGGAGCGGTGGATCCAGGGAATGAAGGGGTGAAGCAAGAGATGGCAGAGGCTCGGCAAGCGCAGGAGCAGTTCTTGACGAACGATCTGAAGGCGAAGGTTGGAGAAGTCGAAAGACAATGGGGCGAGGCGCTGGGAGATGTGCTGGCGGACGTGAAGGGCCGAGTAAGAGGAGAACTAGAAGGAAGCGGTGGATGGGAGGAGGGGCTCGAGGGATGATTTGGTTTGCAAATGTGAGCGTTTGAGCGTGTCTGGTGTTCTTGGGAAGGGGCTACATCTTCTATGGCGAACAATTTTTAGCCCGGCGTCGTGGCCAGAGGAAGCGATATGAGTTCGGTATTTTTATACATATCTGTCAAAGCTCAATACGAAGCCTTCATGATACAGATGCTGGCGATGGCAGCTTCTGCTTTACCAGCCTTTCTTCCCTACACTGCCCTTCTCGACTCCCTTCGCTACCTTGGCTACGCCGTCTTCGACACCGTTCGTGAGGCTTTTGAGGCCATTTCCGGCTTGGGTCGTGCCGGTTGTGCTGTTGACTGTGTCGCCGATTCCGCGGCCGGCTGCTCCGACTACGCCGCCGACTGAGTCACGTAGCTAGTCAGTAGAGGTCCCGCAAAGCAGGTTTGCATGGCGGGTAGTAGGAGAGGCTGCAAGCGTGCTTACCAGTGTTTGCCACGCCGGAGACTGCTTTGCCAACCTGCTCACGCGGTGAGTGCTACTGGCTCATGTAGAAAGGGAAGGGATGACAGACTGTACCAGTGACAGTCGTCACTGCGCCCGTGATGCCGCCGTTGTTGTTGCTGTTGTTCATGGTTGCTGTAGATGAGATGGGTTGTTGATGAAGGAAAGTGCATAGAACCTAGCTTTCGTTGTGCGCGTACGCTCGTTTACATACGGTACTACAGCTTGCGCTGCCTCACTCGGCGACGTCATCGCTAGAGCTGCTGACCTCAAATCCTAGCAACGTGGCAGCTATCGAACAACGTGCAAGTTCTCTCGAAGATCACATGCGTCGACGTTGGCCCAGCGCTCTAAGCGGCCTAGCTGCCGAGCGGACAGCGGCCCGCGCGTGCCAAGCTCCCGTTGTGCCTCGTGCTTGAGAACAAAAAAGTGGTTGCTTCGCGATTGCCCTTTTCTCTCAGCCAGCTCTCACAATCGTCAACACCTCCAGGCTTCCGTGTATCTTTCGAAAGTCACCACCTCCTCCTCCTCTTCGGAATACAGGTCCAAAAAAAGTTGAAAAGCCCAGAAAACCCGTCCCTTCGCGAGTTCTCGCAAGGCTTTCACCACACACGACTTTTCTTGCTTCCCTTCCGCACAAGTGAGTGGCCACGCACCACCACCGCAGTGAGGTCGTGTGAGGTGAAGAACTCCACTGACTTATCTTCGCAGAGCAACTCACTCACTCACCGTCACTTCAACACCACCTTCGACAAAAGCAGAAATCAGACAAGGTACGACTGCGGCTTTTCTTTGTTCGCACGTGCGCAAGGAGAACAATACACCTGGCGACATATTGGTACACCTTCACAGACACTCACTGACCTCGCTATCAGCAACGCCACGACATCATGTCTGACGTGCCGAACTCCACCTCCCCAGCTCCGGCCGCCGGCCAGGCTGCAGCTCCACCAGCTGAGGGCACCGGCGTGAACGGCACCGCCCAGCTCAACACCAATGTCGCTACCGACGCAGGAAGCATGGAGACTCCCACCTCCGCCGCTCCGTCCACCGCTCACCACAACTCCGCCTCCCTCTACGTTGGCGAGCTCGACCCGTCCGTCACTGAGGCCATGCTCTTCGAGCTGTTCTCCTCCATCGGCCAAGTCGCCTCCATCCGTGTCTGCCGTGACGCCGTCACCCGTCGCTCGCTCGGTTATGCCTACGTCAACTACAACAACGCCAACGACGGTGAGCGCGCTCTGGACGAGCTGAACTATACCCTTATCAAGGGTAAGGCGTGCCGCATCATGTGGTCTCAGCGCGATCCAGCCCTGCGTAAGACCGGCCACGGCAACGTCTTCATCAAGAACCTCGACACCGCCATCGACAACAAGGCTCTTCACGATACCTTCAATGCTTTCGGTGACATCCTCAGCTGCAAGGTCGCTCAGGATGAGCACGGCAATTCCAAGGGCTACGGCTTCGTCCACTACCAAACCGCCGAGGCGGCCAGCGCGGCTATCAAGAGCGTCAACGGCATGTTGCTGAACGAGAAGAAGGTTTTTGTGGGTCACCACATCCCGAAGAAGGACCGCATGAGCAAGTTCGAGGAGATGAAGGCCAACTTCACCAACATCTACGTCAAGAACATCGACCTCGAGGTCACTGATGACGAGTTCCGTGACTTGTTCTCCAAGTACGGTGAGATCACTTCCGCCTCTCTTGCGCACGACAACGAGACCGGCAAGAGCCGCGGCTTTGGCTTCGTCAACTTCATCAGGCATGAGGATGCGAACAAGGCTGTCGATGAGCTCAACGACTTCCAGCTGAAGAGCCAGGCTCTCTATGTCGGCCGTGCGCAGAAGAAGCACGAGCGTGAGGAGGAGCTGCGCAAGCAGTACGAGGCTCAGCGTATTGAGAAGAACGCCAAGTACCAGGGTGTCAACCTCTACGTCAAGAACTTGGCCGACGAGATCGACGACGAGGAGCTGCGCAAGGTCTTCGAGCCATACGGTGCCATCACATCTGCTAAGGTCATGCGCGATACGGTGCCACTCGATGCTGACGGCAAGCCGATCGAAGAGGTCGAGGAGAAGAGCGAGGAGGACGGTGAGAAGAAGGAGGATGAGAAGGACGGCGAGAAGAAGGAGGAAGCGAAGGATGACGAGAAGGATGGCGAGAAAAAGGACGATGTTGAGGAGCTGGAGAAGAAGATGGACACCATCACAATCGGCGGTGAGAAGAAGATGCTGGGCAAGAGCAAGGGCTTCGGCTTCGTCTGCTTCTCCAACCCGGATGAGGCTACCAAGGCCGTCACCGAGCTCAACCAGAAGATGGTTCTGGGCAAGCCTCTCTACGTCGCTCTCGCTCAGCGCAAGGAAGTCCGCAAGAGCCAGCTCGAGGCCAGCATCCAGGCGCGCAACCAGGTCCGTATGCAGCAGCAAGCGACTGTTGGTGGCATGCCTCCTCAGGCTTTCATGCAGCAGCCACAGGTGTTCATGGGCCCCAACGGACAGCCGATGATCATGCCGCAAGGTGCTGGACGCGGGCAGATGCCATTCCCGATGGGCATGCCGCAGCAGGCTGGCCAGCAGCGTGGCGGCTTCCCAGGTATGCCACAGCAGGGCGGACGCGGTGCTCCTCAAGGGATGCCGGGTATGCCAGGCATGCCTTATGGCTTCCCACCTCAGATGGCCGGCTACAACCCCGCCATGGCTGCGCAGAACCCAGCAGCCTATGCTCAGCTTATGCAGGCCGCTCAGCAGGCGCAAGCTGCTGCCATGGGCCGTGGTGGTGCTGGACGTGGTGGACCGATGCAGGGTATGGGCATGCCGATGATGGGTGGTATGCCTCCGATGATGGGCGGGATGCAGGGTCGTGGCGGCTTCCCAGGTGGTCAGCAGCCCGGTCGCGGCGGTATGATGGGTGGTCCAGGTCGCATGGATGAGCAGCGCGGTCGTCAAGCTACGCGTGGGCCGCAGCAGGCCGGCGCTGATGGCTCGCCAGGCATCGACATTGCTCAGCTCAACCAGGCCCCGCCACCCCAGCAGAAGCAGATGCTGGGTGAGGCTCTCTACCCGAAGATCGCCACTCAGCAGCCCGAGCTCGCCGGCAAGATCACAGGCATGTTGCTGGAGATGGACAACCAGGAGTTGCTCGGATTGTAAGTCGCGCAAACACGTGATGTTGTATGTGAACGGTATGCTAATGAACACGAACAGGACCCAGGATGACGACGCCCTCCGCCACAAGGTCGACGAAGCCATGAACGTCTATCACGAGTACGTCAAGAACCAGGGCGGATCCAACGACGAGCCAAGCGCTCCCGGCATCAACGGCGGCCCCGAGAACGTCAACCCGTCCGCCGAGGAGGTCAAGGACGCTGAGGCCTAGGCGGTGTCAGGAAGAATTTGCTCAACAAGAATCTGGGCGAAGCGCATGGGTCCCACGCCTCGCACGGAGACTTACGCGCCCACCTGACCAGCTCCACCACCACCGGCTGTTCACTGACCTCTCTTTTCTTATGTTCCAACAAGAAGCACACGATACGCGGCACAACTTAGCTCTTTTGCTGAGATGGGCATGCTATTGCGGGCTTCCCCTCCTTCATCGACTGTGTGTTCAACAACTTGCTTAACGATACGATACGATACGACACGATACCCCGAGCAGAGCAAGTCCTTCATCTTTTCTTCTGGTGCTGCTTAGCACAGGATTTGAGGAGGCTGTATGAGTATGATTAGGCGGCTGTGGATGTGAGAGTGGCTAAGAGGAGGCATTTTCAATCGATCAAATTGCTGTGAACTATGATTATGGCTATGATTGTGGCTATGGTTAGAGATTGCGAGATTGTGAGATAGTGCGTGCATCAATGGAAAATGATCATCATCAAATCGTTCGTGTCAACTGTGTCTGTCTCTTCGATGTTTGTGTGAAGCATGTGACAACGTATCATCATCCTCCGCACTCACCCCCGCGAGCTTACATAACATTCCACATGCACCTCTACTCTTTCAACATATAACCCTCTCACCAACACGACAACACCCACCTCTCACGACCGCCAAAATGTCCAAAGTCATCCCCATAACCTCCTCCGCGCACTTCAAATCCACCCTCTCCTCCTCCACCTACACCATCGTCGACTTCTACGCCGACTGGTGCGGCCCTTGCAAGCAAATCTCGCCCATCTTCGAACAACTCGCCACCGCCGAGCACAAACCGGGCAAAATCGTCTTCTGCAAAGTCGACGTCGACAACCAGAAGGATGTCGCAGGCACGTACGGCGTCTCTGCTATGCCTACCTTCCTTATCCTGAAAGGCAGCTCGGTGGTCGAGACTGTGCGGGGCGCGAATGTTGCGGCGCTGAGAACGGCGGTGTTGAGCGCGGCGGCGAACGCGGCGAAGGGGCCTGGGAAGAGTAGTGCGAGTTTCTCTGGGAAGGGGCAGGCGCTGGGGTCGGGGGATGGGCCTGCGGCGGGTAGTGGGAGGAGTGTGCAGGCACCTAGTGTGGATTTCGGGGCGCTGTTGGCGAGTCCGGCGGCTTTCTCGCAGGGGAGGGGGTGGGCGAGTGCGGTGGTGAGGTTTGTGGGGTTGTATTTTTGGACTTTGTTGAGTTTGGAGCCCGGGAAGGCGGCGGAGGGGAGTCCGTTTGCTGTGAGCGTGCAGCAGGGGAGGAGGGTGGGCTGAGTTATGAGACGGGAGCACGGTGTTATGGTATGGTAATGGCCAGAGCGGCGATACCAGAGAGGCGTTCAGGATATACGGGTTATACCTCTGCGGTTGTAGCGAGACGTGTTAATGATGCCATGCACTTGTATGTGGCCGTTAGCATCATGGAGGCGATGATATGAAGCAGAATCTCACGAGTTCAGACACATTCGATATCAACCAAACACCCCTTCGCCCCAATCTCACAAAAGAACAACTTCTCCTCCGCCATCATCCATATCCCATCCTTAGTGAAGTTGAAATTCGCCACCACACTCCCAACATATATCTTCCCCAACAACGTCCCTCTCGCATCCCAAACATGCACCCCATCCCCACACCCACTATAAACATTGCCTGTCTCATCACACTTCACCCCGTCCGGAATCCCAGCATCAGTATAAGCAAACATCCGCCGATTAGCTAACCTCGTCCCATTCTCTACCACGTCGAATTCGTAGATGGTGGCAGGTAACCGCGGGTTAGCAGAGAAATTCTGTCCGCCAGCTGGAGAGGCGTGCGCTTGGAGGGCGCCGGTGTCGGTGATGTACATTTTGCTGTAGTCGGGGCTGAAGCAGAGACCGTTGCATTGGACAAAACCGTCGGCGACGCACCAGATTTGGCCTGTGGAGGGCTTATAACGGTAGACCTAGAGTGGTGGGACGAGGGGTTAGCAAAAGTCTCGGACTTGTGGGTGGGTGCTTGAAGGTCTCAGAGCGCCTCACAGGGCTTGATGGTGTATCGGAGAGCTCTTGCACCCGTTTTTTGACTTGCCTGGCTTGGGAGGAGAGGCGGAGGGCGGAACGCTTGTTCGTAACCATATGTAGGGTCAGTGAACCAGATATCGTCGTTCGCGTGGTGGATCACGACATCGTTGATACTGTTGAATTGGCGACCGTAGAAGTTGTTCAAAATCATCTCCGACTTGCCAGTTGATGGATCTGCTAGCACAAGCGCTGAGGGTGTGTTGAAGTCACCTTGACAGCAGTAGAGAATCTTGTCATCGTAGTGGCAGGCTCCGTTCGCAGTCACTACATCAGCGAATTTGTCCTCGGTGATTTCGTGAGTTTTGCAGTCTATTGAGTAGTTTTCGATCGTCTTGTTGCTTTGATAGTTGGACGTGAAATAATTCTTGTTGGTCGACTTGATGTAGACACCAGCTTCGTGGGCAAACTTGTCTGCTCGTTGTTCCACAAGAGTAAGCTTGGGGGATGAGCCGATGAGCTTCCTGAACGATGGGTCGTAGGCGATAAAGCATGGCTTGTCTGGCAGGCGAGTCTGCGAGAAATCTCCGCTGTGTGCTCGCTTGATCTCGTAGTCGACGACGTTGGTGAAGGTCGGTTTGTCGGCCATGATGAGTTCTGGAGTTGGCTCCGATTCAGGAGATGAGAGACAGCCGAACCGTGAGGTGAGTATGAAGAAGAATTGTCCAGCAACCTACCGTTTTGCTTTGGCAGGTGCCCCACCTGAAGCTGCTATCGGAGGTGCGGAACTTGCGGACGAAATACCATCGCTATGCATTCGAGCGATGTGCACGTTTTGGAACGCCGCATCAAGCGCCTGGTGGACAATTTCGCAGTGGAACAGGCGATCCTTCTTCCCAATTCCTTACCAGAATTACCATTGCTCTCGAATTAAAATGTGCTCTGGTTGACAACGTAAAGAGGTTTAGTGTTTTTCTGGCTCGATGGAAGAGCGAAAGGAAGCGAGAAGACCTGGATATATGTGAGGTACAGTGTGCTCGACGATCGGCCGACTCACTGTTCTCGTTGAGCTGCGAAATACCATTGGAGTTCAGCGTTGATGGACCATCGGATTTATCTGGTACCATGGCTTCCAAGATATCTTCCGTATCCTCATGGAAGAGTGGAGACTGTCAGTCACTGGCTGACTGTTTGGTGAAGTGTTGCTGATAGCCATGTTCGTGACTCGAGGCGGCCGTTAGGACAAACAAGGCTGCTCATCATGGTATGTAGGTGGTTGCCTCAGCGCACGAGCATCACAACATGAGCCAGGAAATGTCAAATACATCCTGAATCAGAGATCTAACCATTGCGCGTCGTTGGTGGACACCCAAACCCTGGACAGTGAGTTCCAGAATGGTAAGCCGTGAATGTACGAGATCTTTCTGAAGGCTGGAAGTCGGGGACAGACGCGTGAGTCCAAACGCTCACGTCAGCCATTGCCCATTCGTCGGTTCGGTGGGCGATAGTGCTATACGACGGCGGCATATGTGGATGCTGATATGAGTCGTTTAGACGCTCCCCATCAAGCTCGGCGCGCATTACTCATGATCTTCGCTTCCAGGCCCGTCGGGTGTAAGATCCGATTTGTGAACGGCCGATCAGTAGATCGACTGCTGTAACGCAATTGAGGCCGCCTTGACCACGTCGGGGTTGCTTGCGAGAAGGAAGCGAGGGCTTCAAGAAGGTGTACCGCAAGATGCTCTGCAATTGGGCAGCGGCCACAGCCGGTGAGCGGCCGTCGCGTTAGCCTTTTCGATCGCCTTGCAGAAAAGTAGTTCGCCAAGGCAGCCTAAACGGCACACCACAGAAGGATGGTGCTGCAACTTCTCCCACCCAGGCGAGCCAGTGAAAGTATCGCACGTGGTGAAAGATCTCACTCACATGGCCAGGTGGGTAAGAACTCAATTCTTTCTGTCGTCCGTCAATTCGGACTTGAACGAGGAACGCGCAAACACTCTGACAGCCTTGGCAATACTTTCGGGTATACGAGAGATGGTTGCTGCCGTAAGCAGTAAAACACCATTCATACGATGCTGCAACCGAGAAGGAAGGTCGTTCTAGTCGAGCTTGAGAGAGCCGGGGCCTATGCTCTCGTCTCAAATACGAGTCAGTATTACTTTCGCCAATGAATGAGATCCCTCGGATCCGCGGTATGGCAATTTCTCCGCGTATTGCGAAGTGGCACCACTCGTGTCTCGTCAGCACGAAGGAACGTGGTTGCGGGGTTGGAGGAGCCAATATTGATGGTGGATAGCCTGATGAAGAGCCGTGCCGCCGTCAAACGTGCTGCTGTAGCGCGCCGCGGTGAGGTAGTTCGCAGCCTTATACTGTAGAAGCTCGAAATTGCATCAGCTGTGAATAAGCAGCTGTCTACTTGATATCGAGGCCCGCAAGGCATGAACGGTGCGGCGTAGGTTGCGGGGCTGTCCCCTGCCCAATGTGTCAAAAGCCATTGTTCGAGGCGGGCGCACGAGTGGGATCATGGTGCTACAGCTGCACGGTAGAATGTAAGCTTGTGTGCCAACGGGGAGAGCCTGGCGATTGTTCTTCGATGTTCTTGTCCCAAGCTTGGGTGAGGTGCATGGGCTTAACTTTGAGCTAGCCGGACTAGTCCTAGCCGCGCCAAATATAGCAGCATTCTCAGGACAAATCTGTCGTCTGACTGCAGCTTGCCGACCTTGCTCACGCATTCTGCGGGCGGCGATGCCTTTTGCCGTGCCAGAATGAGCATCATCCGCACACGCCTATAAGTGGATCTAAGCGAGTCCTGGCATCGCCGAGAGAGAGGCTGAGAGATCTTCCAAGCCTTTCCAAGCGTCTATTCGAAGAATTCGTCCTCCACTTGCAATCCATGATCCCCTGCTCGCCTTGGTAAGTGTTAGTGGCGTGTCGCTATAAGATCGCCTGTCGCACTCGTCTCGCTTCCTCTCATCCCACTCATCTTCCACACAACAAGAGCATTTCTTTGCGCCCACTTTCGTTCCGCATTCAGTCGCTGCATCATATACCACGCGCACAAGAATAAACTATATAAACACCTAAAGAAACCTCGAAATCAAGCAAGATGGTTGCCTTCACCAGCGCAGCGCTCCTCTCCCTTGCCGCCGTCGGCACTCTCGCCGCCCCGGCCAACGAGAAGCGCACCGGTCTCTGGCATCACAGATCATCCTGCATGAACAAGGCGCAAGCCCAGCAGGTTGCCGACAACTACGCCGAGCTCATCCGCAACTACACTGATTCGCTCGCCGACGCCTCACTCGCCGAGAACTTCACCGACTACAGCGAGTCGGTCAACTCTCTCATCATCACCTGCCCCCAGGGTGCTGCGGCGTTGACACTGCCGCTCCTCGCACCAACCTTCTCGAGCCGCGACCAGTTCAAGCTCGGTCAGGGCCAGCAGCCTTTGATCAACTTCGAGCAGCTCAACGTCCATCACGATTGCAAGTCTGTCACCATTCGATGGAAGACCACCAACACTGCACCCATTACACCCACGCTGGCGAGCCCAAGACCCGTCATCGGCATAATCCTCCTCGAGGTCGTCAAGGCGCCTGCCGGCAACCAGTACCCATGGATCGTCGAGACTGCGTACTCCGAGTTTGACGCTGCCGCATGGCTCCAGAACCTCGAGCAAGCAGGAGGCATTTGCGCCGGTGGGCCCAACCCAAGCTCGCCACCGCTCGAGCTTCCATCTGGCACCGTCGGACCAGCAGCTACTGGTGCCCCAGCTGCGCCATCTGTTTCACCAGCCGCGCCCGTCGTCTCTGCCGCACCTGTTGTTTCTGCCGCGCCTGTTGTCTCTGCTGCCCCGGCCGCATATGGCACGACCACCTCCGCCGCTCCTGCCGCCACATACGCATAAAGGGATATTCTGGTGTTGCAGCTTGGTGTTTCTGGGATTTGCTTGATACCTCCCGAGTCGGCCTCGGTGATGCTGGATGGGTTACGAGAATAAAATGTACAGTTTCATGTAATTAGTGTCTACCACAACGAACTGCGTCTAGTACGCTTAACTTCAATACCTATCACGCTTCTTTCTTCCACCACACTCAATATACTCTCGTTCAAGACGAGAACACCTTCAATGCTATGCCTAAACCCGAACTCTTCACCGAGTCTTTCAATAACAGTCATATCGCCCACGGTTCATTATCGACAGGGTACCCTAGTCAACTCCACCGCCGAGCATATGCAACAAGGAACACTATGCATTCATCCTGGATGCTGTCGCGAAACAAGGTTTTTGACAGTCTCCGCCACCGGATTCTTGTTTTCACTTCATCTGACGTCAACACGAGACGTTCAATACCGTCACGCCTTGGAAAGAACGAGGGCAAGACTTCTGGCTGAAGAGGGTGTTGAGCTGTCGATGTGGAGCTGTCGATGTGGAGCTGTCGATGGTGTTGAGCTGCTGTCCGACTTGCATTGGCCCGTCTAGGCATCTGCGGATAGGACATTGAGTTTGCTCGGAGAATTCATGCAGTGCCGATCTCTCTTGATAAGAACTCCGCGATGGGTACGCACATTAATCGGTTCATGGTTGGTGGACAAATCCTACGGAAGCTCAGTATACCCATCCACCGCAAACCTCACTCTCGCTTGTCGGGGAGCCGTCACCGCCCCTCCCTCATTCCAATGCCTAATCCTTAGCTGCCTCAACTCCCGGCTCTTCCTCGGCACTGAGTAGAAGTCGAATGCAAAGGTCCACATGTAGAAAGTAAAGAATAGCCCAACGATCCACTCAACGATGACGCTCAGGCCGTAGATCTTCTGGTACATTGTCGCTGCGAACAAGCAGAGTAGTACGATCTCCATAACGACGAAGATGAGCTTGATTCGAAAGGAGAAGCGGATGATGCGGTTGGACGGGTATTGCAGGCTGAGGAGCTTGCGTTCGATGCAGACGAAGCAGGCGGCAAGGAGGTAGCCGAAGCTGAATCGTATTAGCTATGACGGGAAGGCAGCTTAGGATTGTGGTTGACTCACAGGAAGGTAGCAACGAGAGGGTAGTGTATGCTGGAGTGGTGCCGTACGTCGAATATAGTAAGGAAAACGAGCGCAATCGATCCAATCGATGTGCAGACTGCTGATGCGACGAACAGACCTGCTGTCCACATGCTCTTGTAGTGTATGAGACGACGTCGATGTCTGAACCACCTCTCCAGCCCGAAAGTGGTGCAGAGCAGTAAAACCGTGATCGTCGAGCCAGCGACGAATATAGGCTTGCCCCAAGTGGTCGCGCCAGTGTTCGACATGTATGGCCATTCTTGCTTAGCGAACATCTCTGGATATCGTCTCGAGCCTGTCGCTGCCCAGCAGACGATCATGAGTAAGAGTGTGACTGCTGACGTCAGTAATGAAGATACGAGGCAGTGCGATCCTGTGGAACATACCGAGCCAGACCATGCCGGCTGATAACGGTAGGACCCAGCATGGCACGCCAGCAAGGGTGATCGCAGCTCCCATATTCTCTTGCGCGTTGCGCGAACGTGCTCCGCAGGCTAGTAGTGCAACAAGAATATGGTCGCGAGAGCGGAGATCAACTACCAGCAGTGGAAGGCTCGATGCATCGCTCCCGGTCCGCAAGTAAAATGTAGCGTGAACGACAGTGGTTGAATGTAAGAAACACGACGAAGTGGCAAAGACGAAGTGGGTGTGAGAAAGAATGGAATACCTTGTATATCGTTGGCCTAGCCCGATGGCCGTAGCATACGAACACATTAATGGCAAGTCAACGGCACAGCATGCCTCCACACCAGCCTCAGTCCTCGAAGCACCATCAATCCAGCTACCAGAAGCCTCATCCGGAGAGAGTAATGAACATCCTTCTGCTTCCGTCTAGGCCAGAAATTACGAGCCCAAGTATCGTTTCATCACATCGTCGTTGCAGAGAGCATGTCAACGCTGATACGTCGTTATGCCAAAAGAACTTCCGAGAGTGGCTCCAACCTTGCAAGAAACGGCTGTGGAACAGTTCGCCGAATAGGCATCGGTCACTGGATGAGGTGGGGAAAGTTTGTGTTGCTCATCATCCAATTTCGAGTGGTGAGGTTGTTGGAAGGGCTTTTGGCTTCTCATTTGTCTCTCCTTACCGGGTGTGGCGCCGCCACTTGGCCGTCACGTCGTAACGGTGGGCCAGGTACGCCGAACTGATGTCGAGACCGCAGAGTAGAGTTGCGACTCGGGCGGATAGTAGGAGGCCTCGTTTGCACTCTTATGGTCTTCTCGTTTTCCAAAGCGTAGTGATTGCGGCTTCGGTGCCGAGAAGTGATATCCAAGATCGAGGCCTCGTATGCAGTCGGTCCTCGCCGGCGGATGGCACGATCCCAATGGCTGCGCGTAAGATTCTTCGCTGGTAGTAAGGACTGTCAGGTCAGGCTCTCGGCGGTCCAGGTCGTCTTGTTGGAGTACGCAGGTCAAGGTACCAAAGGGCTCCATCCGGGCGGCCGCCTCACCAACGTACACTGTATTGTACGGTGACGTGTGTCAAGATCATCCCCTCAATTATGTCGAAAGATACGATCATATCGAGCGTCTATTAAGACCATGCTGTTCGTCGTGGCTGTATATTTGGATTCTATCTTGGCCTCGCAGGACATGGAGCCGAAACTGAGAGTGGCCCGAGCGCCCGAGCAATAGAGGAGCTCGCGACATCACTTTGTAGTCCAGCGTAATTACTCTCACTTCTCAGCTCACTACAACACCGCGCACTGCGCATACTCTCAAGTGATATACCGCGATCATGGGCGTCCCCTTCGAGGCTCTGTAAGCATCCCGATACGCCCCAGCTCCTTCTCCGACACCCCCAGCTAACACGTACCGCAGGCTCCCCTATGGGATTATGCTGGCTGTACGCAAAGAACGCCTAACCCACCCTCGATACTGCGACTGATGGAGTGTATTGCAGATGTTCGGCGTATCTGGTGCAGCCCTCTCGAAACTCAGACATATGCAGAACGGCGGCAAGAGACCGAGGCACTCGATCGATGCGTGGGATAGGCAGAGTACGTGGTGAAAGCATATACTCGCACTTCCAGGGCACACATCACGTCCTGAGGAAGTAGCAGATGAGAAGGTAGAAGTGCTGACGAGTAGACTGTAGTGATGGATAGAGACAGGCGGCTCACAGGGATGCTGCGAGGACAGTCGGACACAGTACGAGCACCGGCAGGCTTCGAGCTCAACAATCCTTGGAGGGTAGTTCTATCCCTAAATTTGGGTGTGGAGGATATTAGAGCTAACACGAGCCAGATGGAGCCGACATTCACATAGCGCGACAGCTGGATGCCTCGAGAAAAGAAAAACCATATCATTTCACGATGTACATACTACCATGGCGGCAACTCTTTAAAGCTCATTCGTGCGCCTGGTCCGTTTGTGATCCCCAGCCGCAGAGATGAGATCTCTGCGGCGACTGAAGCTGGTCTTGCCGACTCTGTACCACTAATTAAGCTATGTCCAGATCTCCCTTTCTCGCTCATGCGCGCACGAACCACAGCCTCGTATGTGTGTTCATCACGAAAGAAGAATATCCGGTATCCGGCCTTATGCGATGAAGCCGCTTGGGCAGTATTGATGTCGCCTTCGAAGCGGCCTTCTATTTGTGCTACAGAGCTATGATAGTGGGTGTGATTGTTTGTGGTGAGCTCTGGTGGCTCGCACTTTAAGTGTTACATTGCTGGTTCTATTCGCCGCACCACCGTGACGCTGTATTGCTCTTGCCTTGAACATAGAGCTTGGGGTAGAAGAGGTATTCGCACAGCCTCAGCCTCGTGGTGCCCCATCACTCTCAACTTCACATCAAGGTGATTTAAACCTGTCTTCTCATCTTCCCACTACGCTACAATCACGATGACAAGTGTGTATGAGCAACATCCAATACGAGATGGCGGAATCAGAGTTGTGATCCTGCATCCGTCGGCACAAGCTGGCGATCCTCTCGAATGTGACCTCGAAGTCCAGATACCCGACGAAAAAGAGTACGAAGCACTCTCATACACATGGGGGCCGCCATATCACGAGCAGCCATCACCGGAGCCCTCCGACTTTCACTATGGAGGATACCCGGATCCCGACTTTAAGTACGAAGCATATCAATCACCCAACAGATACATCAGCTTGTGCGGCCAGACGAAGCAAGTTACGGGCAACCTTTTCGATGCGCTGAAACGCTTCCGACAAAGAGACCGCACAAGACGTATTTGGATTGATGCGCTGGTAAGTACTGGTGGGTACAAGGTTTCTTAGACACACGATTGGATTCCACGCGGTGCTCTGAGACCCCGTAGACTCCTCCAAGACGGCGAGACACTTGCTGACCCTTTCACCCTTCTGTTCTGCAGTGTATCAATCAGGAAGACGATCTTGAGCGATCGAAGCAGGTAGCAATGATGGCCAATATCTATCATAGCGCTTCGATGGTGTGGGCGTGGTTAGGCGAGGATTCCGCGTGGTGTGAGGCGAGCACTGTGCTACCTTTCTATCGTGCTCTTGTCGACGCTGAGCACGAACTCGGTTCTTTCATCCAAGATCTGGAGGCCAAAGCGGACAATTCTTTGGTGTATAGGTTTCAACCCGACGAAGTGGCGCAACGCGATGATAGGTTCAGGAGACTGTGCGTCAGCAACGACCCTAGATCGCCGTTGTTCAAGGACGAAGTGGACCATAAAGCAGCGTCAGACTGGTTTCGGCAACATACTCCACAAAAGTGGAATAGGTTTGGTGGACAAGAGGGATCCCCGTTGACGGTATTTGTGTGTACAAGCCTTTTCTTCTTCTTGAAAAGGGCATACTTCGGCAGGAGATGGGTCCTCCAGGAGTTACACCAGGCACAACATGCGGTGGTGTGCTGTGGCGAGTTCGAGATGGACTGGACAGACTTTCGGTCAGCCCACCTGTCCGCTACACTGCTCATGCGATCTATGGCCGCTGAGAGGGACTTAAACGTAATGGGCAACTCACCGCTCTTTGCAGACTCTCTACAGTCCACATCGCAGACAGATCCGGTTGTGGCTCTGTACGAACGCATGAGAGCATGCTCCAAGGCGGAATGTCATGATCCCCGCGACGTCGTGTATGCCTTGCTTAGCTTTGACGACCCTCCAGCGATGCTCCCAGATTACACTTTATCGCCGCGTCAACTCTGGATCGAGCTCTATCGAGCACTCATCGCCCGAGGCCACCTCACACGGCTCATACTGAAAGCTGCAGATCAGGTAGATAGCCCCTTTCCTAGGGATACACAATCACCATCTTGGCTATCGGACTTCAGCATTACCTACCCATGGCATTACTTCGCATTCGACTACGCTTACATCGAGAATGAGCCAAGCGGGGACGTCGAGGCTCGAATCGACGACAAGGAACGACTCTCTTGCCCTCTGCGGTGTCTCGGAGAGGTCGTCTTCCACAACGGTTGGGCTGTACTGGGCCCAGAGGTGTCGCAAGATGTATTAAAATAGGTTCATGACCTATTTACGGGCTCTGGGAACGGTGGAACTCTTTATTCGATAAAGACAGACGATGCCCCTAGCTCCCTTGCTCAACTCGTGTCTGGCCCCAATGGTTTGAAGACGGGCGACATGTTGTGCTGTGGAATTGGAAAAGACTTGATCGCCTTGAGGCCCTCTCCGCGAGAGGAAGCCGAGGACGAGAAATTGGTAATGGAGTACCAAGTCACAGGTCCGGCTTCTTACTACGACGAAAAACAAATGGATTCGTACTATAGTAAGCCGGAAGGTGACAAGCAAGGCTATCTGCGTAAGTTTGTCATAGTATGACCTGACTACTACGCAAAGCTAGAACAGTGGTCTCGATAACGCGTGCAGAGAGGTGCAGCCATGTCCGTGGCTTCAATGCCACCTCTACATGTCTTTAGGGCCGAGATCGTTGGTACGAGGTATGTACGGCCATCTATACCTCGTCGCATATATGTAGGTATCTGCTAATTTTCCAGAGATCGCTTGGCTTCAAAGCACCTCAAAGATTTGTCCTTCAGTTTCCCGAGGCCTGCTCGTGCTCAATCATGGCGTGTGAAGCGATTGGGCTTTTCAAGTACGTAGTTGAAGTAAAGACGAGGAGACCTACTAATCTTACCAGTGTGGTCGCCTGGGACGTGAGCATTGTCAATCGACATATAAGAGATTGCTCCCAGCTGCATGACATCCTCATGCATCCCGCAGTCGAACACACGCCATCTATACCTCATCTCATCTCATATATACATGTCTCCCAAGTCCAAACATCGTACATGACCTCCAAACACATGCCGCATATATCTTCCCAAGACGACGACTCTAACATCAAGCCATGCATTTTCCAAACCCATCCTAAAGCGTTCAACACGCGCACCAAAATCGCTCATGCAACAGAATCGAAAGCAACAAATCAAACCGGCGTAGCACTCCCACTAGCACTCATACTCACAACGCTCCCGGACCTCTTGTCCAACGGTCCGCCGTTCTGCCGGAACTTCCTGACCTCGCTTTCGAGGCGGCGGCGTTCTTCTTGCTCAGCCTGTACACAATAGTCAGCAAAACATCCCACCACACACATACCAAAAGGGGAGTTAGTCAACATACCCTAAGCGCCCTCATCCCCTCCGCCCGCTGATCCCGCATCATCTTCTTAAACTCCTGCCTCAACACCATCATACTCGTCCCTTCCCTTGGGCCGCCGCCAGGTTGCCCTCCAGGTGACCCTGCGCCCACTCCCGCCGTCGGACTCCTCATCCCCACCCACCTTAACTTCTCCTCCCCCAACTGCCCCTCCAACGTCTCACACCTTTCCCTGAGTCCATCAATCAGCGCATCCAGCTGCTCCCGCTCCTTCTCCAGCTCAATACTCTCCTTCGTCAGCTCCTGGAACTCCCCCGTCATCTCCGTGAGTTCCCGCTCCAGCTGCGCGACCTGATCATTCAGCGCGCGATTCCGCGCAGCCAACGCTTCGTTCTTCTCGGACGACGACGCGAGCTCGGCGGCTTGTGCGCCTTTGCGTTCTTGGCGGGAGCCGTAGGCGCCGTCGAGCTCCGCCTTAGCCATGGTGAGTTCGGTGGTTAGACGTACGACTTCGGATTCTAAGCTCTCCATTTCTTGCTGTGCGGCGGCGTGGTCGCCGAGGCGGGTTTCGAGGAGTTGCACTTGCTCGGCTTGGCGAGCGGAGACGGCGTCGCGTTCGGTTTGTTTCGCGTCGAGCGTCTTTTTCATTTCGTCGAGCTCGTTCATCACGTTCATCAACTCCGTCCTGCTCTGCCCAGCTTCGGACTCGGTAGTCTGGTGCTTGACCATCCAGTTGGCGAGTTCCTGCTGTAAGGTTTCGAGCTCCTCCTGCAACGTGCCGTGGTTCTGGACCAAGCCGGCGTGTTTGCCTTGCCAATCCGCGATTTCACGGTCTTTCTCGGATTCAGATTTGCCGTTGAGGTCGCGCTGCTGTTGGATCTGGCGGCGGAGGATATCTTGTTGCTCTTTGGCGGACTCGGCGCGGTCGAAGATGTTTTGCACAAGGGCGTTGAAGGCGGGTAGGGAGAAGGTTTCGACTACTGGTGTGGATGGAGCATCTTCGCCATCCACGGAGTAGGCGCTGGGTCGGCGTGCGGTGCCACTAGGCTGTAGAATCTCCCAGAGTCCAGAAATCGTTGTCTCGTACTCTGACAATTTCTGTGTTGCTTCCGAGTGGTTCTGCTGCTGGAGGAGCTGTTCCATGGTCATGAGGCTTTCTTCCAAGTACTGCATCTGCGCCTCATAACCCTGCCCGCTGGGTTGCGGAGGCGGCTGTAGACCAGGTACTGGTTGCGATTCGGATGCGATGAGCAAAGCGCTGTGCAGTTGCTTGTTTAGCAACTGCAACTGCTCTTCGACATCAGTCCTCGTCATGTGCTGATCTTCTTCTATCCGTGATTGATTCTCCACTGCCCGCGAGTGCTCTTCCACTTTCTTGGAGTGCTCCTGCTGTAGTTTCGAGTGGTCCTCCTGTATGTTCAGATACTCTGCTTGTAGCCGTGAGTGATCATCCCTCACTCGCGAGAACTCGTCTTGCAACTGTGAATGTTCCTCCTGTGTTCTCGCGTGCTCACCCTTCATTTGCAGGTAGTCGGTCTGCATACTCGAGTGCTCCCCCTGTACCCGGGACAGCTCATCCTTCGTCCACAGGAAATCGTCTTGCAGAGTCGTCTGATCATTAAGTCCTCTCGACTGGTCCTCCTGTACCCTCGAATGCTCTTCTTGTAACCGCGAGTGGTCATCCTTTGTTCGTAACAATTCGTCCTGCACCCTCGAATGATCCTCTTGAACACGAGAGTGCTCCTCCTGAATCCGTAAATTATCCTCCTGCACCGCCGAAAACCTTTCCCGAATCTCCTGCTGCCTTTGCTGCAAGGCCTCAAGATTATCCTCCAGCCTCGCAAACCCATACTCGACCCTCTTAGCAGAATCCTCACTATCCTCCAACACCGCCTCAGCACTCGGCGCCTGCCCCAAAGTCTGACTCGCCTCATTAATCACATCCCTCAACTGATAATTCAACTGCTCCAGCCTCTCCTGCACACTCGCGAGCTGCTCCTCATGCACCTTCACCTTGCCACTACTCCCCGCCGGCATCCCGTGCAGAATATCCCGTATCCCATCAAACTCATTCGGCGTATACAAAGTCTCCTCGTCGAAATCCCTCGTGCTGTGGTTCCCCCCAGGGACAGCAGACTCCACAGTCCGATTCGCCTCCTCAGCCAGCACAGCCGCTGTATGTCGTAGGAGCTTGCGCTCAACGTACAGCCGACGATCCAGTAGCTCTTTCATCGTCTCATGTAGTTGATCCACTTTCTTCACGCTCGCGACGACTTCGTGGTCAGCTTGCTGCAGATGCGGGCTCAGCTGCTCTCCACTCGCACTCCCCAGGCTCGTTCTTGAACCGCTCCGCTGCCTGCTGCCCAGCAGAGAGCTACGACTCTTCTTCGGGCTATCCGGGTCCTGCGGCGAATCACTCCGGTTCTTCGTCGAATACAGACGTTGAAGATTCTGCGCCGCATCCCTAACTTTACTCTCCAGCGCCAATTTCCGTGTCGTAGCTTCGATCTTCTGATTCAACCGTACGTGCTCTTTCTTCAGCGCATCCACCTCGCCTATCTCCAAGATCTCAAACGTCTGACTATCCATCAACGCCGTCTCGTACAACAAGTGCTGCGACACCGAGTCCTGCTCCACCCCACCCCGCGTCGCGCGCGAGACGCCAGTGTTGACGCTGATGCGATGGCTCGCGCGGTCCGCAACACTCTGAGCGCTCATGTCGAAGTTGAAGCCGTCGTAGTTGTTGCTGACCTCCCTCCCTCCAACAGAGCTAGGCGGTCTCCACTGCCCGGGCTGGTGTTGTGTGCTGACGCGGTTGGAGAGGGTGGAGTATTGGCTGCCATCGTAGCTATATCTCGGCAGGTGATCTTGCTCATCATGAAAATCGAACTCGCCGTTAGGCTGGCCGTGAGTGTGGTTGTTGGGGTACAGGCCATTCGGCTGCTGGTGTTGCTGCTGCGGGACCTGCATATTCTCGTTGATCCTAAACCGCGGCAGGGTAGGCGAGTCCTTCAACACCTCACCAAACGTCGCAGTCACCGGGGTACTCTCATTCGAATGCGCGAGAGTCCAGCGGGTGCGGTTGGGGGCTTCGAGGACTCTGACTCTGACCGCAGCGCGCGGCATCTCCTCCTGCCCTCCTTTCGCTAGACCCAACTGTCAGCCCTGCGCATGCTTCCGCCCAACCTTATTTCCAAGATGTCTTAGATGCTTGAAGACATGTGCGATTGAAGACTTCGATATCGTGATATTCAGTGGTAGAGTTGAAGTTCATTGCTACGTCTACAGATCTTCAACTAATTCCTCTCGTTCCCGGGTAGGTCGTCCATTGCAATCAACCCGCGACAACACTCCTCTCCACTCATCCTTCCAGAATGCCGGGTACGACTCGCGAATCGCGTTACCGGAGTTCCGCGAAGGCCTGTCATTGGCTGCAGCCCCTTTTTCGCGACATATTACGGCCGGGATCTGGGATAGCACGTGTATTTACGCGTTGGATTTAGCTTCTTCCTGTGGAAATCATGCTGTGCCGCCACGAGGTAGCTGAAAGCAGATGTGAGGAGATGGAAATGTAGGGCAGACTGGCCGGATACTGTGGCATTGTTCAAACTGTAGCATGGAATCGGTCGCTAGCACTCATCAGACCAGCGCGAACCGTTTCGCTGGCACTGCACGACCATCTCAAGCAATCGTTCCCATGGTCAACGCGCTCAAACTCCCGATTCCCAAGCAGTGGCAATCACAAGACTGTAACCGTTTCAAGCAACCATCCCCATAGCCCGCTCATACCTCCCAAGCATACCCATCGGCCCGCCCATAGCCCCGATCTCCCTTTCCCGCTCCCTTACCACCGCCGCATCCCCCTCCTCCCTCAGCGCCTCCTGCACCACCCGCCCCATCTCCACAACACTAACCCTCTCCTCCAACGTCCCGCCCTCCTTAATCTTCTCCTCCAAACCCTCCAACCCCCGCCTCAACCTCGTCACCGCCACCCCGGCCTCCTCTAACCCCCTCTGCGCGTGGCGTGCTCGGACCAGATCGACGAAATCAGCGTACACCCTGCCGCCAGACTGCCACCCTTGGACTTGACGAGTAGGGAAGGAGGAGAGGATGTGCGAGAGCGAAGCGTAGTCCTGCTCGATGACGGCGCGGGGGCCGAGGGTTGTGCAGAGGACTTCGTGCGCTGAGTCGACTTTGTCGGCGTTGAGGAGCCAGCTGGTTTGGAGCGCTGGGGTTTGGAGCACAGATTGCGCGTACTGCGCCTTGGCGGCCCAGAGCATGGAGGTCGGGATGTGGCAGTGCTGAGCCAGATCGTCGAAGGTGCCGCGGGTGTCTTCGCCACGCTGGGAAGGCTCAGAGATGAGGCCGGCGTTGCGGTGGAGGAGTGCTTCCACAGCTCTGATGCGCGCATCCTCGCCACGAATATGCAGCAGAACCCACACGCTGTCGACCAGATGGCCGGCAGCTTCGAGCTCGGTGCTGTAGTCCAGCGTTAGACTGTCGAAGTCATCTGCCGGCATCTTCGCGTCTTCGTTATCGTCTGGGACAATCGCGTCTAGCTGGCAAGCAAGTTGCCACGCCAATCTCGTATTGAAGTAAGCTCCTGAAACAGCCTTCGCGTTGTACATAGCGCCATTGTTGCCTTGCCCGGAAATCGTACGTAGTAGCTCAAACAGCGTATCAGTCGTCCCCTTCAGATCCAGCCAGTCCTTCGTCGGCTGCACGATCTCGCGGCCGGAGTCCAGGTCGGCGACATAGCCGTTGACAGCCTGCTCGATGTCCTCGTGTCCGCCATAGTACAACCTCAGTGCGAAGCTTTGCTGCCAGCTTAGCCCAAAGCGCTCAGCGATGGTGAACTCGGCAGCTCGATTCTCAGCAGCGCCCTTCACGCCCTCAACCACACAGACCTCACCGGCAAGGATCGAGTAAAGCGCCCGCACAGGCTCGCTGAACTCGCTCCAGTCATTGCGCTCGCGCCACACGGCGATCTGCTGCTTCATCATCGTCCTCCCAGCTTCTGAGCCCGGCAGCTGAGACACCAGCGCCGCGAGCTTGAAGTCTCTGGCGCCGACTAGAACTTCGCAAGCAGAAACAATGTCGTCCTTAGTCAGATAAAACAGCGCTTTCTCCTCGGCCGACTTAACGCGCTTGACACCAGCCTGAACATCTGATGTGACCAGCTCGGACCAGAACGCACCGAGACCAACGAGACGAATACGCGGCTCGAGCTCCTCGACCTTGTCCTCGGGTATGCCGCGTAGCAGATTGGCGCACGCAGTCTCAAGCGGGTCGAACAGGATGCTGCAGAGGCGCCATATCGACCTCTCGCGATCGGTGATAGCGAGTCCGGGCTGCACGTTGTCGGCATACGCAGCGAAAGACGGGTAGGCCGTAACAGCGAATGGAAACTCCTGGCTATCGTCGATGGTTGTGCCTTGCTGCTGCAGCTCAAGCGTCTGGGTATGCAGATCATCCGGCGTCATGAGCTTAGCAAAGCGAACCTGCTTCTGGTGATCGGCAAGCGGTGGTAGTGTTGCTGGCGCGAACTCGCCGGATACGGGTGGTGCATTGGCGGTGGCGGCAAACATAAACGTATTGTCGTTGGCAAGGCTGGGTCGAAGGCAGTTGGACCATTCTTCGTCTTGAGGCTGTAAAGAAAGTCGACGCCTCTTCGGGTACGGGTTCTGTTATCATACTCAGCTATGTACTTTTACAACAAGTGCCATGTGTGTCATGGGGCGGGTGTAGATTGTGCGGTGGACAGGGTTATGGTGGCGGTACGGAACGCTCAAACAATTCGATCGTGGTTTCCTTCGACACAGCCGTACGCTGTACACACCATGTCCTCTCGCTCGTGCAGTCTATGAAAGCAGGTGAGGTGGATGTGTGGGGGATGATCATACCTCAAAGCCTTTGGCCGCAGCCGGCATCTTCCTCCCAGTCGTCTCTTCTTGGCCCCAGAGCGACTTCATCAGATCCATCGAGCCGCGGAATGCTGCGCTCTCTTGCTTGTCCTCAGACGGCTTGCCGTTGGTCTTCGCCTTCTTCGCACTGCGCTGAGCCAGGTAGCTCTGGTCCAGAGCGCTGCGGCCCAGCATGCTTTGCGCAAACGGACTGCCGCTCTCTTCGACAGTCTTGAACAAGCCTTGCTGCATGTCCTTGAGCGCCTGGCGATCGCGCTTCTTCGGACTCATGGTGCGCAGCAGCTGATCCTCCCATGTCTCAGTCGCGAGCTTCTCTGGCGACATGAATGTGCTGGGCTTGAGGATGGATCGCGGCATCCTCGGCTCGGGCGCGAAGGATCCTGGGACGGCCTTCTCGACTTCTTCCACAGCCTCGTCCATAGTCTCTTCTTCATCTTCCATCATGCTCGAGTGATAACGCTCAACTGCACCTGGCGATGGCGCTTGCACAGCACCACCTGGTGAGGTGAATGGGTCCTCCATCATCTCGCCGAGTCCACCCGACTTCATGTGCTCATCTTCATCATGCTGTTGCTCAGCTGGCTGCTCGTCGTCGTCGAATGGAATCTCGCTGGCCTCGAATCCACCTGGAACACTCAGCTGCGAGCGTCTGTCGAGCTTGAACTGGAACGTGTCGTCCATCTCGCCGCTACCAGTCTCCACGCTCTGCATCGTCATGTCTTGCTGGTCGGTAGGTGTAGCAGGTGCATCGCTGAGCCCGCTCGACTCGCCTTGCATCTGCATGTCATCATCGAATTCAGACTCATCGTCATCATCGAGGCCGTAGGTCGTGAAGTGGTCTACCTTAAAGCTCCACACGCCAGTGTCGGGGTCGTAATTGACGAAGTGAGTGCCATTAACACGCTTGAGACGGGCAACGTGCTTATCGTATGCTTTGCCGCTCTTGGCGTTGATGGCTCTCTGCCCGCCATGCGCTCGTGGCCACGACTGCTCGAGGTAGATTGTCGATGGCACGTTGAGTGACTTGCCCATGCTCGGCTTGTCGGCATCGTCCTGATAGACAGTAGCAGATCGAGGAGTCAGCTTGACGATGTTGCCGCAAATGTCGTCCAGAGGTGTGTTGGTCAGATCGACAGCGCCGAACTCGATGCGGCCAACACCATCCCGGCCAATGCTGAAGCTGCCGATGTTCTTGAGTTGTTGACGCGACATGTTCTTGAGGTCCTTCATGGCCGGCTTCGTCCAGTAGTCACCAACCTCATTCCTCCTCGTGGTCTTCTCCGATGGCACCTTCGTGCTTGGTGCAGATGACGGACGAGGTGCTTCGGTGTCCTCGGGCACGGAAGTCAGGCCACTGCCATTCACTTGCTCCATTTCTGGTTGCTGTGGTCTGCTCGGCCCAGCACGCAACAGAGCTGGTGGCGTGTTCTCCTCTGGCTCTTCCGTGCGAACCAGAGCATTGTTGGTAGAAGGCTCCGCGGTGTTCTGCTGACTCGAAGCATTATCGAAGCTGACCTGTTTCCTCAAACCGTTTCCTTGAGACTCTCTTCCTTGAGTCTCTCTCGGCGCCTCAATAGTCCTCTGTAGTTCTTGAGGTCCGAACAAGTCTGTGCGCAAGCTCCGATCGATGTTTAGCTTGCGCATGCTACCACTCTGGAAGCGGCCTGGCGTGCCTTCCGGCGAGAAAGCGCTAGGCCGCAGTAGACTTCCTCTCTCTCCTGGAGTTCCATCTCCGCGCAAGTTGCTCGTGCTGAAGCTCTTATTAAGACGACTGCCCAGAGCACTTCCTAGACTCCCTGTAGGCCTCAGCAGACTGCTCGCTCCCGGTGTGAGGCTGCCAGATGTGTATGCTGAACCTGGTGTGCCATAAGTGGAGTAGCTGAAACCATAGCCAGTACGTCCGGCGGTACTGCCTCGCGGGCTGTAGATTGGTGTGTTCAGCCTGGCGCTGGCGAGTAAACTTGGCGTCTTCCGTGGTGCAGGTCTCGCTCCGGTGAGAGGTGTAGCGAGTGGGCCGATGGGTGGCGATGGCGCTGCGAGAGACGAGAACAATTGTTCATTGCCGTACGGCGCATTCGTCAACGACGCGTGCAACTGGTTCTGCGGTGTCGCCTGCTGGCTGTTCTGACCTAAGCTGCCTCCGAACAGTGAGTTGGTGTTGGTGCTGTTCTGATTCTGGTTCTGGCCAAGACTACCACCGAACAGCGAGTTGGTATTGCTCTGCTGGTTCTGTTGGTTGTTGCCGCCGAACAGCGACAGCCCTCCACCAGTATTACCTTGGTTTGTGTTGCTGCCGCCAAAGAGGCTGCCAGCTGGCTTGTTTTGGCCACCGAACAGTCCGCCACCAGCATTGTTGTTGGCACCGCCGAACAAGTTAGAGCCGCTCTGCTGGTTGTTTGTATTGCCGAAAAGGCCACCTCCGGTGTTCGTGCTTGCGCCGCCGCCGAAGAGGCCGGTAGTCGCGGGCTTGGCCTGGTTCTGGTTACCGAAGAGACCACCTCCTGCGTTTTGCGTCGCACCGAACGGATTGCTCTGCTGCTGCTGGTTGTTCTGACCACCAAACAGGCCACCTCCGGTACCGGTGTTTGTGCTACCACCGAACAGACCAGTAGTGGCAGGCTTGTTTTGGGTGTTTCCGAAGAGGCCACCTCCAGCGTTGTTATTGTTGGTTCCACCAAAAGGGTTGCTCTGCTGTGGCTGCTGCTGGTTCTGCTGCCCGAACAAGCCACCGCTTGTGTTTTGCTGAGTAGTGGGGCCACCGAACAGGCTACCCCCAGTGTTCGAGGCGCCGAAACCAGTACCTGTATTCGTGTTGGTGTTGGTAGCACCGAAGCCACCAAACGCAGGCTTGTTCTGCTGCTGCTGAGCACTGTTGCCGAAGAGCCCACCACCAGTATTGGTTTGAGCTGCATTGCCACCAAATCCTCCACCGCCACCACCGCCGAACAGGCCGCCTGTAGTGTTGTTGGCTGTGCTGCCGAAGCCTCCAGCAGCAGGAGCAGCAGTGTTTGATGCGCCAAAGAGTCCGGTAGTCGCAGGCTTGGCTTGGCTGTTGCCAAACAAGCCTCCAGCTGTGGTATTGGTGCTTCCGAACCCGCCACCAGTATTGGTATTGCCGAACCCGCCGCCTGTGGCACCGAAGCCGGTGGTACCGCTCGTTGCGGTGTTGCTTCCTCCAAACATGCCACCCGCGGTGCTGGTGTTGTTGGTTGCGCCAAAGCCACCGAAACCTGTGCTCTGGCCGAAGCTGCCGGCCTGTCCGTTGCTGTTGCCAAACCTCCTTCCTTGCGCATAATCTTCTACCCTTAATTCCTCGAAGCTCTTGTTGAGATACGGTTGCTGAAAGGTTATGGACTGATAGGCCGAGGTAGCATTTGTGCCTTGCTCCTTCTCTGTGGTGGGCTGGAAGGGTGTGTTGGCTGTGCCAGCGTTGCTGTTGGTTTGGGTATTCGCTGCTCCACCGCCGAACGTGAATCCACCGCCGCCGCCAGTGTTGGACGCACCGAAACCCGTGTTGGTGTTTGTGGCCGTGGTGTTTGTGCTGAAGGGGTTGCCGGCGTTCTGGGGTTGCGTCGACCCGAAGCCGCCACTGGTGTTGCCGCCTCCGAAGAGCGAGGATCCGCCAGTGCTGCCAGCGCCGAAGCCGCCTGTAGCTGGCTTGCTCTGACCGAACAGACCTGTAGAATTTTCAGTGCCATGTCCCACTTGCGTAGTAGAGATAGCTTCGAGGCCACGCTTACCTCCACTAGCACCTCCTCCAAAGCCACCCGTATTCGCTGACCCTCCAAACCCACCCCCAGTGCCGAATCCTCCACTCGTCGACGTGTTCGCGGATGCTCCGAACATCCCACCTGCGCTCGAGGTCGTCGCAGCAGCGCCGAATCCCGGCTTGGCCGCACCACCGAACGGTGAAGATGTGTTCGCAGTCGAGCCAAAGCCACCCCCACCACCAAAGCCTCCTGATGTTGCTGTATTGCCGCCGAATAATGAGCCTCCTGTAGAAGCGTTGTTGGTTGCGCCGAAGCCGCCTGCACCTGTATTCGAGCCGCCGAAGCCACCAAAGGTACTGCCTGTGTTGGCGGTATTGTTGTTGCTACCGAAACCACCGAACGACATGGCCGCGGTTTGCAAAGAGGATGTTTAGAAGAGTAGGTCGCGCTCTTGCGCTAGTGTCGGATAAAGCGCGCTGAGCGCAGGTGTCGTGAGTCTAGATCGCAGCTCTAGGCAGAAGGCGCTCGTTACTGCCTGGAGGGTGAATGGTTCAGCTTCAGTGCTTGCGATATCGTGCTTCACTGCGCAGAAGAGCTCGTGGGTCGTGAAGGTAGCTGGCTCGTGCGATTCGAACCTGAATGGCGATCGAGTCACGCAACTGCCTTGCCCAAGCTGCCGCCTGCCGCCCACCGCCAAAGAGCCTCTGCGTCACGTAACAATGGGGGATCGCACCTTTTCAACTGCTCGCGGCAGTGAAGTCGAGGGGTCGCTGTGACGCGCTCCTTTTCGCTTGAAGCTCGTTCGAATGTCGCCAGTCGTGGCGATCGATGAAGTGACAATGCGTGCGCTATGCAAAAGGCCGTAGACAAGACATGAAGTGAAGTGAAGAAACACTGGCAATGCTGGTTGGAGAAGGTGTTTCTTTCAAAAACGTGAAGTCGCGTCGACGGTCGTGCTTTCTGGCTGGTAGAGGTGGTATCGGCCCGGCCCAGAGCTAGGCCGAGTTAGGCGGCAGTCTTTGACAAGGCAAAAGCTTGTGGCAGCCTGCATATGCATCGAGAATCCCTTAATGCGTATGAATAATTGCCCATCGTTGTTATGTGTGTACTTTGTCATACATGTGCGGATCGAAGACACCAGCTCTTCTGAGCACCACACCACGGGTATGCAATCTCCCAGACTGGTTCTAGAACGAGCTCCGCCACCCTGAGCATGCTGGCGCGAGGCTGCGGTAGGCAAGCTTTTCAGTTCTGCATCGCTGTTCAGCATGTGCCTCTTCTCCTCTGGAACTACACGGCGACATTCATGTAAGTGAACAGGTTTAGAAGCGACCGGATTGCCACAACCGCGTTGTTCAAGTTGAGATATGAGACTTCTCGACACCCACACCTTCCCTCCCCAGGCACCGCCGGAGAAATACACTGAGCGGCCATACGCGATTCTGTCGCACACATGGACCGATGACGAGGTCGTCTACAGCGACCTCGAGAAGTCCACCCCTGCTGACGACAAGCAAGTCAGCTGGGAGAAGATCCGAGGCGCTCAGGAAAAAGCCCTCTCGGCTGGCTACGACTTCATCTGGATTGATACCGTCTGCATTGACAAGTCAAGCAGTGCGGAGCTTGGAGAGGTCATTAATTCGATGTATCGCTGGTATGAGAGGGCAGAGATATGCTTTGCATATCTCGCAGACGTGGAGCTGGACCCTCTCCCTAGGAACGCCGATGCCACTGTCCACGCGAGCTTTGTTGAGGCACTTTCGAAGTCCAGATGGTGGTCGCGTGGATGGACTCTCCAGGAGTTAATCGCACCTAACCGCTTGCTTTTCTACGATAAGCACTGGCGCTGTTTAGGCGATCGAGCGGAGCTTGCTACTATCATCTTTCTCATCACGCGAATTCATAAGCCTATACTATACAAGGGCACATCCGTTGACTGGAATGGCACTCGCGGAATTCGTCTCAACGACTTTAGTGTGGCGCAACGCATGTGTTGGGCTTCGGGAAGACAAACTACGCGAGTGGAAGATCGAGCTTACTCGCTTTTGGGCATCTTGGACATCAGCCTCGACATCCGGTATGGCGAGGCCGACCGGGCCTTCATCAGATTACAAGAGACACTGATGAATTACATCTCGGATGACTCAATTCTGGCATGGGAATGGGATGTCACGCTACCGCTAGAATCGTTCTCGGGTCGACTTTTGGCGCCATCCCCGGACTGCTTCGCCAAAGCCCATGACATTGTTCGTGGCGGAGGTACGGAAGCTTTTAGCATGTCTAACATCGGTCTCAACATCAACGCAGGCCTGATACACAAGGATGGATTTCATCTCATGAAGCTGGAGTGTCTCCGCCTTCAAGATCCCACGAAAGTCCTCTGCCTCAGGCTTCAGCACGATCATGTACGAAGGACCGAGATTTATCATGTGGAGGACTCAGAACGCCTCTGGTTGGAGGACACTCCTGACGAGATCAACATCAGTCGCTCGGATATCATTGTCGCGCGGGATGCGGAACTCTATGAAGCTGCTTGGTTCTCCAGCCACTCGGCCATCCTCTGGCTGCGACTTCAAAACCGGATGAACACCACGAATGCCGAACCGGAGCTGGTTCTGAAGTATGCGGATCCTTCACCCGAGCCACGAGCCTACAACACTATCTGGAATGTGGAATCTGGTAGGCGTCCACGTGCTATCTCATTGTTACTTCGACACTCTTGCGGTGACCTTTTCAAATTGCTCGTCACAGTCGAAGGCGAGCTATTCAATCCCGCGCTCGACAATTGGAACCTACATATTGAAGTCGGTCCCGACAATGAACCGTCCGCATCTCTTCAAACGTTGCTACATTTGGATCAAAACACCAAACCAGCTCAAACCTATCAAGGCGTGGAGAAACTTCTCGACGGCTATGAGCCTTTCGGGGTGGTCGTTGGCCTCGACCACCAATTCGTCAATGCTACAACTGTAGTCCGACTAACGGTCTCGGCTTCAGGCTCGAGATATCCTGAGGACATGTACAGGGGCATCATGATTGGCCCAAGACACTCAAGGGTCGACGCGAAGGCGAAGCCAATGCCATGGATCCTGGAGTGACAATAAGCAGATGGCTAGACGACAGAACTGCTGCGGCTCGTCGATGGCCGCAGAAGCCAACGTCTTGGTGGTTAACGTCTGCGGATAGGCTTGCGCGGTGGATGGGCTCGCGCCGCGCTAAAAAGCCTCTGCTACAGGTGCATTTTTGATTCTTTTTCTTCTAGATATTCTAAGAACCGCCCTATATACCAAAGGTATAGATATAAATTATTCTTGACGAACAAATTTGGTCCAAGCAGCTGGAGAAGGACCAGGTACACCCGTTAGCACTTTGCCCTCTCTCTGGTCCTCTCATCATTGGTCTTCTCCAGCTTCTGTCACACAACATCCGTCCAAGCGCAAGGACAGCGATAAGGCGTCCTCCCTGTGGAAAGTCAAAGTCTGCAGCGCGGATCTAACCCCTTCACTTTAGACGCCTCTCTAACTGTTAATACTTATCCAAAAGAGCCCAAATTCTTTTAATAGCTTCTTCGTATACTATTCTCCGAGGCCTCCGACTTTAACGAGGTCATCTTGTCGTACCGTCAAGATATCTTTGTTTAACGAAAGTCGTAGTGCCAAGACCTGCAGACTTTGACTTTCCACAGGGAGGCGTCCTTCGTGACAGTAATGACTTGCATCTCCTCTCCGTCCAACGATCGCCCAGATCTGCCTGCGGTGACACCAGATGGAGCGGGTACCTGCGTACAAGTGTTTGAGACCGTTGTAGGCTAGAAGGGTCGCTCGGTTGTCAATGGAAGGTGGATGGAAGGTCGCGTGCATGTAAATCCAATACTCTGACCCGACGATCCGGGGCCGGCGGAAGGAAGCAAGTCCTGCGCGACTTGGGACTAACGAGGTAAGTTTCAAGCTGCAGGCGACGGATAACAGCGTGGGATAAGGAAGGAGCGAGGTTTAGCGACGTGTTGCCGAGAGACGGCGTTTCGTGACCGTAACGATCTTCTTATCCGTGCCTTAGGCGTGAATGTTCGCGACTCGACAACCTTTCAGATGATGTTTCTTCACTGTCGCGTGTCTGATGCCCGTTAAGAGCTGGGGTGCCCGTTATACTGACCAACGGTTGCGGCTTTGATAGGCGGAGCCAGGCACAAAAATGGATCGCCGCGCGGGATGCCCGGCTGTCATCGCCCACCCGAGCCCAGGCCTGGAGGCGCTGCAAGGAGCGTATATCCACAACATCGCGAAGCTCGAACGGACTGCTGAGGAAATGAGTAACAGCGGCAGTGATCTGGGTGAAGAGATTCGGCGGTTGAGTCGTGGGAATTCGGTCAGAAGTGAGAATACCAACGATGTAGGAGTGCCGCCACGACCGGGCATGATGGATCGGGTGGGCAGCACGAGGAGCAATAGGAGTAATTCTTATGGTGTCAACAACAACACCGTTACTACGGCGAGATGGGGTGGGTATTCGCCGGGTGGGTATGTGACGTCGCCTGTGGGCTCGGGGTCGGGATCGTGGAGTCATGCGAGTCTTAGTCGGGTGCAGTCTGGGAGCAAGCCGACGCGGCTGGCGCTGGTCAGTGAGCCGATGCAGGAGGGACGACCGCTGGATTCGCCGTTGCGGCCGAGTTTCAGCGTGCATGAGAAGGATCAGGAAGCGGTGCAAGAGCCGGCGATGGGAGAGTCAGGGGACCGCTCTCGAGACCCCTCGGGCTCGTCGTTTGCACAACGCTACGATGAGATTGCTGGACAGATCGCACAGTCGCTGGAACATGTCCCGCCTTCGCCGCCGATGCGCGCTGCGCAGCTCCATCACCAGCAAGCGTTGCAGCATCTGGAAGTTGGTGGCGAGCAGGAGCCGCCGGAGCGGCCTCATTCATCAGATACCTACCGGGAGGCCCAGACTGCGTTCAAGGACTTTGATGGCGTACACTTTTCACCCGATACCGACGAGTATGTGGCAGTTGATCAGGCGGGCAACGAGGTCCGCCGTGTTTCTGCTCGAAGTGTGTCAGGAGGCATATCTATGGAAGCCGCTTCGATGCTGAGGACAGCACACGATCGTCCGATCTCCTTCGCGCCGCCGCCACCAGATGAGAATATGGTCTACTACCCAGCGCCAGTACCCAGGATGCTCAATTTGCCTAAGAGGCTTTCACAGCTTCCCTCGGCGAATGTCCAGGCTAAGAGACGGTCTCAGGTACTTGGTACAGTGCCTCACGACGCACGAGCAGGAGCACCATGGCTCGCGCAGCAGACTGTCGATGAGGAGGGCAATATGAAGAGAGGACACAATAGTGCTGGCTCCGGCTCATCGGGCGGCGCTCCCAAAGGCTTCCTGAACGAGCGGATGAGTGCCAACCTGAGCAATCTTCCACCTCAGTTACGAGCGAACATGTACTTCGAGCATCAGCCTGTGCAGCATGACGTGGAGATGAAAGATTCAGCCGTGGCGACGCTGGACAGCATTCTGGCTGCCTCTGCGACGGCGCCGGTGCATGCTTTCACAGATCATCCTTTCGCGGGCGATGTGCGGAGAGATGTGTACTCGATGGAGCGTCCGGCGAGGAAGAGCACGGCTACGCTTGCGAGTGTGCCATCTCCTGAGCAGCAGAAGTTGAAGAAGCGACGAAGCAGTAGTATTGGAGCTCTGCTCAGGCGGGTGACGAGCAGTGATCAGGTTACAGACACTTTGAAGAAACGCAGCAGTCGGGCAAGCATCTTGACGGACTTCAATGATGGTAGCAGCAAGCTGAAAAAGCGCCAAAGCCAGTTAAGCTTGGGTACACAGCTAGACCAAGAAGGAGGCCCCGTGCAGACACCGTCATCTGAGCGCGACCTACAGTCCGGCTTGATCGCAGAGGCGCAAAACGCAGATGCAATGGACCCCGACGACGACTACAAACGTGTCTCCAAAGCTCCAACAGTCATGAGCAGTGGCTACAAGCTAGATGACGCAGATCTTGATGAAGATTTCAAGGACCCAGAAGCTGAGGCAGACCCAGACGACCCCGAACCCACCTTCGTCCAACCAAGCACCCTCCTCGCCGAACTCCAAGTCCGCAAAGCCCAGCTCAAATCCCGCACCAAAACCGCCGCCACCGCGTTCCCGCAGGGCATGCATAGCACGCTGCTCCAGCTCGACGCCGTGGAGGCGATCAACCAGCGCAAGCGGCAACAGCAGCGGATCGCGCTGGCGTGGGAGGACCCGCATCAACGCGCTCTGCAGCTGGATTTGGACAAGGATGATGAGGATGTGCCGTTGGGGATGTTGTTTCCGGGGAAGGATGGGAAGGTGGTGCAGAAGAGGGAGGATGGGAGGGGGTTTGAGCGGCCGTTGGGGTTGATGGAGAAGAGGCAGATTGAGGATGAGGAGACGTTGGGGAAGAGGCGGATGAGGTTGATGGGGGGTGAGGCATTGAGGAGGCCGCTGCCGAATCAGTCGCAGCTTGATCTTGGATATGAGGCGGAGGTAAAGCGCGATGAGGAGGGAGAGGATGAGGCAGAAGATGAGGGTGAGACGTTGGGGCAGCGACTGCGGAGACTGAAAACGAAGACAGAGCTCGATGGCGCCATCATCGACATCACCGGCGACGAGGAGAGGGGTTTGCGTCCCGTAAGCGGCCTCGTCGACGACGTGATGAGCCAATTCGGCGGACTGGATACCAAGGACAAAGACAAGGATCCCGATGCCGATGGCGATGCGGACGCAGCAGCCGGCGCCGACGCCCCTCCCCCTGACGAAGAAGAAACCCTCGGCCAGCGTCGCGCCCGCCTCCAACGCGAACGCGAAGCCGCCGCCGGTGAGCGGCCACCCTTGCGCTCAGCAACCAGCCTCGCGAACCTCCTTACCGCGCACCCAGTTGGCCAACGCCAAGCGTCAAAACTTTACGAGCCGGCGCAGGGGTCCCTGTTACACTCGAATGAGCGTTTGCAGGCGAAGCATAAGGGGCAGTTGCAGGCGACGAATTTGGGGATGGATATGGGACTTGGGCAGCAGGGAGGGTATGCACCGGGTGCACCGGCTGCGCCGGCGCAGAGGGGGTTGGTGGGGCAGCAACATAGTAGTCGGGCGCCGGCTGGGGGTTTGGCGGGGGGGATGTATAATAACGGTATGGGCGGCATCTTACCCAACCAGCCACCCACCACACCCATGGGAGGTGTAAACGGCTACTTCGCCTCCCCCACCGCTGCGATGAACGGCTACGGCTATCCACAAACCCCTGGGATGGGCGGATATACTGTTTACCAACAGCAGCAGCAGTACCCGATGATGCAGCAACAGCAGCAGGCTTACCGACAACACTCGATGCAGAACCCCCTCGCCTACCAGAGCGCGCCGCAGGGCATGAATGGGTTTAGTAACGCGATGATGGGGGGTGGGACGTATGCTTCGCTGGCGCAGAATCAGGGGTTGGGGGCTTATGGTGGTGGGACGCCTATGGGTTCTGGAATGGGCGCTGGAGCGATGGGGATGGGTGGCGGGATGCCGATGGGGATGGGCATGTCGGGCCTCGATTATGATGGGTTGAATCCGAATCAGAAGGCCGCCATTGATCGGTGGAGGTTGAGTGTTGCGCAGCAGTGATGTATAGGTAGACCATTTGGATAGTGAGGGGGTGGGTGAGAAGGTGTGTAGTTGTAGTAGACGAATCACTCTGATGTCACGTTATGTCCTTCACGCTGCTCAGTAAGTTACACGTTAGTCGGCTCGAGAAACTGTGAGCTCTTGTATGTTGACTCAGATCAGATGAGTGAACGACAGCAAAGCCGCCGACTGCATACGTTTATTTAGCTGATATTGAGAGGCGAGATGGAGCCTGAGTGTAGCCAAACTACTACCAGTCCCCGGCAGACAAAGCTCGCTCCCTCGAGAGTCATGGGGGCGACGAGTCCACTCGCCTGTGGCCCTTCAACGCGCCCGGAAGTCAAGAAGACAGCGCATAATGCAAACACCCCGTCAACCATCGCCCCTACCCACATAAGACATACCACAAAGCGATACAGATTCGACATCCTCTTTACCGAGAGGCTGCCCAGCACTGGAATACGCTTCGACTGCAGCCGAGTCTTAAAATAGAACACCACAACAATTAGTGTCTCCCAGCAGCTTGAGATGGTCATACTACGTAGACGTCGTGTTAACAGATGTGTACATCAAGACTCCCGAAGCGCGGTACTTACAAGACCGAATCTAACTTGGTCAACGCCTCGAAGTAGATGATGACAAGGCACCACCGCAATATACACAAAGCCATGAAGCATACGCATCCAAAGAGCTCTGGTCGTCCATCGCGGTATCCGAGGCCGAATTCGTCGGCCAAGTCTACTCTCTCTTGGTCGGAGTACAATGTTTTGAGACGTAAATCCCCGAGAGAATGTGCCTTCGATCTCTGGGGATGAGACCTTTGCTGTGGCAGCGGTCAGCAGAATCACAATGCTCCACCGATGAGGACTTGCTGGATGGGTGTCCAGCTCAATCCCATCGGTACCTAGACTTCGCTCGCTCATGCAAGGTCCATCAGCAGCGAGTTGTTTGTGATATGCCGTGCATAGCCCCCCCTCGCGATCCGGCACATGATCGTGAACTGGTCCGCCGGGACTCCTGGGGGTACTCGCAGTGGGCTTGTACCTCTTGCGGTCCTTATATAGATGAAGGTAGATCACAGTGGGGGTGCCGAAGCTCATGAGCAGATTTATCGCCAGCCCAGCCCAGCCCAAAGAAGGTCAATTGGTTCTCCAGGAAACAGGACTATGTTCACAATCGCCACGGCAATCATTATTGTAGTATTTATGGCCCATATTGTAATCCTCATGGTGCTTAGTCGTTGCACCACAGTCAAGGATGGTCGCTTGCTGAGTCTGATCGCCCATCTGAACAGCACGGCCTCGAGGCCGAACCCGAGAACAGTATTTATGCCTAGCACGGCCATCCAAGCCGATAAAAATCCGAGTCCATGATTGAAGGCGGCAGCATAGAAGAGCGCTGCCCGTGCTACTGAGATGCCGCCGTGTAGGGTTATAAAGGCAGTTGTCAGACCTGGCAGGTGTGGCCTAGTCGAAGGACGAGTCGGGAAGTTGAGCAGTTGTTGCTGTCTCAAAGGCTGCATATTGAGGTGTTAAACCTGTTCCTTTCAAGGAGCATTGTCACACGGCGGTGTGGTAAATGAGGTGGCGGCTCGTGGTCTAATGCTGGCAAGTTAGGCAAGGCAGCAAGGCTGTTCCTTTCAAGGAGCATTGTCACACGGCGGTGTGGTAGATGAGGTGGCGGCTCGTGGTCTAAGGCTGGCAGGGTAGGCAAGGCAGCAAGGCAGGCAAGGCAGTCTAAATATAGAGGTATGTCATAGACGTCCAGTATGCAGCTTGCTACCATTGCATGTTGTTGCCGGCTATCCTCGTCTTGACTACATGCCCTTGCCATTTCAGTCCACGACTTCTGAACCAACCGGATCATGGCTGACCTATGCTGTGATTGCAGCAACTTCGACCTGCACAGCTTCCGAGAGGACAGATATATGCAGAGAAGATATATGCACAAAGAGGTCTGCGAGCGCGCCGCGACTTGCTCGTTCTGCCGCATGTTGCAAGAGTGTCTTGGAGAACAGAACTCGAGCACACCTTGGGTCCACCTTGAGCTGCTGGCTCGTGAAAGTACCAGAGTGAAAAGGCACGCGGATCCGTTGAGAGTCATGTACATCCGCGCTTTCCTCGGGGATGAGAAGTATATTAGATGCGGACCGAACACGCCAGAGGCCATGAAAGATGTAATGCTCTATGTGTGTGCCGACCAGGGTACGCTAGGCCTTCGGTGCGAATCAGGGGTACCGAAAAGCTTGCTGAACTCTGCTTTTCTTAGGGAGCCTTGCGGTCATCAATGGGGATGTCGTTGGCATCCACCGTTCCCTCGACCTGCTACTAAGCCACAACACCATCGTCGAAGACTGGTTGTCCTCCTGTCAGAATCACGATGCCTGTCGGAAGACTGTTGCGGGTGAAGCGTTGACCCCGTACGCAGGATCGCTGCCAACACGCTGTCTCTATGTGGGTGCTACAGAAACTCCATGCCTCCGTCTTCTGCAGACTTCGAATGAAAAGGGGTCATATGTTGTCCTGAGCCACAGATGGACTTTAGCGACCTCTACAAGCTCCACTAATCTTGAAAATTACGCTTAGAGGAAAGTAGAACTCGATATCACGACGCTGCCGGTCGTTTTCCAGCAGGCCATACTTCTGACCCGGCGCATGGGCGTGAAGCACCTCTGGATTGACTCGCTCTGCATCGTACAAAGTGGAGATGATGGCAAAGACTGGTTGTTGGAAGCGGTCAGGATGGCACGTTACTACCAGCAAGCCCTGGCCACCTTCGCTGCTACGGCAAATGGAGTGCTCTTCCCTGGCGATGCTACAGTTCAAAATCGACTAGTCCAGCTTCCCTACCGCGATAGGTATTCACATCAGCGTGGTCATTTCTATATCCAACGGATTCAGTACCTCAACGACGAGTATCAGAGGGATGTGCAAGATAGCGAGCTCATGGTTCGAGGCTGGGTATTCCAAGAGTTCTTGCTTAGCCGACGGATTCTCTGGTTCACCCCAACGAACATTATCTATGAGTGTCAGGCAGCCTGGCCGATCGATGTGCTCGGCCAAACAACAACGAATGGCTATCTGGAAAGCATCGTAGAGGCTCCCTTGACCAAACAGATCTTCAGTCTCCCAACGAAAGGTGCAACCCAGGTACAGTGGTACGCTCTAGTCGAGGCATACTCCGGACTGCAGTTTACCCAGCCGGCACAAGACCGTACCATTGCGCTTTCAGGCTATGCGACTGAATTCACACAAGCTTTCGCTGTCAGTAGCCCGGCAACCAAGCCTAGGTACGTAGCGGACTGGAGGGGAGCCTATAGGACTGCTGTGGGAGCAGGCTGCGGTTGGGCCGATGCCCCATCAGCGCCTAGCCGGTCACCCATCGTGGTCCTGGGCCAGCTTGTATACAAAAGTGCTATGGGGTCCTCACACGACCCGTTCCATCGGCTCCAGGATGATGATGAATGAAGATCTACCCGCTATCAAATCCATCATTGTCCACACGCCGGAGAAAGTAGGCGCTGGGGCCGCACAGATCAAGATGCAAGCATATATGCAGAGCATTCTTATCGATAGAAAGCTCAAGGCCTGGGAGCTAGTGGCTCTGTTCCACGGACGATACCGTCCCCGACTGGTCGACTACCTGTATCGAGCCGTTCGGACCGGGTCCAGAATCAATAGTCTCTGTGGTTGGGCATCGTGGGAGCATGAAAGCTTCGCAGAAAGCGCTCCGGATGAGGATGGCCAACCTAGGACACCTGATCTCAATGCGACGAGGAACATCCGTGCTGTACATATATCAACCACCGAGTTGTTGTATGATGGCCTTAGCAAGGGATGCTATGTACCGTGGCATCGGGCGTACAACGTACTGTTCGTTCGAAGGAAGCATGACAATGTTTACGAAAGATTGGGCGTTGGGGTCCTCATCGGGAGGGAAGCCAGTCTCAAGTTCCAGGAGAATGGATTGGAAGACATCATGCTGGAGTGATCGCTTAATTCGAGAGATGAGACTCGCACGTCGTCATGCAAATGGTCCAACTTTTCGACATTCGCACACTCACTCACCATGCACCTCGACAGGCTGCCGATCGTTGTCCCATCTGGCCCTAATAAGCTGAACGTCCAGCAGCGAGGACGCCTCGCAAGCTGGTATGCAGTTCAAACTTCCGACGCCGACTGAACCTCATGACATTGAGCGGAATCATGTATCCGAAAACCGAAACCTAAGGTGCTCTGAGATCTACGACTGATAGTACCGCATACCTGGCTCACGAGATATTGTTCCACAAGACGGCTTTCGGACCCGGCTCTTGCACTTTGACCGATGCTGGAGCGACGATCGACACCTCTCCAAAGAACAATACAGTGATTTCCGCCATCATCCTATTCGATAAACAACTTGACAGTCGAGTGTAGCATGATCGAAGAGTGCGTGTATCTCCACAGCATTTTTGGAAGCGAATGTTGACGATCTGACCTAAGTCTGCCGAACCCTTACCGTGTCATGTCCCCAAGACACAGTCAGCAACCGGGCATGCCCAACCCTACTTCACCACCCAAACCGAGCGATCGTTCTCGTTTGGGGTCACAGTAAGTACTCCAACTTACAATGCTCGCCCTACGCCATTCAGTAGAAAACCCCGTCAGCCCGTAGGCGGGCCCCATGAACCCTATTTCATACCCCATCCAGTAATCCGACCGCGACAGGTGAGGAGAAATCGCGCAACACCTGTCAGATGACTTCGCAGATAACAAGTGCCTCACTGTGGAACTGGACATGACAATGATTACGTTGTCCCTGCCGTCCCGACTGAGAACAAATCATACCCTTATCCCTCATATATATCTCCCTCCCCCTCGCCCCCTCCCTTCCTCAACCCACCCCCAACCCCACCGCCAAAATGCCCGACCAAAAAGTCGACGTCTTCATCTCCGGCGCCGGCCCCGTCGGCCTCCTCCTCAGCTACGAGCTCCTCCGCCTCGGCATCTCAACCCACATCATCGACGCCGCCGACAAAGCCTCCCCCGCTTTTCCCATGCTCGGCCGCGCCAGCACCCTCTACCCCCGCACCCTCGAGATGCTCGACCAGTTGGACTTGTACGACGATATGGCGCAAGTCGGTCTCGTCGGGCGACGGTCCGTGACGTTCAAGGAAGGCAAACGAGTCGGCGGAAGGGGGTGGACAAAGGTGGTGGAGGGGTTGACGGACACGTTCTTTGACTTTAGTCTGAACATTCGGCTGAAGTACAGTGAGGATATTCTCCGGAGGAGAAACACGGAGCTGGGGGGTACGGTCCATGCGCCGGTGAGGTTGGTTGATATGGTGCTGGATGAGAACGCGGAGGATGAGTGGAAGGTTACGGCCACTTGTGCGGATTTTGCCGGCGAGACTCATCGTGTCAGAGCGAAGTATGTTGTTGGATGCGATGGCGGGAGCAGCGCAGTGCGCAAACTCGCTGGCATCCCGTTCGAAGGTGAGGATAAGGAGGATCACTGGGTACGTATCGACGGAAAGGTGAAGACGAACATGCCGGACTCGCGAGTCGGGTTCGGCTCGATAGAGTCCAAGACCCACGGGAACGTTCTCTGGGTGGCGCTAGACCACGGCGCGACAAGGATCGGCTATGCGCTCAGCCCGGCACTGTTCGCCAAGTACGGTCGGAAAATGAGTCAAGAGGACGCCGTGAAGGAAGCCAAAGCAGCAATGGCACCGTTCGAGGTCGAGTTCGAGACCGTTGACTGGCATACAGTCTACGGCGTCAAGCAGCACGTAGCCGCCAGGCTGCAGGACCGCGAGAGGATTCTGTTGGCCGGCGATGCGGCGCATACGCATAGTTCAGGCTCAGCCCAAGGGATGAACACTGGGACGCACGACGCCGTGAGTCTCGGGTGGAGGCTCGCGGGCGTGCTCAACGGATGGTACAAGCCCGGTGTCCTAGCCAGCTACTCCACCGAGCGCAAAGTGGCCGCCGACACGCTCATCGCGAACGACAGGATGATCTCCGCCTTGATCTCGGGACATAAGCACGGCCAGTTCAGAGATCGAGGAGAGGACACCAACACATTGTTGAGCGAGTTCTTGGGCAGTGCAGCCGGGTTCACCACAGGGTAAGTGGACGAGCTATACTGCCCCTTCACGACGTTTCGCATGCTAACGCTTCTTGCGCCCAGGCTGGGCATTGAGTATGAGCCTAGCAGCCTCAACGACGTCGAAGGCTCCCTCTCGGCATCCGTGAGACCAGGCCAGCGTGCTCCAGACGTGCTGTTGCGGAAGAACGGATTGCCACACCCTCTGCGACTGAACCAGGTTACGAAGAACTCCGGGAAATTCCAAGGACTTGTCTTTACTGGCGACGTGCCCAAAACCCGCCCGGTGCTCAAGTCTATGCGTACCCAATTCAACAAGCATGCGCCGCGTTTACAGCACGCCGTCTCGTTTGTCACAATCGTGCGAGGCCACGATATAGCGTTCGAAGAGTACCTCGGAGTTGAGCCATTCGGAAATGCGTATTGGGACATGGACCACTCGGCGCACACCCGATATGGAACTTCTCCAGAATCTGGAGATATCATAGTGCTGCGACCCGACGGGATCGTTGGGTTTATCGCATCGCTTGATAAATTTGGCGCAGTGGTGGAGTATCTCGAACGCCATGTCGTCCCGCGAGGAGTCGGCAGGCCTGGAATCAACGGGGTGAACGGACATGTCGGCGAGCTGATCAATCTCGATGAGAACAATTTGTACTACCAGCAGGCGAAGGTGCAGGCGCGGGAGCAAGGTCTGCCGGAAGGTACAGAGTCTGGTGCGATCAGTGCGCACTGAGGAGGTAATAGCTTAACCGCAGGAGATTGACTCAGCCATTTTCATGAGTTGTATCATGTATCAGCACACTTCCAACATCACTTGAAGTGCTTGCCAGGCTAGCAGATCCTGCCATTGAAGCTCCATCGTCGTCGATTTGTGATACAGCCGCAGGTTGATCTGAAGGCTGATGAATCACGGAGCCAAGGCTCTCTTCACTGTCCATATCCTGATAGATGTATGGTGTAACAGACCTAGATGGAGCTGTGCGTGCGGTTACAGGACTGTTGAGGCTCGAGTCTGCCGAATGTGTAGTATTCGCGTCGTCCTCGCCCAGCAGAGAAGCCGTGTCTCCAGCTTGCTTGCGAACCTCATCGATGATAGCAGGATCGAGCTCGGTCATGCCAGCCAGTAGAACTGCGAACGCAGTCATAAGATTCTGGAACTCGATCTCGGTGACTGGTACGCTGCCGAATCGTGACTTTTCGTATTGCAGTAGGAAGCGCTGTCCGACGTTGAGTGGGTTGATAAGACCAAGGTATGAAAGCTGCGTGAGATAGTCTCGCACACCCATGGTTCCTGGTCTGCGCAAGACATCCGCCACAATCGGATCAGCCATCGGTGGACCGTTGACAGGTATCATCGTCTCGTCCACTGGTGCGAGAGAGACAGCTCTCGCCTCAATCAAATTCGGCAGCTCCGCAATGACCATACTGAAATGCAGATTCGGCGTGATGTTGTCTTCCGCATGACCCGGTGAAGACCATCCAGCATGCTGTACATCGCCCCATGGCGGATGCGCCGGGTCCACCGATATCTCCCTCCCAACTGTATAGTCGTTGCGACCCACACTCGCCGTCTCCGGCGGCAGAAAACCAGAAGACTCTGCATTCAGAATCTCCCCAAGCAAGTCCCGTGGTCTGCTCTCCCAAGCAACAATCGCACTCCTCTCCAACTGCTTCACAATCATCTTCCGTACACTCTTTCCCAACTCTCCCTCCTCAATCGGCACATAGGGCTTCCCAACACTAGCCAGCACCGTGCGATTCGTGTACAGTCGACTCGCGAAGATGAAGATTGCTATCAGCGCCGTGAGGATGTATATGCCGCCGATCATGATGACATATTGGTATGCTGAGCTCGCGATCGCCGAGTATACCATCGTCACCGGCGTGATGGTGAGCAAGCAGAGACATATGATGTAGAGGGTGGTGTATGTGGTGCTGTAGAAGATGCGGAAGAAGGGGATGCGGAAGGGGAGGATGTGGCCTGGCCGGCGCCGGGAGAGGTTGGTGAGGGTGCGCAGCATAGTTGCTGCTTGGGGAGGATGATCACATAGTATCGATGTTGATGTTCAACGGAGAGCGAGTCAATGCGAATTGTACGTTGGCAGGTGGCTTAGGGTTAGGGTCAAGACCGAGTCGTGCTCGCTCACGGCATCAACTCTGCTTGTGTTCTTGCTTCCTTTGCACATCTTCAATACCACAATTCTCTTCTATTGTAACTCTTTGGGTGGCTCCAGTCCTATTCTCCATAATTCAGTGAATACATTGTACAGCATCAAACCCCACGTGCAACCGCCACAAATCCCACCTTTCATGGACATCTAAGACATGCCTCCGAACAATAGCAAGACGGCAGGTCCACTTTCACCCTTGCTCTCTACGCACATGTACATATGACCTCTCTTCCCGCTCGACGTCATAACAAGCGCGTCGTCCTCTTCCCACATGCAACCCGCACCATGCCGCTCACCAAGCAAGAAGACCCAGAAGACACGCTTGACGAACTTCTCCAAAACAAGGCTCGGATCGAAGAGCTGCCGTCAGATCAGGACGATGCTTTCGAAGACGTAGAATCGGATGATTCTGGGATACCGTTCCCAGGGAAGCCGACGAAACGGGAAAGAAGGGCGGAAGCGGATTTGCCACTGTGGTTGCAGCAGGGGACGATTAATCTGTTTCACGATGAGTTGGAGACGACGACGACTGAGGCACGGCAGAAAGCTACGAATGATTGTTTGCCGCTTTTGACTGGCAGGAGGACTGAGAATCTGGCGCTCAACAGCTATGGTATTCCGCATCTACATCGTGAGGGACATGCCGCTTTCCTGCATTCTCAGCTGGACACGTTCCCCGCTCCGTACGTGGCTATCGACGCAAGCAGACCGTGGTTCTTCTACTGGACGATGGCTGGACTCAGCACGCTCGGCGAGGACGTCAGCCACTTCCGCGATCGGCTGGTCGAAACAGTCCGCCCGTTACAGAACGCAACGGGCGGCTTTGGAGGCGGACATGGACAGTACAGCCATTGCGCCGGGACATACGCAACAGTCCTCGCGCTCGCTACGGTGGGAGGTCTGGATATGGTCGACCGCAAAGCAATGTGGCACTGGCTAGGCACGGTCAAGCAAGCAGACGGCGGCTTCTGCATGGCTATCGGCGCAGAAGAAGATATCAGAGGCGCGTACTGCGCCATGACCATCATCACCCTCCTCAACCTCCCTCTCGAGCTCCCGCCAGACGCATCCGCGCGATCCGCAGGCCTTACATCCTTCACCGACCGTCTCGGCGAGTGGGTCGGCCGCTGCCAAACCTACGAAGGCGGAATCGGCGGCGCGCCAACGAACGAAGCCCACGGCGCCTACGCTTTCTGCGCCCTCGCATGTCTAAGCATCATCGACGCACCACACATCAGCATACCGAAATACCTCGACGCGCCAGCCCTACTCTCCTGGCTCGCAGCGCGGCAAACGCAGCCAGAAGGCGGTTTCCAAGGCCGACAAGAGAAACTCGTCGATGCCTGCTACAGCCACTGGGTCGGCGGCTGCTGGGACTTGATGCAAGCCGCGCTCTCCCCATCCCCCTCGGCCTCAAACTGCGAAGTCAAAGACGTCTGGAACCGCGCCGCCCTTATCCGCTACCTCCTAACCTGCTGCCAACAACCTGGTAAAAAAGCCGGGATGCGCGATAAGCCTTCCACGCGGCCAGATGCGTATCATACTTGCTACTCGCTTGCCGGGCTCTCGCACGCGCAGAATCATTACCACTATGATGGGAGTGCGGCTACGAGGAGTGAGTCTGGGAGGTTGATGGCGGCGTTCAATTGGACGGCTGAGAGGGCGACGGAGGAGGAGTTGAGGGAGTGGAGGGTGGAGAGGGGGGATGTGGTGGAGTGCGTGCATCCGGTGTTTGTGCTGCCGATGGGGGTTGTTGATGGGGTTAAGGTGCAGTTTGAGAATGGGACGTTTTGAGTTGAGTGGTTCTTGTCCAGGAAACGAGGAAGTGTAACGTTGGAAACGCAACGTACTGGGTACGGAGACCTGCATTGACGAGCTATCGTGGCGTAGAGAGCGGTTGGAAATCGCAGAATGGCATGCTCTCTTTGTCACGTGTAAGGAGGAAAGTAGGTATGCACCAAACCCTACTCAACTTCTGATATCCTCTTCGTCGCTTTTGGTGGTAGTTCTCCATGCTCCCGCGCCTTCGTAGCAGCTGTATGTCCGTCAGGAGGAATACCCGCATCGTTGACGCCACGAGAATGTTATATATGTCCCACGTGCTCCGTCAATTGCCTACACGAGAATCGAACAAGGAGATGACGAGGCTTAAATCAAATATAGCTCGCGGCTGGACACATGATTGGCTCTCAGGCAATCGTTCCTGGCGCAAGGGAGTGGCTGCAGGGTCTGAGCAGAGCCGGAAAAAAGGCGAGTCGGTCGAAGGCCACGCAGCACCAAAAGGTTGCAACGCCTTCACCGCTGTTCGTAAGATAGTCTAGATTCTGCATTGTCAGACGACTCCTTGAACTTTGCTACTTCTTCACTACATTCGGTCTTGTACTCCATCGCAAGACCATTGCCTCTCCCTTGCGACTCGGCCAACTCAATCGACTCGGCGACTTGCACAAGCGATATATCACCTTCGTTACATACCACCACACCACCAACATGAAGGGTCAGTCCCACGCCCACCAACACCCATATATCTCGCACCAGCTCACAATGCCACAGCACTCATCCTCGTCGGCGGCTTCGGCACCCGCCTCCGCCCCCTCACCCTCTCCCTCCCCAAGCCCCTCGTCGAATTCGGCAACCGCCCCATGATCGCCCACCAAATCGAAGCCCTCGCCGCCGCCGGCGTCACCGACATCGTCCTCGCCGTCAACTACCGCCCCGAAGTCATGACCGCCGCGCTGAAAAAGTACGAAGAGCAATACAACATCAACATCGAATTCTCCGTCGAAACCGAGCCATTGGGCACTGCCGGCCCCCTCAAGCTCGCTGAAAAGACGCTCGGAAAGGACAACACCCCCTTCTTCGTCCTAAATTCCGACATCATCTGCGACTTCCCCTTCGAAGACCTCGTAAAGTTCCACAAATCCCACGGCCAAGAAGGCACGATCGTGGTAACGAAAGTGGAAGAACCGAGTAAATACGGCGTCATAGTGCACAAACCCGACCACCCCTCCCGCATCGACCGCTTCGTCGAGAAACCCGTCGAGTTCGTCGGCAACCGCATCAACGCCGGCATCTACATCCTAAACCCCTCCGTGCTGCAGCGCATCGAGCTCCGCCCAACCTCCATCGAGCAGGAAACTTTCCCCGCGATCGTGAAAGACGGCCAACTCCACTCCTTCGACCTCGACGGGTTTTGGATGGACGTCGGACAGCCGAAAGATTTCCTCACAGGCACGTGCCTCTACCTCTCCTCCCTTACGAAAAAGCACAGCCCCCTCCTCACCTCCCCCTCGGAATCTTTCGTCAATGGCGGGAACGTCATGATCGATCCCTCGGCCAAAATCGGCAAGAATTGCAAGATCGGGCCTAACGTCGTGATCGGGCCTAATGTCGTGATCGGCGATGGGGTGCGGTTGCAGCGGTGCGTGCTGCTGCAGGGATCAAAGGTGAAAGAGCACGCGTGGGTCAAGAGCACGATTGTGGGATGGAATAGCACGATTGGGCGGTGGGCGCGGATGGAGAATGTGAGTGTGTTGGGGGATGATGTGACAATTGGGGATGAGGTTTATTGTAATGGGGCGAGTGTGCTGCCGCATAAGAGTATTAAGCAGAATGTTGATGGTGAGTCGAGGCGAAGCCGAGACGTTGTCGAGACGTCGAGTGTTGTGGAGAGGATGAGAGTGCTGACGTTGAGACAGTTCCGGCGATTATCATGTAGAAGGGCGAATCACTCTGCGATCGATATGCGACTTCTCTACTCCTGGCGTTTGCGGCACTGGGTGGGAATCAAAAAGCAGTATTCTGGCGAATATGGCGTTCACAGCGAGCGAAGACTATTAATACAGCATCTTCGGGCTCTACATACAATATACAGGATACGGTAATGGTAGGAAGCGGGAGAAGACATGCGCTGGATCCAATGCGAGCGAGTATGGCTGTTCGCGGCTGGAGCATGCAGACATGGATATTCGTACAGGTAGCTACAATATCATGCTGATGAATGTCCACCTTCCACCTTCGATTCAACTTCGATCAATTCTTCCGGCGCTGTGCTCGCTCGCTAACAATTCCACCGAGGCTTCTTCTAGGGCAAAAGCGGTTCCCAGCAACTTGACCTCACTTCACTCAGAAAGGAAGGAGCTCTCCACATGACTCGCAGAAATACTGTCGATCACTAGGAACAAGGTTCTCCTCAAGCATCATTGTGCCTTTGGAGCTTCCCCGCAAGCTTTAAGCCCGCTCTTGGTTCTGAACGTGGGAGTATGGCCGATGGACGATGCTACTGTCTCCGCACTCAATGCAGACGAAGCAGCGTGACCAAGGTGGAGTGCTGGGGAGGTGTATAAGGAATAATCTGCTGCCGTCGAGGTCGAGTTGTACTTGATGGTATGTTGAGTAGCAGGTAAGGCAATATCTGTTTAGCTTTTCATCTTCCACGGTGTTGGATACGAGTTCCTCAAGCATGAAGCTGCGTACGGCGGCTGTCCTGCTGGCGACTGCCACATCTGTCTTTGCGCAGAATGGCTCGACCATTTCTGGTCCGCCATGGGTACACGAGGAGTATACCACTAGTCCGCCTGTCTATCCTTCTCGTAAGTCGTACTTCTCCAGCTAGCCCAACGGCGCAGCATTGACCAATCTCTTTCTTAGCAAACGCAACCGGCTCTGGCTGGGACGCCGCATTCCAACAGGCCTCCTCCTTCGTCGCCCAACTCACCCTCCGCGAAAAATCCGAACTCGTCACCGGCGAAACAGGACCATGCACAGGCAACATAGCCGCAATCCCTCGCCTCGGTTTCGAAGGCTTATGCCTCATGGACGGACCTCTGGCCATCCGCCAAGCCGACTACGCCTCTGCTTTCCCAGCAGGCCTGACCGTCGCTGCGTCCTGGGACAGAGATCTGGCGCGCCAGCGTGGGCTGGAGATGGGCGCGGAGTTCAAGGGTAAGGGCGCACATGTGATTTTGGGGCCGGTGGCGGGACCGTTGGGGAGGAGTGGGTATGGGGGGAGGAATTGGGAGGGATTTTCGCCGGATCCGTATTTGACTGGGGTTTTGTTTGAGGAGGTGAGTTCGTTGGATGATTCTAGGGGCAGCGTAAGGCTGATTCTGGGGGCAGAGTATTGTGGGATTGCAGGAGAATGGGCTGCAGGCTTGCGCGAAGCGTGAGTTCGCCAGAAAGCACAGTTGTTAGATATATCACTGACGAAATATAGATTACATCGGCAACGAACAAGAAACGCAACGAAACCCCAGCACGAACGAGGACGGCCTGACGATTGAAGCTGTATCGTCGAATATCGACGATCGGACTATGCATGAAGTCTACCTCTGGCCATTCCAAAACGCTGTTAAAGCTGGTGTGGCGTCGATGATGTGCTCGTATAATCGCATCAATGGCTCGTATGGTTGCCAAAACAGCAAGACGCTCAATGGGCTGCTTAAAGATGAACTTGGCTTCCAAGGCTATGTTATGTCTGATTGGGGAGCTACGCACTCCGGATGGCCGGCGGCGGTGGCTGGGGAGGACATGGATATGCCAGGTAAGTCAAAGTGGGGAGACCATCGATATGCTTTACTAACCACATATTCAGGTACGATCGGATGGTCACCAGGAGCTCCCTCATACTTCGGCGGCAATATCACCAGAAGCGTCAACAATGGTAGTCTCCCGCTCGAGCGTCTAGATGATATGTGCCGGAGGATCATGACACCGTACTTCCATCTGCAACAAACATCGTACCCTTTCATCGATGCCAGCGAGCCCGCGCTGGCTGGCAACAGTCGTGCGTATCTTAGTCTCACGAACATCGACCAAGTTCATGCTAACCACAGACCTAGCATCCGACTATAATTACACCTTCAACCTCGGAAACCAATCCGACATCGACGTCCGCGACGACCACGCCCAGCTCATCCGCGAGCTCGGAGCAGCTGGCACAGTACTGCTCAAGAACGTCAACAATGCCCTACCTCTCAAGACTCCGAAGAACGTCGGTGTTTTCGGCAACGATGCCGGCGACATCACAATTGGACTCTACTTCGGCAGCGACCCAGACCTCCAGAACATCGGCTACGACTTCGGCGTCCTCCCAGTGGGCGGCGGCTCTGGCACTGCTCGTATGACTTATGTCGTTAGCCCGTTGGAGGCGATCAAGACGAAAGTGGCTTCGTACGATAACAAGGCGCTGGTGCAATATGTACTCAACAATACTCTCGTGATTGATAGTGGTGGATTGTAAGTTGACCAATCCTGTCTGGTGAGCAGATGCTGACTCTTTCGCAGTGAGATCCTCTTCCCACGCCCACCAGAAGTCTGCCTCGTATTCCTCAAGACCTGGGCTACAGAAGGCTATGACAGGCCCTCGCTATTAGTCGACTGGAACGGCACGGCTCTTGTTGAGAGCGTGGCTTCGCAGTGCTCGAACACCGTCGTGGTCACGCATAGTGGTGGTTTGAATGTTCTGCCGTTCGCTGATCACCCGAATGTCACTGCGATCCTTGCGGCACATTATAGCGGCGAGCAAGTCGGTAAGTCAAAGTTGCTAGCTTAGAGACGACATCGGGCACCATCTGGCGCTCTGGGACGTTGTCACTTTGATCATAAACCGGAGACACTTGCTAACCGTTTTACTCGTCACTTCAGGTAATTCCATCGTCGATGTTCTCTGGGGTGATATCAACCCGAGCGGCCACCTGCCGTACACGGTCGCCAAGCAAGAGAACGACTACTCATTCGCCGACATCACGAACTCGTCGGCTCTATTGACGACCACAGATCCGAATGCGTGGCAATCTGACTTCCAGGAGAGGTTGCTTCTTGACTACAGTATGTTCACAACACCCCTGAACCCCTTCAACTTGATACTGACATGTGTTCGTCTAGGATACTTCGACTACATAAACCAATCCGTCCAATACGAATTCGGCTTCGGACTCTCCTACACCACCTTCACAATGGACTCCATCACGGTCCAACCTCTCACAGACACCGGCAACCTCTCCGCCACGCCTCCAGCCCAGGCGATCGTCCCAGGCGGTAACCCAGCTCTCTGGGAGAATCTGTACTGCATCACAGCTACTATCACGAACACCGGCTCCGTGGCCGGTGCAGCGGTGCCGCAGGTATATCTTGGCCTTCCACAGCCGCCGAACCAAGATACCACGCCTAAGCAGGTGCTGAGAGGGTTCGAGAAAGTCATGTTGCAGCCGGGCGAGAGCCAGGAGGCGAAGTTCGATCTTACGAGGCGAGACATCAGTTACTGGGATGTTGTGACGCAGCAATGGACCATTGGGGCAGGGAGCATTAGCGTTATGGCTGGGTTTTCGAGTCGTGATGTGCAAGGGACGACGTCGTTCAGTCCGTTGGGTTGATATGATGGTGACAGCATAGCTCAAGCAGGTATCGTGATCGGTAATTGCTATCATCACGCTGAAGACAAAATATGATGATATTGTTGTGTCGCCCAAATTTCTTGAGTCCATTCAGAGTCTAGTAAATAACATAGCGACAGTAGTGCTACAAAGTTCTAACTTTTCCTTGCGTCGACGCTGTTCTGAAACCAGCACTTCGAGCGTCGTATGAAGCGGAGTGTGCAAACATCATCATTTATCGTCCATATCGTCGTAAAATCATTGTAGCCTCGCGGCCCTGTCCCAGTAGTTCAAATGCTGCCATGCGGTATGCTCGTCCTTTTCCCGTGGGAAGTCCATCACGCCCACCCGCTTTCCCTCAAGCACCAGCCACATCGACCATACGCCTGAACTGGCGCTCGCCGACAAAGGCATATATACTCATCATGCTGCGGCCTGGCGACCGGCTTCGGCATATGCGGCGTAGCTTGGCGCAATTGTGTTTCAAACCCACTCTCAATGCTCTTCGGGCTGTTGCCGCCACTGCTAGTGCCCTCCGAGACGCCATCATAGCTGCTTGCCGAGATGCGGTTGACTCTTCGTCCGCTGCCAATCGGCACCGGGACGCCTTGCACAACGCCATTGGCCGACCGTTGGCCAGGCCGCGACCCGGGGTAGTACCCGTCATTGGACGAGAAGTTGCGGCAGATCATGAACGCCTTCATGGCTGCGCCGTCCCGGGCCAAGTCTTCTGTCTCGTATGGGACGTCTGTGCAATATTCCCGGTTGTTGACGACAACCTTGCAGAAGTAGCCGTTGCGTTTGTGGTAGGGTTCGTAGAGGGGTTCGGACCATTGCCGACGTTGACAGACGCCTATGTTGGACAGGAAACGTTAGCCATGCTTGTTCCAAGCCTAGCTTCTCTGATAGATCTGCGGTCATATCTCAATCTGAGTATTTGGCGTCGACGTACTTGAGAGATACATCCGATAGAACATGTTTGCTCCAATCGGATCTGGTGGCGTGGCAGAGTAGGGAGTGTGGTAGACGTCCGGTGGTCGAATGTGGCAATGTGCTTAAGAGCAGTGCTGAGAGCCGTAATGCTGGCGTTGCACGACAGAGGGAGAGCCTGCGTATGGCGGCGCCCAGTGGCCAAAGAGAGAGATATGTGCAGGTATATGACTCAACGACTCGATGTCAAGTATGGAAATGCTACGAGAGGTCGACAACCGAACAGAAGACGAAAACAAACCCAGTGGTATATGAATTCAATGCATATGAAGCATGAAGCATGAAAGGCATCCCACCCGAGAGGACACCGGTGTAGAAGTGCGTTCTCTCGAAACGTCCCATTGGAATGGAACTGCAGAGTGCTGCAGTGCTGTTCCAAGGCTACCGGGACCCAGGCCCCATAGTGATGTGCTGGCGTGCGTTTCCGCCAGACGGAGTCGAAGATCGATACGTGGAGAGCATGAGGTAACAACAACCTCCCGGTGCAGATCGAGATGCCCAGATTTCGACCACCGAGGGGGAAAACTGTTGCAGCACGAAACACCTTGCTCGGATCATGTGCGGTGTCAGTGCGTGCGTCAGGTACGATTGCAGCTAGCCAGTTGTCAAGGCCAGACGTGATGTTGTGCATCGCTCCATGCTCGAAGAGAAGGTGCGGGTATGGAAGCTTGAACGTTGGGCTCCACAGTACGATTTTCATGCGGTTAGTATTGTCAGTGCTCGAGCGCTAGGAGGATTGGGAAAGGAAGGCTACTGCAGAGGTCGGCCATGTCAAAGATGCCGATCATGGCTGTCTGGTGCAAATTACCAGGACACCGAAGCTCGTGGACAGCCGTAGCGTGTCCGGATACTGTGTATCAGCGGCACCCCCGTCATCAAAGGACTGGAAGTTCCCAGCATCGTCAAGAGCCAAGCGGGTCGCTCGTGCGGTCCCAGCACTCTGTAAATTTCAGCCGGAAACGACTTTGTGTAACCGAAAGCACCGTCGCCCGATAGCGTAAGGCAGGTATGTGTTGTCAAGTGAGGTGCTTGCGCTGCAGGGCAAGCCACCACTTCGCTGGCCGTCGAGAAATGCCCGCGGCGCCAATTCTCATCGGCAGCATTGCCGAATGCATTGGATACGAGTCGCCTCGCGAGTGCACATGTTTGTCAGCCGGCCGATGATGTTGATGTTGAACAAGCATTCTATATGAGACAGTAAGGTAGACAGTACCTGGTTTGAGAGGCCGTGGTGATTACACAAGAAGACGCCACAACGAGAACACATTTCAGCGCATCCTGGGGACGACGTGAGCAGGGGTTGGTAAAAAAAACCCATGCTTCGTACATGAGGGTGCGTGGGCGAAGCGTATCTGTGGCACCTGCTCATTCGTCGCGGATGCAGGGCATTGGGTCGGTCCTCGAGCACTCCGGACAGCGCATCAATCGGTCCACTGCAGGGCCAAGTGGTACCTCTCATATATTCGCCGCGAGCCCAAGGCGCCGTTGGTCGATAGTGTGTTCTTCCATCGCCGTTGTGTTGCCATTCGCGAGTGACAGTCGGAGAATCAGCGAATTGACAAGAGCGTCGCGCCTATGGCGTCTACTCTGCTGCGGAGTGCATATGCATGACCGGCTGGGCATCAACCTTGGAGGCTCACCGCCAAATCGCAGAGCGGTTCCTGGACGGTCGGGGCGTATTGATTGGCTTCAAATACCGTAAGCTGTGTCGGAAGTTGCCAGCGTGCGGTGGAGTCAAGCTTGCGGCGCTTCACTTTGATGCGTTTTGTGCGAGCAAAGAAGCAGCCGAAGTCAAGATACAACTCAACGACGTGTCCGTGCTCACGTAGCCGGATAAATTCTCGGGCCGAAAATGTCACGTGGAGCATGACCTGCCTTGAGGAAAGATCGGAACGGTTTCCGTTGCAGCAATAACTAAATCCTGGGTATCTTCGCTAACTCCAAGAATGCTCATCACCACACTGCCAGACTTCCTGCAGGCAGCATTACCTCTTCCGCCCCTTCCCCTTCTTCTTCTCCTTCTCCACAAACCCAATTCCCCCCTCCACCACCTCCTCGCCCTGCGCCTGCAACTCCTTCACCTTTTCCTGACTCGAGATAAACATCGTCAAATCATGATTCGTATCCTCCAAATCCTTCTTCTCCTCCCTCGCCTTCTCCGCCTCCAACCTCGCCCCTTCAGCCTTCTGCTCCGCATCCTTGATCCGCTCCATCAAACCAGAATTAATCGTCTTCTCCTCCCTGAGCTGACTCGATAGACTTCTTGAAAGCTCTTCGAACTTCTTGCGGGACTTCTCGCATTTCTCGAACGCTTTTTCTAGCTTGGCTAGCGAGACCTGGATGTCAGAGAGTTCGATCTGGCTAGTTTCGAGCGCTGAAGTTGCGGTGGCGGCTGAGACGGCGGCAGCTTCGGCTTTGGCGGAGGCTTGGGTGGCTTTGTCGACGGCGCGCTCGACTTGCTCTTCGAAGTAGCGGCGTTGGCCTTCGAGTTGGGAGGTGAGGAGATAGGTGTATTCGTTTGCCATGCTCTCCATCTTTTCTCGCGGCACCATGTCTTCGCCTTCGGTTCTGTAGGCTTCGTTTGCGTGCCGTGATTGGGCACTGCTGGCATTGGAAGGGCTGGCTAGTCCGGATTGCTTTGGTGGGGCGGAGAAGTCTGGCTTTGATTGGATCAGCCGGTGCACGTAGCCATCTCCAGCGTAGTCCCAAACGTGCTGTGTGCTGATGTCCATGGCGTAGCAGTGCGAAGTAGCCTCGTAGTGAGCGTAGGCGTGAGCGCTGTCGTAGCGTCCGCAGCCGATGTTGCCGCAGATGAGGCAGATCCAGAGGTTGACATTGTTGTTCTCAGCACAGACTGAGCACATAGGCTCCGGCTCATCCTCATCGTCATTGTACGATGAAGGACGAGGATATGGGAAGGTGTAGGATGGCGATTGTGAGTAGCGGCAGACAGGACATCCAGAGCCAGGAAAGCGCCACTTCTCCAGACAAGCGCAGTGGAAGACATGTTGACAGAGAATCGTGAGAAGACCAGTCGTCTCGTCCATTCGTTCCAGACATACCGGACACGTTGGCAGCTCGAGTAGATTCGGCGGTGGTGGAGCGAGGGGTTTGCTTGACATGGCTTTCGGCGCATGGTACGCAGGCGTGAACGGATCGTGCTGGTTGTTTTGTGGGAAGCTTTTCCCGTCCTTCTCCAGCCCTTCAGACTCTGGCGAGATGAATTCAACGCTCTTGATGAAGACCACATGGCAGTTCTCGGGCTCCGCAGAGCTAAACAGTCGTCCATTGTACGCCTTTTGCCACTCCTTCGCTCGCTTCGCCGATCGGAACTTCATCAACACCATGTACTTGTTTGCTCGTCCAGTCCGTATGAGGCGGAAATGGCTGACGTCTTCTCGCGCCTGGTCGCCAACGAAGCCAAGCAGGTCCGATGGCATCATCCACGATGGTACGGCCAGGATGCATATCGTGGTGCACTCCTCTGGGTCGAAGTGCTCACTGCTGTCTCGCCGCACCTTGTCCAAGCTCTTGCGCGCACCAGCATCATCGTCAAGCACTGAGCTCTCTTCCGCGTCGCGATACAAGTGCACCACTCCCCATCCAACCTCTGTCGTCTTTGGGTCTGATGGTATGTAGACTGCTTTCGTGTGCAGCCCGCCCGCCCCTCCCTTTGCCTGCGATGTCTTGCTGCTCGCCATATCGATGCTCTCGATGCTCACCGCGTCGTACCTGTAATCGCTAGCCGCGGCCTCATTCGAAGGCTTTGGCTTTGGTGAGTCAAACGCTGGTGCCTTCGAAGTGTTATGCCTGTTCACCGCCCGTTCTGGTAGCAACAGCGCATCACCATGCGAGTCTCCAAAGTCGCTTGGTGGTATCCTGCGTGGTGAGGCAGACGAGTCGGAGTCGGAAGTTGAGTTCGTGTGAGGTGTATCCGGCCGCTTCGGGAAGAGGTAGGAAGACCACTTGGAGGTCTTGTGAGCCGGTAAGACTGTTTTGAAGATATCTGCGGTTGGCGCAGGCACATATAGCGTTTGCTTGCCCACACTCGCAGTGTCAAGGTAATGTGTCTTCGAAGCTGGTGGTGTTGGGTACAGCTCGAGCTTCAAGTGGAAGAAGTAGGAAGGCATTACCAGGGAATCCAACCTACTGTGCGCATTCTGGAGATGTTTGAGGGCGTTGTGGAGGCTTACAGCGGTCTATCGCGCCGGGAAGTTGCCTTTGCTGTCGACAGAGTGGAAATGGCAAAGTGCAACATAAAGTGTCAATTGTGCGTTCTGCGCCACCAGACACGTGGGCATTAGTCACGCCGTTTTCACGATCGGCCAACAAAAGGGAAACACGAAGAAACATGAGAGATAAGTTTGCTGAGTCGGAAGTTGGCTGTTACGCCGCTGGATTCATGATACTACTCAAAGTAGATGACCGGAGCTCTCAGGCACTCCCAGCCGTGCTCATCAAATCGTAATGATCGCTAATCAGACACACACCCATCCCTCCATCGCACACGCTTACTGGCCACCACGCAGACGGAGCACCAAATGCAGGGTGGACTCCTTCTGGATGTTGTAGTCGCTCAGTGTCCGCCCATCCTCAAGCTGCTTACCAGCAAAGATCAGGCGCTGCTGGTCTGGTGGAATACCCTCCTTGTCTTGGATCTTCGACTTGACGTTGTCGATTGTGTCGCTGGATTCGACTTCGAGTGTGATGGTCTTGCCGGTGAGAGTCTTGACGAAGATTTGCATGCCACCGCGTAGACGGAGCACAAGGTGGAGAGTTGATTCCTTCTGGATGTTGTAGTCTGAGAGTGTGCGGCCGTCCTCAAGCTGCTTGCCGGCGAAGATGAGGCGCTGCTGGTCCGGTGGGATGCCCTCCTTGTCCTGAATCTTCGACTTCACATTGTCGATGGTGTCGGACGACTCCACCTCAAGGGTGATAGTCTTGCCGGTAAGGGTCTTGACGAAGATCTGCATACCGCCACGAAGACGGAGGACAAGGTGGAGAGTGCTCTCCTTCTGGATGTTGTAATCGGAGAGGGTACGGCCGTCTTCGAGCTGCTTGCCCGCGAAGATCAAGCGCTGCTGATCCGGAGGGATGCCTTCCTTGTCCTGGATCTTGCTCTTGACGTTGTCGATGGTATCAGAGCTCTCGACCTCGAGGGTGATGGTCTTGCCGGTGACTGCGAAGGATGTTAGCAGATGCTCAGAAGTGATGATGCGACCAGGTGGCGGTGAAACCTGGCGGGGTAAGGCTGCTTACGCGTCTTGACAAAGATCTGCATCTTTGAGGTGGTGTGGTGAGTGTGTTGGGTAGAGTGTGAGGTGTTGTGTTATGGTTGCTTGGAGGTCTTGAAGATTGATGTCAAGTTGTGAGGTTGTGGTAGAGAAACAGGTTGGTGGAGGAAGTGATGAGTGTTTATAAGCGCGGGCAGGCAGGCGCAGGCGGAAGGCTTGGAAACGCCTAGAATGTGTCATCGGCCGCATTCACGGCAAGCGCCACCCAGACCGAACACGTGACGTCTTTCACAAACTTTCACTGCATTGGCATCGATTCATCCCCACATTGCAACCTTCTCACATCACTGAACCATCTCTCGTGAACATCATCACCATATCGTGCTTTTAATCGAATGCGCCGGCAGGCTCGGGAGAGCGCCCAGAACATCCAGACGGACATGTACCTGGAGGTCTCGATGTACATGCACGTAACCATTGGCCTGCCGCGCAACCTCAGCTGCCCTGACTGCTCTCGGTATGGTGTCAACAAAAGCACAAGATATGGCCACTCTCATATTGTACTGAGGTCAGTGCAAGCCTGACTCGCCAGGCCGATACAGTGCTTTCTTCATCGCACGCACCCAGTTGCTAGAGGATCTGTGAGAGATGCGGCACGGTGAGTAAACACGCCTCCATCGTCTCTACCCTCCCATGCTTCATTATTAAAGATAAGTCGAACGCTATCAAAAACACAGTGCCCGTACTGAAGTGGTATGTACTCGTTGAGATATCTGTCAGCACTCGGCGTGCTCATGTACCCAGTGTCCTCTTATTTCCTTCCTCACTGGCAGATATTGATATGGATCATGTGAAGGCAGTATCCGACTTTTACAGCCTCTGTTCTGAGGCCTCATTTGCTCACGGCTTATCGATAAAACGTCACTTGTCCACCTCAGTGGGGTTGCAGTTTTGGTGGTTTACATGAACACGTGCGCACGAACGTGTTCACTTGGAGCACTTCACTACCATTTGGCAGACATGTGATTGCATTGGGTCACGAGGCGTTGATGCAGTGATGGCAAGCATGTGCGAGAGGGTTAAAAGGACCACTTCTTCCATCTTGTTTCCTTTCCAATACCACAACTTCTTCAGTCTCTTCATGCTCTTTGATGGGTCTTGAGACTTCTTCCTTCTCCATTTTTCAATCTAACTCGAGTCCTCTTTCCCATCACACTGCTCATCCACAAGCGGCTTCACTGCCACATCCAGCCACTAAGACTGCCCCTCACCTCAACAATTTGACCGGCAGTGCATTTGTGCCTCGTTCACACCTCGTGCCCTCCATAGCGGCGCTGGGAACAGCCGAATAGCTCGGCCACTCAACAGCAGACCAAGGATATCGACAGCGACAGCGACCCGGCGCCGCTCTTGACCATTCATCCTCCGACCTTCACTCTTGCCACCTCCTCATCGGCCATCCAATTACTGCTGAATTCAATTCACCTTCGGAGGTCGTTGAAGTACCAGACATGGCCAAACGCACTGCAGATACTGCAATGGGAGCTGGCAATGCTAAGAGCGGTCAATCACTACCGCCACTGAAACGCGCACGGGCACCACGAGAGCTTCCCAAACCACTGTATAAAGCATCCGTGGAGCCTGGCAACGACAGAACAGCGTCTACGGCGGATATCGATGAAAAATTCATTCTCAGAATTCAGCATTGCTTCGACAGGGCCGAACACGCTACCACTCCAAAAAGCGAGGCGAAAACTGCATACGTCTTTGCTTCACGAGAACTCGCGAGGTTCAACTTGACCTGTGCGCAGGTACGCGCCTACGGATCGTCTCCTGCTCAGGAACAACACGCGGGACAAACCGCCGTATTGATCCATCGCGTGGACCGCGACAAGACCATAGATGTAAGATATCAGGCCTGGCTTAAGCATCTTTGCCTTGCTATGGGGACGTTCTTTCATTGCAAGTTCTACTCTGAGCGCAGTGGTTCGTCTTTGCGGTTGGTCTTCTATGGCATCGTTGAAAACACCGTCGCTGCTGCTATGGCGATACAGAGTTCTTACAATCTGATCGCCGAGTGGGCACGGAAGTACCAAGGAGTCGGTCCAAAGAACAGCTATTGTTTGGGCGCTAGCCAGGAACTGCAAAGGACAGCGAAGAAGCAGAAGCTTGCCGAAGAACGTCAAGCGAAGCAAGAAAAGCGGTCCCGTGCCCAGTCCGATAGCGACACCGACGGTGTGAACGCGCCTTTCGGGTACGATGCAGGAGATACCCGGTGGTCAGGGGATGGGCACACGCCGGACAACGGTCTCGACACCGCATATGATTCCTCTGCCTACTCATCCGAGGACGAAGACGAGATCGAGCCCGACTTCGAAGTCGGAGAAGAGTATGACTACAAGGGTTTCTTCTCTCCCGAAGACACGAACGAAGTCATCCGCCAAGTCACCAATGCCAAGCCTTCCCTCAGCAAAGCAGCAGCGCGGAAGGCGATCACAGTAATGACTCGGTCTCCATGTACACAACTTGTGGCGCTCCGCGCAACTGCCAGTAAGATTGCGGACGATTACATTCTGAAGCAGGGCGTGAAGCTGTTCAAGGATCGTGCAAGGGATTCTGTGATTCAGGATCGGGAGGCTTATGTCGAAGGGCAGGTCGATAGTAAAAAGATCGATGCGCATAGGAGGAAGAAAATTGAGGGATGAGCGGGGTGAGCATGGAGGCGGTGACTGGGCTGTGAGCTGGTAGTTTGGAGAGGGAGTTTTGCTTGTCGCATGATGGGTGATGGGGTGCTGGAGTTGCTGATGACACAAAAGCCGATAGATTTTTTTGGACGCCTTGCTGGTCAACCACAGATGACCGGGCATGAAGCAGACAGGAAAGGCATCAAATGCGTTACTGCTGCGATAGACCCTCGAGAGGTCTGCAAAACTGTGGACGAGCGGCAGAGAGTACACACAAATACTAAAAGCGATTGATTTGATCCGTGGTCTTTAAAGGTGCAGCTAACTTCCATTGGTGGTGGTTGCAGGATGCCAATGCTAAGAATTGCACTGTGCCGCTTCAACGATACTCAACGTTCAGGATGCGAATAGCTACACCATGCCGTGCTGCATGAACCCACACTCTCAAGCCAAGAACTTCCTCTCATTACCGCATAGAAAACGGCACCTTCCCGGGATACGGCTTCCTCGCATACGTAACCGGCATGGGGAAATAGGCATGAATCCTCTTATCCTTCAAATCCCGACTCACCCTTGCCACAAAAATATCCACCTCCTCCTTCTTCCACCCCAAACCCCTGGTCAACAGCGCCAAACAGAATCCTTCCAGCCCGTCAAGGATGTTGATCTGGTTCCACTGTCCAAGCTGCTTCATGAGTGGATCCTTAGGCCACGTATTCGACGGCCACATGAACATGTGCTGTTGGATCTCGACGAAGCCGGCGTCCGCCATCCAGGTGAGGTAGTGGTCGGCGCAGTCGCTGCCCATGGGGCGGCCGAGGGCGCGCGCGGCTTCGCAGAGGAGCTCGCCCCAGCGCATGAGGTCGGTGCCGTTGGCTGTGCCGTCCGCGCTCTTAACGGGGAGGCCGTAGTCTTGGATTTCGAGCCAGCCGCCGGGTTCGAGGTTTCTGGAGGAGTGGTGTTAGCGAGCGCACGGTTGGGTGGGTGGTACTGCTTACTCGTATGCCTGGCGGAAGAAGGTAGGCCAGTCGGCGAAGCAGCCGGCCATCAGTCTGGCATGGATGTAGTCGAACTTTCCCTCGTAGAGCCAGAGATCTTCTGCGTCATCGACAACGAATCTACAGTTCGGAGGCACACTGCAGACGATGTCAGCTGCTGTGGAGATGGTGAACGGCAGTCTTGTCACCCACAGATTTGGCTGGCCAGGACTCAGATCGATGCCCGTGACCTGGCAATCCGGAAACTCATCCGCTATATCTATGCGTCAGTCTGGTCCGCGTAATTGGCTGCGATTCGACTTACCAAACTCGATCGCCCATATCCCCGTGCCCGTTCCAACATCGAGCGCCCGCTTTGGCTGGTGCAGGGGTGCGAAGTACAGGTGTTCTGCGAAGGTCATCCGAAAGAGGTGATGTTGCAGGTCAAGACGGTCGGCCTCGCGCTAAGTCAAGATCAGCGGTGGCTGCTTAGAGGCGTTCTTACCTCGTGGCCAGCGTTCCATATGCCACTGGTCTTGGCCCGAGACATGGCGTTGACAGATTCCGAGAGCTTGGAACGAGGCTGGCTGTCTATTCCGAAGTGCTGGGTTTGGCGACTTACCTCGTCGTTCGGGAAGATGTATTTCCCGTCTTTGTATGCTGCGAGGAACCAGAGTCAGCCCGGACCACTGCAGCAATACGAGCAGGCGTTCATGGAAGCTGCCAGCTACTGGTGATGTCTTGCTCGCACTCACCGTGATACGTCCGTCCATGCTCTTGGCGATAGTTCCATATGCTCTCGCTCAGGCTTGTGGTCATACTCTCTCTGTACCCACGTGTTAGCCACTACTGCCACGAGTAACACGACTTCTTGTAAGACTACGCACGTGTCGCTCCCGAGAGCCGAGTCGCTGTCGAATTCCTGTTGAAAACACATACTTGTGAGAAACAGTATCGCTGGGACGCCTGCGGCGTCGGCGGCGTTTGGGGACACGACGCACATCTGCTACCAGGTCTTGCTCTCTTGCCAATTGCTCTCCTGCTAGTGCTCCGTGCTGCCCTCCTGGTTGGTCCTGGGTGGTGTTGAGGTCCTCATAGCCAGTAGTGACCAGAGGTGCTTCTTGTCCATCGTTGCCACCAGTGTTGTTCGGTTGCTGGTCAATGGCATCGTGCTGATGCTGGCCAGACGCCACTTCGTCCTCGTCGCCGATACCAGAGTCGACGCTGTGTTGTGTGAAGAGAGATGGAGTCGCGGTGGCTGGTCTGTACTGGTCCTCTTGGGTCGTACGGCGCTTGTCCTTATTTGTGGCAGTCTCGTTGCTCGGTGGCGGTTGGTCACGATTGTCCTCAGTCGGGATGGTTTTCGGAGGGTCGTCGACTGTCTCGTTCGTGATGTCCGTCAACGGCTGTGTCTCGTTCAAGGTCGGCCGTGCGTGATCTTCCTGCCTGCCAGCATCTCCCGCCATGAGATCGGCGAAGCCAGCATATGGTGGCGTCCGGGAAATCGATAGTGCTATCGAGCGTTCCTCTCCCACGTGGCGGTCTCAGCGTCCGGGTTGCTCGCGATGTTGCACAGCTGACCTCCACTTGCTGCCCAATGGCGAGAAGAGTGGAAGGGAGGTATGCACGACCGTTTGTCCGAAGGGAAGCTGCTGCTGCTTGCTGCGGCGCCAGAAAATGAATGTCCGTGGAAAGCAGCTGCAAGAGAGACAATTTAGCAAGTTAGGCTCCTGTCTAAATATCTAGCGTGGTTGTTTGACAGCTGTGTGTTGGTCGCTACCGGCGCGGCTCGCAACCTTCTCACGGGTTCAAGCGATGAGGATATTGCACTGTGTTTTTCTTGACCCGCTATCACATCCTTGCCACCCCTCGTGAGGTGGAGCTCTCGCATGTCGCACATACCGGATCAAAAGCCGGTTCGCGCAAAGCTGCAACTGCCGCCGTAGCGTATGCAAGGAAATGGAAACGTACATGTTACGCACCACGCGAGTGCAGGGATGGAAGACGAGGGGTGGACCAATATTCGCTTGGTATAGGTGAGATGCCAACAGCAGACGAGATGATTCAAGATAGAGATACTGATGAGACATACAATAGCCTTACTTTGTAGTGATCGCTGAGCAGCCGCTGGATGATATCCAAACTGTAGCAGTTCTTTAGCGCACATCACCTTGAGCGTGAACCAATGCTGGATCCTTGCTTAGGCCGCCTCGGTAACGAGCACATCCCGTGGGACTCGCACGCCTCTTTCACGCTGGCGTGGAGGGAGGTCGACTGGTGTCACTCAAGTAGGGTGAGAGCACGGAGGATGAACCGATAAAAGAAACGCGAATGCATCCTACGGTCCCACCGCTCCCATGGTCTGATGAGAGAGGAGGCTTCTGTAAACGAGCCTGAAAACGAGGCACGTTCTCACACGGCTCGGTGAATAAGACCATGTCCCTCTTCATGCCGCCTTTAGCCACTCGACGTGGATAGCGCACCTCAGCTCTTTTGCGTGATCACGTTCTTTTGCAGCACGACACATCACCTTGTGAACCGACACACCTCACCAAAAAGCTATCGAGCAATCAGAGACGACCCGGCCGACTGGACGCGGGCGTGTAATCCGCGTGTCCTGCAAGACGCTTGAAGCAGAAGGCAGCGGATTGGCTCCCGAACAGGCTCCTTCGCCGCCATCATGGTTCCAGCATGGCTCATACTGATGTTCGCGCTGGTGACACTCTACATCGCGCGCAGCATCAGAACATTCATCGCACTCAGGCATTTCGGCGGCCATTGGTCCTCAGGCTGGTCGAGACTATGGCTTCTCAAGACCCAAGGCAGCGGCGAGATGAACAAAAGATTCACGACGATCACCGATGAATACGGTGAGTTTTGTCCAGGCTGTCGGGAACAGGCTTGAGGAGAATTCTCCGAGTCGCGCTCAGTTGTCGCACACGCAACGGCTTCGGTGTGACTTGTCACATTTCGCAAGGTCACCTGATCCAGCTATCCATGCACCCTCCCACGCTTCACAACAGTCGAGTTACACTAACATCCGAGGACCCTTTGCGAGATCTGGTGCTGTTGCCTCACATGACCTAGCAACTGGGCCGCTCTCGTGATCTTGTGATCAATAGTGTTGCACATTGGCTAACATGAGGTCTCTCAGGCTCCACGGCTCGCATAGGACCGTCCATGCTCATCACAGCGGATCCAGAACTGATACGTCGCATGAGCGCGGTCAGATCACCATTTACACGTGGACCATGGTACGCAGCTCTCAAGCTCCACCCTGAGCGCGAGAACGTGGTTTCCATCCGCGACGAGCACATCCACAATGATCTTCGCAGCCGTATGGCCTTTGGCTACGCCGGCAAGGAGAACGAGCATCTCGAGCAAGACGTCGATGACCAGCTGCTCAAGTTGTTCGAACTGCTCAACTCGAAGTATGTCACTCAACCGGAGAAGGGCGTCTTCGTCACAGTCGATCTCTCGCAGGTTACAAACTACTTCACGCTCGATGTGATCTCGAAAGTAGCTTTCGGCCAGACCTTCGGCTTTCTTGAGCGTGACGAAGATCCATTCGGCTACCTTAAGAACCTCGAGCAGTTCTTACCCGCCATCATCGTATTTGGAGTATACACAGAGCTCACGAGTATCCTTAAGATGCCTCTCATGAAATCTGCACTGCCGAAATCGACTGATAAGCGTGGCTTGGGCCGTGTGATGGGCTTTGCGCGCGACCGTGTGCAGGAGAGGTTTGGCCAGAAGGGCATCGTCCGAAACGACATGCTAGGCTCGTTCATCAAGCATGGTCTTACACAAGGCGAGCTTGAGAGCGAGACGCTTACTCAGATCACGGCTGGCTCTGACAGCACGGCTTCGTCTTTGCGATTGACATTGCACTTCATCTGCACTTCGCCACCCATTCTGGAGCGACTCCTCGCTGAAGTGAACTCGGCGATAGAGGCAGGAAAGATCTCCCGGCCTGTGATCAAGGACTCCGAAGCTCGAGAACTCTCGTACCTGCAAGCTTGCATCAAGGAAGGCCTGCGTGTGTACCCACCTGTCACCGGACTCATGGCAAAGCTTGCTCCAGAAGGCGGCGTTACTGTCGACGTCGACGGCACACAGAAGTACATTCCTGCTGGCACGCAAATCGGCTGGAACAGCTGGGGCATGATGCGACAACAGGACATCTTCGGTCCCGACTGCGAGATCTACCGGCCAGAGAGATGGTTGCCCAAGGATGGTGGAGAGGAGGAGCAGCGTCGGATCTCGAGGATGACTGAGACTGTGGGACTCTGCTTCGGGTACGGCAAGTATGGGTGCCTGGGGCGAGGTGTGGCGACGATGGAGCTGAACAAGGCTGTTATCGAGGTGAGCACTCCTCATGACTTCGCACTGACATCGGTGCTAATTGATAAACAGACTCTGCTCCGCTTCAATCTTCAGCCCTGCAGCCTGTCGAAGCCATTCAACGAGTCCGCGGTCGGCTTCTACATACACACCGACATGAACTTTGTCGTGACCAAGCGCCACAACGACGCCGAGAAGGCTGCTGCGGCAGGCAAGGACGAGTTTGCGTTCGATGCTGGAGCGTTGTGAGAGGGCGGCAAACCTGTGATTGCTCAACCGACTGCTTGTGCTTCATGAAGATCTGGTGCTGGAGGCTGAGATGTTGTTCTCGGCTTGATATCTATATGATTCTTTGGCGCGGAGTTGGTGGAGAGCGATTGCCGGAAGACTTGAGGATGAACAGTACTTAATGACTTGCTGTTATCCCCTCTGAGAAACCATAGCGGTTGAACGATCAATCGATGAGTTGCACCTTATCTCATGGTCCTGCTGGGAGCAACGGTGAACGGCCCCAAAGGCTGGAATATGTCTCCACATTGTGTGGTTGTTAGCTCGATCCTGCGTCTCATCTCAGCCCGTGCTGCCTTCCACAAGTGCCATGGCGTACGCGTGGCGTCGTGATCGTTGGCTTACACGATCAGCAAACACCCCAGCCCACGTTATAACTGTCCGTTTCGCAAGTGTCTATGGAATCGTAGGAAGAACAGTTCTTGTTGTGGAGGATTTGGTGAAGTGCCATTGGAAGAAACTCTCCGCTAGACCCGGACAAAAACCCGGTACCTTGCAGCAACCACTTTTGTGGAGAAGACGGAGCCGCAAAGCCGCGTGTTAGCCAGAGTGTGACCTTGGCATAGCCTCGTCGATTGCGTGCTGCCAACAGCGACGAGGCTCGACGGTTGGCAGACTCCTTTCCATCTTCGCTGATGTGTCTGACATCTGACTGCTTGCTCAGAAGATCTCTCACGGTCTCGAGGAGCGACAGGCGCAGACCAATGGTGACGGAGTGATCATATGAGGAGGGCATGCGGCGCGGAGGTTTCAATGGAGGTGAGCAGTCTCGGATGGGTAGTGCATGTGACTGGCGACGGCATTGCGCACTTGTGTTATAATTCAGAAGACGAAAAGAGGCTGATATTGTCATTGTGCAGTTCTTTCGACTACCACCAGCACTGCTGGCGATGGTGGCAGCTTTCCTGCCAGCCATGACAGCGTTATCGCATACTCCGCCTCCGGTGTCTTACTCGAACATCCTCCAGTCCAGGCTGAACCCAGACATCACTATATCATACAAGGAACCACCGCCTGGGACTTGCATGAGCGCGATATCATCGCAGAAACAGTACACAGGCTACATAAGCATACCACCATACACACTTGCGCCCATACAGCAGAACTATTCGATTAATACATTCTTTTGGTTTGTCGAAGCGAGAGACAATCCGGATGTCTCACCTCTTACGATATGGTTGAGTGGCGGACCGGGCACGAGCAGCATGTTTGGACTGTTCAATGAGATGGGGCCTTGTGAGGTTGTGCAACTGAGCGATGGGACGTACGGGACGCAGGCGAATCTGTGGGGATGGGATCGGAGCAGCAACATGCTGTTCATCGATCAGCCCAATGAAGTTGGCTTCTCGTACGATGTCGCGACCAACGCCACATTCGACCTGTTTTCCGGAGACGTCTTTGAACCACCCACACCTCCCAATCCAGATCTTCCGGACTATATGTACCTGAACGGGACCTTTGGATCATCTGGCAACTTCGACGAAGAGGGTACGACGCCCTGGGCGAAGACGGCCAATACTACCGAGATTGCGGCGCGGGCGACATGGCACTTTTTGCAGTCATGGCTATCCACGTTTCCAAAGTACAACCCGGGAGTGCGCTCGAATAATACCAACTCTCAAGTGAACGGCCCTGTTGGTGTCAACTTGTTTGCAGAATCGTACGGTGGCAAGTACGCTCCGGTCTTCGCCTCGTACTTTGAAGAACAAAATCAAGCTCGTCTGAACGGATCATTATCGAGGAATGGGACCCTAGAAGTCAGGCTGGAGGTAGTCGGGATCATCAACGGGATAATAGACGATTTGATCCAGGACCAGTACTTCACCCAATTCGGCTACAACAATACTTACGGCATCAAGGTGTTCAATGAGGTCGACTTCATCAACGGAAACAACGACTACCTCAACCACTGCGCTCCTGCGATTCTGGCTTGTCGCGCTGCTATGAGTAGCACCGATCCCGAAGGCTACGGCGATGATAATAATACGAACCAGCTGTGTGAAGAGGCGCAGTACACCTGCAACGAGATCACGGGGCGCATTCAAGCTGGCGGCTACTATCCCTACGACATTCGCCAACAGCTTCCGAGCCCGGATCCGCCAGCAGCGTACCAGGAGTACCTCAACAACGAGACAGTGCTCGCGGCGATCGGCGCCAAGGTCAACTTCACGGAGAGCAACCCATACGTACAAGCTGGATTCATCTCGACTGGTGACACCATCCGTGGAGGTCTCGTCGAAGACCTTGCCAACCTCATTCGCGGTGGAGTCCGAGTCGCACTAATCTACGGAGATGCTGATTATCTCTGCAACTGGTTTGGGGGCGAGGCGATCAGCCTTGCTCTCGCAGCAGAATTATCAGACTATCCGTACGCTGCTAGCACAGTACCCGGCACGAGCTCGCCACCAACATATGCCGATGGGTTTCCAGCCGCAGGCTACGCTCAGATCGTGCCGAACAAGACTTACGTCGGTGGTGTTGTCAGGCAATACGGCAACCTGAGCTTCAGCAGAATCTACAACGCCGGACATTTCGTTCCTTACTACCAGCCGGAGACAGCCTTCAACGTCTTTGCCCGAATCATCAACGGCCTTGAGGTCGCGACTGGCGACCTAGTTGACCTTTCCAGCTTCGGTTCTACTGGTCCAGCGAACTCTACCTTCACAACGACTGCGACATACTCGCCGGAACCCACCTGCTGGGTTCGAGCATGGAACACGAGCTGCAGTGGTGACGATACACATGGCATGTTAGCTGGCGACGGCGTGGTCGCCAATGGCATCTACTACCTCAATTCCAAAGACATGACTATGCCCACCACCTCCATCGCGGCTGGTGTGCCCGGGCACCCGATGAGTTCTGGCAGCCCTGGCTCAGCCAAGCTCACTGGCGTCTACACTGCTACTTCCACCCCGAGTCAAGGAGCAGCGAATTCTCTCACCCACTCGCCAGTAGTCATATCGAATTTCGGGCCCCTCATCGCCCTTCTTCTCGCTTTCGCTTTCGGCATCCTGGTAATGTTGTAATGCGATCTGGTGCTGGGAAAATCGCCGCATCTTCAGCGTTTGGCATAGCAGGCGTCACAAAAAGGGGTGAGACTTTGTTCTTCGAGTATGCCCACTATACCCTAAGCTCGCGCTGCTTTAACTTTGTATCTTTCCGCTGTAATATTCAGCCTTTGCACTTCGCGATTTGTGTTTCTTGCGTTTCAGAGGTGTGTTGACTTGGGATGAGGTAGGTGCGATCCGGGAGCGTGCGAGCTCCTGCCTCGACTGTATCTCAACCTCACCTCAACTTCAACTTGTGGACTTGTCAACGTCTCTCGCACCTCGGAGAGCTGTCTCCAATCTCCAACACGATGGCAAGCAGTACCGACCGCAAGGATAGCATGAGCGATGTACTACGCTACATTCCTACTCGTGAGGCACTCGCGGAAGCCAGAGCTGATCAGGAGAGGTGAGCGCGATCAACTACCATCTCCAAATTCAAAAGACTGTCGAGCTGACCTCATCAGGCGTGAGGAACTTCGGCGAGCAGAGGTTGCTGCGGAGATGAACATGAAGCTCGCAAGCGACACGGGTCTAGGGGATGACGATAACGTCGCCTTTTCTCCTTCTCCACCGCCCAAGAGACGCCGCCTCACTAGGTGCAAGCCAATCACAAAACATCGTCCGGCACTGCGAGAATTTCCCACTAGAGCCCAGCGAGATGCTACTGATACGGATTCAGAGGTCCTCATTCAGTTGCAATCGCCGTCAGCCTCGCCATCTGTTTACGGTACAAGTGCCGCGATCGCAATACTCAGCAAAACCCGGGACAGCCTCGAACATCAGGTTGATCGGACTTGCAATAGCTTCCTGGCGGCACTTCAGCATGTCAAGACTGTCGAGCTGCAAAGCGCCAGGGCTAGAAAGGCAGGCCGTATGGACGACGTCCGAGAGTACACCGAAATCATGGATGACATACTAGATGGATTCAACCACGTTGAAGCCACGGCCGCCCTGGCGCGCGTTCAGAGCAAAGCACGGAGAACTGCGGCGGCTTTGGCGATTCTCGAGGAGGACCGGGATGAAGGAGCTTTTGGGGCCCTGCAACAGCAGCGGAAACCAGCAGAGTCGATCGCAGTGCTCGCGCAGAGGGTAGTGGACTGCGAGCCTGCCGCGGAGGAGGACTAGCATGGCCCGCTCATCTTGATCGCCATTCACCAAGTAGAGAGAGTGAGAGTGAGACAGCCGAGGAGCTACTAAGACATTGCTCACGACACCGGGGCGAAGCAAGCGTGAGCGTCACTTCCATCATCTGCAAAGACCACCTCAAATGAGGCATAGCACAACGCCATTATCTACATGACCCGAGCGCCTCGATTCATTGTACTGACGACAGGCTCTTTCATTGCTTCGTTCGCACAGTAAGTCCACGCGACACTCTTCGAAGCAGGAACAGAGCATTCACAATCTTGTGCCTCGTTTTGTGAGTAGTATTTCTACCACAGCTCTCCAGTCTTTCAACTGCACTTACCAGGCAAGTACTTCGCACCTCATCTCAAACGGCTCTCCAAAGTGACCCACAAGCAAGACAGCTACTCATCCGCAGCCGCCAGCATCATTCTGTCGCTGGCGACGGAGAATCACGGCGGAACAGACCACAACAGCCATTCCCTCCCAAGCACTCACCACACTCTTGTCTTCCTTCGCTAGTCGGATGGACTACAACACACAAGATACAGCCATGGATGGACTGTTCGATCACGCCGTCGAGCTGGAGCCAACCTACGCCGCGCTAAACCAACTGCTCCATGCTCTAGTCGCTCGTCGCCAGCAAGACAATCTACTAGACTCCCACTGCTGGGAGATCCGGATCCATGGGTACCTGCATATCGGCGAGCAGGATCGGCAGCCGGCAGACCTGGAACGCAACATGGAGCGGCTCCGCCATGCGAACGATCATGGGCTGGTCCACGATCGTGAGGGAGATGTG